>Ga0206106_100083_pt1 | contig 173552 bp, 140 predicted proteins | sample 1B1ome_FD_148677 | JGI IMG/M metagenome (GOLD analysis project Ga0206106, IMG submission 148677) | Enriched microbial communities from leaf-cutter ant dump, University of Wisconsin, Madison, United States - 1B110A | ecosystem: Environmental > Terrestrial > Nest > Insects nest > Nest dump... | reverse complement strand
GTATGAGGTGTTTGGCGATATCAAAATACACAAAAAACCCCGAAATACCAAGAAATTGGCCATTTTCGGGGTTATTTTTATTAGTAATACCCTAACTACAAATTACTTACATTAAATAAGGATACCCTACGGTAATAGCCGGAATGATCGGCTGCTTCACTTGCAGTCTGAGCTTTAAAAGCGCTTCGATTCAATCTGAAATTATTCATAATACAAACTTACTAAAAACTTACAGCTTTATATGAGTGGAGCTTAATATACTCATTACCTCCCATCCAGTACCAGCACCCAATCCTGCCCGTAACCGGCAGAAGGAGGCGTAAATAAGTGCTTTCCGCGATTTTCTTTTTCTCCCGCGTCTTTTGTTTCCCCGTTCCTGGGATTATACCAGCTGGCTTTGAGCTTTTTGCCGGAGATTTTTCCGGAATTTACCGTAAAGGGCTTGCCGTAGGCAGAGTAAATAAACGCATAGTCTTTGCCGCGGGTGGCCTGTATTCTCTGGTGGGCGTCGTAATGGTTTTCATCGATCAGGCTCTGGTCAGGAACCCGGTCTAAAACGGGCCTGGATGCGATCAGGTTTTTTAAATGCTTCATCTGGCTGGCAGCGGGGAGGTCCAGGGCATCGTACCAGTAGTAGTGGGGGCCGTTCACCGGTTCGGTACCCGGCCGGTTCATCTGCCAAACACTGTGGCATCCGTAAGTAACCCCGAAACCACCGGCAAAAACGCTCAGGTAAACCGACTTGCGCACATCGTAGGCATTGGAAGTGCCCAGGTCACGGGCATTGAAACACACCGGGTGATCTTCATAAATGGGCTCACCGTCCAGCACGGGTTTCACCGGCGTGCGGTTCCAGGCATTGAACACTTTTTCGTATACGTTATTATCCCTGCAGTGGCCGGTCTGGAACATGTTAAAATCGAGCCAGGAGTCGTGGTGGAACCACTCGGAAGCTCCCTGTTCATTGGGCTGGGGATGGAAGGTAATCAGGGCTTTGTCCGGCCCGCCGGCCCCCTCTTCAATGCCCCGGGCCATGGCCCGCCAGACATCGGCGTCTTCTGAGCCCTTGCGGGGGGTACGGTCGCCGCCCGTTACCCAGATGATGTTTTTCCGGTCTTTGTAGCGGTTGGCTATCCAGCGGCCGTACTGCCGGGCATTTTCCCGGTTAAAGATTTCCGGCCCTTTGCCCCAGGAGTCTTTATACAGCTTATCGCCCCAGGTGGGCAGGAGGGCCATGGTCAGCCCCAGCTCACGGGCTTTGTCAATGATGAAATCTACATGCTCAAAATAACGTTCATTGGGGCGTGCGGGGTCATGATTTACCAGTGGGGTATGCCCGTAAGCATTAGGAGTGTTCAGCCCGTCGCGTTCTGCCAGCACCACTGCCTGAATAACCGTAAATCCCTGCTCTGCTCTTTTCGAAAGGTATTGCGTAGCGGCTTCCCGGTTCAGGGCATGAAAAAGCTCCCAGGCGGTGTCGCCTATCCAGATGAAAGGTTGCTGATCTTTCAGAATATACCTTTGATTGGCACTTACCGTGAAGGTCTGAGCAGAGCAAAAGGGAATACAGAGGAAAAGAAAGAGAACTGTAAGGCGCATGGTCAGACCGGTTAAGGATGAAGACAAATATACTATTTCACCTTAAAAGATTCCAGGTTCCTGTTGATTTTGTCTATATACTGTTCAAATTGCGGAGTTTCCGCGGTAAAGGTAACAATATACATCTTGCTGCCTTTGATATGATAATATTGTTTCCAGGTCTGGTTAAAGTCGCTTTTTCTTCCTTTGTAAATAATATATTCACTGTTGCCTTCCCCCTTTTTTCTTTCCAGAACCTCAAAATTTTCAATCACGGAAGGGAGGTAGCCGATGGAGAAATCGGTGTATTTTCGGACGGGGTAGTCTTTAGAGGGAGCGTCCGCTACGGTAATGTTAATGTTTTCCAGGAAAGTATCGGAAGGGTGATCCTGCGGAGCCAGGAAAGAGCAGTCGGTTTCGGTGCAGTTTTCTTTTATTTTCCAGCCTTCAGGGAGGTCTATTGTATAAGAGAAGCGGCCCAGCGAATCACTTGGGAAAGCGTTTGCCCTAAATACCAGCAGACAAAATAAGACGAGCAATTTTTTCATAAAGGTTATTTTCAGTATATTCAATTATAACTATCCCATATACTCTCCGTTTCATTACGAATTCTCTTGTCTTTTTCGTACGAGTTCTTTACTTTTTTTACAAAAGAAGGATTGTAAGGGGCATCATGTTTTATTGCTAATTTATGTTAGGCACTATTTCCTAACCACAATAGATACATAGATTAAAGAGAATTTATCAAGACATATAAATATGTTTCATATAGCTATGTGCTGGAAATGAATTTCCCTAATCTCACCTTTTCTATATAAAATCTATGTGGTTAAATCGGATTTAGTTTATTTCCGCAATCTTTCCTAAGTCCTCCCAGAAGCTGGGGTAGGACTTGGCCACCACTCCCGGTTCTTTGATGATCACATCTCTTCGCATAGCTACCGGCGCAAATGCCATGGCCATCCGGTGGTCATCGTAAGTGTCTATTGCCGGTATGCCGGCCACCGGTATGCCGGCCGCCGGATCAAAGAAGCCGGTGACCTTATACTTATGGTTAGGTTCGGTTTCAATGAGCTCTGCGCCTATTTTCTTCAGCTCGTTTTGAAGCGCCAGCACCCGGTCAGTCTCTTTTATTTTGAGGCTTTCTATACCGGTCAGCTCTCCTTCAATTTGCAGGCCGGCCAGTACCACCGCTACGGTTTGGGTGAGGTCAGGGCAGTTGGAGAAATCCCAGGCAAAAGTTTCGGCAGGGGAGATTTTTTCCAGCAGAACACCCTCTTCGGTATAGGTGCTTTTTACACCCAGCTGCGCCATGATATCTACGATGGCGCTGTCGCCCTGCAGGGAGTTTTGCTTTAAGCCCAGTAATTCAATTTTGGTGTCCGGATGGTCTGCCAGGGCCACCACCGAATACCAGTAGGAAGCGCCTGACCAGTCGGACTCAATTTTATAGGTCACCGGCCGGTAAGCCTGCGGTTTCACCTGTAGTTTTTTATTTCCCCAGTCGGCTGAAACTTCCACCCCGGAAGCCTCCATCTGCCGGATGGTCATGGTGATATAGGGCACGGAGCCCATTTCCCCCAGTAATTCGATCTCCAGGCCTTTTTCCAGCCGGGGGGCTATCATGAGCAGGGCAGAAATATACTGGCTGCTCACATCGCCGCGAATACGGATTTTATCGGTTTTCTGCGGGCCAAAGCCCTTTATCTTCAATGGGGGGTATCCTTCGCGGTCCAGGTATTCTATATCAGCCCCCAGCTCGTTCAGCGCTTCTACGAGCAGGCCGATAGGCCGCTCACACATGCGTGCAGTGCCGGTCATGACCCGGGACTGATTGGTTACTGAAAAATAGGCCGTAAGAAAACGCATGGTGGTGCCGGCGTCCAGCACATCGGCTGTAGGCTCATCCGAGGCCAGTAAACGGATCATGGTTTGGGTATCGCGTGCGGAGGAAAGATTTTGCAGCTCGTTTTTAAAGCCGGTAAGGGCATGAATAATCAAAGCCCGGTTACTTTCACTTTTTGAAGAGGCCAGGGCGATACGTTCGTTAAATTTTCCTTCCGGTTTTCTGATATGATACTGAGTCAAAGCAAATGCGTTTTTCTGGAGGGCAAAGATAACTTATTTTTCCGCTTGTCCGTTTTCGAAACCTGTCTTCTTTTAAAAGGATACGTTTATCCGAAATTTGTTGCCGGGACCGGGATATATAATATTTTTGTAATAAGAAAATGGAATTCTAACACTTAAATTTTAACATATTATGTATCCTGTACTTGCAATTGTTTTTCTGGTGGTGGTTATGATCATGATGGGGGTAAAAGTAGTGCCCCAGCAGACCGCCTTTATTGCGGAGCGCCTGGGGAAGTTCAACGGCGTGCTTCAGCCCGGTATTAATTTTATCATCCCGTTTTTTGACCGGATTGCGTATAAGCACAGCCTGAAAGAAAAAGCTTATGACATCCATGAGCAGATCTGTATCACCAAAGATAACGTTCAGGTGAGGGTTGACGGGGTGATCTTTCTGCAGGTGATTGACCCTAAGCAGGCTTCGTATGGTATTAACGACTTTGTTTTTGCGGTAACCCAGCTGGCCCAAACCACCATGCGGAGTGAAATCGGTAAGATTGACCTGGATAAAACCTTTGTGGAGCGGATGGTAATCAACCACGCGGTGGTGGCGGCCATTGATGAGGCGGCTATCGGCTGGGGAGTGAAGGTACTGCGTTATGAGATTAAGAATATTACGCCGCCGGCTACCGTATTGCAGGCCATGGAAAAGCAGATGCAGGCAGAACGGGAGAGGCGTTCGGTGATCCTGGAGTCAGAAGGTAAGAAGCAGTTTGCCATTAATGTGGCAGAAGGAGAGAAGGCCCGGCTGGTACTGGAGTCGGAAGCTCAGAAGCTCCAGCAGATCAACCAGGCTGAAGGAGAAGCTTCAGCGATACGTTCGGTGGCGGAGGCTACGGCCGAGTCTATCCGGCTGATAGCGGAGGCCATCCAGGAAAAAGGCGGAATGGAAGCCCTGCAGCTGAGAGTAGCGGAGGATTACATTGAGCAATTCGGTAAGCTGGCCAAAACCAACAATACCATGATCCTGCCGGCCAATCTGGCGGATATGTCAAGCGTTATAGCTACAGCAATGAGTGTGATTAAACAAGAAAACAAAAAATAACTATGGAACCCATCAGTCTTTGGGTAGTCATCGGGGTTGCCCTTTTAATTGCCGAGATACTTTCCGTATCCTTTTACTCTATATTCTTCGGAATAGGAGCTTTGATAACCGCTCTTTTTATCTACCTGGGCCTGGCTGATGATTTAACGGCCCAGCTACTGATCTTCGGAGTAGCTTCTATGGGTAGCCTGCTGATATTCAGGAAGAAACTACTGGATGTTTTTGATAAAAATTCCAAGGAATTCAAGGAGATCGTAGATGATTTTGCCAAAGTTTCCTCGCCTATTCCTCCTCATGGAGAAGGGAAGGTTTTCTACCGGGGAGCTGACTGGATCGCCTATTCCAATACGGATCACAGCATTGAAAAAAATACCCGGGTACGGATCAGGAAGATTGACGGGATTAAGCTGATGGTGGATCCGGAGTAGGGGGAATTACATTCAAGTGCCCTTCGACAAGCTCAGGGTGACAATGGTAACGCACTGGTTACCATTGTCACCCTGAGCTTGTCGAAGGGCACTTGAAGTATTATTATACTATAATCTCATGCTATAACCTCATACAATACCCTCACTTCACCTGCTGCCTCGCCTCACATTCATCCAGCACATAATTACACTCTTCAAAATTATCGGCATTCAGCCTGAATTTCCCTTCCACCACCCACACATCATCCGTTTTGAATTTTCTTTTGGTTTTAAGATTAAGCTGTATAATGGTTTCCGGCCCTGCCCCTCCGCAAAAGAAACAGGAAGCCATAGGCCGCGCAGAGAGAATATAAACCTTGTCTGAAGGATCTACCGGAATCATATACCCTTTGATCTGCAGTTTTTCGCCATTAAGTTTTTTGACCCGCTCCCCGAATTTCGGCATCAGGAAATACATGTCTTCTTCTTTTATAAACTTGCGGGTAAATTTCACATCCGTGAGGTCATTCCACGTGATAAGCTTTGCGGGCTGCTGTAGCAGTAATGTGCCCAGGAGGATTAAAACAGCTGTTTTCATTGTATAATTAATTTTTGCAACTTCATTGCATTTGCAAAAGTAGAAATTCTATTGCTATATTTGCAACATTGTTGCATTTAAATATGAAAAATAAACTTCCGGTCACGGTTTTAAGTGGTTTCCTGGGGGCAGGGAAAACCACGGTACTTAATCACATCCTGCATAATAAGGAGGGAATGAAAGTAGCTGTCATTGTTAATGATATGAGTGAGGTAAATATCGATGCCCGGTTAGTGGAAAATGAAAATACACTTTCCAGAACAGAAGAAAAGCTGGTGGAAATGAGCAACGGCTGTATTTGCTGCACCCTGCGTGAAGACCTCATGACAGAGGTGGAGAAGCTGGCTAAAGAGCGGAAGTTCGACTACCTGCTGATTGAAAGCACAGGCATCAGTGAGCCTGTTCCGGTAGCTCAGACATTTAGTTTTACCGATGAAGAAAGCGGGATGGATCTTTCAGGATTCAGCTATATTGACACCATGGTCACCGTGGTGGATTGCTATAATTTCTTTAATGATTTCGGAACAAATGAATTACTGAAAGACAGGGATCTGACAGACATGAAGGGAGATGAACGTACCATTGTCAATCTTTTAACGGATCAGATTGAATTTGCGAATGTGATCATCCTGAATAAGGCAGACCTGGTAGACGGGTATACCCTGGGACTTCTGAAAGCCTCCATAAAAAAGCTCAACCCGGGGGCAAAGATCCTTCCGTCGGTATTCGGGAGAGTGGGGCCGGGGGAGATTCTTAATACCCGGCTTTTCAATTTTGAGGAGGCGCAATATTCGGCGGGCTGGCAAAAAGAGCTGGAGGCGGAAACGCATACCCCGGAAACGGAAGAGTACGGTATAAGCTCATTTGTGTTTCGTAACCGGAAACCTTTCCATCCTGAACGTTTCTGGAAATACCTGAATGAAGATTACCCGGAGATGGTCATCCGGGCCAAAGGCCTTTTCTGGTTAGCTTCACGCCCTGATGAGGCACTTAATTTTTCACAGGCCGGAGGGTCTTCCCGCCTGGAGCAGGCCGGAGTATGGTGGTGCAGTATGCCCTATCAGGAAAGGATGCGATATGCTTCTTTTGTGCATAACCGGGGAATAATTGAGAGCCGGTGGAGCAGGCAGTGGGGCGACCGCATGAATGAGCTGGTATTTATAGGCCAGGATATGGAGAAGGAAAAGATGATCTGTGAGCTGGAGAACTGCCTGCTGCAGGAGGCAGAAGTGGGAATGTTTGAAAAGGGAGTGGAATTCCCCGACCCTTTTCCGAAAGATATTTAAGTTTTTTAACATGTGAATATTCTGTAAATGAACAATTTTGATGTAATTATTATAGGAGGGAGTTATGCAGGGCTTTCCGCTGCGCTGGCACTGGGACGTTCTCTCCGGAAAGTACTGATCATGGACAGCGGGCTTCCCTGCAACCGGAGTACGCCCCATTCCCATAATTTTCTGACGCATGACGGTGAGCGCCCGGCGGTAATAGCTGAGCAGGCCCGGACGAAAGTGCTGGCCTACAAAACGGTCACCTGGTGGAACGGCCTGGCGGTTTCCGGGCGTAAAACAGGGAGTGGTTTTGAAATAATAACACAGAATGACGGGATATTCTACGGGAGAAAACTGATCTTTGCTACCGGAATCAGAGATATTCTTCCTGATATTAAGGGCTTCGCAGAATGCTGGGGGATTTCCGTGATCCATTGCCCCTACTGTCATGGATATGAATTCAGAGGGGAAAAACGGCTATTATGGCCAATGCCGTGGCTACCGGGAATATGACCGGTGCTATGGTAAACGCAGAACTGGCCCGGGAAGAGTTTGCCTGAACGGATTCAGGGGCAGCGGAAAAAATATAATTATATTTTTGAAATATATTTGTTAGAATAATCTAACTTCCGTAACTTTGTAACGGAAATCAAAAAAAGATATGAGATATACTTTAACATTTTTAATGGTGTGGACCGGTACTTTTATGCTTCATGCCCAAACGGTGAGCGGCGTGGTACGCTCCGGCAATAAACCCCTTGAAGCAGCTACGGTTACGGTAAAAGGGCAGAATATAGGCGCGGTAACAGATGAAGAAGGCCGCTTTACACTGTCTGGTGTGCCTTTAGGCCGGCAAACCATTGAGGCTACCCTCATCGGGCATTTGCGGGAAGCCCTGACGGTGGAGGTAAAGCCCGGTATAAATACCCTGGGCTATATAGAATTGAAACCTATAGATAATTCACTGGATGAAGTGGTCATCAGCGGCACTATGAAAGAGGTTTCGCGACTGGACAGCCCGGTTCCGGTAGAAGTTTTTACCGCCCGGTTTTTTAAATCGAATCCAACCCCTTCGGTATTTGATGCCCTGCAGACCGTTAACGGTGTGCGGCCGCAGGTGAACTGTAATGTGTGTAATACCGGCGATATTCATATCAACGGGCTGGAGGGACCTTACACCATGGTGCTGATTGATGGCATGCCCATCGTAAGCGGGTTGTCTACGGTCTATGGCCTCAGCGGTATCCCGCAGGCGCTGATAGAAAGGATGGAAGTGGTGAAAGGTCCTGCTTCTACCCTCTACGGCAGCGAAGCGGTAGGCGGACTGATCAATATCATTACAAAAACACCTAATAAGGCTCCGGTATTTTCAGTAGATGCCTTTGCCACCACCTGGGGGGAGGTGAATGCCGATGTGGCCGGGAAATTTAAAGCGGGAGACAAGGTACAGTCCTTACTGGGGGTAAACTACTTCAATTTTCAGAATCCGGTAGATAAGAACAACGATAATTTTACGGATCTGACCCTCCAGCACAGGATATCGGTGTTTAACAAATGGGATTTTCAGCAGAAAGGAGGCCGGGCGCTGTCACTGGCGGGCCGGTATATGTATGAAGACCGCTGGGGCGGTGAGATGAACTGGAACCGTTCCTTCCGGGGCGGTGACGAAGTGTATGGAGAAAGTATTTATACCCAACGCTGGGAGGCGTTCGGAAACTATAAGCTGTCGTCTAAATTCAATTTTATGTTCAGCGGCAACTGGCATGATCAGAACAGCGTGTACGGCGATACGCCTTACCTGGCCAACCAGAATATTTATTTCGGCCAACTTACCTGGGGGCAGAGAGTGAAGGCGCATGATCTGCTGGCCGGCCTGGCCTACCGTTATACGTACTATGATGACAATACTCCGGCCACTTTCATCAGCGGAAGAAACCAGCCTACCCACACCCACCTGCCCGGTATTTTTCTGCAGGACGAGATCCGGCTGAATACGAACCATACCGTTATGCTGGGTGCCCGTTACGACCACAATTCGGTACACGGAAGCATTTTTTCACCGAGAGTGAACTATAAATGGAGCTCGGATGACCGTTCTACCGTATTCAGGCTGGGCGGAGGAAACGGCTTCCGGGTGGCCAATGTATTTACCGAAGACCATGCGGCCCTCACCGGTGCCCGGGAAGTAGTATTCCTGGAAGATCTGAAACCGGAAACCTCGTGGAACGGGAACGCCAACCTGGTAAAGAAGTTTTACCTTGAAAACGGTACTTTCCTGAACGTTGACGCTACTGCGTTCTATACGTATTTCACCAATAAAATTATCCCGGATTACGATACGGATGCGAATAAGATCATCTATGCCAACCTCGACGGTCATGCCGTTTCCAAGGGGGTATCGCTGAGTGTGGATGCGGCCTTTGCCAGTGGCCTGAAGATTCTCCTGGGCGGTACGCTGATGGATGTGCACACTACCGAGGAAGGGCAGAAAGAAAGGCAGATGTTTGCCGAACGTTTTACCGGAACCTGGAGTGTGGGATATGCTTTTGCGAAGCAGAAAATCAATGTGGATTATACCGGTAACCTGTATGGTCCCATGCGCTTGCCGCTCTTAGGAGACTCAGACCCGCGCCCGGAATATTCGCCCACATGGAGCATTCAGAATATCCAGGTAACCAAAAGCTTCAGAGATCAATGGGAAATTTACGGAGGGATTAAAAACCTGCTCAACTGGACCCCTGCCAAAAAAGTCCCTTTCCTGATTGCAAGGGCGCATGATCCTTTTGACAAAGAGGTGGTATTTGACGGGAACGGAAGCCCGGTGCCCTCAGAAAATAACCCCTACGGTCTGACCTTTGATCCGTCGTATGTATATGCGTCTAACCAGGGTATACGGGGATTCCTGGGGGTGAGGTTTACGGTGCGGTAAAGACACACGCCGGTAGAGACGCACGGCCGTGCGTCTCTACCAATGCGCTTTCAATCCCCGTCAATAAACCGCCGGGTAATCGGTGCATATGAATCAATCCGCCGGTCACGCAGGTAGGGCCACGTAGTACGGTAGTACTCCGTTTTGTCGAGGTCTATTTCCTGCACATGCACTTCTTCCTGATCGTGGGAGGCCTTGTACAGCAGCCGGCCGTGCGGGTTGGCAATGAAAGAGCCGCCCCAGAACTTTTGGTTGGCTTCTGTGCCTACCCGGTTGACAGACACCACGTAGAGGCCGTTGGCCACGGCGTGGCTGCGCTGAATGGTTTCCCAGGCGTCATGCTGCTCCTGGTTGATCACCGGGTCTTTTTCGTCCAGGTCCCAGCCGATAGCCGTAGGGTAGAACAGGATTTCAGCTCCCATGAGTGAAGTGATGCGGGCGGCTTCCGGGTACCATTGGTCCCAGCAGATGAGCACGCCTATTCTGGCGAACTTCGTTTCAAATATTTTGTACCCCAAATCTCCCGGGGTGAAATAAAACTTCTCGTAATAGCCGGGATCATCCGGGATATGCATTTTACGGTATTTGCCCAGGTAGGCACCGTCTGCATCGATCACCGCAGTGGTGTTATGGTAGAGGCCCTGGGCTCTTTTTTCAAAAAGTGAGGCAATGATGACTACCCCCAGTTCTTCGGCCAGGGGCCGGAGCAGGTCAGTGGTAGGGCCGGGGATGCTCTCACCCAGCTTAAAATTATCATGATCTTCCACATCACAGAAGTACAGAGAAGTGAACAGCTCCTGGAGGCACACGATCTGTGCTCCTTTTGCCGCTGCCTCCCGGATTTTCTCTATGGCCTTCTGCCGGTTAGCTTCTGTGTTTTCCGAGCAGGTCATCTGCACCAGACCCACTTTTACATTTTTCATATGGGGTTTAATTTTTCGTAAAGATAGGGAAAAGCGGTGAGAGCTATTAGCTGTTAGCTATTAGATGTTAGTTGTCAACCGGCAGAATGGGGTGCGTAGGGCATAGATGCGCTTCATGCCTGAAAGCGGAAGCTAATAGCTAACCTCTAATAACTAATAGCTGTCAGCTTACCGCTATTTTGTTTGGTCTAAGCGGGTGGTTTTAGTTTTTTGTATGGAGAAACTGGCATTTTCTTTTAGAAAAACCTGTCAGGTTGGATAATTTTTATAGAAATTATAATAAAAAAAACAAAATATACGATTTCAGTATAAAATATGGTTATGGTTTATTGTATCAAAATAAAAGTCTGATAAATTGCATTCATAGTATGTTTTGTATTATATAGTTGTATTTTTTCAATATATAATACTATTCTTAGAATATATAGGCAGTTTCAAAGATGATGAAGACGAATGGAGGGTTATACTTACCTGATTTTGAGCACGATGCGTGTGGTATTGGTTTCAGGGCACATTTAAAAGGAGGAAAATCGCACCAGATTGTGGCCGATGCCATTACCATGCTGGAGCGCATGGACCACCGGGGGGCCTGCGGCTGTGATCCCAATACGGGTGACGGAGCCGGTATATTGCTCCAGATTCCTCATGAATTTCTTTACGACGAATGCCTGGAGCTGGGTTTCCGGCTTCCGAAATACGGCGAATATGCGGTAGGGATGATTTTCTTTCCTTATGATGAAAAGCAAAGAAATGAGTGCAAGGAGATCATTGGCCGGAAAGTGGAGAAGCTGGGTTTCGAGCTGATGGGTTACCGGAAAGTACCTACCCGTAATGAAACGCTGGGAGAGGGGTCGCTTTCGGTTGAACCCTGGGTAGAGCAGCTTTTTCTGCGGCTGACAGACGCAGACACCATCACTTTTGAAAGAAAGCTCTACGTATTACGGCAGATTACTACCAAGCTGATCCATGAATCGGTGGCGGGTTCGGAAGAAAGCTTTTACTACAGTTCACTCTCTACCAAAACCATTTCCTATAAGGGTCAGCTCACCACTGATCAGCTGAAATATTATTTCCCTGATATTACCCGTAAAGACGTGATCTCGGCGTTTGCTATTGTGCATTCGCGTTTTTCTACCAATACCTTTCCTTCCTGGAAACTGGCACAGCCTTTCCGGTATATTGCCCATAACGGCGAGATCAATACGGTAAAGGGGAATGTCAACTGGATCCGGGCCGGGGAAGCCTCTTTTTATTCAGAGTTTTTTACCGATAAGGAAATGCAGATGATCCTGCCGATCTGTCATAAAGGAAATTCTGACTCGGCTCACCTGGATAACGCCATCGAGCTGCTACACCTTTCCGGGCGTTCGCTGCCTCATGTGATGATGATGCTGATTCCCGAAGCCTGGGAAGAAAACCCGGATATGGATCCGGTGCGGCGGGCGTTTTATGAGTTCCATTCCTCGGTGATTGAACCGTGGGATGGTCCGGCCTCCATTTCGTTTACCGACGGGAAGATTGTGGGTGCCACGCTTGACCGGAACGGGCTCCGGCCTTCGCGGTACTGGGTGTTAAAAGATGACACCGTGGTAATGGCTTCTGAAGCGGGTGTACTGGACATTGATCCGGCACAGGTGGCTTACAAAGGCCGGCTCCAGCCGGGCAAGATGTTTGTGGTAGACATGGAGCAGGGGAGGATCATCCCGGATGAGGAACTGAAGGGCGATATATGCAGCCGGCAGCCGTATCAGCAGTGGCTCGACGAGCACAAGATTATGATCCGGGACCTGCCGGAATCGATTCGCCCCTATACCCAATACAGTGAAGAAGGCCTGATGAAGCGCCAGATTGCGGGAGGAATGACCTCGGAAGATCTGCGGCTGATCCTCGCGCCTATGGCGACTTCCGGCGCGGAGGCCATCGGTTCCATGGGCATTGACATTCCCCTGGCTGTATTATCGAACCAGAGCCAGCATATTTCGTATTACTTTAAGCAGCTTTTTGCGCAGGTGACCAACCCGCCCATTGACTCTATCCGGGAGCGGTCTATCATGTCGCTGATTTCTTTTGTGGGGGCTTCGGAGAATATCCTGTCGGAGTCACCCAGGCACTGCCGCCAGGTGCAGCTGGACCAGCCTGTGCTGACCATCAAGCAGTTTGATAAGCTTCGTTTTGTAGACTATGAAGGGTTCCAGGCCAAGACCATTAATACCTATTTTAATACCAACGTGCCCGACCCGGCAAAGGCCCTGGAGTTTGCCCTGGAGCGAATCTGCCGGTATGCCGAGGATGCGATCTATGATGGTTTTGAGATCATTATCCTGTCTGACCGGGCCATTGATTCCGATCATGCGCCTATTCCTTCTCTTCTGGCCGTTTCTGCCGTGCATCATCACCTGATCCGGAAGGGTTTACGGGGGAAAATAGGCCTGCTCGTGGAGAGCAGCGATATCTGGGAAACCCACCATTTTGCTACGCTGATCGGTTACGGTGCTTCGGGAATCTGTCCTTATATTGCCTTTGAAACCCTTTCGAGCATGAACCGTAAGGGCATGATTGCCGGTGAGTTTACTGACGAGCAATTGTATAAAAATTATATTAAAGCCGTCAACAAGGAGCTGCTGAAGATCTTCTCTAAAATGGGAATATCTACCCTGGCTTCTTACCGCGGCGCCCAGATTTTTGAGTGTATCGGGCTGGGGAAAACTTTTGTGGACCGCTTCTTTACAGGAACGGTTTCACGGATCGGCGGACTGGGAATTGCCGAAATAGCGAAGGAATGCCTGATCCGTCATGCAGTGGCCTTCCCGAAAATACCGGTAGAAAGTGTGAAAAAGCTGGAAACCGGCGGGGTGTATCAATGGAAGCAACGGGGCGAGAAGCACCTGTTTAACCCGGATACCATCCACCTGTTGCAGCAATCGGCGCGGGTAGGGGTTGCTGATCCGAAACGGGGTTACGAGATCTTTAAAAAATACAGCAGGCTGATGAACGAGCAGGCGGATAAGACCATGACCCTCCGCAGCCTGCTGAAATTCAAAGGTACAAAAGCCATTCCGCTGGAAGAAGTAGAGCCGGTGGAGAATATCCTGAAGCGTTTTGCCACGGGGGCCATGTCTTTTGGTTCTATCTCCTGGGAAGCGCATACTACCCTGGCCATTGCCATGAACCGGATCGGCGGGATGTCTAATTCCGGGGAAGGCGGAGAAGATGAGGCGCGTTATACCCTTCTGCCGAACGGAGATAATATGAATTCGCGGGTGAAGCAGGTGGCATCGGGCCGGTTCGGGGTAACGTCTTATTACCTCAGTAATGCCGATGAATTGCAGATCAAGCTGGCGCAGGGGGCTAAGCCGGGCGAGGGCGGGCAGCTGCCGGGCCATAAGGTAGACGAGTGGATCGGCCGGGTGCGGCACAGCACGCCGGGCGTGGGACTGATATCGCCGCCGCCTCACCACGATATTTATTCGATTGAAGACCTGGCTCAACTGATTTTTGATCTTAAAAATGCCAACCGTAAGGCCCGGGTATCGGTGAAGCTGGTTTCTGAAGCTGGTGTGGGAACGGTAGCCTCCGGAGTAGCCAAGGCGCATGCCGATGCCGTGCTGATTGCCGGTTATGATGGCGGTACCGGCGCCAGTCCGCTGTCGTCGATCCGTCATGCAGGCCTGCCCTGGGAGCTGGGCCTGGCCGAGACCCACCAGACGCTGGTAAAAAATAAACTACGGGGCAGAATCACCGTTCAGACCGACGGACAGATCCGTACCGGCAGAGATATTGTGATTGCTACCCTGCTGGGGGCTGAGGAATATGGTGTGGCTACGGCCGCTTTGGTAACCGTAGGGTGTATTATGATGCGGAAATGCCATCTGAACACCTGTCCGGTGGGCGTGGCTACCCAGAACAAGGAGCTGCGCGCGCTGTTTTCCGGCCAACCGGAGCATGTGGTGAATATGTTTACCTACCTGGCCATGGAAGTGCGGGAAATTATGGCTGAGCTGGGCTTCAGGACTATTAATGAAATGGTAGGGCAAAGCCAGTACCTGGCCCCCCGTAACCTGGGTGATCACTGGAAGCTGAAGCACCTGGACCTGTCGCGCATACTTCACCGTGAAGAAGTCGAAACGGCGCTTTACAAGCAGGAAGAGCAGGATCACGGGATAGAAGGGGTGCTGGATCATACGCTGATCAGGGATGCAAAAGAAGCGCTGGAAAACCAGGTGGCCGTCAGTGCAGAATACAAGGTCAACAACCTGAACCGTTCTATCGGGGCTATGCTTTCCAACGAAATCTCGAAGCGGTATAAAGGTAAAGGACTGGAGCCGGGAACCATTCATTATAAATTTTACGGAACAGCCGGGCAGTCGTTCGGGGCGTTTTCTACCCGCGGGCTCCGTTTTGAGCTGGAAGGCGATGCCAACGACTATTTCGGCAAGGGCTTATGCGGGGCCGAGCTGGTGGTTTATCCGCCTGCGGCTTCTACTTTTTTTCCTTCCGAAAACATGGCCGTAGGGAATGTATCGTTTTACGGGGCCACTTCGGGAGAAGCCTTCATCAGGGGCATGGCCGGAGAGCGTTTCTGTGTACGTAACTCCGGGGCGAAAGTGGTGGTGGAAGGAATCGGCGACCATGGCTGTGAATACATGACGGGCGGAATAGCCGTGATCCTGGGCCAGACCGGCCGGAACTTTGCGGCCGGAATGAGCGGTGGGATAGCCTATGTTTACGATGCAGACCAGTCGTTTGCCGGCAAGTGCAATACCGAAATGGTAGACCTGGATGACCTGACCGAAGAAGATGTGGAAATCCTGACCGGGCTGATTACCCGGCATTTTGAGAACACGGGAAGTGATGTAGCGCGGAGAATCCTGGAAAACAGGAGCTTCGAGCTGGAGAAATTTGTAAAGGTATTCCCGCGCGATTACAAGAAGATTTTAATGGAGAGGGAAGCGGTGGTGGCGTAATTATTAAGAATGGACAATTGACAACTAATTACCCGGAACGAAGTACCCGGAACTCGGAACTTTTATACAGACAAACATGGGAAAGCCAAGCGGATTTTTGGAATTTGAAAGACAAGCTGCCCTGAAAAGAGGCATTGAGGAACGTAAGAAAGACTACCGCGAGGTAGAGCAGAAATACAGTGAAGAACAAACGCGGCAGCAGGCTACACGCTGCATGGATTGCGGCGTGCCGTTTTGCCATAACGGCTGCCCTTTGGGAAACAATATCCCCGAATTTAACGATGCGGTTTACGAAGGCAACTGGAAATATGCTTTTGAGATACTGGATTCCACGAATAATTTCCCGGAATTTACCGGAAGGATATGCCCGGCCCCCTGTGAGTCGGCCTGTGTGCTGGGGATCAATAAAAGCCCCGTAGCCATAGAATACATTGAGAAGTCGATCATTGAAAAAGCTTTTGAAAACGGCTGGGTGAAGTCTTCTGCTCCGCGGAAACGGAACGGGATGAAAGTGGCCGTGATAGGTTCAGGTCCGGCCGGGCTGGCTGCTGCTCTGCAGTTGAATAAAGCCGGGTATTGGGTGACGGTTTTTGAACGGGCCGATCAGGCCGGGGGGCTGCTGCGTTACGGAATTCCTGACTTCAAGCTGGAAAAGTCTGTAATAGACAGGAGGCTGAAGCTCATGGAAGAAGACGGGGTGGTTTTTCGGACCGGCGTAAATGTGGGAACGGAGATTTCAGCCGGCCAGTTGCAGGAAGATTTTGATGCGGTGCTGCTGGCCACAGGGTCTACGCTTCCGCGAACCCTGGATATTGAAGGAAAAGAGCTGAACGGCGTTCATTTTGCTATGGACTACCTCACGCAGCAGAATAAACGGGTAGCGCTGGAAGAAGGATATGACGGACTGGACCTGTCTGAAAATCATGCCGGAGAGCGTTATCAGAAGGAGGATATCCGGGCTACAGGCAAGAAAGTATTTGTGATAGGAGGAGGCGATACCGGCTCAGACTGTGTGGGCACAGCTAACCGCCAGGGGGCAGATAAAATTACCCAGATCGCTTATGGATTGCTGCCGCCCAATGAGAGAGACGCCAGCACTCCCTGGCCTATGTATGAGCATAAGCTGCGTACTTCTACCTCGCACGAAGAAGGTTGTGAACGGCTGTGGAGTGTGAATACCAAGGCGTTTATCGGCGATGAAAACGGTAACCTGAAGGCTTTACGGCTGGTAGATGTTTCCTGGAAATTTGAAAACGGAAAAAGAATACTCATTGAAAACCCGGACACCGAGCGTGAGGTGGAAGCCGACCTGGCCCTTCTGGCCATCGGATTCTCCAGCCCTCAATCACAGGGCCTGGTAGAAGACCTGAATCTGAAGCTGGATGCCCGCGGGAATATTGTAACGGAAAACTACCGGACGTCACGGAAAGGAATCTTTGCCGCAGGCGACTGCAAGCGGGGACAATCTCTGGTAGTATGGGCCATTTCGGAAGGGCGTGAAGCGGCGCGGGCGGTGGATGTGTTCCTTTCGGGAAGTTCGCTGCTGGAGGCGAAGGAAGTGGGGATGACGAGCGCGGTGTTTAGTTAAAAGAGAACTATAGTGATATATTCTTTTGAATGAAAAATTAAGAATGAAAAATGAAAAATTATGGTAGGTAGATTTTTCATTTTTAGTTTTTCATTTTTCATTAACCTGTTCATTACAATTTAACAATCCTATCCCGGATGGCCTTGCTCACCGCTTCCGTGCTGGAGTGCACGTGTAGTTTGGCATAAATATTCCGGATATGTGATTTGATGGTCTGGAGAGACACAATGAGGCTGTCGGCGATCATTTTGTAGCTTTTACCCTCCACCAGCAGGGTGAGTACTTTTTTCTCCTGTTCCGTAAGATTATAGCGCGGAGCGGAAGTGTTTTTGGGTTGGTACCCGGTTTTGAAAAGTTCCAGCACCCTTCGGGCAATGCCCGGGGTCATGGGTGAGCCGCCGGTATGTACCTCACGTACCATATCGAGGTATTTTTCAGGGCCGATGTTTTTCAGTAGATAACCGGACGCCCCGTTGCAGATAGCCCGAAAAATATAGTCATCATCATCAAAAACCGTTTGAATAACCACGTTAATATTGGGCAGGTGCTCTTTAATATGAGCCGTGGCCTCTATACCGTTGACTCCGGGCATTTCCACGTCCATAAGGACTACATCACATTCGGTGCTCCGAAGGTTTTCTACTGCCCGGTTGGCATCGGGCCAGGCCCCTACACAGGTGATATCGGGTGCAGCATCCAACAGCATCCGGCAGGTATCCCGCAGGTGCCTGTTGTCTTCAAATATAGCTACCTTTATCATACGCGTATTTTTTATACAAAGGTGAATGATTTTTTTGGGAGCGGAAATAGCGAGAACGGGGGATTTTCATAAGGAGAGTTTTGGGGGATGTACCCGGGTACCCTATTTTTCAGAAACCGTATAACATCCCAGTTGGTCATCTCCCTTAATTCGGGTACAACCCTGTCCAGTTCTGCCTTTATGTTTTTATAAGGGACTGATTTTACACTTGTTGCCATGATCTTGGGGTGGTGTGTGGGCAGGATGACTTCTTCGTGACTCAACAACTCCTCATGGAGCTTTTCGCCCGGCCTCAGCTCCGTAAAGACCACCGGTATTTCCATATAGGGTTCTTTTCCCGATAAACGTATCATTTTAAGGGCGATATCCAGTATTCTGACAGGCTTGCCCATATCAAATACGAAGACTTCGCCACCACAGTCTGCGGTACCGGCCTCCAGCACTAACTGGCAGGCCTCCGGAATAGTCATGAAGTACCTGCTGATATCGGGGTGGGTCACGGTCACAGGCCCGCCTTTTTCGATCTGTTTTCTGAATAGAGGAACCACGGATCCGTTGCTTCCCAATACATTGCCGAACCGGGTGGTGACAAAGCGGGTCCGGACTCCTGGGCGGGTATTAAGGCTCTGGATATACATCTCGGCGAGTCGCTTACAGGCCCCCATGACGCTTACGGGGTTCACGGCTTTGTCAGTAGAAATGAAAATGAATTTCTCTACCCCGTATTCCACAGACAGGTCGGCCAGATACTGTGTGCCCAGTACATTGACTTCCAGCGATTTTACCGGATTGGATTCCATCATGGGTACGTGCTTGTATGCGGCCGCATGAAAAACCACCTGAGGGCGATACCGTTCAAAGAGGGCCTGCATCCTGTCGCGATCGGTTATGCTTTCGATCCTGACTGACAGCCGTAAGTGATCAAATGTGCAATTTTTCATCCGGGTCAGGTCACTTTCGAGATCGTACAGCGCAGATTCTGCCTGGTCCAGCAGGATAATCTCGTGCGGGTCGAACTCCGCGATTTGTCTTACCAGCTCACTCCCGATAGATCCGGCAGCCCCGGTGACGAGTACCCTGCGGCTCTCTAAAAGATTCCGTACTCTGTGATCATTGATCGTTATGAGCGGCCGTTCCAGCAGGTCTTCCATGCTGCACCCGGGTGGCTCAGGCGGGCTCCTGAAAATATTCCGGATCAGGAAACGTCTCCACGCAAAAACGAGGCGGTCACGATACAGGTACAATAATTTTTTCATTGCTTGGCATGGTTATCCTTTTACAGGTACAAATTTGTAAAGGGATCTGACAGGCAGCAATAGCGAATTCGGGGGATTTTTTTAACTAAAAAACGGTCTGATGCCGTGGGAGGAAATGACAACTCATCAGCCAGTTCATGAGTGTCTCCCTGATTCTGTGCCGGTCACTGTCTGTCAGGTTTGAGCCGGACGGCAGACATAAACCGGTAAGAGAAAGCTTCTCGGCAATTTTCCCTCCGTAATAGGGCATATCTTTGAATATGGGCTGCAGGTGCATGGGTTTCCACAGCGGGCGGCTTTCAATATTCTCCTTTTCAAGGGCCAGCCGCAGTTTTTCCCTGCCGGGGTATGAATCCGTAGTGATGCAAGACAGCCAGTGGTTGGAATACAGACCGGCGTGCGGCTCTGAAAAGAGCCGGATGTTTTGCGCGTCTCTGAAACAGTCTGCATAAAAATTATGCATATCACGCCTCAGGGCAATGTGTTTGTTGAGCACTTCCATTTGCCCCCGGCCTATACCTGCGGAGACATTGCTCAGCCTGTAATTGTACCCGATCTGTGAATGCTGGTAGTGCGGGGCCGGATCCCGTGCCTGCGAGGCAAAGAAAACGGCTCTCTCTTTCAGTTCAGAGGTAGGGGTCACGAGTGCCCCGCCACCTGAGGTGGTGATGAGCTTATTGCCGTTAAATGACAGCACGGCCATATCTCCGAGCGTGCCACACGGTTGGTTTTTATAGCGGCTGCCGAGGGCTTCGGCGGCGTCTTCCAGCAGGGGAATATCGTACCGGGTAGTCACGGCACGTATCTCATCTGCCATAAAAGGCATTCCGTACAGGTGCACAGCAATGACTGCTTTCGGCTTTTTACCTTTGGCTAAACGGTCTTTTATGGCTTCTTCCAGCGCCTGCGGGCAGAGATTCCAGGTATAGGGTTCGCTGTCTACAAATACAGGTGTGGCCCCCTGGTAAACGATAGGGTTGGCCGAGGCGGAGAAGGTCATACTCTGGCAGATGACCTCATCGCCGGGCCCTGTACCGAGCAATACCAGCGCCAGGTGCAGGGCGGCTGTGCCCGAGATCAGGGCCGTCACAGAGGCATTATTGCCGAGATATTCTTCCAGGTCTTCTTCAAAGCCCTGCACATTCGGCCCCAGGGGGGCTATCCAGTTGGTTTTGAATGCCTCAGCCACATAATGCTGCTCTCTGCCACCCATGTGCGGAGCAGAAAGCCATATCTTAGGTTTGCTCATCGGGATTTAATTTTATGATTTTACCTGGATTACCTGCTACCACTGCATGGTCGGGCACATCGCGCAGGATCACGGCCCCGGCCCCTATCACGGCCCACCGGCCTATAGTGACACCCTGTATCACGGCAGCCCCCGTTCCTACATGGGCTCCCTCTCCTGCGGTCACTCCTCCGGCCAATACCGCACCGGGGGATATATGGACAAAATCACCTATCCGGCAGTCGTGCTCCACCACCGCTCCTGTATTGATGATGCAGTGCATGCCCACTTCGGCGGCCGGGCCCACTACGGCATGGGCCATGATGACGGAGCCTTCACCGACACCGGCATAAGGGGAGACCACAGCCCGGGGGTGTATGGCGGTCAGGAATTTTACCCTAAGCCTTTCCGAAACTCTTTTCCGGGCATGATTATCTCCTATGCTGATAATGCATCCGGATGGGATGTCAAAGACTCCGGAAGGGGAGGGCAGCACAGGAATGTCCAGCAGACGCGCCGTCTGTGGAGCATCATCATACACCGCTTCTATCCGGAAGTCTTTCGCCCGGAGAATGTCGATCACTACTTTTGCGTGCCCGCCGGCTCCAAATAGGTACATAATTCATTTCCTTTAAATGGTTCTGTTGTGGCGTGGCCTTCCCCGGAGATTCCCTCGCGGTTAAGCACACTTTTGAGGGTGGAGAATAAGATGCTCCGGTCAAGCTTCCAGCCTATATGGTCTACATACCATACATCCAGTTCAAATTTCCGCGGCCAGGGGAGGGCATTCCGGCCCTGTACCTGTGCACAGCCCGTGATACCGGGCCGGACCTCATGCCGGCGTTTCTGAAAGTCATTGTACAGGTCCAGGTACTCGGGCAGCAAGGGCCGGGGGCCCACCAGTGACATATCTCCTGCGAGTACGTTAAACAACTGCGGGAGCTCATCCAATGAGGTCTTCCTGACAAATCTCCCGATAACGGTCAGGCGTTCGACGTCAGGCAGCAGGCGGCCCATGGCGTCTTTTTTATCATTCATGGTCCGGAATTTGATGATCCTGAAGATCTGCCCCTCCCTGCCGGGCCGGGCCTGCAAAAAGAACGGCCGGCCCCGGTGGGCAAAGGCCAGTACGAGCGTAAGAGTAACCAGCACCGGCCACAGCAGGATCAGGCCGCTGAATGCCGCCAGAATATCCAGGGTTCGTTTAAAGTACTTTTTATACATAGCTGCTCTCTTTTTGTGCCTGAGTGTACTCTGTCAGCAGTGCATTCCATACCAGCTGCTGCTGATAGCGTGACACAATCATGGGCCGGGCGTTTTGTGCCAGACGGCGGTAATATTCGCGGTCGGTCACCAGTGTTTCCATTGCTTTTTGCAGGGCTGCCGTGTTTTTGGCGGGAATAATAATGCCGTTCTTCCCGTCAGTGATGATCTCATTGCTGCCGTTAATGTCTGTTACAATACAGGGCAGGCCCATGGCCCCGGCCTGCATCACCCCGTTAGGGAATCCCTCGCGGTAGCTGGGAAGCACCAGCACATCTGACAGGGCCAGACAGGAGAATACATCGCTTTGAAAGCCCGTGGAGATAATATCCGGGCCGGCTTCCATTTTTTGCAGTGTTCCCGGATGTAAGGGGGCTGATCCCGGTTCCTGAGGGCCTACCAGGAGCAGTTTGACACAGGCACAGGTTAACCTCCCAAAAGCCTCCACCAGTTCATTAACCCCCTTTTCAGTCGTAAGCCGCCCCACAAATACAAATACAAAGTCATCGGGCCTGATTCCAAGCTGCTGCTTCAGGGCTTGTTTTTGCTTTTCACTGATCCGGTCAGGGGAGAAGCGCTCCGGGTCAATGCCGTTGATATTGCCGTTAGCTAACACCTTTAAGGGCTTAGCGGTGATCTTATACCGGATGAGATCGTTCCTGACCCCGTTTCCTTCGGGATATACGTGGGTGGCAGCGCGGCACAGCAGGCGGTCCATGGTGATCAGGAGTTTTTGTATAAGGCCGGTGCGGCTGGGGAAGATCAGGCCCGTGAAAGTGTGCATCCGCACCGGCACTCCCGCTGCCCGGGCCGCTACCATGCTCAGCAGGCCGGCTTTGGGTGTAATGGAATGCACTATCTGCGGTCTTTCTTTCCTGAAATAACGGTAAAGCTTCCACAGGCTGATGAGGTCATGCAGCGGAGCGATGTTACGCCGCATTTCTATACTATGGGTCTTTACCTTTTCCCGGCGGGAGGTTTCGTCCATGTCTGGCCCGCTACCCGACAGGGCCGTGACGTCAAAATACCGGTTGAGGTATTCCAGCTGCCCCCTGAGCAGCAGGTTCAGGGAAAGCGGCACGGTGGCGGTACGTATGAGCCTGGGTTTCCATGGATACAATTCGATATGCCGGCTGACCATTTTACGGATATCGTATTCGCCGGCCCTTTCCATGCACCGGGCGGCGGTCTTGTTGTATCTGTCGCGGTCATTATACAGGGCCAGGATGATTTCGGCCAATTGCCTGTCATTCCCTGCTTCAAACAGTTCACCTGCCCCATGTACTGCCTCTCTGAGTCCGGGTACATCAGATCCGATAAAGGGCCTGCCTGATGCCATGCCCTCTATCGATGCCAGCGACAGGCCCTCGTAGTGAGAAGACAACACCACAAAATCCGAGGTTTTCAGTAGGGCGGGGATGTCCATTCGATGACCTGAAAAATACACCCGTTCCTGAACCCCGAGCTCCTGTGCCAGCTTCCGGCAATCTTTTCTCAGGTCACCCGTGCCTGCCAGCAGTAACTTAAAATGCTCGGGCAGGTGCCTCATTGCTCTTATCAGGGTCGGCTGGTCTTTTTGTTTTCTGAAAGCCGCCACCTGGGTAAGCAGCACATCGGTTTCTTTCAGGTCAGAAGCAATCTCCCTTTTGTCCAAAGGTGCAGTTTTCTGTCTCCCGGAAAGATCCACGCCGTTAGGTATCACGGTAAGCCCCGGGTGGTTATTCAGGTACCGGGCATAAATATCCCGTATTTCTTCGGTGATGCAGATGATTTTATGATACCGGCTGTAAACAAAAGTCTCAACAGGCCGGAAGATCTTCCATTTTATACGACGGTTAGTGGTATTGTGTTCTGTAAATAGCAGGCGTGTTCTGTTGCCATTGAGCCTATTGGCAAAAACCGCAAAATACTGCGCCGGAAACAGGTGTACGTGGGCGATGTCGTACATTTTCAGGTATTTAGACATCTTAAACAGGCTTAGAGGGTTGTAGATATGCCGGATGTGTGGCGACTTTTTGAGGATATGTATGGTACAACAGTTTAGTTCCCGCAAAGCCCGGGTAAACGGGAGGTCATTGTCCCACAGCAGCAGTACGTCTGCCTCTATGCCCGCCTGCCGGTAAAGCGGCAGGGTATCCAGCAGGAGCTTTTCTGCTCCGCCCGTACCCAGAGAATTGATGATATGCAGCACTTTCATCTTCTTTTGTCCATTAGATATAACATATACCCCAGGGGGAAAACGCAGAGGTTAACCACACCGGCCTGTCGTATTTTGTCCTTGAAATGCCCGTTCAGGTAAAATGCAAACCGCCAGTAATTGATCGCAGCTTTTATTTTCTGAACAAAGGAGATATCCATCTGCCTCAGCTCGGCATAATGCATACAGGTGCTCACGGGGTTTTCCTTTCTCAGTTGGGTAATCCGGGAGGTAAGCCCATCGGGCAGGTACTCACAGTAATAAATTTTTTCATAACTGTACCTGAGTTTGTACTGCTGTGCCATGCGGTTCCATACCAGGGCTTCGGGGCAAAACCGCTCTCCTGCAACTTCCGGAAACCGGTATTGACGGAGGATCTCCGTACGGAAGGCCTCTGCCATATCTCCCCGGATGCGGTGCCTGTACCTCAGGTCTGTAACCGTACAGTCTATTACGCCGAAGTGGTCTTCCCCGCCAATGCGCCGGCCGTGCGGATAAGTCCGGACACCACTCACGCCGCAAAAGTCTCTGTCATTTTTAACCGATTCGTAGAGGTGGTTTATTTTTTCCAGGGCATCGTCATACAGCCAGTCATCACTGTCTACGATGAAGAACAGTTCTCCTGAGGCCAGGTCCAGGCCCTGGTTAATAGCGGTATGCTTGCCCGTATTTTTTTGCCGGTGATACAAGACCCGGATCTTCTGCTGACAGATGATATTATTCACCGCCTCCTGTGTGTCATCGGTACTGCCATCATCTACGATGACCCATTCGAAATACCCGTACCGCTGCCGCAGCAGACTGTCATACAGCCGGGGGAGCAGGGCGGCCCGGTTATACGCCGGTGTAAATACGGTGATGAGGTTCTGCTTCATTTGAAATGGATCAGGAGTGTGAATCCCATGGAGCACAGTATCACATACCGGATGACACCGTATTGCCTGAGATATAATTGTTGTTTCAGTAAGGGATAAGCATAGATCACGGGCATCAGAAACCACGACAGGTAAGCCATACGATCGGTAAACGGCACGTTCATGATCAGAAGCCAGAAAGTATTGGCCATAAGGTAGGTGTTCACCACCCGGGTGTACAGGGGGTCTCTAAAGCCCTTCCTGTAGATATAATGACGGGCCGCTAAAATGGGAACAGCACTGTACAATACAAAATCATAGCGGTAGGGCGATATGAAATCCAGCAACTCCACCCCGGGGGAGAGATACCCCTCTACCCGCAGGTCGGTAAACCCGATAAAAAAGAATAGTTCCCTCATGGTTTCCATGAAGGCCCCTCTCCACAGCCAGGTAACCCCCGCGGTAAATATCCAAATCCCTATCAGCAGCCGGGTACGTTTTATAAAATACGAAGTCGCCAGGCATAACACCGGCAGGTACATGGAATTATGAAAAAGCGCCGCCAGCAGTATCCAGGGAATCATCTGCAGTTTTCGGGGGTAACGCCCCAGGCCATAGATAAAAAATGCCGCCGCCAGGCCGTTTCGCATTACATTATGACCGAAACCCCAGAATGACAGGGTGGCAATCATGACCACTGTGGCGATCAGGGCATTTTTTTTGAACCATTTTTTGAATGTCAGGTGTGGCAGGATAACGTATATACAGGCGCATAGCAGGTAAAAAAATTGTACATGCATCCAGGAGAACAACTTCATAAAATACAGGAATCCGATATCATATTCCTCAGCGATGTCCCTGTAATTGACCAGTTCAAAGGCCCTTGTATATACGCTGGTATCCCCGCCGCCATCGGGATCCCGAAGCCCGATAAAAAGAATGACGTAAATCAGAAATACGACCTCAAACACCCATAATACCACTCCGCGCACGGGGTGCCTGTAAGTGTAGCCCATGAGCGTAAACACAAACAGCAGCACGATCAGCGACAGCCCCGTATAGTAAAATGTATTATAGTATTCAGCGTAGGTCATGACCGCAATATTTTGTGTAACTCCCCGCAGTAAAGATCCCTGCTACCGTTCTTCTCTGCTCTCCCTCTCGCTTTTTTTGACTGTACCTCTAACAGGTGGCGGTTCCGGAACAGCTGCGTCAGCCGTTTCACCAGTTCTTCGAGGTTATCCTGCTCTATCAGCCAGCCGCCGTTATCGTGTTCTACCGCATCCGGTATGCCTCCGGTGCGGGTGCCAATCACGGGAATCCCGCAGGCCTGGGCTTCGAGAAAGACCAGGCCGAAACCCTCCACCTCTACAGAGGCGGGGTTTTGTCTTGTACACAGGATGAAACAATCGTGAGAATTATAGAAGCCCGGCAGCTCATTATCCGGTATAAATCCCTCAAAACAGGTCATTTCTCCTATTCCGAGGGTTTTTACGAGGGCTTTCAGCTCAGCCCGCCCGCTACTGGTACCTCCTATGCTCCACCGGATGTGCGGCCGTATGTCATCGGGTAGTGCGGCTATGGCCCCGGCAATAAGGTCGTGGCCTTTGAACGGAAGCACCCGCGACACGGTGCACAGTTTCAGCGTAGCGGGGTCTTTGGGCAGCTGCATGGGCCTGAAAAAATCCAGGTTAACCCCCGGAGGTAGTGCCGTAACGGCCGCCCGGGGGCTTATTTCGCGAACAAGGCCCCGGGTATAATCTGAGTTGGCTATCACGTTCAATACCCGATTCAAAATGAACCGGGCATAACCGGGAAGCCAGAGCTTCTTTCTGAAACGGGATGACCCCGCCAGCAGCTCTGTACCATGGGCCAGAACGTGTACCTGCTTCAGGCCTGCAAGCAGGCAGAGGGTGGCTTCCGGGTGCCACAGCCCGCAGAGTACGTCTGTGTTTTTCCTGTTGGGTAAGGTCAAAAGGTAAAAGAGGGCGCATAGTTCACACAGTACCCGCCAGGCAGGAAGCTCCACTATTTTTTCGCCCCCGTGGTTGTAGGGCCGGCTGATTCCTTTTTTCTTACGGGTAAGGACAGTCACGGAGGCGTAACGGGCAGACATTCCGTCAACCATCTCCTGGCAGAGACGGGCTATGCCCCCGTTAGCGGGGGGGTAGTCGTAGGAGAATATCAATAAGTGCTCCATTATATTCCTCTCCATTTTAATAAACTTAATCCGAGCTTTCTTTCTTCGTTATCCAGGTAGAATCCTATGGAAACCCAAAAGGAAATTCCGTAAACCAGGTTTTTAATAAAAAAACCTGCCCAGTTTTCAGGAAAACAGGGGTTCACCAGGTAAGCCATTAGCAGGGATGCCGTAAACGGAACCGCTATTTTTACATAGGTTTGCTTAAAAAAACGGACCATGTCAATCCCTGTTCTGAAATGATAATAACAGCACATGACCAGGTTAAATACCATAAATGCCGATACCTGGCCCCAGATCATGCCCGTGCCTTTATGCTGAAAGGAAAGCATATAACCGGCGATCAGGCCCGATACGGTCAGGATGGTCAGCAAAGTGGACTTAAACCGGAGCTGCTTCCGGGCTTCCAGCACCGCATGGGCCAGCCCCAGTGAGGTAGGAATAATATATGCCGCCATGATCAGCAGGGCGATGATCCAGGCAGGGTTATACAATTCACCTAACCAGAGTTTTACAAATAAACGGCCTGTCAGCAGAAAGGCCCCGAAAAGATACAGGAGTAGTGTTAGTGAGAGCCGGGCTGCCTTGATGGCTTTATCTGTCAGGTCTGAGCCCCGGTGGATATACTGGATGGTTTTAGGAAGCAGAAGGCTGTTGATGACTCCTCCGAAGGTGGTGTAAAACAGGCTGAGCAGCACCGCTACACTGAATACGGCCACGTCCTCAGGGGTAGTGGTGATGCCTAAGACCACCTGCCCTGAACGCCATTGAAACTCATTCAGGATTCCGTATAGAAACACCCAAAAAGAATATCCTAACACGGACCCGAGGTAGGAGATGTCAAAGTTATGCAGCCTGATTTTCACCCGTAGGCCCCAGAAAACATAACAGGCGGAAAGCAATATAAAAAGTACATTGAGGGCGGTATCCAGCATCACCAGCGCCACCGAGTCAGTGCCGGCTTTCACCATGAGGTAAACAAGCACCGACCGCAGCATATACTTGACAAGCATCAGCGCCCGGGGGAAGACAAATTTTTCATATCCTGAACTTATAGCGGTAAAGGCTGCTCCGGGTACCGTGACCGCAAAGTTAAAGATGAGCACAGAAACCATGATCCGGGCCTTTTCAAGCTCAACCACGGTCAGTGTCTTTCCCAGCAGGTCATCCAGATGGGAATAAAAAATACTGCCTGCTATCGCAATCAGTATACCGACCATCCCATAAAGCCCCAGGGTGACGGCCAGAAAGTTCTCTTCTCTGGCGCGGTCTTTCTGCACACGGTATTCAGCGATATACCGGATGATGGAATGGCTCAGGCCGAAGTCGAGTATAGTGAGGTAACCTGCAAATGCCCCTACCAGCGAATAAAGCCCATATTCCGTATTCCCGATGCCTTTGATGATCACCGGGGTGATGAATATCCCGATGCTGCATGTCAGAAACAGGCTGAGGTAGGAGATAAGCGCTGCAAGTTTATGTTCTTTCATACTCGGTTACGATGAAATAAAAAATCTGTATCTTTGAGAATACATCTCCGGAGATTATGAAATACCGTATTGTCTATCCGACCTTACTTTTCGTTTTTATATGTCTTTGTCCTGAGCTCCATGCCCAAACCCGCTTCAAGTTCAATGCTCTCACCGCCCCGGTGCTGGTACCTCATGCGGGCATGGAGACCTCTTTGAGCGATAAGTGGACGTTTCAGACGGATGTTCTCGGGTCATTCTGGAAAAGTTTTAAAGGAATCCCTTTTCAGTTCGGTATGCTGTCAGCTGAGGCCCGTTACTATCCCCGCGGGGTTTTCAGCGGGTTTTATGCAGGCCCCAACCTTTCCGGTATGGCCGGCCGTCTCAGCAAACCCCAGTACTGGACCGAGGGAATTTATAGTCAAAAGGGCTACGCGTACATGGCCGGGGTTACGGTGGGCTACGTATTTGACCTTTCGGGCAAGGTGTCTTTAGACCTTTTTGCCACCGGCGGCCATATTCAGGGCCGGTTCAAACACTACGATCTCCGTACCGGCCTCCGTACCGACCGGGACGAAAACGCCGGCCTCAACCGTTCCGGCGAGTGGTTTCCCTATCGTACCGGAGCCATGCTGACGTTCTGACTCACTGTTCACTAATCCTTCCCCCTGCTTCATTGCTCCGCTCACTTTCCACCTCATTTTTGCCTACCGAGCGGAGGAAATAGAAATACAGCCTGCCTGCTTTTGCCCCGGTATCGGTGTAGGTTTCCCGGTCGCCGGGTAGCGTAACAATCCGTGTGGGCTCTTCCTGGCCGCGTTCGTAACGATATACGTGGTATCGGAGGTCTCCGGCGTGGGCAGGAGGCTCCCATTTGAGCCGGATGCCGTTTTCCTCATATCCCGTGGTCAGGGAAGTGGGAGGAGTAGGGGCTACGCGGTGCAGCGAATTGTATACCGGCTCCGAGGGCCCGCTTACGGTGCCGAGCTCCGACAGGGTGAAGACCGTGTAGCGGTAGGTATGGCCCTCCTGCCAGGTGCTGTCTACGATAAAGTTCACACTGGTATAGAGCGTGTCTGTCACGTACTTCTCCGTACCGGCCGGGGCTGCGCCCCGTAGCACCCGGTAGCCGTAAATGTGCTCTTCGTAATTACCCACATGATCCCAGGATACCCAGATCCGGCCTTCAGTAGCCTGCAGCTCCAGGTGCAGGGGAGGCGTAGGCACGGGGATGTTGGTCAGGGGGCGTACCCACACGGTATCAGACAGGGGCCCCTCTACGTAACTGGTGGTTACGGCCCTCACGGCATAGCGGTAGTACCGGCTGCCGCTGAGGGAGGAGGTGGTATCCCGCCAGGTTTGCATGCCCGTGCTGTCGGGGCTGCGATACACCAGGTCACTGATGAGCTGCAGAGGGAGTTCCTGCTGGCCGCGATACACCCGGTACCCGTGTATATAATCGCCGTCGGGCCGCCAGGTGAGGTCTATGCCGGAAGAGTCTGCCCGTACGCTCAGCTCCTGTGGGGCCTCGGGCATGCGCGCACTGCTGAATGCCCGGCCGTAGGTGATGCCCCTCGAGCTGCCCGGCAGGGTTTTATAAGTTACCTCAAACTGGTAAAAGTAGGATGTAGCCGGCTGCAGGCCCTCATCGGTGTAGGTAGTTACCTCCGGTGGCAGCACCGCTATGGGCTCAAAATTATGCACCGAGCTCAGGCTGCGGAGCAGGGTGACGCTGTTGACCACCGGAGCTCCGTCTATCTCCCAGGCAAGGGTGATGCTGTTCCGGGCGGTATCCGGTGTCAGGCTTACCTTGTCGGGCAAGGGCCTTTGCAGCCTGTCTAAGGTGGCGGCTGACACCGTATCGGAGGGGGTAGTGGCATTACCATATACATCGTAGCCTTTCAGGAAATACCGGTAAATATGGTAAGGTTTTGTGGTGGTATCCTGGATCGTATATTTCAGCGAGTCGCCTTTTAAAGAAAAGAACACCTCGGCGTTGATATTTACAAACGGCCCGTCTTCCTCACTGCGGTAGGTATCTATCCACACGGGCTTGTTACCCCCGGAGGAACCCGCATAGATATACTGCACCCGTTGTACCAGGTTGAATCTATGACTGAGAATATCTACAGAAGCTACGGGGCCGGGGAGGTAGGTCACCTCGCCCGACAGCAGGTGATAGTCATCGCCCATACCTTTGATACGATATTGGTAGGTCTTACCGGGCTGTACGTTCTCATCCAGCCAGATGAGGTTAAACCCGGCCAATACAGGCAGGCTGTGTCCAATGTTTTTGAGTATGCTCACGTTTCCGGCTGCTGTGACCCTGCTCCAGATGCTGTCGGGTACGAATACCGACAGATCCGACTGATACGGCAGCCATTGGTTTACTCGCGTCATATTCTTTCTGAACGTTGCTACATCCGGTACGGCCTCTAACACCGCCACCTGTGTAAAGTCCGCCTCACCGGTTGTACGGCGTTCAATACGGTAAGCAGGGCGTTTTCCACCGGCCGGCTCTTCGCCGATCCGCACAAAAACGCCCTTAGCTCCTGCATGTGCCAGGCCAGGGATAGGCTGCTGGGCGGACACCACCCCGCAAAACAAAACCCCAAAGACAACTAAGTATCTCATTATGATCTATTTTTAGTTTTCTGCAAAATTATTCGTATCAAATTCCAACTCAAACGAGGAACTACTGTTGGTCACAGTACCTATGGCAGCTATAGTTACTGACCCTGACGCGGTATCTGAGATGCAGAGTCCGTCACAGGCAGCGTCACAGTACAAGCCCGCCCCATAATAAGCAGATCCGGTGAGACGGATAAACCCGCTCACTTGTAATAAGTAGGTATCATCACTGCGATAGATGCCGTCCATATTCACCCCGGCCAGGGCTCTCAGTTCTACCCCCTGGCAGGCTACCACCTCAGATACTCCCAGGGCAAACTCGGCATCCACAAACACACTCATTCCCATGTGATAAGAATCAACGTTCCCGAACTCTACGCCCAATCGCACATCACCTCCTACGTTCACCTGCAGTTTGGCACGAACCACTACCAGGTTTATGTCAAAGTTGGGCAGTAAAGGGAAAGGTATCTGTGCCCCCGCTTCCATAAAGAAGCCGTTTATCTGGTTCATGTCGGTATACCCTTTGGGCAGCTCGTTCATCATATCGTAATAGTAGCTGTAATCCCGCATCACCCGTTCTATGTCAGGCAGGAGGTCACTCTGCTTATGTTTATAGCTACCAAAAAGCAGGAGCCCCCGTACTTCCACTTTGGGGTTTTGCATCCGCATATTGGCTGCTGCCAGGAAATAGGTGCCTAATTTATCCACTGCAAACTGAATAGAACCCGTGACATGCATCGCCTCCAGGTTTTCGTCTATCTCAAGCGTACCCAGCAGCCGGTGTATGGCGATGTCATACGTCATGGTCAGGTCTCCGAAAGGCGTATTGATTTTCTTAACACTGATAGAGGAGGGGGTTACCCCAAAGTTACCGCCCCCCGTGCTAAAGTTCATGGTACGGTTGGAGGGGTCCATGCCCAGCTCCTCCGGCATCCGTCCGTTGAAGTCAAAAGACGACCAGGCCCCGGCTCCCAGGCTGCTGGTGGCGCTCCAGGCGGCATCGTTGGCCGCATCCGCTACTGAGCCCAGGGCGCCAACTGACATAGCCCCCGCCAGGTTGCTGAGAATCACCGGGCTGGAGGCATCGGCCCCCAGCTGCACGGTCTGCATGCCGGGCGGCTCGTCTATCTTCAGGGCCAGGGGCAGGCCCACGGCACGGGTGAGGGTGTAGGCTATGCCTTTATATACGTTGTAGTCTTCATGCTCTATCCGGCCTTTGATCTCTAATTTTCCGTTGATGAAAGACAGCGCGTTAGTGCTGCTGCCGCCCGCGAAATGCCACCTGACGCCCTGTATTACCCTGGAGTTCATATCGAAGTTGGTGAGCCTGTCCTGGTCCGGTGATGTGCCGAAGTACAGGCTGGTCTGGTAGGCGTCTAAGCCGGGCACACCCAGGTCTAAGAGGCCGCTCACGGTAAAGCCCTCCGGCGTAAGCTGCACCTGGGTATAGCCAAACCGGGCCACTCTGTGCAGTACGAATGCCGGGCGGGTCTCATCGAGGTTGATATAGCTGCGGTCATTACTGAAAAACCGCAGGCTTCTGAACCCGATGGCTGCATTATTGGTGATCATGCCGTTACCGAGGCCGGCTGTAGATATGGTGGCGGCGGTGGCGCTGATGTCATTCCCTTTCTGTATGAGCAGGTACCAGGCGTGCTGCTCGGTGCCGTCATAACCGAAGGTGGCTGTGGCCCCCGGGGCGATGGTCAAAGGGATACGGCCCAGGAGACTGAGGCTGTTCCCGCTTAACTGGCCCTCGGGCAGGTGGATGCGATCGGTGTACAGGTCAGCACCGGTATAAGGGATAGATACACCGAGGGCGTTGATGTTCCCGGCCACCTGGATGCCGCTGTTACTGCCGCTCACGCCTGCGATGTGCAGGCTCCACCGGTCAAGCGGTATGGTACGCTGTACGGCGTTGCTGAACGTGGCCAATGTCATGGTATTGTTCTGTTGGGTAAGCTTTATGTCACCGAGATCCAGGGTCACCTGCTGCACAGTGCTCTGGTTGACCCGTATAGAAGTGGTCACTTGTGAGCGCAGCACTACCCGGTCAGGGTAGAGCTTTGAGCCGTTGACCGTAGTATTGACGGTAAAAAACCTGCTGAATTCCCCCTGCTGCTCGTTATAGGCGAGGTGGTACCCGAATGCCTGCCCCTTGGCGTTGACCACGGGCCAACCCTGTTCACCGCTGACCACGGCCGTGCCGGTGGAGGTGAAGGCCGGGAAGAGCATGTTGTCTGCCGAGGGGTTCCTGAGGTAGATGGCCGTGTTCTGTTCATCTCCCGACAGGTAGCGGAAGATATTGCTGTCAAACGAATTGGCACTTACGGCTACCTGGCCCTGCACCACACCGATCCGCTGCACCCGCTGTCCCTGAGGGCCGTGGTGGTTCAGGCGAATGCCGCTGTTATCCCGGAGGCAGGCCTGGTAAGTACCCTGGTGCAGGCTGACAGGCTGCTCATTGATAGCGGTGATCACGGGCAGGGCCTGGGGCCTGCAGTAGGGTATGCCATGTTCGTTTTGCTGATCATCGGCCACGATGACCAGGTTGTCATCCAGGTCTATGCTTTCTAAGGAGTTACCGCCGGCATCTGTACCGCGCATACGGAAGGTGTTGTCTGTCATGGGCGGTATGCTCACCAGGCCGTTGATCCGGATGGTATTACCCGATTCGGTGAGGTGGGTCACCTCCAGCGGGAAGCCCAGCAGGTATTTCAGATCCAGGCCTTCGTAGATCCGTAATTTCAGGTTAATGGTGGTGACCCGCTGACCCTGCTGGCCCGGTTGGCCCTGCCAGACCACAGGTTGTTGATTTCCTACCGGCACCCACTGATCGCTGAGGTACATCAGCTGTCCATATTGTACGGTGTTTTCCTGCCCCTCGGTGTATTCGAGGCCCACACAGTTATCGCAGTTGGCATTGCCCTTGGAGGCCGTAAAGGTCTGTTTTTCCATAGGCACCTTGGTCAGCTCATACTGTCCGGCCGCATTGGTGAATGTTTGTATCAGGGGATTGCTGCCTTTGACCCTGACCCTGGCCCCGGCAACGGGGCTATCGCCTACCGTGACGGTACCCCGCACGGTACGGCCTGCTTTTAATTGTACTTCCACCCGTTTCCATCCTTTGGAGGGGGAGGGGCTGTACACATTTTTGTCTATGACGATGTAGGAGGAGCCCGCGGGCCCGGTAATACGGAACGTAAATTGGGTACCGCTGCTGCGGAACGCAAAATCCGCCCCGCCGCCGTTATTAGTGACCCTGTCAAAAGGACCGAGCAGCTGGTTCACCTGCATGTTCTGGAACTGGTAATTGTTCTGCTGGTTTTGCTGCTGGTTCTGGTTGCCGGGTGGGTTGAGCGGGGCGTTTGAGTGCGCGCCTTCGTACAGGTAGGGGCTGGTGATGTCAGGGTACATGGTGGCGTTCGGGGCGTTTGTGAGTGTGATCTTCACGTTTTCAAGGCGTTGCCCCCATTCGTCCTTTATGTTAAAATAGATCTGATGCAACTTGAACTTCACGGGGAGGGTACGCTGGATGAGCTGGTTCGCCGGCACATTGATCGTGACGGTATCCTGGTGGTACAGGTTGAGGTTGGTGGGCACGATGACGATCTTGCGGTTATTGCCGGAGGGCACCTGTACGGTTACATAGCGATCCACCTCCGTCTCTTGTCCATACACCATCTTGGGCCCAACGCTGACCATTTCGCCGACCTGCCCGTCAGAGGGGTTAATATAATACACCTTACCCCGGATAAATTTGCCGTCGGGGTCCTGCAGCCGTATATCCACCCGGCCGTCAGGCACCATGAGCAGTTCCCCGGCATTGTAGGCCGTGCCGTGCCGGAGGGGTCCCACATCACCTACATTACCAGAATACCCTACTCCCGTTCTGTTTACCGCCCTGAATGCGGGTCTGAAGCCGGGCTTGGTGGCTCTCAGTACATAATAGTAGGGAGTACTCCAATGACCGCTTGTGGTATAGGGATAATCTTCCGCGTCAAAATCCCGAAAATCAATGCGCCCGTCAGCTCCGGTCACGCCTAAGGCCCGGATCTTAACATAATGACCATTTTGGATGAGAAGGTTATTAATTATATTGTAGGCTGCCTGACCAAAATAGTTCAGGGCGCCTCCCCACTGGGCGGTGTTGAGAGCGAACCCGGCCAGAGCAGCCTGGTTATCGCTGAATTTCAGTAAACTCCAGTTCGCCCCGGACAGGTTTTGGGCATCATCGCCGATATTCCCCCCCGCGGTGTTCTTTACCTGGGCATATACCCGCGGGTGGTTGGGCCAGATGGGGGCCCAGGTAAAATTGGCAAAGGCCGGGTCCACCCCGGGTAAGCTGTAGCCTCCGGAGTTGATGGCTGTGAGCGCACCGAAAGAGCGGCTGTGATAACACGCATCGGTCAGCCGGTAGGAATAATCAGAGTAATACACCCTGCTTCCCTGGCAGTTGGGGTTATTGTGATCTGCCCAGGTGGCATACTGCAGGGCTACCCCGCTGGGCCAGGCGCTGGAGCTCATGCTGATGTCGGTTTGATATTCATCAAACGCCCGTACGAAGATCCGGTAGGGGCTGTCGGCCTCGGTACTGCCATAGTACACCGGGATATGCCTGAAATGGACCAGGCCGTCTCCATCGGTGAGGCCTTTGGCCACTACCTCGTAGGAGCCTTTGTAGATTTCCCGGCCGAAGAAATTGCCCGGGGATCCCTCATCCTTAGGGATGTAAGCCGGGCGTGGATTCTTGCGTACGATCAGCACTTCCAGGTTGGGCTTAGCCTGTGAACGGTCGTTCTTTTCAGCCACCAGGATGGTGGGGTTAAAGGTGCGTACACGGCTGTAAAATGTGCCCATATCGGGGCCGTTATCCACCGGATTCGCCAGATACTGTATGGGCTGGGCGTAGTAGCTGGCAGGCGTGCCGGCCAGCTTTACCATCAGCACTTTGCGGGCTCTGCCCGACAGGAAAGAGGTGAATTCCCCACCTCCGCTGCTGATCGACACCTGTTTCCACCCGAAGTCCATATCCCTGATACCCGGCACGTTGAAGGAGAAGTTCCCCGCGGCATCGGTGATGGCGGTGGCTAAGGGTGTTAAATTGATGAGGTTTCCTATTGCACCAGCATCCATAACGGGTCCCCCCGCGCCCGTAAATAGGTTTCCGGGAAGCAGGGTAGGCGGGTAACTTCCGCCAAAGTTGGGGTTTTCAAACTGCAGGGCTTCTACCAGCTGCACGGTGACTCCCGCCAGCGGGGTGTTTTGAAGGCTGCTGAAATTGTGGGAAAGTACGGTCGCATTTGCCTGATTCACCTGCTGATAATTATTATTTCCCTGCTCTTGATAAATATTGTTTCCCTGCTGCTGCACAATAACGTTATTGGCCGAGGCTGCCTCCATCCAGTAGTAGCGGAGCTTTCCACTGAGGTGGGTGAGGGTAAACTGCGGGCTGACCTGTACGATATCATTGCCCACATTCATAACATTGAGTCCATTCTGCCCTTTCTGTATGTTTTTCGGGGGAGGGGTGTTTTGTACAATCTGCATGTCGTTACTGACCGGGCTGAGCACGTTCTCCCGGTAAGCGAATGACCGCACCTCGCTGCGGCCGTTATTGCGGTAGGCGGTGTGTTGCTCCCGGTTTTGAAGAACCGCATCATCGTCCAGGGCCGTCACGGCCCAGGCATAGCTGCGGCCCCGTACCAGGGGCGGATCAGCCGGGCCGAACACATAGATATTGCCGGTCACGATCTTTTCAAAAAACACCGGGCCGGTGGCTGACAGGTAGGCGTCATTGGGATTCCGGTTCGGGTCAAACATCTCTACCACCTTCAGCTTGTATTGGGTGCGGGGGTCAGAGCCCGCCGGGATACTCCAGGAAAAAATCTGGCTCTGTGCCGCGTTGGCCGTCACTTCAGCCTTATCTAAGGGCATGATGGGCATGGGTGGTTCCAACAGGGTCATTCGCACGGTTTGACAGCCCAGGGGTGACCCCGCCGATACCGGTAGCCCGGGACGATTATAGTCATAGGCCTGCAGGCAAATTTCATAAATGCCCTCCGGCAGGCCTTTTTTACGGCCGATGTCGTCCCGGCTGACGCCCTGTGTGATGAAATCGTCAGGATCAAAGACGTTCTGTACATCCGCCACGGTGAGCACGTAGGGTATATTGGGCTGCAGGGTGATTCCGCGGGCGGGGCGCCGGTCATGGCGGCTATAGATATGGATGCCGTTCTGCCCTTTGACGGTTACTTTGAGGTATACCTCTGCCGGGCTGCGGGAAGTGCTCCGAAGGGTAACGAGCAGTTTACCGGGCTGGCTGGTGTAGTCGCTCAACCGGGTAGAGTAGGGCGGTACCAGGTTCAGGGTGACGGTCACGTAGTTCTCCTGGGCTGCCGCGGCCAGGGCCGTCAGCATACATGTGATGTACAAAAGGATCTTTCTCATGGTGATCATATGCTTAAAAACTTAATCCATATCCTAATTCTCCGGTAGTCTCGGCAAACCTCTGCCGGCTTCCGCCCTCTGTTCCGGGGGCGTTGCTCAGGTAATTGAACCTCAGGCTGACGCGGTGCTTTTTTACAGGCTGGTAGGTGAGGCTGCCGCCCAGGTTCAGGATGCTGCCCGTGGTGCCGGGGGTGCGGGTGGCCATCCATGAATTCTGGGTGCTGAGCTGCACTTTGCTGAAGCTCCTGGCGGCCCCCAGGCTCACCCCGTAGTTGTTCACAGTTCCCACCGACATCCTGTTTGAAATGTAATTAAGGCCTGACATAAGGCTCAGCCCCAGGCGGTTCAGGGTCAGGGTATGGCTCAGAAAGGCCACCGATGAGGTGATATCATTGCGCAGCTGCGTCTCCTGGTTGAGGTCGGTGAGGTCACTGAGGTTATAAGAAAGAATCAGCACCTGGGTGGTGTTTTCTCCCGGGAGAATCAGCCGCGGGGTAAACGACAGGTTGTTGTTGGTTTGGGTGAGCAGGTATTTGTTCTCCACGAGGGTTACGGTGGGCTGGGAGTTGGTGGAGAAATTGACGTAGTTGGCGTCCAGTCCCACCTTGTCTGTGATGTCCCAGCTGATGTTAGCCATGCCGATGATGCGGCGGGTGGTAGCCTCTTTCTGCTTCATGGTGTTATCCTCCTGTATGCCCAGGCTGCCTGCTAACCGCAGGCGGCCTTTGAGGGCGTTCAGGGTAGGGGCTATAGTGATGCTGTTGAGGTCATTTTGAAAAAAGTACGCTCCCATAGACTCAAACCGGGGATCTACATGCTTATAAGCCACGTTCAGGGAGAAATTGCGGTCTCTGAACCCTACCCCCCCGCTGTACGCTAAATAATACTCGGAGGTGGCGTTTACCCGGATGATCTTATTGAGGAAATTCAGGTAGCGTTGGTCTTCCTCCTGGCTGAATATCTCCTGGGTGGATTGGTAGTCACGGGTGTACAGGCTCAGGCCGGCATCCATGAACACGAAGAACTTTTGGGCAAACGTGATTTTCATTTCGGTGCCGATCACCACGTTAGAGGCGGGCCGCACATGGCCGGAGTCGAGAGATCCCATAAAGCCTTTTTCGCTGTCTTTGGCACTGAGAACGCTCAGGTCAAAATAGCTGTTTTGTGTGCCGTAGCCGATCCTGGCAGCGGTGCCATAACGGGAGAAACTGAAGGGTTGTAGCGTGCCCGTGGTGGTATCAATGGTGGTGGCCCGGTTTAGCCTGCCGGTCATAAATCCCAGGCGGAGCTTGCCGGGCTTCAGCTCTACCCCGCCACCTAACAGGGTGTGCCCTGCCAGGGTATAAGGCGAAAAGTTGATGTTTCGGTACCCTCCGTGAAGGGTGACCCATTTGTAGGTGGGACTTATGCCGAACTGGTTAAAAGGCTGACTGAAAGATCGCTGCTGCTCGCTGTAGGTAAAGGAAAACGGCACCTCGATGCCGTAGATGTTCAGAATGGGGCTTCCCGAAATTACATAGGAAAAGGGGCTTCTGCGTGCGGCCATCCCGTTAGCAGAATACCCGATCAACCGGACATCTACACCGCCCCGGATACCAAATGGTTTCTGTGATGCCAGGCCCGACACATCCTGAGCTACCGTTTCCGGGGCTGCAGTCATGGTCAGAACCAGGAGGAGGGTTAATCTTTTCATAGGCTTTTAATTAGCACTACAAAATTGCCAGGATGGGGGCTAGGAGACAATAGCGAGAATGGGGGATATTTAAGTGAAAAGTTAAAAGTGAAAAGTTAGGGTAGAAATGTACCTTCACTTTTAACTTTTAGTTTTTCACTTATTGTGACTGATAGTCTTATCCTGGTGCCTTCTCCTTCGTGTGAGGAGATTTCCAGGCGGGCGTTTAATTCTTTTGCGCGGTTTCGGATGTTGTTTAAGCCGTTACCGGGTTTTACCGTGGCAGGGTCAAAACCCCGGCCTTTGTCTTCCACGTTCAGGAGGATCTCTTTGCCGGTAGGGATCAGTTCTACGTGTAGTTTTTCGGTTCCGGAATATTTTACGGCATTATTTACGGCTTCTTTGAAGATAAGGTAGAGGTTTTTGCGCTGTTCCATGGTCAGCGTGTCTTTTTTGATATCACTGATATTGAGCTCCAGCTCAATGCCGGTGCTGCTGCATATATCATAGGCAAAGCGCTCCATACGTTCACGGAGGCTGCCTTTTTCGTTTTCTTCGGGTTTCACTACCCACACCATGTCCATGATGCGGTCTACGGTTTCCTTGACATTGCGGCTCATGGTTTCGAAGAGTTCGGAACGCCTGGGGTTTTCGGGCTGGTTTTTGATCATCTGGCTGAGCAGGTGAATACTGCTGAGTGAGCTGCCCACTTCATCGTGCAGGTCAGAGGCAATGCGATTTCGCAGCTCCAGTTCGCGGATCTGGTGTTTCAGCCGGCTCCGGTTTCGCAACAGGATAATTCCGCCAAGAAGAAGGAGGGCCAGGGTTCCTGTCAGGAAAGAAACCAGGGTTTGCCTGAAGAGGCGTTGTTCCTGCAGCTCTTTTTCCTGGGCCAGTAGTTTGATTTCATTGTCTTTCTCCCTGAACCGGAACTGCATCTGCAGGCGATTGGTTTCTATTGCGAGCTGCTGCCTGAGTAAATTGTCATGGAGTCTGGCATAAATTTCCTGGTAATAAAAGGCCTGGCTGATGTTCCCGGTTTTTTCATAGGCCCGGGTAAGTACAGAAGCCATCTTGCGCTGATGCCAGAGATCTTTTGCCTCTTCGAAGATAGTGTAGGCCGGGGTGGCGTAACGGATGGTTTCCTGGTGATTTTGTTGTGCTTCATGAAGGAGGGCAAATACTTCCAGGACATAGCCTTTGACCAGGGTGATATTGGACAGTTCAGCAAATTTCAGGGCTTTATCAGCGGCGGCCCGTGCTTCACGGTATTGCTTTTCTTCTATAAATATTTCAGTGAGCACCTGGCGATAAGTGGCCATGTTTCCATAATTTTTTAAACTATCCGCTATGGAGATAGCGGTGTTTATGGCCTGGCGGGCTTCCGCGTTTTTACGCATTCGTAAAAGGATCATGGCGTAAGAGTACAGGGCGTGTCCTTCCTGGGGGCGGTTGCCGTCCTGCCGAAACAGGGCAATTGACTTATGCTGGAATTCCAGGGCAGGCTCCAGCTGGTTCTGGGAGCGGTAGATACTCGACTGCAGTTGAAAGATATGAGCCAAAGCGTCGTTATCGCCTGCTTTACGGGCATACTCTTCGGCAGTAAGACAATCATCCAGGGCAAGCTGGTAATTGCCAATACTTATATATATATTGGCTCTGCTGATATAAATGGCCGCCAGGTGGGCCGTTTGTTCGCCCTGGTGGGCATAATATAGCGTGGTGTCAATATACGTCAGCGCAGAGTCAAATAGGGAATTATTAAAATAGAAGCCATAAAGGCGGGTGTAGCCCTGCAGTAAACCCGGCTGATAATCCAGTTTACGGGCCAGTTTCACAGATTGCCTGAGGTAAGACAAGGCCAATCCGGGATTTTCTTTGACCAGTGCATTGCCTGTTTTGCGAAGCAGGTTGACGCGGTTTGTATCCTGTTTTGTAACAGAAATGAAAGGCAGGAGAGCATCTGGCCTTTGATTTTGTGAAAAAGCAAAAGGGCTTATAAATAAAAGAAGAAAAATCAAAAATGCGGGTCTCATGTCGCTACCATTTTCAGCCGTATCCGGGTGCCTTCCCCTTTCCGCGATGAAATTTCCAGGCCGGCATTCAATTCTTTTGCCCGGTTTTGAATGTTGTTTAAGCCGTTCCCTTTTTTAATGGTATCGGGGTCAAAGCCGCGTCCCTGGTCTTCCACATTCAGGATCAGTTCTCTGCCGGTTTGGCTCAATTCTACCCGCAGTTTTTCGGTGCCGGAATATTTTATGGCGTTGTTTACCGCCTCTTTGAAGATGAGGTAGAGGTTTTTGCGCTGCTCCATGGTGAGCATGTCTTTTTTGATTTCGCAGATGTCCAGGTCCAGTTCAATGCCGGCGCTGCTGCATATATCAAAAGCAAAGCGCTCCATGCGCTCGCGAAGGTTCCCTTTCTCGTTTTCTTCGGGCTTTACCACCCACACCATGTCAGTGATGCGGTCTACGGTTTCTTTGACATTCCGGCTCATGGTTTCAAAGAGTTCGGAGCGTTGGGCGCTTTCGGGCTGGTTTTTGATCATCTGGCTGAGCAGGTGAATGCTGCTGAGTGAGCTGCCCACCTCATCGTGCAGGTCAGAGGCAATATGATTGCGAAGTTCCAGTTCCTTGATCCGCTGCCGGGCCCTGTTACGGTTAATCAGCAGGAAGATGCTGCCAATGGCCAGCAGGGCAATAATGGCAGAACCGGCCATAAGTATACCGTTCTGCCGGAGTTTTTGCTGGTGCAGCTCATTCTCTTTGGAGAGGAGCTCAATCTCATTTTCTTTTTCTTTGAGCTCAAAGTTGGTCTGCATGGCCAGCACATCGTCTTCGTAACGCTGGCGGCTAAGTGAGTCGCTGAGGGTTTTGCTTTGCCGGGTGTATTCCCATGCTTCCTCGTATTGCCCTAAGGCGGCATGGGCTTCGCCCAGTATATCGGCAGCTATCTGGGCTTTATCGGTCACCCGGTTCCGGGTAGCCAGCTTCAGGGTTTCTGAAGCTTCGGTGATGGCGGCGGCAGGCCGTCTGTTTTTTAAATAGATGGATGCCAGGATGGCCCGGGCATTCAGGATTTGCTGTTCGTTATTGAGCCCCCTGGCCAGGCGCACTGATATAAGGGCATTTTCTTCGGCCGCTTTCAAGTTGCCTTTATGCACATATACATCACTGAGATTACTGTAATACATGGGTTTGCTGACCTCATCACCGGCCTGCCTGGCGTAGTCCAGGGCTTTTTTGAAATCGGTTATGGCCTGGTCATAGTTTTTCAGGTGCTTGTCGGTATTGCCCAGGTTATTCACAATGATGGCCATCATCCGGTAGTTTTGATTTTCAGCATACAGGTCATGCGCCTTTTGATAAAAATACCGGCTTTGATCGTAATTATTCTGGGTAAAATACATATTTCCCCTCACATGAAAGACACGGGCCTTGAGGTCTGAACGCTTCGCTATTCCCGCATACTTCATGGCGCTGTCAGAGAGTGTCAGGGCCTCTTTGAAATTTTCGAGCTGCACTTTGAGATCGGCCCGGTTAAGATAAGCCAGGCCTATGCGTGCGGGTTCTCTTACTTTTTTGGAGTAATGAATGGCAGAGTCATTGAAAATGAGAGAAGAATCGAGTTTCCCGAGAGAGTTATAGTTGGACGACATATTCAGAAAACAGCCGGCCACGCCTTTGTCATAGTTTATTTTTTGCCCCAGCCGTACGCCCTGCCATGCATAGGTTATTCCCTTTAGAGGATCTGTATTCACCGACAGGCCGGCCAGGGCCCGGTAGGCGATGACCGTACCCGTGTCCAGCCGGTTTTTGGCTACCTCTGTAAGCAGGGAGTCTGTCAGCTTTTGTTGGGTAAATGCGGGTGGTATGCTGTATACCAGCAGGACAAACGGGAGTAGGGTTTTCTTCATCTACGCATTTATGAAACAGTTTAAAAACAAATGTCCGGCTAAATACGATTAAACATTCCTATTCCAAAGATAGTAAAACATAGAAAAAAATAACAGGCCTTTGTTAATTCATGGCAGCTTGATTTTCTCCAGCTTAAACGGATATTCCTTCATAGCCTGGGGAGTCTCAATGGTCATTTCGATTTTCATACCGTTAGAGAGAGGCTCTTCGTTCAGGTGGTAGGATATATGGTTTCCTGTTACGCTGTTTCCATAGCTTAAGTTTTGGCCTTCTGCGTTAAGAATGCCCAGGTACCGCACCTGCCCCTCCGGGTCATAAAGGAAGAAAAACAGCTCGTTATCTTCTCCAAAGTAGGAATCTTCTAACACGTTATCCAGCTCTACGATGTTGTCTGAACCCGGTCCGTATTCTTTTTTGAGCTTATCAAGCTCCTGTTTATAAGCCTTCTCATCCTCATTTTTTAACTTTTGCAGTTTTTTTCGATCCAAAAGCACAACCACAATGCCGGAATGTTTTCCTTTCAGGATATTGGTGCCCAACTTATCTGCCGGTTTATCTAGTTCCACCAATCCTTTATTGGACAGAGTGGGATTGAAATATTTTATTGTTCCTTCCAGTACTGAAATTTCAGAGGCCCTTCTTTCCGTGGAATAGAGCCTGTAGTTCAGCAGGGTATGATCACCATATTCGTCATACGTAGATTCATCTGCCTGAATGGTGTTTCCCAGGTTGTCTGTGGCGCGGGTAATCCTGCCCGGTTTCAGAAGGTGGTAAGGGCCGGTCTCCAGTCCGCTGACCTCCACACGAACTATAAGGGTAGCGTGCTCGGCGTCTACCAGGCGGCTGATGATGCGGTTATCCATAACTTCTGCCAGTTCCACACTCACCTTTTGAGCATAAGTAGCTGAAGTTATACCCGGCATGACCAAGAGAGGAATTATCCCTAAGCATTGGATGGGTGTTTTAAAGGCCTTATTTTTCATAAATTCAATATTTTTATCGGCACAAAGTTGAGGTGTAGAGGGAACCGGGTCAATAGCGAAAACGGGGGATATTTTGAACGCAACCGCAGTGAAAAACTAAAAGTTATGGCCGGGTTTGAGCCGTCTGATTTCTAGATACATACCCCTATTGTAAAAAAAGGAGACAATAATGGGAGAGTTAGTGAAGATTCTGTCTTTTACTGTTAATTTTAGGTACTTAAAAATGTCTCTTTAATGCATCGTTTTTTACGCCTTTTATGGTTGTTCCCTTTTTCCCTTTTCGGGCAGGAATCCCAGGAGGAGAAATACCGCATAGGGATCCGGAGAACACCGGAAAGTATAAAGGTAGATGGGGTCCTGGATGAGGCCGTATGGGAGTCTGCACAGAAAGCCACTGATTTTTATCTGAACTTACCGTTTGATTCTTCTTATGCCCGGCCGGCATATCAGACCTCGGTGCGGATGGTTTTTGATGACCATTTTATCTATATCAGCGCGGTTTGTATGCAGCCCCGCAGTGAGATCATCATTGCCTCCCTGAAGCGCGATTTTGAAAGCGGGGTAAGCGATGAGTTTACCGTGAATTTTGATACGTTCAAAGATAACCTGAACGGGTTCCAGTTTTCGGTAAACCCGTACGGGGTACAACGGGAAGGACTCATCCAGAGCGGTTTTGAAGTGACCAGTTACTGGGACAATAAGTGGTACGCCCAAACCAGGATACACGACGATCACTGGGTGGTGGAAATGGCGATTCCCTTTAAAACATTGCGGTATAAGATTTCTGAAGGACAAAATTACTGGCGGGTGAACTTCGGGCGGATGGTACTGAAATACAAGCAGGTTTCTACCTGGGGGCCGGTACCCCGGAATTTCACGCCCGCGAACCTGGCGTTTGCAGGGCGGCTGATCTGGGAGGAAGACCCGCCTAAGCCCGGTGTGAATGTGTCGGTAATCCCTTTTGTCAGCCTCTCCGGTACCCGGGATTTTCCCCGGAATGAAGATGACCTGCTACCGTTGGCCACCCGTTCCGGCGGGCTTTTCGGAGCCGGACTGGATGCCAAGGTAGGTATTACCCCCTCGCTGAACCTGGATATTACGCTGAACCCCGACTTTTCACAGGTGGAGGTAGATAAGCAGCAAACCAACCTGAGCCGCTTTGAGCTGTTTTTCCCGGAACGCCGCCAGTTTTTCCTGGAAAATGACGACCTGTTCGGGATGTTCGGATTTCCCAATACCCGGCCGTTCTTTTCCCGCCGGATAGGCATCACGAGGAATCCCCGGACAGGCATGACGCACCGTGTTCCTATCCTGGCCGGAGCCCGCTTAAGCGGAAAGCTCAATGACAACTGGCGGGTAGGGCTCATGAACATGCAGACCCGTAAGGTGGACTTTGGTGAAGGCGAGGTGCTGCCTGCCGCCAATTATTCGGTAGGTGTGCTGCAGAGGAAACTGTTCCGGCGGTCTTCCCTGGGTGGGATCTTTGTGAATAAACAGTTCAGCTTTGGTAACCTGACCGATGAGCAGACGGGCCGGCTGGACCGGTTTAACCGGGTGGGCGGCCTGGAGCTGAACCTGAACTCCAATGACAGCCGGTTCGAGTCGGAGACCTACTATCACCAGTCGTTCTCACCCGAAAAGAAAAAAGATGCGGGAAGCTTTGCCCAATACATGGGTTATAACCACCCTAATATCGAAGTGGGGCTGGGAGCCATACGGATAGGGGAGAACTACCGGGCTGATATGGGGTATGTGCCCCGTGCAGGCATCTGGGAGATCTATCGCCCTGTTACGCTGATCAAAAACCCGAAATCCCGGAAGGTAGCCCGGTATATCAATAATTTCGGGGTGGGGATTGAAGGAGAGGATGTTCTGAGCCTGAAGGGGAAAATCCTGGACAGCAAGTCGGACCTCTTTGCTTTTGCCAACAGCCCTGATGGAGCCGGAGCTTTTATCTTTTACGGGTGGGCCTTCACACACCTGTTTGACCCCTTTGATCCTACCAATGCCGCAGATAACCCGAATCCGGACCGTCACCGGAATATCATGGAATTACCGGTAGGAGATTATCGCTATACCTACCAGGGCTTTGGTTATAACAGCAGCCTGAGGAACAGGGTGTATGGAAAAGGGGAATATCAATGGGGCAGGTATTTTAACGGAAAGGGGCACTTTGCGGAATTCAGCTTAACCTGCCGGCTTCAGCCTTACGGCATTATCGCCATAGACGGAAACTATGCAAAGATCAGTCTGCCTGACCCTTACCACAGTGTCCGGTACTGGCTTTTGGGCCCGAGGGCCGAAATGGCTTTCAGTAAAAGTGTATTTACCAGCGTATTTTTTCAATACAATTCCCAGACGAACAACACCAATATCAACGCCCGTTTCCAGTGGCGCTTTAAGCCGGTGTCTGATATTTTCCTGGTGTATACAGAGAATTATTTTGCGGAGGGTATTCCGAAATATGGTGTGAATGCCTGGGCACCCAAGGACCGGGCAGTAACGTTGAAGATGACGTATTGGCTGAATTTGTAGCAGGAGGGCCGAAGCCCTCCTGGTTTTTTCATGGCTGTTGAGGCTCTTATTTCCTGAAAAAGAACTTGGAAGGAGCGATTTCTGCTTTCACGGAATCAATGAGGGTTCCGGTGGGCTGGTAACGGAACACATAACCTGCCTGTTTAAAAGAAGGAACCAGTCCTCCGTAAATCGTGCCGGTTTCAGGATCTGTGGCCATTCCGTAAAAAACTTTTCTGATCAGCGGAGTAGTAGCGTTAATGGTGTTGACATCTACTGAAGTACTGTAAACCTGGCCTATTTCATTCCAGTTCTCATCGTAAGCGGAAAGAGTGAAGTAAAGTGTTTTTTTGTCGTGACTCAGTACAAACTTACCGGGGCTTTGCCCGGCTGAAGCAGGGTTAAGTGTTACTGTACTTTCTATGACCTTGGAAGAAGGGTTAATTTTCTTCAATGCTCCGCCGGCATATACCCATAATTTATTATTGGCATCCACCCCTATTACATTAGGATCAGCGCCCGCTTCAATAGTCTGCTTAACCGCATCTGTATTGATATCTACTACAGTAATTATGGTTTTTCCTGAGTAAATATTGCCTACAAAAGCCTCACTGCCTACGATTACGATACTTTGGGCTCCATGCTGTACAGGGATTTTCTTTGTCAGTTTATTGGATGTCAGATCCAGAACTGCAATGTAACCCGGATTGATATAAGTATCCGGCCAGCTACCGGTAGCATCCCAGGCAGTAACGTACGCTTTGGTTTCACCTGCTTTCACTACTTCACGGGGATTTTCTATCTCTGCTGAAGGGATCGTGGCTTCCAGCTTAAAAGTTCCCGCATTCACGATCTCGATTTTGTCCTGCCCGGCACCGGAGTTATCTACCAGTATAATTCCTTTCCCGTTTACTTCTCCATAGCCGCTGATACCACCGGTCAGGCTTTGGTTGTTCTCCTTTAGAAAAACATCATAGGTGATGTTTTGGGTGCTGGCCGGAAGAAAGGTAAGCGTTCCGTTATTATCGGTGAAATTACCTTCATTTACTACAATTACCCCTTTTCCGTAAGGGTCTTCAGGCTGCTCAGGCTGCGTATTGTCGTCCGACTCACAGGCATAAAGGAAGATTGCACAGAGAACAATTAATTTACGTTTCATATTATTTAGATTTAAAAATTTCCAATCATGATGCTAAGCGCTACCGAGCGCATAGGCATGGCATTTTTCTTTTGGTTGGGATAGAGTACATCGGTAACATTATTCACCTGTAGAGCCGTGTTCAAAATTCTTTTCTGAATCCTTTTTTCGTAACCCAGCCGGAGGTTCATCAGGTAAAAAGGCATGTAAGGCTGGCCGGAGTGGTCAAACGTAATATATCTTTTGGAGTTGAACTGCTGCTGTATATCCATACTCCATGCCTTACGGGTAGCAGAAATGGTGCTGCTGATGGCATGGCGAGGCACATAGACCAGCTGTTTACCAATGATATCCCGGGTGTAAGCACCGTATTCTTTCTGTTGGGACGCATGGGTAAGGGTGTATTGAGCCTGCAAGGTTAGCCGGATCTTTTCGATCCGGCTTTGAACCGAGGTCTCCAGCTCCAGCCCTTTGGAAAGTACCTGCTGAAGGTTCTCTACCCGGTAGTTTTTTTCGGGGTTCCAGTAAGTCCAGTTGTCAATGAGGTTATGAAATACCGTCATTCCGGCCCGGGTTTGGGTGGCTTCTGAAAATTTATGCTGCCATACCAGTCCGGCCTCCTTATTAAACCCGGTTTCCGGTTGGATATCGGGGTTTCCCAATACCTCCCAGTAACGCTCATTCAGGGTAGGCACGCGGTAGCTTCGTGCTACGGAAACCGGTAATATTACCCTGTTCCTGTCGTTTTTGACCAGTATATATTCCAATCCCAGAGAGGGGGTAAAAGGCGGGTTATAACCGGTTACCCAGGCCTGCCGGAGGTTAAGTGAAGAACTCAGGCGGGCAGAGAACTGATGGCGGAGCAGGGCATACAGATCCAGGCGGGTTTCAGTTTTCCGGATACCACCATAGCCGTCTACCAGGGCATTAAAATACACCGTTTCAGCCCCCAGCTTCAGGTTCGTGCCTTTGTTACAGTCGCGTATCCAGGATAGATCATGCTCTGCCCGCAGGATATAGCGGTCTATCTGTGTGTGGCTGGGGTTCAGATTTTCCCCTTTACCGTAATCGGTGATATCCCGGATATAGGCGGTACGCAAAAGTGTTTTGCCCAACTGGTAAGACAGGCTACCCCGGTAGGCCCGGGTGCGGGTGATCTCACGGAGCATCATTACTTCCGGCTGAACGGCCAGGTCGTTATCAGTGAACCAGAGATTCAGCGAGAGGAGGTCGCCCTTTGCGTTCATGTAATACAGGTCCTGTACGGCACCGGCCTGCCGGGTATGAATGGGTTCTACCGGCAGTGTTTTTCCTTTACGGGTAATGGGCTCCGTACCAAAATTATTGCGGATGCTGCTTCCGTACAGGAGGGTTTTCCCGGAAAGCTTCCTGCCGCCGGCCAGCGGATGATGAAAGCGGAGGCCGGCCTGCCCGGAAAAGTTCTCAGAGGTCTCTGCCCGGAGCGCCGCCATCAGTTGGAGTCCTTCGGTTTTAAAATCAGGCAGGGAGCGCAGCTGAATACTTCCTCCTACGGCATCGGTACCTACACAACTGGCGGCAGAACCGTATTGGATGCTCATTTCATCAAACCCGGTGAGGGGGATGGTAGAGAAATCGGTTTGACCCAGTGAAGGGAAGTTGATATTTACACCGTTCCAGAGCAGGGCGGTATGGCCGGCGGAAGTTCCGCGGAAGGAGATGGTGGCCAGCTGTCCTGCTCCGTAACTTTTAAAAGCCACCGGTGCCTGAAACTGCAGGAAGTCGGCCAGGGTGCTGAAACGATTCCGGGCCAGGTCAGTGGAATCCACCTCCCGGATTTTTTGCCCGGTCATGAACCGCTCCGGGCGGATTCCTTTTACTTCCACCTCACAGAGGGTAAGCTCTTTCTGGGCAATAGCCTCTCCGCAGAAACATAGTATGCTTCCCAGGCTCAGCAGCCCGATAAAACCGGATAAACCTTTTGTTGTCAACAGATGAAAATGGTAAAAAACTCCCGGAACCTATCCGCCGTAGATCTCCCGGTCATTGTTATTCAGGGCAGGTTTCCTGGCTCACTTTCATTTTCCCGGGCCTTCCCATCCCGTGGGCCGGAACAGTGGCTAAGCAGAAGGAAAATATACGAAAGCTTACAGTTGCGGGGACAGCCCGTGAATCACACACGGTTCCCTATTATCTCTGTTTTGGCTATTTCCAAGACAGAGCACCCTGAAACTTGGGGCAAAGATACGCTATCAGGGCTGAAAACAAAAATGACGCAGATCATAACCATCTGCGCCATCTGTGTTCCAATTTTCAGTATTCATGCGGCAGCTCCGCATTCACCTTCTCATGCCAGGGCAGCCCGTGCTTATTCAGCTGATCCATAAACGGATCCGGGTTCAGCTCTTCCACGTTATACACGCCGGGTTTCATCCAGTCTTCGTGGGTCAGCATCAGCATGGCGCCGATCATGGCCGGTACCCCGGTAGTGTAAGAAACGGCCTGAGCCCGTACTTCTTTATATGCTTCGGCGTGGCTGCAGTTGTTCCATACGTAGTAGGTTTTGTCTTTGCCGTCTTTTACCCCTTTGATCTGGCAGCCTATGGAGGTCTGGCCGGTGTAGTTCTCGCCCAGTGAGTCAGGGGCAGGAAGCACGGCCTTCAGGAATTCGAGCGGAACGATGTCCTGGCCCTGGAAACGGATCGGCACAATGCTGGTCATACCCACGTTTTCCAGCACCTGGAGGTGGGTGATGTATTGCTGGCCGAAGGTCATCCAGAACCTGGCCCGCTTCAGGGTCGGGAAGTTTTTCACCAGCGACTCCAGCTCTTCGTGGTACAGAACATACGATTCTCTTTCGCCGATATTCGGGTAATTGATAGGCTTGTGGATCGACATGGCCGGAATCTCCACCCATTCACCGTTTTCCCAGTAACGGCCTGGCTGGGTAATTTCACGAATATTGATCTCCGGGTTAAAATTGGTGGCAAACGCCTTGCCGTGGTCGCCGGCATTGCAGTCTACGATATCCAGGTAATGCAGCTCGTCAAAATGATGTTTTGCAGCATAAGCAGTGAATACCTGGGTGACTCCCGGGTCAAAACCGCAGCCCAGCAAGGCCATCAGCCCTGCGGCTTTGAACCTGTCCTGGTAGGCCCATTGCCAGCTGTATTCAAATTTGGCTACATCTTTCGGTTCATAATTGGCCGTATCCAGGTAATGTACACCTGTTTCCAGGCAGGCATCCATGATGGTCAGATCCTGGTAGGGCAGGGCCACATTGATCACCATTTCCGGGCCGAAGGCTTTTATCAGTGCTACCAGTTCAGGAACATTGTCGGCATCCACCTGCGCGGTAGCGATCTCCACGCCGTGCATTTCTTTGATATCGGCGGCAATTTTATCGCACTTTGATTTTGTGCGGGATGCCAGCATGATCCCGGTGAAGACGTTTGCGTTGATCGCACATTTATGAGCCACCACCGTTCCTACACCACCGGCACCAATAATCAATACTTTTGACATTTGTTTCAGTTTAAATTTGAATTGCAAAAATAGGCAATTCGTTTATTATATTCACGAATTTCAACAGGCGAAGCCCGCTACCTTCCGGAAGGGTATACCTGTTTAAGTAAAACGGGCGTTATTAAGATGTAAATTATCCGCCGGATGTTTACCTTTGTGCACTTTTTTGAAAAGGATAATGAAGAGATTCCTGTTTTGTGTTTTCCTGTGGATTCCCGGTGCCCTGTTCGGGCAATATAATAATTCAGTACGGTTTAATGTGGCCGGTGCCGCGCTGAATATTTATTCGCTGCAATACGAAAGGCAGCTTAGTCCCCGCCTGGCCTTTAACAATACCTTCTTTTTCAGGCCGAAGTCAGATATTCCTTTTGGTGGTTTTATTGATAACCTGGCTAAAAAGCACGGAGTAGGTCTTACAGGGATCAAATTTGAGCATATCTATATGAATGAGGCACAGTTGGGGCTGAAGGGATATTCTCCGGAACTGAGGTATTACCTGGGAAACAAGAAAAACCGGACTTTTATCGGGGTTTTCGGAATGTATGAGGACTTTGATATGAAAGTGCCGGCTCTGGTGGGTGTCATGAAGAATAACGTCTATTATGAGATCAAGCTGCCTATCAACTTTACATTCAATACCCTTTCAGGCGGAATCCTGATCGGAAAACAGTTTACCTGGGACCGGGTGGGCCTGGATATCGTGTTCATCGGACCGCATATCGGCTCTGCCGGTAAATTCTATGCTTTCGGGGAAAACAGTAACCTCCAGGGGTTGAATGAAGAAGAAAAAATATTTGTAAAGGATAAGATCAGGGAGCGTTTCGGGCTGAAAGACAAATATTTCAGCATGGAGCTGAACGACGATGCGGCAGAAATAAAGTCGATCCGGCCCGTGCCTTACCTGGGTATCCGGGGAATAGGTTTTAATCTTTCCTACCGCTTTTAGATGATCCTTTTGAGCCTGAAATTGATCTGTTTCAGGCTGTGGTTGCGTAAAACCACCATTTCTATGGGGTAGCCTTCTTTCTTTGAAAGTATTTCGTAGAGTTCATTAATAGTCAGCGAGTGGGCCAGTTTTTTATTGAAAATGATGATCTTGTCGCCCGGCAGCACACCTGCATGATGTGCCACAGACTGGTCAATCACACCGGTTACCTCAAAAGTACGGAAGTCCTGCCCTGTGGCTTTCAGATCCATACCGCTCATATCTGATTCGAAAGGCTCTTTCAGGGCTTTCCTGATGGGCTTGAGCACCAGCAGATTTTGTGTATAGTTTATGGTCACCATAAATCTTTTCAGAATTTCCCCACCGATGCTGCCGTTTCGGAGGAGGTAATCGCGGGTGATTTTGCTGTCAAATACCAGGCTGTCAGGAAAGGTGACGATAACGTCTTTAAAATCGTGGTTCCCGAAACGGAGCAGATCAATACGTCCGAGCTTACCCGCAATATTTCCGTTCAGCCCCCTGCCCAGGTGGCCGTCTGTCAGCTTTTCCGGAATAAATTCAGGCGGAAGCGATTCCTGGTTTAAGAGGAGGGAGTGCGCTCCACCCGTATCAATCACCAGCTTTAGATTCTCAATGGTTTTTCCGTTAGATTCCAGCCGGTTTACCGTAATGTAGGGCTTGGTGCGTTCCAGGTGAAGCGGAAGAGCTATCCCTTTCCTTTTTTTGTAACGGTATTTGTCGGGATTGCTGAAGGTAAGCTCCCCTTTTGTATAGTTAATGGTGACATTGAACCGTTTAAAAACGTCACTGCCCAGGATGCCGTGGATGGGCACACCCAGATATTCTGAAAGATTAAGGAAATCTTCCTGCAGAAACACAATATTCTGATTGTGGCCCACGATTCCTCCAAATTTTACGGTATGCCCTAAGGATACCAGTGCGGTGAAGGGAGGAGCCTCACCGATTCCGCTGATGTAGATCTCCCGGCCGATGTTGGTTTTGATTTTTTTGCGCAGGTTGGTGTCCAGTATAATAATGCTTTGTACACCTGAATCCAGGATAAAATTCAGCGTATCCGAGTTATCAATTAATGCTTTTACCACAATGAGATTGGCCCGGAGTTCAAAAGAGCAAAACGAGTGATTTTCTTTTTTCCGGATCGGGTTAAATCCAAACGGCCTTTCCTTTTGAGCCATACACTCAAAAGTTCCGGCTGCCCAGCACAGGGCCAGGAGCAGAAAAAACCGCCGGTATTTTTTACAGCTTCTCATAAATGGGTGTAAAATATTAAGAAAATTGATATTCCAAAAGATAATTATCCCTTTTATTATGAACCATGTATTGAGATTGCAGGTTTTTATTAAGAATTTTGTACGAACATATAAAGGGCATTATGAAAAAGGATTTGCGGAAATTAACCCCCGAACAGCTTCAGGAATGGTTAAAGTCAGAGGGGGAACCGGCTTTCAGGGCCAGGCAAATCCGGGAATGGCTGTGGCAGAAAGGAGTTACCGGTATCCGGGAAATGACTAACCTTTCGCGCCCGCTCAGGGACAAGCTGGATCAGGCATTTGAAATAAGAGATGTGAAAGTACACACTTCACAATTCTCTTCTGATGGTACCATCAAATCCGGGTTTAAGCTTTATGACGATCACCTGGTGGAAGGAGTGCTTATTCCTACTGAAACCCGCATGACGGCCTGTATCTCTTCGCAGGTGGGCTGCTCCCTGACCTGTAAATTCTGCGCTACCGGCTACATGAACCGTGAAAGGAACCTGGACGCCGCAGAAATCTATGACCAGGTTATGCTGATCAGGAAACAGGCAGAAGAGCATTTTAACTCCCCGCTGACCAACATCGTTTATATGGGAATGGGTGAGCCGCTCCTGAATTATGCAGCTGTACTGGAGTCGGTAGAAAAGATCACCTCTCCGGAGGGACTGAACTGGTCACCTAAACGGATCACCGTTTCTACCGCCGGGATAGCCAAAATGATCCGCAAGCTGGGCGATGATGAAGTGAAATTTAACCTCGCACTTTCCCTGCATGCCGCTAATGATGAAAAGCGGAATACCATCATGCCTATCAATGAATCAAACTCCCTCCGTAACCTGGCAGATGCATTAAATTACTTTTATAAAAAGACAGGCAATAAAATTACCTTTGAATATATTGTTTTTCATGGATTTAATGATAAAATTGCTGACGCAAAGGAGTTGCTGGCCTTTGTAAGGCGGATTCCTTCCAAGGTAAATATTATTGAGTATAATCCTATATCGGAAGCGAATTTTACCAATGCTGACCCTATGGCCATCGATAAATTTGCTTCATTCCTGGAAGAAAACCGGGTTACGGTGAATATCAGGAGGAGCCGGGGAAAAGACATTGATGCGGCCTGCGGCCAGCTGGCTATAAAAGAAAGTTAACAATTTCATAACATAATAAGTACAAGCATTCTTTGTATTTAAAGGGAATTTTGCACCTCTAAAATCAGAATACTAACTCTGTCTCTCATATGTTCGGACTAGAAAGCGACATTTTCATCCTCTTAGCCGTATGTCTTTTTGCGGCATGTCTTTTTGAGTTTATTAATGGTTTTCATGATACCGCTAATGCCGTAGCCACGGTCATCTATACCAACTCGCTTAAACCTGCCCAGGCCGTGATCTGGTCCGGACTGATGAACTTCCTCGGTGTAGTTACCGGAGGAGTAGGGGTGGGGATGTCCATTGTAAACCTCCTGCCGGTAGACCTGCTCATTGATCAGAATGTCTATCACTCTATTGCCATGGTACTGGCTATGCTGTGTAGTGCCATTATATGGAATTTCGGTACCTGGTATTTCGGTTTGCCTTCTTCCAGTTCCCATACACTGATAGGTGCCATCATGGGGGTGGGCCTGGGATATGCCATGCTTCCTGAAAACGCATCGGGTGCGGCAGCTATTAACTGGGATAAGGTAAAAGAAATTTTTACCGGGCTGTTTATTGCTCCTCTGCTTGGTTTTACGCTGGCGGTTATTCTTATGTTTATTTTAAGAATATCGGTGAGCAAAGATGTGAGAAACCAGATATTTTCCGAGCCTAAAAAGAACCAGCCGCCTCCGGGCTGGATCCGTACCACTCTTATCTCCACCTGTACCCTGGTAAGTTTCTTCCACGGTAAAAATGACGGACAAAAGGGGATCGGGCTGGTGATGCTGATCCTGATCGGGATTTTGCCTTCTTATTTTGCGATTACCGGGGTGAATGACCTGAAAAAAATCGGGCCGGATCTGGCACAGATTCAGACCATTGTTTCAAGAATAGATACCACTCACCTGGGTGTAGATGAGAAAAATCATATCAAAGGGATTCATGATAATGTCAATATCCTGCTGCCGGTATCGCAGGGAATCTCCTCTGATACCACTGAAAAGCTGCACCTGAGAGCCGCTATTCTGCAGATATCTACCAATACCAAAAAACTATTAAAAGACGAAAGTGTTAAGCTGAGCAGCAAAGACCGCGAAGATTTGTCACTTCTGGCCACCAAAGAAGAGAAAGGCATTCGTTCTGCTATTGATTTTGCGCCTTTCTGGGTGATCCTGATGATTTCCCTCTCCCTGGGAATCGGAACCATGATCGGCTGGAAAAGAATTGTGGTAACGGTAGGAGAGAAGATCGGTAAGTCGCACCTGACGTATGCGCAGGGGGCTTCAGCCGAGCTGGTGGCTGCGGTTACCATAGGCCTGGCTTCGGGCTTTAAGCTGCCGGTAAGTACCACGCACACCCTGTCTTCGGGTATCGCGGGTTCGATGGTAGCTTCCAAAGGGATTAAAAACCTGCAATCCAAAACCATTAAGAATATCGGGATAGCGTGGATACTTACACTGCCGGTATCTATTCTGTTGTCTGCGGGGCTGTTCCTGTTATTCAGGGCAATGTTTTAATTTCTCACGGAGATTGTTTTTTCTCACGGAGACTGTTTTTCTCTCACAGATCGCACAGATAAGCACAGATTTTTTATTTTTTATCTGTGGTCATCTGTGCGATCTGTGAGAGAAAAAACATCTGCGGGAACTCAGAAAAGATCCAGCTGCTCGCCTTCACTCCCGGGCTTCGTATGATCAAAATCGGGCGCTTCTGATTCGTTGTTCTCTTCCGTGTTATCCGGTTCGTTTTCGGGGAGGTCCGTGGCTTCCTCTTCGGTGTCTTCCTCCATTTCTTCTTCCTCTATTTCCGGTGCCAGCACTTTAAAACTCACGATCTTATCAAACGGCAGCTTGTTGCCCAGGGCTTTCCAGCCTTTTACGTCGATCATCTCATCCACTTTGTAGAGGTCGGTGGTCACCTCGGTTTTGCGGTCTTTGCGGTGCTTTACTTCCACCCGCGGTTTTTTATCGCAGGTGGCAAATACCAGCTCTGACTTGGGGTGCTCCGAAATGAAAGTGAACTTCTTATCCATGGTAGAGGTCTCAATCAGGAAGCGCTTGATATGGTAATTCCGGTGCTCACCGTCTAAGTAGATGCAGGACACCGGCCGTTTTTCCTGGTATTTACAGATGTACACCACCTGCCGGGGCTCATAGTGGTTGGTCAGCTCAAAATTGGTGAGCTCGTATTCTCCCGTATGGTAAAGTACCAGGATTTTGTCGCTCGGGCCGAAATTACCCAGGAAGTCGCCGTGCCCGTCTTTATTCAGCCTGCCCAGGGTAGGAGTATACCAGATATCCACACCGCCTAATGTAGACTTCCCTGCAGTTTTAAAGGCGATTTTCCGTACCGCATATTTGGAAACCAGGTTACCCATGGCTGAGCGGTTCTTAATAAGGAGGTCGGCAAAATTAAAGTCAAAGATCTTCTTCTTGGCATTCGAGCTGGCCGTGAGATTTACGGTCACTACTTCCGCCTCGCCGTTTTCATTGGCTGAAAAGTAGGTAACCTTGGAGCGGGGGCTGCCTTTGGTTACATCATATTCCTTGTCGCGGGTAATCCCGGTTACGGCAAAGCGCTTGGCAAAGGTCCGGCCGCTTTTTCCGTCCAGGTACATCACGTTATAAATCTTGCGTTCATCATTTTTCCGGAAAACGGCACAGTAGATGATATTTTTACCCACAAACACCTTGTCCTGGATTTTTACTACCGAAAACTTGCCGTCGGCCCGGAAAACAATGATGTCGTCAATATCCGAGCAGTCCATCACAAACTCGTCTTTCTTCAGGCCGTAGCCGATAAAGCCGTTTTCCCGGTCTACATACAGCTTTTGGTTATTGGCGGCTACTACGGCAGCCTGCACTTCCCCGAACTGCAGAATCTCGGTCCTCCGTTCGCGTCCTTTGCCGTATTTCCGGATCAGCTCCTGGAAGAAGTTAATGGTATAGCGCACCAGGTTTTCCAGGTTGTCGTTCACTTCCACCAGCTCCTCCTGCAGTTTCTTCATGAGCTCATCGGCCTTGAAACCGTCGTATTTGGAAATCCGTTTGATCCGGATTTCGGTCAGGCGAAGGATGTCTTCCCGCACAATTTCCCGGTAGAAATCTTTCTTATAAGGCTCCAGTCCGCGGTCAATGGTTTCTATCACTGCCTCAAAGGTCTCACACTCTTCAATATCGCGGTAGATCCGGTTTTCAATAAAGATTTTTTCCAGCGAGCTGTAGAGCAGCTTCTCCATGAGCTCGGCTTTCCGGATCTCCAGCTCCCGCTTCAGCAGGTGCATGGTCTGGTCGGTAGAGTTTCTGAGGATATCGCTCACGCCCAGGAAACGAGGCTTCTGATCCACAATCACCACTGCATTGGGCGATACCGATACTTCGCAGTTGGTAAAGGCATAAAGCGCGTCAATGGTGATGTCTGTGGAGGTATTGGGTGCCAGGTGGATCAGGATCTCTACATTTTTGGCGGTATTGTCTTCTACCTTTTTGATCTTGATCTTCCCGCTGTCGTTTGCTTTGATGATCGACTCGATCAGGCTGCCTGTGGTAGTAGAAAACGGGATTTCCGAAATTTTCAGTGTCTTTTTATCCACCTCCGATATCCGGGCCCTCATTTTCACTTTTCCGCCGCGGGCGCCGTCGTTGTAATGGGTGACATCAATCAGTCCGCCTGTCAGAAAATCAGGGTAGAGTACAAAAGGTTGTTTTTTCAGGTATTTAACAGAAGCTTCGCAAAGTTCTATAAAATTATGCGGCAGGATTTTGGTGGAAAGTCCTACGGCGATCCCTTCCGCCCCCATTTCCAGCACCAGCGGAAACTTGGCGGGCAGGGTTACGGGTTCACGTTTCCGGCCGTCATAAGACATCTGCCATTCGGTGGTATCTTCGTTGAAGAGCACCTCCTGTCCGAATTTAGAAAGCCTTACCTCAATATACCGGGGTGCGGCGGCCGAGTCGCCGGTGCGGATATCCCCCCAGTTTCCCTGTATATCCAGCAAAAGCTCTTTCTGGCCGATATTCACAATGGCATCACCGATGGAGGCATCCCCGTGCGGGTGAAACTGCATGGTGGAGCCAATCACATTGGCTACTTTGTTAAAGCGGCCGTCATCCATTTCCTTCAGGGCATGGAGGAGCCGCCTTTGTACAGGCTTCAGGCCGTCTTCAATGGCGGGAACGGCTCTTTCCAGGATTACATACGATGCATACTCCAGGAAATACTTTTCAAACATATCATCCAGTATCTCCTTTTGGTGTGTAGGGTCGTAAGTCTCGTCGCTCATTTATATGGGTTTCTCAGTTTACGCAAATATAAGGAATCTTGGCGTCAAATGCAGTAGAGGGTACAAAACAAAAAATGCCTCCCTGAGGGGAGGCATTAACGCAAAACGGAATCTTAAGTCTTAGTATCTTTCTCTTCTCTGAGGTCTTTCGCCTTTTGGTTCGGCAACTTTAACCACGATGGTGCGACCGTCCAGTTCGGTCTCATTCAGACTGCTGATCGCCGCATGGGCTTCTGAATCGTCAGGCATCTCTACAAACCCGAATCCTTTGGAACGGCCTGTGAATTTGTCAAAGATAACCTTAGCTGAATCTACGGTACCGAATTCCTGGAACGCGCCAAGAAGAGTGTCGTCTGTAGTGTCGTAATTCAACTTTGCTACAAAAATGTTCATTTGAAAAAAAATAAAAAAATTAATAAATAGAGCTTAAACACCGTAGCAAAACCGATATGAATATTGACCTGCAAACGAAGTAGTAACTCGAAAACGTAGTAAAGGTATTGTTTTTAAATTACATTTCAAGTAATGCCTGATTTTATTATGCAGGCCGGTCGGGTGATACTAAGCCATTTATTTTGGAAAAAGAGGCTGTTTATGGGTGTCTGGGCCGTTTATTGCGTTTTTTTCAGGGATTAAAGGCCATATTAAATTTTCCTTAAAATTTATTTAACGGTACCTTTCCGGAGAGTTATCAGTTTTTATTTTCAAAAAAAGGGGTTTGACAACATTAAAAATGACGTATCGTTATATATTTGTTAAACAGAATCAAACGGATCGGAATGAGGTCAGCGCTTACGCTTTTGTTTTTTTATTTTTTATCCTGCTCCCTGAGTATGGCCCAGCTGAAGAGCTATAAACGGGGCCTTTCCAGCTTTGAAAACGGGCACTACAATGTGGCTATCCAGGAGTTTTTGAAAGTAAAAGAAATTGAACAGGATTACGAAGGAGAACTGAACCGGAAACTGGGTGATGCCTATCGCCTGAGTAACCGCTGGACGGAAAGTATCCCGTATTATGAAAAAGCGCTTGAAAAAGGGGTGAAAGATACCGATATCCTGTTTTACCTGGGTTATGCCCTGAAAGCAAAAGGAGAGTATACCCGGGCAAAGGAATATTTTAAACGTTTTGCAGATTCCAACCCTTCTGACAAAGTGCTGGCAGAAAGAGTGCTGAGGGAAATGAACTCCCTGCTGCTGACCGAGTCTATTTTTCAGAAAACTTCAGAAAAGGAATTCCGTAACCTGGAAGCCGTAAATACCGCGGGAACCGAGTTTACCGGTGTGGTCCATAACGGCCACCTGATTTTTGCCGCTTCGCGGAAGGAAAAAATATATGCCAACGATCTGCCTTACCTGGGCCTGTATAAAGTTAAGGTCAGTGAAAATCTGAGCACCGTAGGGAAACCCGAGGTTTTCAGTAATTCTGTTTTTGCGGATGATCGGAACGAAGGTTCTCCTACCTTTACCCCGGATGGTAAAATCATGGTATTTGCCCGTGGAAACTCGGGAAAAAGAAAAGACCTTTCACCGGATGTGGATCTCTACATGAGCCGTTATGTGCAGGGCGAGGGCTGGACCACCCCTTTGAGGGTTCCGGCTTCCGATTCACTGGCATTTGACGGTTCGCCTGCATTTTCGGGAGACGGTAAGACCCTTTACTTCAGCTCTAACCGTGCAGGAGGAAACGGCGGGCTGGATATTTACCGGGTAAATATGGATGCTTCAGGCAGGTTCGGGAACCCTGTGAATATGGGGAAGGCCATCAACACGGCAGGTGACGAGATCTTCCCGTTTGTATCGGCCGACGGTAAACTGTATTTTGCCTCTGACGGTCACCCGGGCCTCGGCAAGCTGGACCTCTTCGTAGCTATACGTACAGGGGGAAAGATCAGCGTAGAGAATATGGGCCTGCCTTATAACAGTTCTATGGATGATTTCGGCTATATGGAAGATGAATACGGTAATGAATTCTTCAGTTCCAACCGTTCAGGCGGAAAAGGCGATGATGACATCTACTATTACCTGGCTCCGGAAACTCCGGCCGAAGTGGTGGAGACCCCGGTAACTGATCCTGAAAAAGACAGGAAAGTGGTGAATTATTACCTGGCAGGAGAAGTGCTTTCAGAAGGGAATCTGCTGGACTCTGCGGTAGTGAATATTTATAAAATAGAAGGCGGGATAGAGACCCTCTTTGCCGAGAACCTGGTGAGCAGGGACGGGAAGTTTGGCCCGGTGAAAATGGAGGAAGATGAAGACTATGTGCTTCTTGCTGAGAAACCTGATTATCTTACCAGGAGAGAGCCTTTTACCATGTACGGCCGATCTATTCCGGCAGTGCTGCTGACCCGGCCGGTGACGGATACCACTTTTCATGTGCGCATTCCGCTGGACCGTATATTTGTAGGAAAGACCTTCCGCCTGGAAAATATCTATTATGACCTGGATAAGGCTGATATCCGGCCGGATGCCGCACTGGAGCTGGATAAACTGGTGCAGATCCTGGTAGATAACCCGGGTATCCGTATTGAGCTGGGGTCTCATACTGACTCGCGCGCATCAGATATCTATAACCTCCGGCTGTCGCAACGCCGGGCCGATGCCGCCATTAACTACATTGTGAATAAAGGAATCTCGCGTGAACGCCTGGAAGCCCGGGGCTATGGCGAGTCGGAGCTGATTATAGAAAACGCCAGAACCGAGTCGGAGCATCAGCAGAACCGGCGTACGGAATTTAAGGTGATTGAGATAGCTTCCGGTTCCTGATTAAAAAAAGCTGTGTGGAATCATTCTATTTAACCCTATAATTTCTGTTTTTTCCAGGCCGGATTCAGCTGTATTCTTTTTTTGAAAATTTTAATCGGGCAGGTTATAGTGCTTTTTCACAGCTTCATAATTATTGAAATCTACCGCTGCCTGACGTCCGTTTCGTAAATCATTAGCCGGAATGAACAGGATCCGGGTAGACGTAAATGTCTGAGAACCGGAGCCGGTTAAACGGGTAATGAGGAATGTAGGGGCGCCTGTAGCCCGGGTATAGGCTCTGTAAGAGAAAGAACCGGTAACGTTTCCCGGGATAGGGTACCAGAAACCACTTACATTTACATAGCAGAAAAATGCGGATGAACCTACCTGCTGGATGGTCATCCCGGTTAAGGCATAGGAGAGTTCGGTGCCGGTGTGATTCCTGGATCCGTAAGTGATCTGGATAACATTGGCATTTCCGGTATCTCCTTTCGGGCCCTGAGGCCCTGTTGCTCCGGCGGGACCGGCAGGTCCCTGAGGGCCGGTAGCACCTGCAGGGCCGGGTTCACCGGTATCTCCTTTCGGGCCTTCAGGTCCGGCATCACCATCACAGGAAGTAAACATCACGCCCGTCATAAACAGGGCAGCTAAGAGAAAATTGAATTTTGTTTTCATGGGAAGATCATGTTTTGGTTAAACTTCCCTGCAAAGTTCAGTCTGTGGCAGATAGGGCGCTATACCCAAAAGAGGGTATATTACGGGCTGAATTACTTCAAACCATATACCCTCACGGCATTTTTACCGAAAATACCGGCTTTTTCATGGGCAGAAAGCTCAGAAAAATAGCTTTCCACGATATCCAGCTGCTCTTCATAAGTAGCGGCCGCCAGGCATACAGGCCAGTCAGACCCGTACAGCAGCCGGTCTGTGCCGAAGGCATTCAGCACCATGTCGAGATAAATATAGAAGTCTTCTTTTTTCCAGTGGCGGTAGTCGGCTTCGGTCACCAGCCCGGAGACCTTGCAGCTTACGTTGAGGTGAACGGCCAGCTCTTTGATGTAATTGGCCCATTGGGTCACTTTGCCTTCTTTGATCTGTGGCTTGGCCAGGTGATCCAGCACAAAGCGGGTGTCGGGACAGGAGCGGGCAATGAAAACGGCATCTTTGAGCTGGTGCGGATAAACCAGGATATCGTAGGTGAAGTTATATTCTGCCAGCTTACGAACGCCATCCACAAACAGCGGATTCCGCATAAAACCTACGGGTTCCCCCTGAACAATGTGGCGAAAGCCTTTTACTTTCTCCATACCGGCGTAATGCTGCAGGTTTTCTTCCAGCCGTTCAGAAAAGAGGTCTGTCCAGCCTACCACGCCTTTGATGAAAGGGTTTTGCAGCGCCACTTCATGAAAATACAGGGTTTCCTGCTCGGTCTGGTTGACCTGCACAAACACACAGCCGTCAAATTCATGGTAATCCAGGATGGGCTTCAGGTCTTGAGGCTGAAAGCTTCTGCGGATGATGGCCATGTCATCCGTGAGCCAGGAAAAGGTCTCAGGGTCGTAGGTCCAGAAGTGCTGGTGGGCATCTATTTTCATGTGTATAGAGTTTTAGCTGTTAGAAGTTAGCTGTTAGAAGTTAGCTGTTAGACACGGTGGCTTCTAACTTCTAATATCTAATTTCTAACAGCTCATAGCTATTTCTTTAAAATTTCTCCTTCAAAAATCTCGCCGTATGATTATCTTCCAGCCGGGTCATCTCCTCCGGTGTACCTTGAAAGCAGAGGTATCCGCCCTTATCTCCGCCTTCCGGACCCAGGTCAATAATCCAGTCGGCTGACTTAATGACCTCCATATTGTGCTCAATCACAATCACCGTATCGCCCTGGTCTACCAAAGCATTCATGGCTTTCAGAAGCTTGCGGATATCATTAAAATGGAGGCCGGTAGTAGGCTCATCAAAAATAAAGAGGGTTTTACCCTTTTCCGAATTGCCTTTGCCCAGGAAATAGGCCAGCTTTACCCGCTGGGCTTCCCCTCCTGAGAGCGTATTGGAAGCCTGGCCCAGACCGATGTAGCCCAGTCCTACGTCCTGCAGCGGCAGAATCTTTTCGGCCAGCTTGGGCTGAGAATCTCTGAAGAAATCCATGGCTTCATCTACCGTCATGGCCAGCATATCGGCAATGTTTTTATCGTTATAGGTTACTTCCAGGATTTCCTGTTTGAAACGCTTGCCGGCGCAGCTTTCGCAGGTAAGCTTTACATCGGCCATAAACTGCATTTCTATGGTCTGGTAACCTTCGCCCTGGCAGGCTTCGCAGCGGCCGCCGTCTACGTTAAACGAAAAATGCGCAGGCTTATAGTCGCGCTGTTTCGACAGCGGCTGATCGGCCATAAGGGCCCGGATGGTGTCATACGCCTTAATGTAAGTCACCGGGTTAGAGCGGCTGGACTTACCGATCGGGTCCTGGTCTACCATTTCTACCTGGCTGATGCGGCTGAGGCTGCCGGTGAGCTCGTCGTACTTCCCTGGATCTTCTCCCGAGCGGGGTTCTCCCACCAGCCTGTCCAGTACAGGGTACAGTATTTTCCGGATCAGCGTGGATTTCCCGGAACCGCTGACACCCGTTACCACCGTAAATATGCCCAGGGGAATCTTTACGTCGAGGTTTTTGAGGTTATTCTCCCGCGCACCGCTCAGTAACAGGAAATCCATAAATTTCCGGCGGCTTTTGGGGATTTCTATCGTATCCTGCCCGCTCAGAAAATCGAGGGTGTGCGAGCGGCCGTTGCTCTCTCCGTTCCATTTTCCCTGGAAAACCAGCTCTCCGCCGTATACGCCGGCCTCCGGCCCGATGTCGATGATGTCGTCTGAGGCCTTCATGACCTCTTCTTCATGCTCTACCACGATCACGGTATTACCCAGGTCGCGGAGCGACTTCAGCACGGAAACCAGTCGCTCGGTGTCGCGCGGGTGCAGCCCGATACTGGGTTCATCCAGGATGTACATGGAGCCCACCAGGGCACTGCCCAGCGAAGTGGCCAGGCGGATCCGCTGGCTTTCACCGCCCGAGAGGCTGCGCGAAAGCCGGTTCAGGGTAAGGTACCCCAGGCCCACCCGCTGCATGAAATCCAGGCGGTTATTGATCTCAATCAGAATTCGCTTAGCTACTTTGGTCTTGTATTCGTCCAGCTCCAGGTTTTTGAAGAATTCTGCCGCCTGGTCAATGGGCATCAGCACCAGGTCTACAATAGATTTTCCTCCTATCTTTACATATGAAGCATCTTTTCTCAGGCGGGTACCGCGGCAGTCGGGACATACCGTGCGCCCGCGGTAACGCGACAGCATCACCCGGTACTGAATCTTATACGATTGCTCTTCCAGGTGCTTAAAGAAGTCGGTCAGGCCGGTAAAATACTCGTTTCCATCCCACAGCAGCTGGTAATGTTCCGGATCCAGGTCTTTGATGGCCCGGTGAATCGGGAAGTCAAAGCGGATGCCGTTTCTCAGCAGGGGGGTGAGAAATTCGCTCATTTTTTCACTCCTCCAGGGAGCGATGGCTCCTTCAAAAACCGAAAGTTTTTTATCCGGGAAAACCAGCTCGGGATCCAGGCCCAGCACGCTGCCGAAGCCCTCGCAGCGGCGGCAGGCCCCGTAGGGGTTATTGAAAGTAAAAAGATTGATACTCGGCTCTTCAAAGAGGATTCCGTCACGTTCAAACTTATCCGAGAAAATACGGGTAACATCTCCTTCTTCTGCTTTCACCACCACCTCGCAGATACCGTTTCCTTCAAAAAAAGCGGTCTGGATGGAATCGGAGAGCCGGAACTGGGTATCTTCATCGGGCTGGCCTCCGGCATCGTACTGGATCACCGCCCGGTCTACCAGTATTTTCACGTCTTCCACCCGGGCTTCAAAGCTCAGCACATCTTCAATCAGCACGGTCTCCTCTTTTACCTGTATCCGGTTAAAACCCTTTTTCAGGAGGAGGTCCAGCTCCTGAGCCATGGTACGGTCTTCTTTGGGCTGCAGAGGGCTCAGGATCATCACCCGGGTGCCTTCGGGATAGGTAAACAGGTGGTTCACCACATCGGTTACGGTATCTTTGCTGACCAGCTTTCCGCTGACCGGCGAGTACGTATCTCCCACACGCGCAAAGAGCAGCTTCATGTAATCATAAATCTCGGTAGAGGTACCCACGGTAGAGCGGCTGTTGCGGGTGCTCACCTTCTGGTCAATGGCAATGGCCGGCGAAATCCCCCGGATATAGTCTACCTCGGGCTTCTCCATCCGGCCCAGGAACTGCCGCGCGTAAGAGCTCAGGCTCTCCACGTACATCCGCTGCCCCTCTGCATACAGCGTATCAAAAGCCAGAGATGACTTCCCGCTGCCCGACAGGCCCGTGACCACCGTAAGGGTGTTCCTTTTAATGGCTACATTTACGTTTTTGAGATTGTTTACCCGCGCACCCTTGATGATAATGTATTCTTTGGGGTCCAGGTGGTCGATGGAGCTCGTGTTTTTCATTGTACAAAATTACAATGTTTTTAATAAAATCAGCAGGTTTATATAAACCTTCCCACAGGCTTTTGGAATACATCGTGTTTTTTGTCAGGAAATACGTCAGGATACTATACAAAGACTTATTTTTGTGGCACCGAACGAATAGCCTTCAGCCATTAGAAATTAGCTGTTAGAACGTTAACGGACTAATTAAATCTAACGGCTAATGGCTAACAGCTAAATTGATATACATGAAACAAGCAGTAATATTTGACATGGACGGGGTAATTGCCCATACTAACCCCTGGCACTCCCTGGCTTTCCGTGAATTTTTTAAGAAAAGAGACCTGTATCCCACCGATGCCGAATTTGCCGAGCATATGTTTGGTAAAAGTAACAGCTACATTTTAAAGCATTTCCTGGGAAGGCCCGTTACCGGAGACGAGTTTACGGCTATGGAAGAGGAAAAGGAAGGACTTTTCCGGGAGATTTATGCACCGCACGTGAAAGACATTGACGGTTTCCTGGATTTCCTGGCCGGGCTGAAGCAGGCCGGACTGAAAACCGGAGTAGCCACTTCGGCGCCGCGGGCTAACCTGGACCTGATCATGGGAAAACTGGGCTTCGGGCCACAGATGGAGTCGGTGATGGCCAGTGAAAACGTGACCTGCCACAAGCCGGATCCGGAAGTGTACCTGAAATCTGCCGCTAACCTGGGGGCTGAGCCTGCGCACTGCCTGGTGTTTGAAGATTCTTTCTCCGGGATTACGGCCGCCCGGAATGCCGGCATGAAGGTAGTGGGAGTGCTGAGCTCGCATACCAAAGAAGAATTACCTCCCTGCGATTTTTATATCCGGGATTATACCACCATAAGAACGGACGATGTTCTGCAAATTTTAAACGCATGAACCTCTACCTCTTACCCATGCTGCTGGCGGAAAACAGCCACCCGCAGGCCTTAACGCCTTACAGTGTGGAGATGATGAAAACGCTTAAGGTGTTTTTCGTGGAAAACGTAAAGACCACCCGGCGTTTTATCTCTTCGCTGAAGCAGGGGATAGTGATAGATGAGCTGAGGTTTATTGAAGTCAATAAAGACACGCCTTTTGATACCATTTTTGAAGTGTTGGCTGAGCTGAAAGAAGATGCCGGCATTATTTCCGAAGCCGGATGCGCCGGTGTGGCCGACCCCGGAGCGCTGGTGGTGGAGGCCGGTCACCAGCTGGGCTTTACCATCCGTCCACTGGTAGGGCCTAATTCCATCCTCCTGGCCCTGATGGGTTCGGGAATGAACGGGCAGTCGTTTGCGTTTCACGGCTACCTGCCCATCAAAGAAGAGGAACGTGCCGCAAAGCTCAGGGCCCTGGAAAAAGAAGCGATACAGCGGAACCAGACCCAGATTTTCATGGAAACGCCCTACCGCAACAATGCCATGCTGCAAACCCTGCTGAAGACCCTGGGTCCGCAAACCCGCCTTTGCGTGGCGGCTGATCTTACCGCTGAAACCGAGTTCCTGCTTACCCGCAGCATAGCCGGCTGGAAGAAATATCCGCTGCCCGACCTCCACAAAAGACCGGCTATTTTCCTGATAAATTAAAATTCGGTTCCAACGTTTTTCGTTATAAAGGAGTCTGTTTATTAAAGATATTAGAAGTTAGATATTAGAAGTTAGATATTAGAAGTTAATTGGAATCTAATAGCTAACAGCTAATTTCTAAAATCTGGCACCCAATATAAGTACACATGAAAAACGCACCATATCTCCTCCTGTTCCTCCTGGCTTTTGCCTGTGACAGCTTTGAGCACAAAAGTGAATACGATAAAAGTTTTCATAAATGGCAAAGTTTTAAAGCCACGAATAATAATTCCTACCGGTATATTGTCACGGGAAGTACCTGGACGGGTACGTCGTGGGAGACGGAGCTGGTAGTGGAGAAAGGCGAAATAACAGAACGTAAATTCAGATATACCCATTTTCAGGACGTAAAACGGCCGGCCGCCGGGTGGGATGCACAGAGTGCTGAACAGGCTCTTAAAGTGCTGGGAATGAATCCTGAAGAGTTTCGTGAACGTTCAGGTATGGATTTCCTGGAGTATTGCCAGTGGGAAGAAAAAGGAGTGGAGCTGGGTACACACACCAGCTCGGGGGCAGCGGCCCTGATCACCCTGGATGCCGTTTACCAGAAAGCACGGAACGAATGGCTGCCGGAGCGGAAGAATGTTACCACCTACTTTGAAGCTAAAAATGACGGGCTTCTTTCTTCTGCCGGATACGTGGAAGATAACTGTGCTGACGACTGCTTCATAGGCATCAATATCCGCCTGATTGAGAAATTGTAAGAAATACTCCGGTAACGTTACCGGCGGATGCAGTGTTTTTCAAACCCATGTTTTTTGAACTTTTTCGGTGAAAGGTTGGATATGCCATATAAAAATTGGCAGTCATATGCCCCGCTGTTTAAAATAGATTTCTGTTTTGGATAAATCTGGTTATTTTTGCTGCGGAAAAATAAAGACATAGAATGAAAAAAATAGCGGTTTACACTTCAGGTGGAGACGCTCCGGGTATGAATGCCTGTATCAGAGCCGTAGTAAGAGGAGCCATCTATCACGGTCTGAAAGTTTACGGCATCCGGCGGGGATATAACGGAATGATATCAGGGGATATCTTTGAAATGACGTCAAGTTCAGTAAGTAATATAGTACAAAGAGGAGGAACCATCTTAAAATCAGCCAGGAGCAAAGAGTTTCTCACACCGGAAGGCCGGAAAAAGGCTTACGATAACCTTATGAAATTAGAGATTGATGGCCTGGTGGCTATCGGTGGAAACGGTACTTTTACCGGTGCAGAGGTGTTTTATAACGAATACCAGCTGCCTACCGTGGGCTGTCCGGGAACCATAGATAATGACCTGTACGGAACCGACTATACCATCGGCTTTGACTCAGCGGTAAACACTTCCCTGGAGGCCATTGATAAGATCCGTGATACGGCGGATTCGCACGACAGGGTATTTTTTATTGAAGTAATGGGACGTGATTCCGGTTATATTGCCGTGCAGTCGGGTATAGGCGGAGGAGCAGAGATTGTAATGGTGCCTGAAACCCATACGCCGCTGAAGAAAGTGGTATCTTCACTGAAAGACGGCTGGAGACGCTCCAAATCGTCGTCTATCGTGGTAGTGGCAGAGGGAGATGAAGAAGGCCATGCTACAGAGATTGCTGAAAAGATCAAGGTACAGGTGGGTGATAAACTGGATATCCGGGTGACCACACTGGGCCACGTGCAGCGGGGCGGATCGCCTACGGCCTATGACCGTATCCTGGCTTCACGTATGGGACTGGCAGCCGTAGAAGGCCTGATGAACGGACACAAGAACGTGATGGCGGGTGTGGTAAATAACGAGGTGGTTTACACTCCGTTTATTGACACCATCAAGAAAGCCAAACCCATTCATGACGATCTTCTCCGGATGGTGCATATTTTGAGCATTTGATAATAAAATAGCTATGAGCTATGAGCTGAGAGCTTTGAGAAATACCGGTTATACACGCCGGTGCGCATAGGCTCAAAGCTAATGGCTCACAGCTTAAAGCTAATACACATGAGAAGAATCTTTTTCCTGTTATTCCTTCTTTCAGGTATTTTCACGGTACAGGGGCAGCAGAAGCTTACGGTGAAAATGCAGGTGCCTGATACCGGTAAGTATGTTCAGCTGGCTCATTACTTCGGCTATAAACAGTTTCAGAAAGTAGACTCGGCGAAGGTAGACCAGGACGGCGTCCTGAAATTTTCCAGCGGACCGGAAGGCTGGAAAGGCGGTGTTTACCTGGTGGTGATATCTCCTTCAAAATTCTATGACCTGGTTATTTCCGGAAAGGAGAATGATATTTACATGGAATTGGATACGGCAGATTATGTGAACTCGGTAAAATTCCGTAATTCGGAAGAAAACGAGCTTTTGTTCGGGTACCGTAAATTCCTGAACCAAAAAATGAAGCAGGGAGAGAGCCTGCAGGCACAGCTCAGAACGGAGCAGGATCCGGCCCGAGGGGCGGCGATCCGGAAAGAACTGGATGCCCTTCAAAAGGAAGTGAACGGTGAATTAAAGAAAAGGGCGGACTCCCGGCCCGACCTGTTCGCTTCCCGTATTCTGACGGCTAACCTGGAGCCCGAGCTGCCACAGCAGGCCCCGCTTCTGGCCAACGGCCGCCCGGATTCTACCTTTATGTACCGGGAGTATAAGCGGAAATATTTTGATCACCTTGATTTTTCTGATGAAAGAATGATCCGCACGCCTTTCCTGGAAAGTAAGGTGGAACGTTATTTTAAAAACCTGGTGTATCAGCGCACCGATACCCTGAAAAAAGAGACTTCGTATGTGCTGGGCCTGGCTAAAAAGAACAAAGATGTTTACCGCTATGTTTTATGGTACCTGACCAACAAATATGAGAATACGGATGTGGTAGGCCTGGACGGTGTGGTGATTCATTTATACGAAAATCACTACCTGAAAGATGCCGACTGGCTGGACAGCACCAGCCGGGCGAAATTTGTGGAGCGTCTCAGCATAATGAAACCCCTGGAGACCGGGAAAGTGATGCCGGCCCTGGTCTTAAAAGACACGCAGGGAAAATCACATAACCTCTACGATGTGAAGGCGAAATATACCATCGTGTACTTTTACAGCCCTACCTGCGGGCACTGTAAAGACCATGCCCCCGAATTGGTAAAATACCAGGATGAACACCGCGATAAAGGCATTGTGGTATGGAATGTATCGGCAGACGTGGAACGGAATTTTGAAGAAATGAAGAATTTCATTACCACCTATGATATGGGGCGCATGGCTAACCTGCATGATCCTGACAGGAAGTATGATTTCTTTTACCGGTATGACGTTTATTCCACACCTACCTTATATATCCTGGATGAGCAGAAGCGTATCCTGGTTCGTCGTGGTATTCCTATAGAAGATGTAGATGGCTTCCTGGAGCACTACGAGAAAAACGTACTGGGGAAATAGGCCCCTTATTTTTCCAGGAACCAGGCAATAGCCAGCTTATAACCGTTCAGGCCGAGGCCGAAGATGGCCCCGCGGGCTTTAGGACTGATATAAGAATGCTTCCTGAATTCTTCACGTGCGTGGATATTGGATATATGTACCTCTATGGCCGGTGTCTTTACGCCGCCCAGGGCATCCGCCAGCGCCAGGGAAGTGTGGGTAAAGGCGCCTGCATTCAGGATAATGCCGTCATACGAAAAGCCCACTTCATGGATCTTGTCAATGAGCGCGCCTTCGTGATTCGACTGGAAGTATTCGAGGCTTACACCGGGGAAATCCGCCTGTAAGGTTTTGAAATAATCTTCAAAGCTCTGATGTCCGTAGATTTCCGGTTCCCGCTTGCCCAGGAGATTAAGGTTAGGGCCGTTAATGATGATTATTTTCACAGATTTGTCGTTTTTTAAGCTCAAATGTACGGAATAAAATTCCAAAATCGTCTCGTTTTTAAATAGCCGGGGTTGCGGTCATGCGCATAGGCTTCCCGTTCAAACCCGATCTCATAATAGGCCCGGTTAGCGTCTTTATAACGTGCCCACTTCACGGCCCATTCCAGTATGTACCAGATATAGAAAGGCAGGATCAGCATTTCCAGCTGCTGCCGCAGGTGAATGCGTTCATGCAGGAGCAGCCTTTCAGAAGGGTTTTTGCTTCTGACCAGCACAAAGGGCCAAAGCGCTATGCCCTCTATGGTTTTAAAGTTAATGCCACGGATAACAATCATTTTTTTAGCTGTTAGCCATTAGTAATTAGCTGTTAGCTATTAGAAATTAGCATGTATCTAATAGCTAACAGCTAATTACTAATAGCCCGTTTCGTCCTTATAAATCCCGATAAAAACTTTGCCTTCCGTGTCAATAGAGGCCCGGTACATTCCCTCGGAGTTAAAGGGCAGGGCGATATTCCCGTTTTTGTCTACGGCGATCACACCGCCTTCACCGCCCCGTTTCACCAGCTTTTGCATCACCACGTCGTCGGCCGCATTTTTCAAAGACAGCCCTTTGTATTCCATCAGGGCCGAGATGTCATAGGCCACCACTGAGCGTATAAAATACTCTCCGTGCCCCGTGGCCGATACGGCACAGGTGGCATTATTGGCGTAGGTGCCCGCTCCGATGATAGGGGCATCGCCCACGCGATTCCAGCGTTTATTGGTCATCCCGCCGGTAGAGGTGGCGGCGGCCAGGTTACCGTTCTGATCCAGGGCCACGGCACCTACCGTTCCGAATTTCTTTCCTTCATCAAAAATGAGATAACCGGTTTTGGGGGAGGCCTTCCTGACGGTGTCACTATGATCCAGCTCTGTTTTTTCAGCTTTCAGGGCCCGCTGAAGCCCTTCCCAGCGTTTTTCAGTATAAAAATAGGAGGGGTCTACGATGACTTCGCCCTGTTCCCGGGCAAATTCTTCCGCCCCTTTACCGGTGAGCATCACGTGCTCTGATTTCTCCATTACCTTCCGGGCGGTTTTGATGGGGTTCCGGATAGTGGAAACACCGGCAATAGAGCCGGCGGCCAGGGTAGCCCCGTTCATGATGGCTGCATCCATCTCATTTTTGCCTTCGTGTGTAAAAACGGCCCCTTTGCCCGCATTAAACAGCGGGTTGTTTTCCATTTCCACTACCGCCGCTTCTACGGCATCCAGGCTGCTGCCCCCGTTTTTCAATACGGCATAACCCTTCTGAAGGGCTGCGGAAAGGCCCTCGCGATAGGCTTTCTCCATTTCCGGGCTCATGTTTTTCCGGGTGATGGTACCCGCCCCGCCATGTATGGCAATAGCGGTTTTTCCCTGCGCGCAGAGGCCCTGCGATAGGGCGAGTAAGATAATCAGAACAAATACTTTTCTCATATATATACTATTTCCAGGTAGCAAATTAACCCTGCTCTCCCACGACTTCAGTCGTAGGGAGGGTGTATTCCTGTCTCCGACAGGACACGTTCCGGTCAGAGACCGGGCGTCACGCTGCCATCGTCAGAAGACGAGGCAGAGCCGTATGACCACTTCGGATTCTATATCCATCCAACCTCTTATTTCTCCCTACAGGTATAAAACCTTTTCATTCCTCTCCCCGTTCCCCTTCTTCCTCTTTGCCTTCCTGAATCTTCTCATTCACCGCCTGCAGATCTTCGGCCTCTGCCTCTTCTTTCAGCTCTTCCTGGGAGTCATTATGAGGGTCAATCACAAAACTAAATAAAAGCGGCAAATGGTCGGAGTCTACATCCGGTAAAGTTTTGAGTTCCTTTACAAAAACATCTGCGGAATGATACACCTGGTCAATCGGGAAGCGCAGCAGCCGGTAGCGGGCATGAAAAGTGGAGATAAATCCCCGGCCGATACGCGGATCCACCAACTCAGAGGTTTTGACAAACAGGCGGGAGGCCTCCGCCCAGGCCACGCAGTTAAAGTCACCTATGGCCACCGTAGGCATTTCTTTCTGCTTCCGGATGGCTTTGGCTACCGACAGCATATCGCCGTCGCGCTCCCTGGAGGTTTCTTCCTCCGTAGGGCTGGGCGGGGGCGGGTGCAGGGCAAAAATTTTGAACGTGAAGCCATCAGGGCTCACCACTTCGGCTTCAATGCTGGGCAGGTCATCTGCCACAAAGAAATGAGTAGCCGTTTTTTGTAGTTTCAACCTCGAAAACAAATGCATGCCGTAGGTATTATCCAGCGGCACTTTCACTGAATAGGGGTAGTCTTTGTTGAGCTCATTCAATGCCTTATCCCATCCGGTATCACTTTCCATGGTAAGAATGAGATCGGGCTTCAGCCGGTCTATTAGCTCCATGAATTTTCCGTAATTCCGGTTATCCTGGTATACATTAAGCGAAACAATGTGTATGGGTTCCGAAGCCCGGGAAGTAGGAGGGCGCCTGGAGGTATTGAACAGGGGCATATAGCGGTAGAGAATAACTCCGTTATATACCGTCACGGCCAGGAGAATAAGGGTGGTCCAGAGCACTTCCCGGAAGAAAAACAGGGAAACAGCAAGCAGGATCACCTGTATAATAAAAAGCTGAATCTTCCCGAAATCAGGTACTCTGAAAACCCAGTGCGGGTTTTTCACCAGCGGGAGGAGCGTCAGGCTGATAAGCACCCAGGCCAGAATGTGATAAGTCAGGATCATAGTGTGTGCCGGTTAAAATTTGATTTGCAAAGGCTCAGAAACAAAGATAGAAAATAGCTTTGTATCAGGTAATTATTTGGCCTATTAAAGCCAATAGAGCTTTTAAAATACAGGTTTTGAATGAGCTGCCTATGCCTGATGAATCATTTTCTTCAATAGTGTAATTTGCCCCAAATGGTAATAGCTGTGTTCTAATACCCCTTCAATATTACGTAAACAGGTCCCGTATTTTTCATCAATAAAGGGTTCGTCAAACCTGGAATCTTCCATTTGTTCCACCATAACTGCAAATTTCTCTGAATTGCTTAAAAATTCATCTACCAGTTTATTCCAATCGGATTCGGAGTTTATTGGCGGAAGATCAAAACTATATTTGTCACTAATTTCGAGTTTCCCGTTTTCAAAAGCATTTAACAGTCCTGACAGGTAGTAGTTGATATGGTAGGTTAAAGCAGCAATGGTATTTAAATGGCCGATTTTCTGAGTTGCCTGTTCCCAGTTTATGCTTTGTATCTGTTCTTTATAGTTGGTATTGGCAATCCAGTGCCCGTTTAAGAAGACTTCTCTTAGCCGGCGCGCTATGGTTATATTTCTTGTCATCTGTATTTTGTCCTGGTTCATTTTGTATACATCTGTAAAAAGAGCTGCCTGAAGCATGTTAACTTAAAGCCCTTCGACAAGTTCAGGGTGACAGTGGTAACGCGTAGAATGCCACTGTCACCCTGAACTTGTCGAAGGGCTTTTGAAGAATTATATTATTTTCAGCCGGTTTTTCTGAAATAAATCCCGCTTAAAGTACCCTCAGCCCCAAGGTCACCTGCCAGCCATCCATTTTCTGGTTGAATTTTTCATCCTGGAAATGTTTGCTGGAAACGCTGCCCAGGCTGCCTTCTTTCCGTACATCAATATCCAGCTTACCAAAAGAAAGCCCGGCACCTAACTGGTACCCGAAAGTGGCGTTTTTAAAAGCTTTGTCTTCCGTAATGGTCGTGGTCACGTTTTTAAGGAAAGTATGTTCTTCCTTTAATTTGAGCGTAGCTACCGGACCCGCGTTCACCCGTAGGAAATCTAACAGTTTTACCCCCACCAGCACCGGGATATCCACGTTTTTCACTTTAATATCATAAGAAGTTCCGCCGATATCCATGATCGAGCCGTTTCTTTCGGTATACAAAAGCTCCGGCTGCAGGTAAATGCCTTCCCCGATCCGGGCAAACAGACCCGCAGAGAAACCGGTCTTGGTGTCCAGGCTTTCTTTGTAATTATTACTTAATGACCCCTCGTCGGTATGAATCTTATTCAGGTTAATTCCTCCCTTAACGCCCAAAGCAAACTGGGCAGAGGCTGCATGGGCACAGAATACTGTGACTATAGCTAAAATCAGTTTTTTCATCGTTTCTATTGTTTGGTTATTTAAATTCAGAAGTCCATTTTAGAACGTATATTGCAGCCTGATATTTTATGTATGGCAAAAGTTAAGACTTCCTGGTTCTGTCAGAAATGTGGCTATAATTCACCTAAATGGCTGGGCCGGTGCCCTTCCTGCGGGGAATGGAACACCCTGGTGGAAGAGGTGCTCTCTACCGGAGAACCGGAAAGAGGGAAGTGGAGAAATCCCGATCCCTCAGGGCCTAAACCGCGGCTTCTTTCCCAGATCAATAAAGCCGAAAAATACCGCATCATCACCGAAGATGAGGAGTTTAACCGGGTGCTGGGCGGCGGACTGGTGCCGGGCTCCCTGACGCTCATCGGCGGAGAACCGGGCATTGGTAAATCTACGCTGATGCTGCAGCTGGCCCTGAGCCTGAAAGATTACAATGTGCTGTATATCTCAGGTGAGGAGAGTGAGCAGCAGATCAAAATGCGGGCAGACCGCCTGCCGGTGCAGAGTGAGCGCTGTTATGTGCTCACCGAGACCTCTACCGACCTCATATTTAAGCATATTGAGCTCATAGAGCCGGATGTGGTGGTGATTGATTCCATACAGACGCTGGTTTCTCCCCTCATTGAGAGCGGAGCCGGCAGTGTTTCCCAGGTCAAAGAATGTACCGGTGAGATCATGCGCTTTGCTAAAGAATCAGATGTACCCGTGATCCTGATCGGTCATATCACCAAAGAGGGCTCCCTGGCCGGCCCCAAGGTGCTGGAGCACATGGTAGATACCGTACTGCAGTTTGAGGGCGATCGTTTCATGACCTACCGTATCCTGCGTACCATCAAAAACCGCTTCGGCAATGCCTCCGAGCTGGGCATTTACGAGATGCTGTCTAACGGCCTGCGCCAGGTCAGCAATCCTTCTGAAATCCTGATCTCTGAAAAAACCGATAACCTCAGTGGGGTGGCCATTGCCGCCATGATTGAGGGCAACCGCCCCCTGCAGATTGAAATCCAGTCGTTGGTCAGTACGGCCAACTACGGCACCCCGCAGCGCAGCAGCAATGGCTTTGACCTGCGCCGCCTGCAGATGCTGCTGGCAGTGCTGGAGAAAAGAGGGGGCTTCCGCCTGGGCACGCAGGATGTCTTCCTGAACGTAGCCGGGGGGCTGAAAGTAGATGATCCGGCCATAGACCTGGCCGTGTGCTGCAGCATTGTTTCCTCGTACGAAGATACGGCCATTCCGCACTCGGTATGCTTCAGCGCCGAAGTAGGCCTGGGTGGGGAGGTGCGCCCGGTCAGCCGCATTGAAGCCCGGATCTCAGAAGCCGCTAAACTGGGTTTTGAGAAGATTTATGTTTCCCGCAATAACCTGAAGGGGATTAACCCGGAGAATTTCGGGATAGGTATAAGGGGAGTGGGGAAGCTGGAAGAGGTGTTTGCGGAACTGTTTTCGATGTAGTTTGATGTTCATGAATACTACTGTAATTCTACGATATCAACCTGCCCGTTGGTAAGCAATTGTAGTGCTTGTTTAATTTTGGGTCTGATACGATCCCAAAGTAATTGGTTACTACAGTTTCCGATTTTTAGATTAATCAATCTTGGAGGTGCTCCTAAGCGACTAATCAGTTCAGGAAAATCTGCATCTTTCGAAATCAATATCACATTGCCATGACGTTTTGCCATCCGGTAAATCGTGATATCATCTAAATGGTGAAGATCAAGACTGTAAGAAGACTTAACAGAAATCTTCAGATAATCTCCCATCCATTTTGCAATAATAGGTGAAATGTTAGTATCTAACCAGATTTCTAAATCAGGCAGCATAAATTACAGCCGTATTTTTTAACTTCAAAGAAGCATAAAGCAAAGCAGCCTGAATATCTAACTGTTCCAAAATAGGATGTTGCTCTAATATTTCAGTTTCTGTCATACCGCTTGATAATAACTCAAGAATATCACTAACGGGGAATCGTAGGCCCCGGACAGTCGCTTTTCCTCCCATTAAACCTGGCTGGATGGTAATGCGGTTCAATAATTCCTGTTGTTTGATATCCATAAGAATCACTTTTACTTATAACAAAGATAAGCTTATTTTAGTTGAAATGTTCTCTGATTATTGCCAAATGTATCTGATCAAATCAAGTTTTCCTGTATTTTCAAAAGCGACTCTACGGGCATAATGAGCTTGTTAGCTTTTTGCCATTAACAAAAACCTCAATTCAAATTCCTGTATTCATTAGGAGTTATACCCGTTTTTTGTTTAAAAAGACGGGTAAAATGCTGCGGATATTTAAAGCCTAATTCATAGGCAATTTCACTAATAGATTTGCCCGCATCAAAAACCCGGGCTTTAGCTACGTTAATTACTTTGGCTTGAATATATTCCTGCGCCGATATACCCGTTTCTTTTTTAATTAAATCACCAAAATAATTGGTAGACAAATGCAGCTCCTCTGCACACCAGGAAACCGACGGCAAGCCGATGTTTTGTGGCTTATCAGAGGTGAAATAGCCGTTCAGCAAATCATCTAACCGTTCTAAAATACCTTTATTGACGTTGTCCCGGGTAATGAACTGACGGTCATAAAAGCGGGTACAGTAATTCAGAAATAATTCAATATTGGATAGAATCAGTTGCTTGCTATGCTTGTCAATGGCGTGCTGCAGCTCATATTCGATCTTGGTAAAACAGTCCTGGATAATCTTTCGCTCCTGTTCCGACAAATGCAGGGCTTCATTTACCGCATAAGAGAAAAAATGATAATGGTCTATATTTTTGCCGAGGGAGGTGCCCGCAATGAAATCGGGGTGAAATACCAGCGCTACGCCCTGGGGCTGATAATATTCATTTTTGGCTTCCCCGATGACCTGGTTAAGCGCCAGAAATATCAGGGTTCCGCCTTCGTAGTCGTAATTGCTCAGCCCGTAACGTAAATCGCCGCAATACACCTGCTTCAGAAAAACCGTATAGAACCCATACCGCAGGCGCCGGAGTTTTCTCGGGTGGGCTTTGTCTAAATGAACTACGCTGACCAGGGGGTGCAGGGTTTCATTGTTATTAAAATCATTGTACTCCTTTATACTGCTAAAATAAACGATATCTTCCATGGGCGTGATGTTTACCATACAAACTTACAAAATGGTTTCCCCTGTTTAAGGCCTATCAGTAATTTTGGTAGGCAAAACCGTAATGGGTATAAGTGCTGACTCATTTTATCTTATGATCTTTGCTGAAATATTTAATAGCCATGAGCTATTAGTAATTAGCTGTTAGAAATTAGAACACTTGGAGGTACGCCTCCCATGAATAATCTAATAACTAACATCTAATTTTTAACAGCTAAATTTTATACCTATGAAAAACAATCAGTTTCCTGCCGGCGTTGACAGGCGTAATTTTCTAAAAGCCACCGGCCTTGCCCTCGGGGCATCGGCATTAGGTAATTCTGCTTTTGCAAATGCTCCGCAGCAGGCCAAAAAAGGTAAACGCATTCTGGGTACAGGCAAGCATGCTCTTGAGGTCTCGGCCCTAGGTTTGGGCTGCATGAGCATGACCAGCAACAGCTACAATCCGCCCCGCAATAAGGCAGATATGGTAGATGTGATCCGGGGGGCGGTAGAGCGCGGTGTGACCTTTTTTGACACGGCAGAGGTGTACGGGCCGTTTACCAGTGAAGAATATGTGGGGGCGGGCCTGAAGCCTTTCCGGGACGAGGTGGTGATTGCCACCAAGTTTGGGTTCAGCTTTGCCAACGGGAAATCTACCGGCAAAGACGCCCGTCCTGAAAGTATCCGCAAGGCAGTGGAGGGCTCGCTTAAACGACTGCAAACCGACCGTATAGACCTGCTGTACCTGCACCGGGTAGACCCCAAAGTGCCCATTGAAGAGGTGGCCGGAACGGTCAAAGACCTGATTAAAGAGGGCAAGGCTCTTCATTTCGGGCTTTCGGAAGCTTCTCCTGCCAATATCCGTAAAGCCCATGCCGTACAGCCGGTGACGGCCCTTCAGAATGAATATTCGGTTTTAGAGCGCGTACATGAAAATACGGTCATTGATACCTGTGAAGAGCTGGGAATAGGTTTTGTGCCCTGGTGTCCGGTAGTGAGAGGGTTCCTGGCCGACAGGTTCAACGAATACACCCGTTTTTCAGAAGATTCACGGTTTACGCAGGTGGGGTATATGCTGCCTGAAGCCATGAAGCATAATATGGCGTTGTTAAACCTGGTTAGGGAATGGTCGGTACGGAAAGGCATCACGCCGGCACAGTTTTCACTGGCCTGGCTGATGGCTCAGAAACCCTGGATGGTGCCGATCCCCGGGACCACGCTCCTGCATCACCTGGATGAAAACCTGGGGGCCATAGGCGTAACGTTCACGGCAAATGAGTTGAAAGAGTTCAGAACCGAAATGGAAAAAATAAAAGTGATGGGCGTAAGAAAACCGGAAGAGGCACTGATAGATAAAGTGTGATGATACTCAAAATTTTTGCAATACTACTGTTTAGTGTGCTTTCAGGTTGCGCAGATGCACAAAAAACAGCAAGACTACCGGAAGATAAAAATATACTGATAGTTTACCTTTCCCGTACCAGAAATACGGAAGCACTAGCCGGTATCATTCATCAAAATACAGGAGGAACAAAGGTAGCTATAGAGGTGCAAAGCCCTTACCCTGAAGATTATAAGGCTATCGTAGAACAGGTGCGGCAGGAAAATGAAACCGGGTTTCTGCCGCACCTCAAAACCGAAATTAAGGACATCGAAAAATACGACGTCGTGTTCATTGGCTTTCCCACCTGGGGAATGCAGTTGCCGCCGCCGGTAAAAAGCTTTCTGAACCGCTATGATTTAAGCGGGAAAACCATTATCCCCTTTAATACCCATGCAGGCTACGGCGTAGGAAGCGGCTTTCAGAACATACAAGAGCTATGCCCTAACAGCACCGTATCAGAGGGTTTCTCCACTCGGGGCGGAGTAGAACGTGACGGTATCCTGTATGTAATGGAAGGTGAAAAGGAAAAAGAAGTGCAGGCAGAAGTCCGGAAATGGTTGCAAAAGATCGACTTTCCCGTTAAAGCCCCGTTACCTTCCCCAAAAAATAAATAAGAATGTAATTTACCTCACAAAATAGCTCTCCCGTAAAAATCCGGCTCTAACTGTGCTGTTCTAAGCCTTAATCATTAATTTTGCAAATTGTTTCCGGAAATAGAGCTGATGAAGAAAAACATCCTTGTGGTTTACTATACGCAGTCGGGCCAGTTAAAGGCTATTGCTGACCGTATTGTACAGCCTTTAGGAGACTGTAACGTGGTTTTTCATGAGATTCAGATGGAAGAAGATTTCCCCTTTCCCTGGACGGGTGAAAGCTTCTTCGACAGCTTCCCGGATTCGTTTCAGCAACGACCCCACCGCCTGAAACCCGTACCTCCGGAGATCCTGGAAGGAAATTATGACCTCGTACTTTTTCACTACCAGGTGTGGTTCCTGAGCCCGTCTATCCCCATCACCTCTTTTCTGAAGAGCGAAGAAGGGAAAAGGTTGCTGAATGGCAGGCCCGTGGTGACCGTCAGCGGCACCCGGAACATGTGGATCCTGGCACAGGAAAAGGTCAAAAAACTATTGAAAGAAGCCGGTGCAAATCTCGCAGGAAATCTCGCCCTGGTAGACCGGGCCGGTAACCTGGTGAGTGTGGTGACCATTGTAGACTGGCTGTTTTCTGGAGTGAAAAGAAAATTCCTGGGGATTTTTCCGATGCCCGGGGTGTCAGAAGAAGATATCCGCGGAGCCGCCCGGTTTGGGGAGATTATCGGAAAACACCTGCATGCCGGCAGCCTCCACAGCCTCCAGCCTGAGCTGGCCGCCAACGGTGCCGTGCGGGTCAGCTCTTTCCTGCTTTCAGTAGATCAGAAGGGCAATGCCATCTTTAAGAAGTGGGCTCAGATCATTGAAAAACGACCTTCCCAAAGGAAATTTCTGTTAAAGCTGTTCAATATCTACGTGGTTTTGGCATTATATGTGGTATCTCCTGTGGTATTTGTCTTTCATGTATTGACTTACCCGTTCTGGAGGAGATCATTTTTAAGAGAGAAAGAATATTTTCAGAGTGTTTAGATTTATGGCAGAAGTTTATATTACCCGCGCGGCTAAGTTTTTACCCAATGACCCGGTTTCCAATGATGAAATGGAAGATTACCTGGGCCTGGTGAATAATGCGGCCTCACGGGCTAAAAGACTGGTATTGAGAAATAACGGCATAAAAACCCGGTATTACTCTTTTGACAAGTCAGGCGTGAGCACGCATACCAATGCGCAGCTGACGGCCAAAGCCATTGAAGGACTGTACGGAAATGGCTTCGGGCCGGAAGACATGGAGCTGCTTTCCTGCGGTACCTCTTCTCCCGATACCCTGATGCCCTCACATGCGGTGCTGGTGCACGGGTTCCTGAAAAACCGGAACCTGGAGGTGAACTGTGCCTCCGGCAACTGCTGCGCCGGCATGAACGCCCTGAAGTTTGGCTACCTCTCCGTGAAATCAGGGGAAACCCGGAATGCCGTGTGCGCCGGATCAGAACGCACCTCTTCCTGGATGCTGGCAGATAAATTCAATGCCGAAATCCAAAACCTGGAAAAGCTGGAAGAACAGCCTATCCTGGCCTTTAAGAAAGATTTTTTGCGTTTTATGCTGTCTGACGGGGCCGGCGCCTTTTTGCTGGAAAATCAACCCCGCGGACCGCTCTCCCTCAGGATAGAATGGATGGAGGGGTACTCTTACGCCCATGAGCTGGAAACCTGCATGTATGCCGGTGCCGAAAAGCAGGACGACGGAACCGTGAAGCCCTGGAGCGAATACGATCCGAAAGAGTGGCTGAATCAGTCGGTGTTTGCCATCAAGCAGGACACCCGTCTGCTGGACCAGTACATCCTGGAAAAAGGAGCAGAAAGCCTGAAAATGGCCATTGATAAGCATAATCTGCCCTCCTCGGAAATTGATTATTTCCTGCCGCACGTGTCTTCTCACTATTTTGTAAGCGGACTGGCCCAAGCCCTGGAAGAAAAAGGCGTGCCTGTGCTGCCGGAAAAATGGTTTATGAACCTGGCCAAAGTAGGAAACGTGGGAGCCGGCTCCATTTACCTGGTGCTGGAAGAGCTGCTGGCCTCCGGTAAGCTGAAAGAAGGGGAGAGGATCCTGCTTTCCGTGCCGGAAAGTGCCCGCTTCTCGTATTCATATGCCCTTTTAACCGTAGTGAGCGTATGATCAACGTAGCTGAATTGTTGCCCCAGAAGGAGCCCTTTGTGATGGTAGATACCCTCCTTCACTACACCGAAACCAGCATTCATTCAGCGTACACCATAAGACCCGGAGATATTTTTTCCGAAGAAGGATTTTTCCTGGAAGGCGGTATTGTAGAACACATGGCGCAATCTGTGGCCCTGCATACCGGCTATCAGTATTACCTCAAAAATGAACCGGCACCGGTAGGATATATCGGCTCTATCAGCCAGGTAGCCATTGAGCGTTTGCCCGCAGTGGGAGAAACGCTGAATACCCGGGTAGAGATTCTGCAGGAATTTATGGGCATCACGCTGGTGTCCGTAGAAACATTTGTCCATGATCTGCCGGTAGCCTCCGGCAAGATGAAAACCGTACTGGCCTCATGAACGCACTGCTGGAAGTACACCGCTACCTGCCTCATAAGAAGCCCATGCTGATGGTAGACGGCATCCGGAGCATCACGGCAGAAGGGGTGGAGTGCGAATTTTTTATTTCGCCGGAGTCGGTTTTTGTGGAAGACGGCTACCTGACCGAGTCGGGTATGATTGAAAATGCGGCTCAGGCGTCCTCCTGTATTGTGGCCCAGACGTACTTCCTGGATGAAACCGACAAGGAGGTGATCGGCTTTATCAGCTCTATCCGGCGTGTGGTGATCCATCAACAACCCGCCGCCGGCACGCTGATCATTACCAGAGCCGAGCTCTTATCGCGGTTTGATTCAGAAAATTACAGTACCTGTCGCGTACTATGCCGCACTTTTCAGGAGGAAATATTACTTTTGGAGGGAGAAATCAATCTGTTTATCCGGGAAGAAGGCAATGAAGAAGGAAGAAGTACCTCAGGACAAGAGTAACCTGGCTTCCGCCAATATGCGGGAACTGTGCTACGCCGTAGATAAAGACGGAAACTATACCACCGCGCTGAGCACGGGCTGGGAACCCAAAACCGTGGCGCTTGATAACTCCATTGCAGCCATTGAAGAATGGGTGGAAGAAGCCCGCCGGAAGGTCCGTGCCGGAGAAGCCAGCCCCATCCTGTATTTTATGGAGCTGAATAAAATGGACCTCCAGGTGCTGGCCGGCTATACTGGCCTCTGGGTATGGCGCGTAAAACGGCATATGAAACCGGGGATTTTTAAGGGGCTGAACGACAAAATACTGAGCCGGTATGCCCGCACATTTAATATCTCAGTGGAAGAACTGAAAAACTATAAACCGGAATAATGGTTGTTGAATTTAAGCATCATCAGTCGGCTCACTGCGAGAACGGAGTGGCCTCCAACCTGCTCCGGCATAACGGGCTGAATTTAAGTGAACCCATGATCTTTGGCCTGGGTTCAGGCATTTTTTTTGTGTATATTCCTTTCCTGAAAGTGAATCATGCCCCGGCCATCAGCTACCGGCCCCAGCCGGGCATTATCTTCAGCCGGGTAGCCAAACGGCTGGGCATTAAGATCAGGCGGAAGAAATTTTCCAATCCGGAAGAAGCGCGGAAAGCCCTCGAAGCCAACCTGGCAGAGGGCATTCCCACCGGCCTGCAGGTAGGTGTATTTCACCTGCCGTATTTCCCGGATCAGTACCGGTTTCACTTCAATGCCCATAACCTGGTGGTTTTCGGGAAAGAAGACGGAAACTACCTGGTGAGCGACCCCGTGATGGAAGGGCCCACCGCGCTGAGCCCGGAAGAGCTGGAAAAAGTACGTTATGCCAAAGGGGCCCTGGCACCGCAGGGGCAGATGTACTTCCCTATCCATATTCCGAAGGATATTGACCTCAGAAAAGCCATTGTAAAGGCCATAAAAAGTGCCTGCTCTACCATGCTGGCGCCGGTGCCCATTGTGGGCGTGAAAGGCGAGCGGCTGGTGGCCCGGAAGATCCGGAAATGGCCGGAGAAGGTAGGCGTGAAGGTCACTAATCACTACCTGGCGCAGATGGTACGGATGCAGGAGGAGATCGGCACGGGTGGCGGAGGCTTTCGCTACATTTATGCGGCCTTTTTGCAGGAAGCCGCCGGTATTTTAGAAAAACCGGAGCTGAAGGAGCTGTCGCAGGAAATGACCGCCATCGGCGACGAATGGCGCGATTTTGCCCTGAACGCCTCCCGGATTCTGAAAAACCGGAAGGCGGAAGACGGCATGTACCAGGCGCTGGCCGACCAGCTCGACGGGCTGGCCGACCGGGAGGAGGCATTCTTCAGGAAATTAAAAAAAGCGGTGTGAACGCGACAACAGAAAATAAAACGGACGCGGTGGTCCGTATTCATTCGCTCAGCAAGAAATACCGGGAGGCAGAAGAGTACTCGGTGAATGAGCTGAGCCTGGCCATTCCCCGCGGAGAGATTTTCGGGCTGCTGGGCCCGAACGGGGCGGGCAAGACCACTCTCATCTCCATGCTTTGCGGGCTCATCCGGCCCACCAGCGGTGATTTTACCATTAACGGCTGGTCTTACCGCTCCGAAGGCGAAAAAATCCGGAAAAACATCGGCGTGGTACCCCAGGAGTACGCCCTGTATCCTTCGCTGACAGCAAGGGAAAACCTGCTGTACTTCGGCAGCATGTACGGCATGAAGGGCAAGGACTTGGAAGTGAAGGTAGACGAGCACCTGGACCACCTCGGACTTTTGAAATACGCTGAAAAAAAAATAGAAACCTATTCCGGGGGAATGAAAAGACGGATCAACCTCATCGCGGGTATCCTGCATTCTCCCATGGTGCTTTTCCTGGATGAGCCTACGGTAGGGGTAGACATCCAGAGCAAAAACGTGATCATCGACTTCCTGAAAGCCTATAACCGGCAGGGAGCCACGCTGATTTATACTTCCCATCACCTGATTGAAGCCCAGGAATTCTGTACCCGTGTGGCCATCCTTGACCGGGGCCAGGTGCTGACAGAAGGAACCGCGCAGGAGCTGATCAGCGGGGTAAGCCAGGCCCGCTCGCTGGAAGATGTATTTTTATCTATGGTAGGAAAAGAACTGAGAGACTATGCATAAGCTTTGGGCATCGGTAAAGAAAGAAAGCCTGCTGCTGCTGCGCGATGCCGGGGCGCTGATCATCCTGTTTGTGATGCCGCTGGCGCTGATCATTACGGTCACCCTGATCCAGCAGGGATCATTTAAAACCCTGAGCAATGCCAAAATCCCGGTATTGCTGATTGATCATGACCACGGCTCGGTTTCCAAAGGCATCCGGGAGAACCTGGAAGGCAGCGGGAGTTTTGATATTGTTTCGGAAAAAGAAGGCCGGCTCCTCACGGAAAAGGAGGCGCGCAATGAGGTATTCAGTGGCCGCTATCCCATGGCGGTGATTGTGCCTGAAAACCTTTCGGAAGACCTGACCCGGAAGGTGCAGGTGAATGTAGATAAGATACTGAAAGATGTGGGTATCGGCGAAGACAGCCTGGCCACTTTCGGGGATGTGGAAACCAAAGAGATCCGGCTCTATTTTGACCCGGCCACCCAGCTGGCTTTCAAGAGCGCGGTGAAAAACAGCATTGATAAGATGGTGTCTGAGCTGGAGGTGCAGTCGGTGTACTCGCTTTTCCAGGAGCAGTTGAGCGACAGCGTGGCGTTGCTCAGCCAGAAGTCGTTTCTGCATTTCAAAGAAATCATGCCCGTTCACGGCAGCCACGAACTCATCCCGAACGCCACCCAGCACAATGTGCCGGCATGGACCCTGTTTGCCATTTTCTTTATCGTAATCCCGCTTTCTATTAACCTGGTCAAAGAAAAAGGCCAGGGTACGCTGGTGAGACTCAGAACCCTGCCCATGCCTTACAGCGTGGTGATCATGGGTAAAACGCTCACCTTCCTGGTCATCTGTATGATCCAGTTTTACCTGATGGTGGCGGTAGGGGTGTATCTCTTTCCTTTGCTAGGGCTGGAGCCTTTGCAGGTGGGCGGGAAGCTCCCCCTGATGAGCCTGGTGGCTTTGTGCTCGGGTTTTGCCGCTATAGGTTTCGGTATTCTGCTGGGTACGGTAAGCCAGACCCAGGAGCAGTCGGCGCCCTTCGGGGCGACTTCGGTGGTGATCCTGGCGGCCATTGGCGGGGTGTGGGTGCCGGTGTTCGCCATGCCGGTCTTTATGCAGTTTGTTTCCGGGCTTTCGCCCATGAACTGGGGCCTGAACGCCTTTTATGACGTGATCCTGCGGAATTCCGGCCTGGGCACTATTTTTCCCCGCCTGGTTTTACTGCTGGTATTTTTTGTGATAATGGTAGGAATTTCTATCCTGTACGATGAAAAGAAAAGAGCCGTATAAGATTTTTGAACAATTGACCGTGAGTTATGATTTCCGGGTGCGGTTTAATGAGACCGATCCGCTGGGAATAGTATGGCACGGGAATTACATCAAGTATTTCGAAGACGGTCGCGAGGCCTTCGGGCGTAAGCACGGCATCTCTTACCTCGATGTGCAGGCCGCAGGCTACACCACACCCATTGTCAGAACCGTCTGTGAGCACAAGCTGCCGCTGCGCTACGGTGAAACCGGGCGGGTGGAAACCTCTCTCGTAGATTCTCCTGCTGCCAAGATGATTTTCCTCTTTACGATCTTTAACAGCCGCAATGAGGTGGTTTGCACGGGCGAAACCACGCAGGTATTTGTAGATGCGGGGGGTGAGCTTAGCCTTACGTATCCGGAGTTTTTTCAGGAGTGGAGGAGGAAGGTGCAGGGATAAACGCCCGCATATCTCTCACGGATACCACGGATAAGCACAGATTTTATTTTTGATCTGTGTTTATTCCATCTAACAAGTGCTTTTTCAGAATGTGCCGTAGGCACTATAGCTTGGTAGAAAATCGAATGGAGACCCAAGCTCCTTATGCCCCGTTAGGGGCTACCCTTTGTGATAAATACGGTTTTGTGGCGTACCTACGGCACGCATGGGGGCATTTGGGGCCATTGATGCTACCAAGCGGTTCTCCCTCCGGGAGATTATACTTGGTGGATAAAGTTTAGCTCGGGGGATATCCTCTCAAAATCCATCAGCACTGCCCCAACCCGGAAGGGGTGATATATTTTTCACCTGACTCCTAATTAAGTTAGCCAAAACGTTTTATCTTTTCCCAAGGTCTTACAATCTGTGAGACAAAAAAATCCGTGAGATACCCGCCCCTTAAAACTTAAACCCGAAGTTGGTGCTCAGCTGCACCGTCCCCCCGATATCATTCGGTTTATAATCACTTTTATCTACATACAATAACCCGAAGCCTAGGTTAATGCCCATGGTAAACTTACGTGAGATATCGAAATTAACGTAGTTGGTAACCATTACGCCTATACGGGTATTGTTGGCTTTGACATGGCTTTGGTACCAGGTACCGTTGGGATCGTATTCGCCGGAATAGTAATACCGGTCGCCTGAGCCCAGCACCAGGTTAGAGCCAATGGCGTACTTTACCGGTCTTATGGTAGAGGCCGGGTAGAATTTGAAGCCCGGGGTGAAATAGAAATAGGCCGGACTGGAGATATTGCCCTGTCCCCAGTAACGTTCATGTTGCCTGAATACAATATCCAGCGGGAAAACCAGGCTGACCCTGGAGTTCTGTGCCAGGTATTTTTCATAGCTGATGCCTACCGTGGTGCCGATTTCATTGACGCCTACCGGTGAAAAGCGGAGGGCATTGGAAGGTTCCTGTGCAAAAGCAGGTGCCACGCCTGCGAGAAAAAGCAATGTTGAAGTGATAAGTCTTTTCATCTGTATAAATTTTAGCTGCGAGCTGTTTCATAGTAAACTATAAAATCACGGGTTTATTGTTTGCCCTGAAAAGTTAAGGTAAGCGTATTGTAGTGGCTTTATCGGGGTCACTGATCCGGGCGGCAAGCCGGCCGTCTATCCACACATACAGTCGGGCCGTTTTTTTATTCCGCTTCTTTTTCCAGGCAATGTCCACATCATGTCCGTGATACCGGAGGTTCCCCAGGAAAAAGTGGTTCCATTTGCCTTCCGGCAGCAGGGGATGCAGGGTGAAGCTGTTATCGTGAGCAGGTGAAAACCCGATCAGATCCTCAATGATAATATCAGGAAAGGTGGAATGAAAATAGTCTTTTTCCCCTCCGAATTCCGTGCCGTTGCTGGGAATATACCACTCGCCGATGTTCAGTTCCTGCCGGCCATGAAGGGCTGTAAGTTTTTCAATATGATCAAAGAGCAGGTTCTTATCCCCGGTGTCGACCTCCTTTTTGTAATACCGGAGGTAATTGGCAAAGCTTTTATAAACCACTGAATTCTGGAAAGGCCATCCCCGGCCGTTCCAGGCGTAGGCCTGCTCGTTATAGTAAGGGTGCTGCCGTTCAGCGGTGGTCATTCCGCGGGCATGGTAAAATCCCTGCTCTGACCCGAACATTTCCCAGGCTTTATGGTAGGGCTCAGGACTGTCTTCGGGTACCAGGCGGAAGTACCAGGGCGTATAGCCTACAGACTCTCTCACCCGGGCTTCAAAGTCGCGGATGCCGTACAGATTATCCCCGGCACTGTAGGTATGAAAGAAGTGGTCTTCTTTGTTCCAGAGGGTTTCCAGTATCCGGGTTTGAAGGGTTCTGGCCCGCTGATCATATAAACGGGCTTTGAGGGAGTCTGTTCCGGCCAGCCGGTAAAGATCTGCCAGCGATTGAAGATTTCCGTAAATATAGGAATTGACAGAAGGGCGCACCAGGTAAAAATCAGGATAGCCGCCGCGGTAGGCTTCAGGGTACCGCCGGGCGTTTTCGGTCCGGGCTGCCCGGGTGGTGGTAGACCAGCCCAGGTAATAATCTCTCCAGGTATCCCGGGTATAAATATCATAGGCCCCTTTGCTTTCAATGAGTCCCAGCACGGCTGAAAGACTGAATTCCATGCCGTCGTACAGATCCAGGATCTTATACATCCCTTCGGTTACGGCCCCCGGCTGCTGTACGGTGAAGAGGCTGTCCCATACCTGCTGGTGGTGTTCCAGGTGGGGCAGGAGGCTTTTCAGCCAGGAGGTGTCGGGATGTATTTTGAGATAAGCTTCCACGCCGTTGATCATCCAGCTGGAATAATGATGGCTTTCGGGCCGGCTGAGATAGGTCAGGAAATTGGCATTTTCTCTTTGGGGAAGGCGGGAAGCCGAGCCCCGCATAAAATAATCGGCGTACGACTTCAGGTATTGCGGGTCGCGCAGCCACCGCACATCGTAAAACTGGTGCCCGGCCGGGCAGGTGATGGCCCCGCTCAGGGAAGCCCAGGGCTTCACCCCGAAAAATTCGGTCACTACCTGGTATTTTTCCCGGTCTTCCGGGTCATCGTATTCTTTCAGGTGCTTGGAAATCATCCACCAGCGGTAGTTGTATACTTTGGTGAAGCGGGGGTCGGAACAGGTAAAAACCGGGATATTTTTTTCCAGGAAATCCAGGTTATTTTCACTGTTCAAAGGCCCGTCAGAAGGCGGCCGGCCGGCATACCCGTTAAATTCATTCGTATGGGTGGCCAGGTCTGCATAGGCAGAAGCCAGAAACGCCTGCCGCTCCTGCTGCAGGAAACGCCGGGAGGGGGCAGCACACGACAGGCAGGCCAGCAGGGCTACGCAAAGACAGCAATTTATTTTTAGCATAGGCCAATTTAAGAATTTTTCAGGAAAACTTCCCTTAAATTTGCAGACCTTTAGCTCCGGCGCATGAGTTTTATTGTTGACTACAATTGCTTTACTCCTTTGGGCCCCGACCTGCAGACCACGCTGGGCCGGCTGGAAGAGGGTGTGAGCGGTATTCAGCATTTTGAAAACAGTGAGTTGCTTCCTTTCCCGTATTATGCGGCGCGTTTGCCGGAACCGGTGATTCACCACCCCGGGTTTACCCGTTTGGAAAACATGCTGATCCGTGCCCTGGCGCCGGTGGTGGAGCGTAATCCCCTCAGCGGGAAGTCACTTCTCCTGGTATCGACTACCAAAGGCAATATCGGGGCAATAGCGGGCGGAGAAGCGGTGCAGGATGCCTTTCTGCCTGTAATGGCCGCAAAGGTGGCCCGGTATTTCGGATTCAGCGAAACGCCCTGGGTACTTTCCAACGCCTGCGTTTCCGGTCTCCTGGCCGTGGCCGTGGCGGGCCGCATGATAGATGCCGGAGCTTATGAGCATGTATATATCGTAGCCGGCGATGAGGTCACGGAGTTTGTGCTGAGCGGCTTTGCAGGCTTCCAGGCCCTGAGCTCAGGCCCGTGCAGGCCTTATGATAAAAGTCGCGACGGCGTGACCCTGGGCGAAGCCGCCGCCGCCGTGCTGGTGTCTAATGCTGGCGGCCTGTTCCGGGTAGCGGGCAACGGCGCCGTGAACGACGCCAACCACATCTCAGGCCCTTCACGCACCGGCGAAGGACTGTACCAAAGCATCCGCCGGGCCCTGGATGAGGCGCAGCTGAGCGGCCCGGAACTGGATTTTATTTCTGCCCACGGTACGGCTACCGAATACAATGATGAGATGGAGGCCATAGCGTTTGACCGGCTCGGGCTGAACCGGGTGCCGGTCAACAGCCTGAAAGGGTATTTCGGACATACCCTGGGCGCCTCCGGACTCCTGGAAGCCGTGATTTCTTTTGAGTCGGCCCGCAAGGGAATCCTGTATCCCTCCCTGGGTTTTGAGACTTCTGGGGTATCCAGGGAGATCAACGTGATCCGGCAGCCGGAAAAGAGGCCGGTGAAGTATTTTATGAAGACCGCCTCGGGTTTCGGAGGCTGTAATACGGCAGTAATTTTTGAGAATTTAAATTGAACAATACATTTTACATACAAAGTTATTGTGAGATCAGGGATGGGGCCATCCGGCTGAACGGAGAAGAGGTCTTTTCCGCGGAGGCGGAGAGCTTTGCCGATTTTGCCAAACAGGCTTACCATCACTTTGAAACCGGGTATCCGAAATTCTTTAAAATGGATAAGCTCAGCAAGCTCGCCTTCCTGGCGGCATCGCGTTTGCTGACGGAGGGAAGTAACACGGCGCTGGTCTTTGCCAACCGCTCTGCTTCACTGGATACCGACCTGGTTTACCAGCAGTCTATCGGGGATAAAGAGGCCTATTATCCCAGCCCGGCGGTGTTTGTTTACACCCTGCCCAACATTTGTTTGGGAGAAATCAGCATAAAGTATAAACTTTATTCAGAAAATGGTTTCTTTGTGTTTGAAAACTTCCCGGCAGCGTTTTTCCCGGCGTATGCCCATACCCTTATCCGGACCGGCAAAGCAGACGATGTGCTCTGCGGATGGGTGGAAATGCTGGGAGAGGAGTACCGGGCTTTGGTGTACCGGGTAGGAAAACAGGGCCTGATGGAGCATAATGAACAGAATTTAAACAGATGGATATAAAATGGACCAATTAAAGCTGGAGATCAAAGAAAAAATTATAGCCGCACTTAACCTGGAAGACGTTACGGCAGCCGATATTAATGACGATGACGCCTTATTCGGCGACGGCCTCGGCCTCGACTCGATTGATGCACTGGAGCTGATCGTAATGCTCGATAAAGATTACGGTATCAAATTATCAGATCCCAAAGAGGGGAGGAATATTTTCAGGTCGGTCAATACCATGGCTGCCTATATTGCGGAGCACAGAACCAAGTAAATGGGAAGAACAGGAATAACAGGAATGGGGATTATTTCGGCCATTGGTGATACGGTGGAAGAAAACCTCCGTTCACTGATGGAACTGAAACCCGGCATTTCCCGCATTGAAAACCTGGATACGGTGCACAAAGACGTGATCCGGGTAGGGGAGATTAAGAAAACAAATAAAGAATTAGCTAAATATCTAAATTTAGCAGAAAACAATAATTTTACCCGCACGGCCATGCTGGGGGTAATAGCCGCCCGCCAGGCAGTGGAAAATGCCGGAATAACGGATATTGACGAATGGAAAACCGGTCTGGTATCGGCCACCAGCGTGGGCGGGATGGATACCACCGAGCAGTACTTTACCGAATATTTGCAGAATGAGGAGATCAGGCGGTATATTCTCAGCCATGATCCGGGCGACAGCACCCATAAAATAGCCGATGCCCTCGGCATAAGAGGCTTTATCACCACTATCAGCACAGCCTGTTCTTCAGCAGCCAATGCCATCATGCTCGGAGCACGCCTGATCCAAAGCGGCGAGCTGGACAGGGTGGTAGTAGGCGGAACCGACGCCCTGGCCCGGTTCACCATTAACGGCTTTAAAACCCTGATGATCCTGTCGGATGAGGAGAATACGCCCTTTGACCGCGACCGCAAAGGCCTGAACCTGGGTGAGGCCGCGGCCTACCTGGTACTGGAGTCGGAGGAGGCCATAAGAGCCGGAAATAAGAAAGTTTTAGCCTGGTTATCAGGTTTTGGTAATGCCAATGATGCGTATCACCAGACGGCTTCTTCGGAGAACGGAGAAGGCGCTACCCTGGCCATGCAGAAAGCATTAAAAATGGCCGGATTAAGCCCGGAAGAAATCAGCTACATTAACGTACACGGTACGGCTACCGGCAATAACGACCTGTCGGAAGGCCGTGCCCTGATCAATATTTTTGGCCACCGGGGGCCGGTGTTCAGCTCTACCAAGCCCTTTACCGGCCACACGCTGGCAGCGGCAGGGGCTATAGAGGCGGTATACAGCATACTTTCCCTGCAGCACGGTACGGTCTGGCCTAACCTGAATTTCCGGAATCCCATGCCGGAGTTTAACCTGGTGCCGGCTACCAGCCTGCAAAAGAAGGAGATCCGGCACGTGTTGTCCAATTCTTTCGGTTTCGGCGGCAATTGTTCCACCCTATTATTTACGGCGGCAGATGATCTATATTAACGGAAGCGGATGTGTGTCTGCCCAGAAAACCTTTGACGGCAGTTTCCCGGAAGAAGTAATCCGGCCGGAAGGATACGTGTTTCCGGTGGTGGCGCCTCCGTACAAAGAATACATTTCACCGGGAATGATCCGCCGCATGGGCTCCGGGGTGAAAAACGGCGTGGTGGCCTCGGCGCTGGCGCTGCGGGAGGCCGGTTCGCCTGAGCTGGATGCCATCATCACAGGTACGGGAGTGGGCTGCATCAAAGACTCGGAAGCTTTCCTGATGGCCATTATTGAAAATCAGGAGCAGTTTCTTACGCCCACGGCTTTTATCCAGTCTACGCACAATACCGTGGGAGCGCAGATTGCCCTGGGACTGGGCTGCAAGGCCTATAATTTTTCGTATGTGAACGGCGCCATCTCCTTTGAGTCGGCGCTGACTGATGCCCGGCTTCAGCTGCTGAGCGGAGAGGCAAATAACATCCTGGTGGGTGGGGTTGATGAAAAAGCCGACTTTACCTACAGTCTGTTTGCACTGGCGGGTTTGATCAGATCGGGAGAGCAGTCGGCCGGGGCATCGTACAGTGAAGGAGCATCTTTCTTTGTGTTAAGTACAGAAAAGAAAGAACAAAGTTATGCCGGGTTAAAAGATGTGGCCGTGCTGAACCGTCTGGAGGCCGGAGCTATAGCGCCGGAGCTGGAACGCTTCCTGGCCCGTACCGGTACAGCCTTAACCGATATAGACGCCGTGGTGATCGGGAAAAATGACGATGCCGCTTTTCAGGAGTATTATCCTGGATTATTAAGCGAATTTTCTCCCGAAATGCCAGTTATTCACTATAAACATCTCAGTGGAGAGTACAATACCGCCTCAGCCTTTGGTTTCTGGCTGGCCGCGCGTATCCTGAAAAATCAGCAGGTGCCTGAAGCAGTATTATTATCAGGAAAACAGGGGCCGGTACTCCGGAATATACTCCTCTACAATCAATACCGCGGAACAGATCATAGCTTTATTCTGCTGGAGGCATGCTGACCCACCGGTCAAATACCGTTTTCCTGGTGGTGGGGCTGATAGTATGGTTGGCGGTCCGCCTCTGTTACCCCATAAGTGTGTTTTTCCTGTTGGGCCTTTTGGGAATCTGGCTGCTCCTTGCTGCAGCAGGCTCTTTCACCCTGCGTATGAATTACCACCTGAAAGGGTACCATGAAAACCCCGCTTCAGGAGACATTGCGCTTACCTTTGATGACGGGCCCACGGAGTACACGGCGCAGGTGCTGGACCTGCTGCAGAAATACGGCGCCAAAGCCACGTTTTTTATCATTGGCCGGCAGGCCGGGAAATACCCGGAGCTGGTGAAAAGAATACTGGCCGAAGGGCATACAGTAGGGAATCATACCTGGAGCCATTCCAAAAATACGGGCTTTATGAATGTCCGTGAGATGGAGGAGGAGATCAGGGCAGCCGACCGGGTGCTGGAGACCATGACCCCCGGCAAAGTAAAATTTTACCGTCCGCCTTTCGGGGTGACTAATCCTTCCATTAAAAAAGCAGTCCAAAGAACAGGGCATACGGTGATGGGATGGAGTATCCGTTCACTGGATACGGTGATAGCGGATGAAAGGAAAATTCTGGACCGCATACTCCGCCGCCTGAAGCCCGGTAAGGTGATCCTGCTGCACGATACCTCTCAAAAGAGTGTGAACGTGCTCAGGGGGGTGCTGGAAGAACTGGAGAAAAGGTCTTTGCAGTCAGTTACCTTAGACCGCTTGTTTAATGTAGATGCATATGAAAAAGTATAGTTGGATGTTTTTAATCCTGTTTTTGGGATATTCAACGATTGTTGAAGCAACTAATGCCAGTGCCCTTCGATACTTCGACAGGCTCAGTACAGGCTCAGCTCAGGGTGCCCTTCGACAGGCTCAGGGTGACAGTGGGGGCGTGATGCGGTGGATTTGTCAGGCTGAGCCTGTCGAAGCCCGCATCCATTCCTTAGTCCCCCAAACGCCTTATCAGCCCATAGAAGTCGAGGCCCGCATTCCTTCTTCAGCTCCCCAAACACCTGATCAGCCCATAGAAGTCGAAGCCCGCATTCCTTCTTCAGCCCCCCAAACATCTTATCAGCCCATAGCATCCGAAGCCCGCATTCCTTCTTCACCCCCCCAAACGTATCACCCCATAGCAGCCAAAACCCTCCCCGCAGAAACGCCTCTCACAGAAGCCGAGATCCGGGCCTTCAAAGAAGCGGTCCGCCGTTCAGCCACCCAAATGGAAAGCCTCTCCGCCGATTTTACCCAATCCAGGCACTCGCGCTACCTGGCCCAGGCAGCAGAAAGCAGGGGCAAGCTGCTCTTTATGAAGCCCGGCCGGGTGCTTTGGAAATATACTTTTCCGTCGCCCTACAGCGTTTTATTCCTGGAAAACAGGATGTATATTAATGATAACGGGAAGAAAAAAGACGTAAATGCCGGGAAGCGCATGGAAAAACTGAACAAACTGGTGGCCGGCAGTGTTACCGGTGATATGTTTGATGCGCCTGAGTTTACATTTTCGTATGCCCGGAGCGGTGAAAAGATCCTGGTGCGGTTGACTACCCGGGAAGCATCGCTCAAAAAATATATCCGGGAGATCGGGTTGACTTTTGAGAATAATACGGTCAGCGAAGTAAAAATGACCGAACCCTCAGAAGATTATACCCGTATCATCTTAAAGAATAAGGTATTTAACGGGCGGATGGATGCATCGGTTTTTGTGCCGTAAGCCATGTGGTTTAACGAATGTAGAATCCGAAGGATTCCAATGTTTATAGAAAGAGGCATTCAGGTTAGATACGACCCCGAAGGGGTCGAATGGGGGCATTTTAAGATTATTTGGCTATAAACATTTGACCACTTCGTGGTCAGTTATTTGAAAGAAGAACTAATTTACATATGAAAAAATATTATCTCACGGGAGTATTACTCTTCCTTTTCCTGGGAAGCTATGCCCAGGTCACTATACGGCCGGGCTTCCGCGCAGGGGCAAACTTCTCGCGCATCACCGGTACCTATTATGACTCGCGTACCGATTTTTATTTTGGTGCTTTGGGAGAGATTAAATTTAGTAAATTTTTCTTTCTGCAGCCTGAAATAGGTTTCTCCCGTCAGGGAGCAAAAGGCGATGTGTACCGGCAGCCTGCCCCGGGAAGCGGGAACATCAATAAGGAGGAACTATGGTTCAGAAAAAACATTGAGGCCAATTATATTACCATGGGGGCAACGGCTAAGTTTGCCCTTTCGCCGGAGTTTCGTTTCCTGGTTGGGGTATCCGGTGAACAGGCACTGGAGCAGTTTGAGCCCATGCGGCATGATGTGGATATGGCCGCTCTGATGGGAGTGGAATATAAATTCCCTTTCGGGCTGGGGATGGAGGTCAGGTTGAAGAGAGGAATGCTGGATATGATAGACAGCCGGGAATACGAAACCATGAACAGCCGGAGATCATGGCTGTGGGGTGACCGTAACCTGAACCTGGTCTTACAGGCCGGGCTGAACTTTTCACTGGGTCATTAACGGGCCCGGAGTATTATATTAAATAACGTATGCTGGTAGAAAAAGGCTTTTATTCCGTGAATACCGTTACCGATAAAGGGGACGGGAAATATCATGTGGCGCTGATGCTGAATAAGGATCATGCTATTTTTAAGGGGCATTTCCCCGGAAACCCGGTTACCCCCGGTGCCTGTATGCTGCAGGTAGTGAAAGAGCTGGCCCAGGATATCCTGGGCATGAAGCTGATGATGACCAGCGCATCCAATGTGAAATTTATGGCCCTGATCAATCCCGAGAAAAACCCGGAGCTGCTGCTGGAGCTGGAAATTGACGCCCGGGAAGAAGGACAGATCCGGGTGAAAAATACTACTCTTTTTGAGGAGGTAACGGCACTTAAAATGAGTAATATATATAAAAAGATTTAACGTAAAGCCGTTAGCTATTAGAAGTTAGAAATTAGCTATCAGAGAGCTTACACCTCTAATAGCTAATTTCTAACTTCTAATAGCTGATAACTGAAATTTACACATGAGAAGTTTTCTGCTGGGAATATGGTGTTTGTTCAGCCTGGGGGCCCAGGCGCAGGACATTGCGCGCCTGCGTAAGGAGTTTGTCTCTGCTACTGTATCAGCAGGCGAGGCAGAGAAATTCCTGCAGACTACCCGAGGTATTTCTGCCACTTCAAAACCCCTTTTACAGGCCTACAAAGGCGCTGCCCTCCTGATATGGGGCAAATACGTGAAGGGCGTGGAAGAGAAAAAGAAGCTGGCCCGGGAAGGCATTACGATGCTGGAGGAGGCTGTGGCCAAAAATCCGGACCATATTGAGATCCGTACCCTCCGGCTGAGTATCCAGGAAAATTCTCCTAAAATATTGAAATACAAAAATAAGATTGAAGAAGACCGGGCCTTTGTGATACAGCATTTTGACAGGCTGCCGCAGGGAGAGTTGAAGGCTTTTGTAGAAGGATACCTGAAAAGCAGTGAAAAGTGAACAGTTAAATGAAAAACTAAAAATGAATAGTGAAAAATTACGGTACTCTACTTTTTATTTACACTGAATGTCCTTCATTTTTCATTTTTAGTTTTTCATTTTTCATTTAAAGAAACTTCTTTTCACTTTTAGTTTTTAACTTCCTTGCTGCTTTCCACAGTACATACCTTATCTTTGCAGTTAAAAGACCATAGAAAAGATTGAGGGTTCCGTCGAAATACAAGTGGTGCGTTATCATTCCCACCTATAACAATCACCGGACGCTGGCTGACGTGATCAGCGGTGTGCTGAAGTACACAGATGCGGTGATCGTGGTGAACGACGGCTCTACAGACGATACCGCTGAAATCCTGGCACAGTTTCCCTCCTTAACCATCATAACGCATCCCCGGAACCGCGGGAAAGGAACGGCCTTACGGAACGGTTTTGAAAAAGCCCGGCAAATGGGCTTTGAATTTGTGATCACTATTGACTCTGACGGGCAGCATTTCCCGGAAGATATTCCCGTATTTATAGAAAGGCTGAATGCTTCAGACGGCAATATCCTGCTGATTGGTGAGCGGAATATGGCCCAGGAGGGAATTCCCCGCAAAAGCAGTTTCGGAAATAAATTTTCCAATTTCTGGTTCTGGTTTGAGACGGGAGTGACGCTGGGCGACACGCAGTCGGGCTTTCGCTTATACCCCCTTACCCGGATGCCCAAACGTTATTTTACGCCCAAATTTGAATTTGAGATCGAGTCGATCGTGCGGGCAGCCTGGAAAGGCGTGAAGGTGGAAAATGTACCAGTGAAGGTCTATTACGAACAGCAGAACCGTGTGTCTCATTTCCGGCCGTTTCGCGACTTCACCCGGATTAGTATCCTGAATACCGTGCTGGTGCTGATTACCCTCCTGTATATCAAGCCCCGTGATTTTTTGCGTAGCCTAAAAAAAAAAGATATCCGGCAATTCCTGAAAGAGGAGGTGCTGGAAAGTAACGACACTCCCCGGACCAAAGCATTTTCCATGGCCCTGGGAGTATTCTGGGGCATTGTGCCGCTCTGGGGTTTCCAGACCGTGGGTGTGCTGGGCTCCGCCTATGCGCTGCGACTGAACAAGCTGATCGCCTTTGCGTTTTCTAACGTCAGCCTTCCTCCGTTTATACCGCTGATTATTTTCGGATCCCTAAAAACGGGTTCCTGGCTGGTAGCTTCACAAGGTATGCCGGAGGGCCCTTTGAGTTTTGAAGTGGTGCAGCAGCATCTCTTTCAATACCTGGTGGGGAGCTCTGTGCTGGCGGTGCTGCTGGCTGCTATCACAGGGGTGGGCGGCTACCTTATTCTTACCTGTATTTCCAGAACTAAAACGGCGCTGAATGCATAAGGTTTTTACCCGGATCCACCGTTTTGTAGAGAAAAACAGGGTACTTTCCCTGCTTTTAGGCCTTATCTACCTGGGCGTAACCGGTGTCCTGTTTACCCGTTTGCAGTTTGAGGAAGATATTACCCGGCTGATTCCCCGCACGGAGTCATCTGACCGGGCCACCCGAGTGCTGAACAGCCTGGAGTTTGCCGATAAAATCACTGTGCTGATCCGGAAGGAGGAAAGCGGGAGTACGGATGATCTTACGGCCATGGCAGATGCCTTTCTCGACAGTCTCACGGTGTGCGAGCCCTACGTACGTTCGGTGCAGGGACAGCTTTCTGACGATACCTTTGAGGAGGCGTTCAGCTTTGTGCGTTCGCATCTGCCGCTCTTCCTGGATTCTGCCGACTACAAGGTGCTGGAAACCCGCCTGCCGCCGGATAGCCTCCGGAAAACCGTACAGGAAAATTACAAGGCCCTGACCTCGCCTTCTGCTTTTCTTTCGGGGCGAATGGTGATGGAAGATCCCCTGGGAATGACCTTTATGGGCCTGCGGAAGTTACAGGCCCTGAATGCCGGAGAAGACCTGGTCACCGAAAACGGGTATGTGCTTACGCCCGACCGGCAGAACCTGCTGCTGTTTATTAACCCTGTACTGGCCGGGAACGAGACCGAGAGAAATACGCTTTTTGCACAACAATTATACCGGATACAGGCCGGCCTGAACCGGGAGTTTAAAACCCGGACCCGCCTGGACTATCACGGAGCAGCCCTTATTGCGGTAGCCAATGCCCGGCAGATCAAGCAGGATATTGTTACCACTACATCGGTGGCACTGGCCGTGCTGATGCTCATTCTGATGCTGTATTACCGGCGCTTTTATATCCCTTTGCTGCTCTTTATTCCTACGGTATTCGGGGTACTCATGGCTACCACGGCACTGTATTTCCTGAAAGATACCATTTCAGCCATATCCCTGAGCATCGGGGCCATTTTGCTGGGGGTGACCATTGACTATGCCCTGCATATCCTCACCCACTACAAGCATAACAGCGATGTGGAAACGCTTTACCGCGATATCACCCGGCCGCTGATCATGAGCAGCACGACCACGGCCGTGGCTTTTCTGTGCCTGCTTTTTGTGCATTCCGAGGCCCTGAGAGACCTGGGCATTTTTGCTGCTGTTGCTGTAGTGGCTTCAGCCCTGTTTTCTTTGGTCATTATTCCGCATTTGTACCGGCCCAAAGCTCCGCCAACCCCCATGTCCTGTAGGGACATCACTACCATATCCCCGGACTTCAGTCCGGGGGAGGCAGCCCCCCGTCCGGAAGAGCAGGACTCCCGTCCGGGGAACCTTCTCGACCGGCTCGCCGCCTACCCGTTTGAGCGGAGCCGCGCGCTGATCGGACTATGCGTAGCCGCCATCGCCGTCAGCCTTTTCACCTGGCAGAAAGTAGGCTTCAACGAAGACATTTCCCGGCTAAACTATGTGCCGGAACACCTCCTCCAAACCGAAAAAAAGCTGGAGGAATCCACCCACCTTACCTCCAAGTCGCTCTACCTGGTCAATTATGCCGGCAGCCTGGATTCAGCGCTTGACCGGAGCCGGAGGTTGTCAGCAGAACTCCGGAAGGCCAAAGCCGACGGCCTCATACTGGATTTCAGCACCCCGGCCGATCTCCTGCTTTCACAGGCAGCCCGCCGGCAGAAAACCGACCAATGGAACCGCTTCTGGACACCGGAAAGAAAAGCCCGGATACAGCAGACCCTGGCTGCGGAAGGGCAGAAAACCGGCCTTTCTGCCGATGCCTATGCTTCTTTCTTTGAGCTGCTGACCCATAATTTCCAGCCCGGAGACCACCGTGATTTCCTGGATTTTGAAGCCTTATCCCTGCAGGATTTTGTCAGTGAAAAGGAGGGGCTCTACAGCGTGATGAGCCTGGTGAAGACCGATGAAAGCCGTCGTGACGAAGTGGTGGAGCGTTTTAAAAATGAACCGTCCACGCTGGTGGTAGACCGGCAGCAGCTCAATGAGACCTTCCTGGGCAATCTGAAAAACGACTTTAATCGCCTGGTTAACCTGTCGTTTATTGCCGTATTGCTGATTCTCTTTGTCTTTTTCAGGCGGGTAGAGCTGGTATTGATCAGTGCCATTCCTATTGGCCTTACCGGGCTGGTCACGGCAGGAGTGATGGGCCTGCTGGGCATCGACCTGAACATTTTCAGTACCATTGTATGCACGCTGGTGTTCGGGCACGGTGTGGATTTCAGCATTTTTATGACCTCTGCCCTGCAGAAAGAATATACCACCGGTAAGGATGAAATGCCGCTTTACCGCACCTCCGTATTGCTGGCGGTGCTGACTACTATACTGGCCATTGGTGCCCTGATCTTTGCGGAGCATCCTGCCCTGAAATCTATCTCTGCCGTTTCACTGGTAGGGGTGTTTACAGCGGTGCTGATCACCTTTGTTTTTTACCCGCTGCTGTTCAGGGCCTTTATTGCCTGGAGGCCCGGCCGCGGAAAATCACCCGTACGGCTTTTTGTTCTGATTACCTCTGTGATCTCTTTCACCTACTATGGCCTGGGCGGGCTTTTCTTTTCATTTTTAAGTACGCTGGCCTCTTTCTGGCCGGGTAACCGGGAAGGGCTGAAAAATGGCCTCCGGCGCTTTATGGCTGGCTTCATGAAGACCGTGCTGGATACCAATGTGAACCTGAAGAAAACCCGTATCCTTAACACCACCGGCGAGGATTTCCGGAAGCCGGCCGTGATCATTGCCAACCATACCTCTTTCCTGGATATTTTATGTATGGGTATGCTGCACCCTAAAACGGTGTTCCTGGTCAGCGACTGGGTCTACAACAGCCCTATTTTTGGTAAAGGGGTGCGTTTTTTAGGTTTTTACCCGGTTTCAAAAGGCCTGGAGGGAGGCGTGGAGCAGCTGCGGGAGAAGATAGAAACGGGGTATTCCGTTATGGTATTTCCGGAAGGTACGCGATCACCGGATAACCGGATCCGCCGCTTTCACAAAGGGGCTTTCTTCCTGGCAGAACATTTCGGATTGGATATCCTGCCCATTGTGATCCACGGTGGGGCCGACGTTTTTCCCAAGGGTGATTTTTATATCCGGAAATACCGGATTACCTTAAAGTTCCTGGAGAGGATTACCCCGGCCAACCGGGCCTTTGGAGAGGGGTACGCGGAAAGAACTAAAAACATCAGCCGGTATTTTAAGCAGGAATATGATAGCCTGCGGAGAGAGCTGGAAGGGCCGGCGTATTTCCGGGAAATACTGATGGAAAACTATATCTATAAGGAGCCTGCCGTGCGGGAAGCAGTAAAAGCCGGCCTCGAAGAGAAAGAAAAACAGTTTTTGAGCGTGGAGCCGGTGCTTTCTCCCAAGGCAAAAATTTTGCATATTGCCGATGATTACGGAGAGGGAGACCTGCTGCTGGTGCTGAGGCAACCTGCCCGGAAAATAGTTTCCTGGATCAGGAACGAGGAAAAACGGGAAGTGGCCCGGAACAACTATATGGTCAGAAACCGGCACCTGGATTACCCGGATGAACTACCGGAAAGCGGGACGTATGACGTATTGCTGATCTCCGGCCGGCACTCCCTGCCCGAAGAATGGATAAAAGGGTTTCCGCAGGTGATAGATTTGACCCGGGAATAGTGGATAATTTGGAGTTTCGGGTAGGGATGCCACGTGTCACCTCGAGCGAAGACGAGAGGCGCCTGGTTCTCGACTACGCTCGAACTGACAAGTGGCATCCCTACTCGGAACTCTTCACTCGGAACTCCGGCTATCTGCTATTAACTCGGAACTATGATAAAATATGACGCCATAATCATCGGTAGCGGCCTCGGAGGGCTGGCTTCAGCTCTTATCCTGGCAAAGGAAGGGCTGAAAGTACTGGTGCTGGAAAAAAATAACCAGCTGGGTGGCAACCTGCAGACCTTCTCGCGGGATAAAGTCATATTGGATACGGGCGTGCACTACCTGGGCGGACTGGCAGAAGGCCAGAACCTGTATCGTTATTTTAAATACCTGGGCATTTACGACGGACTGAAGCTCAGCCGGATGGACAAAGACGGGTTTGATATCATTTCATTTGACGGTGATTCTAATGAATACCCGCATGCCCAGGGGTACGACCATTTCATGGCCCGCCTGCTTGAATATTTTCCGGGAGAAGAAGAGGCTTTACAGAAATACTGTGCCCGGCTGAAAGAAGTGTGCGGCAGTTTTCCGCTCTATAACCTCGAAGCAGAAGGTAGCTATGACCCGGAAGTACTTTCCATCAATACCCGCCACTACCTGGATTCACTGACCACTAACGAAAAGCTGAAGGCCGTACTGGCCGGATCCTCCTATCTGTATGCGGGCATTGCTGAAAAAACGCCTTTTTATGTGCACGCTTTATCCGTTAATTCTTACATAGAAAGTGCCTGGCGGGTGGCCCGGGGCGGGAGCCAGATTACCCGCCAGATCGTGAAAGAGCTGAAGAAATACGAGGCCACTATCCTGAGACACCGGGAGGTGACAGATTTGGTTTACCAGGGAGACGAGGTGTGTGGGGTCAGAACCCGCTCAGGAGAAGAGTTCAGTGGTAAATTATTGATTTCAAATGTAGATATCAAAGCCACGCTGGCACTGGCGGGACGCTTCCGGAAAGCATTTGTCAACCGGATAGCGCTGCTGGAGCCCGTGGTAGCCGCCTTCAGCCTGTATGTGGTGTTCAGGCCGGGTTGTTTTAAGTATGAGAACCGGAATTTTTACCACCTGCGTGATGAGGCCAGTGTATGGTCGGCCCAGTTTTACACCGATGCCACCTGGCCCCAGAGTTACATGGCTTCCATGGGCCTGAAGAACCCGGGAGATGAATATGCCGAAAGCATGACGTTTATGACCTATATGCGTTTTGAGGAGGTGGAACCCTGGGCGGATACCGTAAATACGGTGGCAGGCAAATCAGAAAGGGGAGAAGCATACGAGGCATTTAAACGTAATCGCACGGAACGTTTTCTGAAAGAAATTGAAAAGAAATTCCCGGGAATTCGGGATTGTATAGAGGCGGTTTATGCGTCTACGCCACTTTCGTACCGCGATTACATCGGGGGTGAAAATGGAAGTATGTACGGTTATGTGCGCGATAGTAACCGGCCCATGCTTACCTTTATATCTCCGAAATCGCAGATTAAAAACCTGTATCTTACCGGTCAGAGTGTCAATATGCACGGTATACTGGGTGTGACCATCGGTGCAGTGGCCACCTGTTCTGAGATACTCGGAAAGAAATACCTGCTGGATAAAATTAACCGTGAAACCGAACCTGCTACATAGTATTCTGCTGGTGTTGCTTACCGGCTGCGGAACGGCGAAGCTGAACCGCTATGCTTTACCGTACACGGCACCTGAGGTGACGCAGGTTTCAGCAATGGAACGGGTAACAGAGGGTGGCCGCCTTCAGCAAAACCCTTACCGTTTGTGGGAGCTCTACCTGGAGGGCTCTCCCCTGGAGCTGGGTCTGCAGAACGGAGCCCTCAGCGATAGCCTCTACCGGCACCAGGAAGCTGTTTTTTTCAGGAAGGTGGAAGAAATAGTGCCTTCCAAAGGCAGGCAGCGACTGCTCCGGCATTTCCTGGCCTGGTATAACCGGAAGCTTCCGCGGAGCATTATCCCGGAATACCGGAAAGAGCTCTACGGGCTGTCGCGCTACGCCTCTGACAGCCTGAACTTCATTGCCCGGCCTTATGCCCGCAGCCTTTACCTGCACGGGGCTCATGATATCGGCCATGCCCTGCAGGACCTGGCCATGGTGGGATGTACCTCTTTTGCGGTGTGGGGGGAGAATACCGAAGACGGGCAACTGCTGATTGGCCGTAATTTTGATTTTTATGCCGGCGATGACTTTGCAGAGAATAAGGTGGTGGCCTTTGTAAAGCCCGATTCGGGCTACGGGTTTATGTCGGTCACCTGGCCCGGGATGATCGGGGTGGTTTCAGGGATGAACACGGAGGGGTTGACGGTTACGATCAATGCGGGGAAGTCGGCCGTGCCCCTGAAAGCCCGCACGCCGGTGTCGCTCCTGGTACGGGAGATCCTGCAATACGCTGAAAATATAGACCAGGCCATTGCCATTGCAGCCCGGCGAAGGGTATTTGTTTCAGAAAGTATCCTGGTGGGGAGCGCTGCCGATAACCGGGCGGTACTGATTGAAATTTCGCCGCGGAATAAAGGTATTTATGAAGTGGAAAATACGGCCCGCCTGGTATGCTCTAACCATTTTCAGAGCCGGGCCTATTCCCGCGACAAAAGAAACCGGAAGCAGAAAGAGGAGAGCCATTCCCTTTACCGCTTTGACCGGATGAACCAGTTGCTGGATCTTCATGAGAAGGTCACTGTGGAAAAAGCAGTGGCTATTCTGCGTAACCGGAACGGGCTGGATAACCGGGAGATCGGACTGGGGAACGAGAAAGCCCTGAACCAGCTGCTGGCCCATCACGGGGTGGTATTCCGGCCGGCGGAAAGGAAAGCATGGGTGTCGGCTAACCCGTATCAGCTGGGGGCTTTTGTGGCCTATGACCTGAAGGAGATTTTTTCAGCGGAGCGGAAAGAAACGCTTTATCAGGCCTCTGAAACCCTGCCGGAAGACCCTTTTCTGCACAGCAGCGAGTACAGGGATTATGAGCGTTACCGGGTACTTGACCGTACGTTAAACCACGCCCTGAAAGAACATACTGACCTGCCCGATTCATTTTTTGAGGAATATATTTCTTTGAATCCTGAACTTTGGTCCGTATATTACAAATCAGGAAAGTATTTTAAGAACAAAAAACAGGTAGATAAAGCCCGGATTTACTTTGAGAGGGCTTTAACCAAAGAGATCACCACTTTGCCTGACCGACAGGAAATTGAAAAGAATTTATGATGGAGCTTATAGAAACCTGGAGCAGAGAGAAGATAGAGGCATTCCAGGAAATCAGACTAAAAGAAGCCCTGGAGTATGTGGCCCGGAATTCACCTTTTTACCAGCGATATTTCCGGGAGTCCGGGGTCAGCATTACCGATGTGGCCAACCTGGCCGACCTTCAGAAGCTGCCGTTTACCACCAAGGAGCACCTTCAGCAGTTTAACAGCGAGTTTCTGTGCGTGCCGTCGCACAAAGTAGTAGACTATGCCACCACCTCGGGTACTTCAGGGAGCCCGGTGACTTTTGCCCTGACCGATGCCGACCTGGAACGCCTGGCGGTTAATGAAGCTGTATCTTTTGCCTGTTCAGGCATAGAAAAAGGAGATGTGGTGCAGCTCATGACCACCATAGACCGGCAGTTTATGGCCGGACTGGCGTATTTCCTGGGCCTGAGGAAACTGGGCGCTACCGTGGTGCGGGTAGGAGCAGGGATTCCGGAGCTGCAATGGGATGCCATACAGCGCTACCGGCCCGCTTACCTCATTACCGTGCCTTCTTTCCTGATCAAAATGATAGAATATGCCGAAGGGAACGGGATAGATTATCAGAACAGCGGTATCAGGGGAGCCATCTGCATAGGAGAGCCCTTACGTAACCCGGATTTTTCGCCGAATAATATCAGTACCAAAATTACGGAGAAATGGGATATCCGCCTGTTTTCCACCTATGCTTCCACTGAAATGAGCACGGCTTTTGCCGAATGTGAGCTTCAGCAGGGGGGGCATCACCATCCTGATCTGATCATTGTGGAGATCGTGGATGAAGAAGGCCGGCAGGTCAGTGATGGTGAAAGCGGAGAGCTGGTAGTTACTACCCTGGGAGTAGAGGCCATGCCCCTGGTGCGTTTTAAAACCGGTGATATTGTACAGGCCCATCGCGCCCCCTGCGAATGCGGCCGGAATTCGCTTCGCCTTGGCCCGGTAATCGGCAGGAAACAGCAGATGATTAAATACAAGGGCACCACCCTTTACCCGCCGGCCATGAATAACCTGCTGAACGGTTTTGATGAGATCCGAAACCACCTGATCGAAATCTCGGTCAATGAGCTCGGAACCGACGAAATCCTGATTTACCTGGCCGTGGATGAACCTTCTGACGACTTCCTGACCCAGATCCGGGATCATTTCCGGGCAAAGCTTCGCGTAACGCCTAAAATTGAATTTCTACCCCTGGAAGAGCTGAATAAGCGGGTGTATCTGCCGAAGAGCCGGAAGCCGGTGCAGTTTGTAGACAAGAGGTAAGGGGTTTTTGATTTACGAATTATAAACCTGAGAGTGTAGGCACCGTCAATCGTAAATTATAAGATTCGTTTGTTCCGGGCCAGGATTTGCCTGATTTTTTCTTCGCTTTCCCCGGTGATGATACGGATAGTGGATATGTTAATACCGGCATCGTAAGCATTGAGGACCGTTTTTTGAACTGTTTCCGTAATTCCCCTCTCTTTCCCTTCCAAGATGAACTGTTCGCGCAATGTTAATATTTTAGTACTCATATCTTCAGGTAGTTTTTTTATAGCTTTCGTAAAATTATTTCTTACAACAGGTGTGCCATTTACAAGGTAAACAAATATACTTTCCATAACGTTCGACTCCAAATAGGGGTTGAGGTTTTCAATAATTCTGTCCATATGAATAGCTAGCCCTTCCGGGTCAAAACAATACTTCTGTAACATAACGGCGCTGGATAATAAACCGTTTTTGAGTACATAGATTTGTTCAGACGAGATTTTATTGAGATTAATAAATTCTGCAGCAAATAAAGGCAGGTATTTTTTTAGGAAATCAGGATAAGAGGTGAAATATGTATCAAGAGCTTTAAACTGCCAATTCTGTTTCCCGTGATAATAGAGTATCGGTACAATAAGTTCCGGTTTTTTCTTTTCCCGAAGCTGTTTTTGGTAACCCAGCGCCAGGTATTCCAGCAATTGAAAGGTGGTATTGGGATCTGCACTGCTTTTGTGTTCCAGCAGCAGGCTGATCTGTAAACTTTCTCTGCCTTTCATTTTCACTCCCCAGATGAGGTCGGAATAGGAGGTTTTTAATTCATCAGTTATATAAGAAGTATCCTGTTGGTTGAGAGTTTCAAAGTCCAATATGCTGCTCAGTGGCTCAGGAAGGTATTGCTGAAGGAACTCTACGGCTAATTCTTTATTGGAAAGAATCTGCTTGATGAATTTATCGTGGATGTTCGTAATGTTGTTACGCGGCATAATTTGTAGTGTGAATTTGCCGGCAATATAGAAGTTAAATCAGGAATTAGAAAATATATCTTCACAAAGTTCACCAAGCAAAATGCACAAAGGTCACAAAGCAAAGGTTGAGAAAAATCACAACTATCAGTATCATCCATGTTCCCTTATAATCTGTTAAATGCTTTGCACCACGTCAACATATAATCGCCTATCCGTTCAAACTGAAAGCAAAATTCCTCTTCCCAGCCGGGAAAGGTGGAAGCTGCGGTGCCTGTACCAGTGCTTAGATCATAAGAGTGTACATGAAGGTCGGTCAGAAAGCTTAATGGCCGGGAATTACTGAGCTTAAAAATGGTCTCTTTGACTGTCCAGATAAGGGTAAGCACTTCGGGTTCGAATCCCGGCAGGATTACTTCATCCCGGATAAAATGAGGCCGGTTTTTTATGATGCGGGAATGAATCTTTTCGATGTCAATGCCATAAGGTTCCGTACCGGTATAAAGTGCTGCAAAATCGTAGGAATGGCTGATGGAGATATGCCGGCCGTCTTGCAGGAGCGGCCGCCCGTCAGTTTCATATAGAACGTCATGATCACTCAGGCCGGCTTTTTCCAGGAGCATCCGTACGGCCAGGAAGCCGTGGCGGTGGTCAGGGCGCTTCATGCCGGCCAGCCGCTTGCGGGAAGCTTCGGTTAAGCTCACCGGGAAATCTTCTCCTTCTTCCACCTTCCAGAGAGTCAGGGAGCCGGCGGGGAGGAGTATTTCTTTGTAGAAAGGCATTTTTTTTAATTGACAATGGACAATTGACAATGGAGTGATTAAGAAACCTGTTCTGTAAATTGTTACCGGTTTATTGTTGTTTTATATCTCTTTTTATATCTATTAATTGTCTTAGTTATCCATTGGTCATTGTCAATTGTCAACTGTCCATTGTCAATTCTCTCTCGTCCAGAAATCAAAATAATTAAACCACTGCAATGGGTATTTCCTGATCATGCCTTCCACGTTTTGGGTATAGGAGGTGAGCAGGGCTTCGGCGTCACGGTGTTTTACGGTGGCTTCGCGGGCGTAGAGGTGGTAATGAAGCCCGGGCTCTTTCATCACATAAACGTATACTACCGGTACGCGGAGGCGGGAAGCAATCATAAAAGGACCGGCCGGAAAACGGGCTTCTTGGCCCAGTAGCGGAGCGGAAAAGTATTTGCTGCCTTTCACGTAACGGTCGCCGGTAAAACATACCAGCTCATTTTTGGACAGGGCCTCGTTGATCTCAAAAATATGCGACATATCATCGCGGATAAGGATGAGCTTAACCGAGGGTTTTTTGATGCTTTCCAGGTATTCTTTGATGGCCGAATGCTCCTGGTCAATGGTCACCAGGTTAATATGGAAATCGAGGTCGATCTCGGCAAAGAAATGCTCTGCAATCTCGAAATTTCCCATGTGCGCGCTGATCAGCACGGCTCCTTTTTGTTCGGCCAACAGGCGTTTGAGGGTCTCCACCCCGTCAAATTCATAGGTGAAGCGGTTGCGAAGGCCCGCAGAAATGGCAATCTTGTCAATGATGGTTTGTCCGAAAGTATAGTAGCTTCTGAAGACAGAAACCCGGGCTTTGAGGGGCGGGTAATTCAGCCTTTTCCGGAAGTAGTAATACATGGAGCGGTTGCTGTCGGGCAGGAAGAGGAAATAGTAGGAAGCCACAAAGAAAAGTAAACCGTAGGCGACCCTGACTCCTGCCGTGCGGATCAGGAAAACAAAAATTCTGTAGCCAAGAACCGTTCCTTTGGATTTACCATCCCACTCGCTCATTTTATAGTTTTCTTTCTATCAGCCGGTAGAAATCATCGAAGGTGGAAAGACCCGCAAAGTCGGCTTCTCCGAGCTTTATGCCGAAGTTAGCTTCTACCGTTACCACCAGGTCTACATAATCCAGGCTGTCGAGGCCCAGTGTATCCTTTAAAATGGCTTCCGGCCGGATGGTATCGATATCCACTTCAAATTCTTCCGATAGAAAATGGTTGGTTTTGCTTATTATCTCTTCCTTACTCATATCTTTTTAACCACTAATGCGGAGTTCGTTCCTCCGAAACCGAACGAATTTGACAAAAATATATCAATTTTTTCGTTTATGGTATTTTTGGCGATATTTAATTTAGCCGATTGCTCGTCAGGAGTTTCAAAATTAATATTGGGGGCAACAAAATCATTTTGCATCATGAGGATGGAGTAGATCACCTCACTGGCCCCTGCCATCCAGCATTCGTGGCCGGTCATGGACTTGGTAGAGCTGACATAAGGATTTCTCTCTCCGAAGATCTCAAAGATGGCCTGCGCCTCATTGGAGTCGCCCAAGGGGGTAGAGGTGGCGTGGGCATTGATATAATCTACGGCGGTGGCTTTTATCCCGGCCTGGTTAACGGCTCTCTGCATGGCTACAGAGGGGCCCTCCACGTTAGGGGTGGAAATATGGCCGCCATTGGAGGAAAACCCGTACCCTATAATTTCGGCCAGGATGGGTGCTCCCCGTTTTACCGCACTTTCATACTCTTCCAGCACCAGGGTGGCTGCCCCGCCGCTGGGAATGAGGCCGTCACGCGAGATGTCAAAAGGCCGTGAAGCCTTTGCCGGATCATCGTGGTAAGTGGAAAATACCCCCAGCGCATCAAAGCTGCTCATGGCAAATTTATTGACCTCCTGGGCACCGCCACATACAATAGTATCCTGCAGACCGCTCTGAATCAGGTGAAAACCCAGCCCGATAGAGTGGGAGCCGCTGGCACAGGCAGCACTGACGGTGAGATTGATGCCCCGCATCTTAAAGATGGTGGAAAGGTTCATGTTCACCGTGGAGTTCATCGACTTGAAGATGGCCCCCGAGCCGATCAGCGAAGTGTCGCGCTTTTCGCGCAGGATATCGGTAGCTTCAATAACGGAGCGTGAGACGCTGTCGTTACCATAAAGAATACCCACTTCATTTTTTTCAAGGAAATCACTGTCAATTCCCGCCTGCTGCAATGCCTGCACGGTAGCCAGGTAGGCGTATTCCGACTCTTCACCGATGCTGATCCGCTGCCGGCGGGTGAGCATATCTTTCAGATTAGGCCTGGGCACCCGGCCGGTGAGGGCGGATTTAAATCCATATTCCTGCCTTTCGGGGTCAATGACAATCCCGGATTTTCCCCGGTACAGCGAATCTCTTACCTCATCCAAGGTGACTCCTATACTAGAATAGATCCCCATGCCCGTTATAACCACTCTTCTGTGCATCTTATGAATAGATTCCTCCGTTTATATTGATGACTTCCCCCGTAATATAAGAAGCTTTCCCGGATACCAAAAAGTTCACCAGGTCTGCTACTTCTTCCGCTTCGCCAAAACGGCCTGAGGGGATAAGCTTTTTCAGTTCTTCTTCATTCAGGTTGCCGGTCATATCGGATCTGATGAAACCGGGTGCCACGGCATTGACCGTGATATTCCTTTTGGCTACCTCCTGGGCCAGGGCTTTGGTGGCCGCCACCAGCGCGCCTTTTGCTGCCGAGTAGTTGACCTGTCCGGCGGTACCTTTCATGCCCGATACCGAGGCAATATTCACCACCCGGCCATACTTGTTTCGCAGCAATTGCTGGATAAAAAAGCCGGTAACATTGTAAAACCCGTTCAGGGTGGTATGGATCACGTCGTTCCAGTCCTCAGGATTCATCCACATGAAAAGACCGTCACGGGTGATCCCGGCATTATTGATAATGACCTCCATCCGGGCTTCGGGATGGGTTTCCTGCCATTGGCCCAATGCTTTCAGGGTATCTTCCCGATCGGCCACATTAAACCGGATAATCTCGGCCGTACTGCCCAGGGCCTGTACTTCCTGCAGCGTTTCTTCTGCAGCTGCCTGGTTCGACTGGTAGTTAATCAGCAGATGGTAGGAGGTTTCTGTGGCCAGTTTCCTGCAAATGGCTCTTCCTATGCCCCTGGATCCGCCTGTGATGATGGCCCATTTCATGCTGCTTCCGAGTTTAATAACAGATTTTTTACCGCCTCAATTTCCTTGTACATCGGCCGGTCTTCGCGGTAAACAGGTGCTACTGACCGGACCCTGTCATACAGGTCTTTGGTAGCCGAAGATACGAAATCTTTGCATTTCAGGGCATCAATGGCCTGGCAAATTGTGATCAGCTCAATGCTGAGTACCTGGAAACCGTTTTCAATAACCCGGGCGGCCAGCAGGGCGGAATTGGTACCCATGCTTACAATATCCTGGTTATCATTGTTGTTGGGAATACTGTGAATGTACATCGGGTTAGAAAGCGTCTGGCTTTCAGCCGTAGTAGAGGTGGCGGTGAACTGCAGTCCCTGCATCCCGAAATTGAATCCCAACACCGAAAGGTTCACAAAGGGAGGTAAAATGCCGTTCAGCGAGGGATTGACCAGGTAATTTAACTGGCGTTCAGCCAGCATGGTCAGCTTGGTGATCACTATTTTCAGCTTGTCCATCTCCAGTGACACGTAGTCGCCGTGAAAATTGCCACCGTGGTACACCTGTTCAGTCTCTACATCCACTATGGGGTTATCATTGGCAGAGTTGATCTCGTTTTCCAATACGAGCGCCACGTTATTGAGGGTATCCAGCACCGGCCCCAGCACCTGCGGAACGCAGCGGATGGAGTAATATTCCTGTACTTTCTCCTTGAAGATCGATTCCTTATTATCACCGGTGTAGAGATGTTCGGTTCTCTTCCGGGTAAGTTGGCTGTCGGCCAGGCAGGCCCGCATCTGCGCAGCTATTTCACGCTGGCCCAGGTGCAGTTTGGTATGATTCAGCTCCCTGGAGAGGTGGTCGTCATAGGCCCTCATGAGCTCGTTAATGGCGCATGAACACTTCACTGACCAGTCGAGGAGCGTGCGTGCGCGGAAAAGATTGATAATGCCGATGCCCGACATCACCGAAGTGCCGTTGATCAGGGCCAGTCCTTCCCGGATCTCCACCTGTATGGGTTCTAATTCTTCTTCTGCAAAAACTTCAGCGGTATTTCTTCGTTCACCTTTGTAGAAAACCTCGCCTTCACCGATCAGCACCAGGGCCAGGTGGGCCAGTTGTACCAGGTCGCCGCTGGCGCCTACGCCGCCGTGCTCAAAGATCAGCGGGATGATGTCGCGGTTCAGCAGTTCCTGCATCAGGAGAATAACCGAGGGGTGAACACCGGAGTTGCCCAGGCAAAGGGTATTCAGCCGGGCCAGTACAGCGGCACGTGCAAATTCAGGGGCCAGGGGCTGACCGGTTCCGGTAGCATGGCTGCGGATAAGATTATATTGCAGACGGGCCCGGTCGGCATCAGGAACACGGTACTGCGCCATAGGTCCGAATCCTGTATTTACACCGTAAAGAACCTTATTGCGGGAAAACTTTTCAAGAAAGGCAAAGCTCCTGTGGACCCTTTGCAGGGTACCTTCATCAATCTCTATAGAGTCTTCTTTATAAATTATTGATTTAAAGCTACTTAGGTTTAGGTGGCGTATGTCGGAGCTCATTAAATGTTAAGTGTTAAACAGGACTTTTTCTAACCGTAAATTTTTTTGTCTTTGAATATAATATTCCTAAATTTGAGGCTGCAAAGATAATTATTTCTTACGTATTTTTTACCATCTAAACATATAATATGAAAAAGGAAGAAGTGGATGTTCTGGTGATCGGAGCAGGTCCTTCGGGATGTGTGGCGTCGGCATACCTGTTTAACCACGGTGTAAAGGTGAAGGTGGTAGAAAAATCAAGATTTCCGAGGTTTGTGATCGGGGAGAGCTTTCTTCCGAGATCCATGGAGCATTATGAAGAGGCCGGCCTGCTGGAAGCGTTAAAGGAAAAGCAATTTGAGATAAAGGCGGGTGCACGTTTTATCCGCGGTGAGCAAGCCTGTTATTTTGATTTCAGTGACAAGTTCGGGGAAGGTTGGGACTGGACCTGGCAGGCACCCCGGGCAGATTTTGATAATACCCTGGCACAGGAGGTGATCCGGAAAGGGGTAGACATGCAGTTCGAAACCGAAGTGCTGGATGTGAAGTTCCGGGGAACGGACTCGGTGACTACCGTGCGCGATAATAAAACCGGTGAAACCTATGAAATAGGGGCGAAGTTTATCATTGATTCCAGCGGCTACGGCCGGGTTTTGCCACGCCTGCTCGGGCTGGATATGCCTTCGGATGTTACGGAAAATTCAGCTATTTTTACCCACGTAAAAGATAACCAACGGGTGAGCGGCGGAGAAGGAACGCTCATTACATTCGATATCCTGGAAACCCAGGTGTGGTTTTGGGTAATCCCGTTTTCTAACGGTAATACCAGCCTGGGAGTAGTAGGTCCCACTAAATATATTCAGAATCTGCCTGAAGATACGGAAGAGGCCTTGCGGGAGGCCATCCGGCGTTCAGACCACTATCGCGACCGCTACCTGGACACCGAGTTCCTTTTCAAGCCGCATAAAATCAAAGATTATTCCTGCTCGGTGAAGCAGAATTACGGCCCGGGCTTCACGCTCACAGGAAACAGTGCCGGCTTCCTGGATCCGGTTTTCTCTTCCGGCGTATGTTTTGCCACCGAATCCGGGCTGCTTTCGGCCAAGCTGTTTCTGAAAGAACGGGCGGGAGAGACGGTCAACTGGGAAAAAGAATATTCAGACTATATCAAAAGAGGGGTAAATGTATTCTCCACCTATGTGAAGGAATGGTATACCGGAAACCTGCAGACCCTGTTCTTCCATCAGCCTGAAAACCCCGATGTAAAACGCAAAATCTGCGCGGTGCTGGCAGGCTATGTCTGGAACGAGGAAAATCCCTTTGTATTGAAGCATGACCGCGTAATTAAAAGCATGGCGTACTTGTTGCAGAATGGCGGGAGTATGGATGAGCTTAAGATTTAAATAAGTTAAAAGTTAAAAACTAAAAACTAAAAGTTAAGGAACATTATAAAATATATATGGATGTACCTTAACTTTTAGTTTTTAACCGTAGCGGCGGACCGTTTTTAGTTTTTAACTTTTAGCTTTTAACTTACTTAATACGCTTCCTTAATAATCCTGTTTCCCAGCGTCTTAGCGGTTTTCTCAAAGCCTTCACCTATGCGTGATTCATTGCTGAAGTTACTCCCCCACTGATTTCCCGGAGCATTTTCGCTGAGTATTTTCAACAGTACTTTAGAGGGGTTACCGGTTTCGGTAAAGATCAGGGTGGTGGTGACCTTGGCGGGCTGCTTCATCACGGCCGCATCCCAGCCCGGGTAGATCCAGGTGGCGTCTACGGTAAGGGTGTAAGGGGCATCTTTTTTGTCCTGGCTGAAAACAGTACCTTTCTTTGCGGTGACGGTTCTGGCCATAAGATCCATAAAGTTAGGTTCCCAGACAGACTGTTTGGCACCTTCCCATTTCTTCAGCCAGCTATCGCCCGTACCGGCATTTTTGCTGTTCAGGTCGGCCACTCTTTCTTCGATATACTGCTGTTCGGTTTTGTTTTCCTTAAACAGCTTCATGTTATCGTAACGGAAGACCACATTGACCGATTTTACGTCTTTCAGGAATTTGAAATCGCCTTCTTCCACAGTCATTTTCTGGGCAGAGGCTCCTGCTCCTGCCAGCAGGAAGCACAGAAGGATGATGATTTTTTTCATAAGTGATTGCTTTAGAAATCAAAAGTAGTGACGGGAATGAAAAACTAAAAATGAAAAATGAAAAATGAAGGTATATTTATTTTTCATTTTTAGTTTTTAACTTCCTCAGTGGCTCCGGAGTGTGCTCACAATTTTATCCCAGATGCCTGTCTGGTGGAAAGTGAATCTTTTGTGTACAATAAAATTGAAAACGAAGCTCATGCCCATTCCCATAAAGTGACCAAGGGTGCCCGCCGGGCTGAATTCTTTGCCTGTAAAGGGGACCGCCATTTTTTCAGGGCCCAGAATCTTCATCAGCAACAGCACGGAATAGTGGCCTCCGTAAACGGTAATACAGCCTGAAATCACAATAGTAAGCAGGTATTTCAGTATCTCACGGGTAGTTTTCCCGGAGTTCCGGGCATTAAAAGCCAGGAGTTTGGTAAGAAAAAAACCTACCGGAATAGAAACCAGGTAGCCCACCCAGAAGGCACTTACGGTATCCCAGCCAAAGAAGTTGACAAGGAGAGTGGTTCCTGTAAGATACTGGACAATTACCCCTCCCAAAGCCGCTATAAAATAGCCAATGAAGTTCCTGTTTTTTCGGTAGAGATTTCCTGTCCTGCTCAAAAGTGCTCAAGATTCTGATTAAGGTTCAAATATACAAGCATTTTTGTGTTTTATCTGCGTTTTTTTAGATAAAATTGATGATTCGTTTCCTGTCTGTGTCAAGACAAGGTATACGGTGTTATATTTGTAATAATTTTTCTTTTATATAAGACCTTTGATGCTGATAAACACACTGCTTATGGTATCGTCCGTTTTCTGTTTTAAAGCGGAGAGCGATACTTCTTTCCTGTTCAGGGAGCACCCCCGTTTTTTTGAAAAGTATAAGGAGCTTCTGGTAAATATCCGGAACTATTATGTAACCCCCCGGGAGGCGGAAGAAGAGTTTAAAGCCATGATGCATGAGCTTCGAAGGAAATTTCCGAATACCCTGGTTCCCGGGGAGTACATCCCGCTGGTTTTCCCCCTGGCCGGCAGCAATGTTTCAGCTGTGGGAGGCAGAAGGGGAAATGGATTTTATGTACGGCAGTTTGACCTGTTTGACCAGTCGGTCAGCGGCAGCCACCCGGCACATGATATTTTTATTTATGACCGGGATCACGATTGTATTGATGACCGGAGGGGGGAGTACGTAGACGTGGTATCTGTAGGGCACGGGATCGTGATAGCCGTAGAGCACGACTGGCAGGAGGGTTCAGTTTTCAGGGGAGGGAATTACGTCTGGGTTTATGACCTGGAACGGGGCGGTCTGTGGTATTATGCGCATAACCGCATCAGTGTGGTACAGGCCGGCCAGCGGGTCAGACCCGGCGATAAGCTGGGCGAGGTGGGCAGAACCGGCTTTAATGCAGCTAAGAACCGTTCTGATACCCACCTTCACCTGATGTACCTGGAGCTTGACGATGATCTTTACCCGCATCCGGTAAATTACTATGAATGGCTGAAAGATGCGGAAACTATTTACAAATCTTCTGCCGCGGAAAAGTATACACCGCCGCGCCAGCTGAATTTTATTCCTGTTAAGAAACTGAAAATAAATAAGCCGGGTATCCACCGGGAATTACCACTCAGCCTGAAAGTGCCGGTCAGGGCTTCCGGAAGTACTGTACGATCGAATAAAAAATATAAGCGAAGATGATCAGGGGCACTGCCGCCAGCTTCAGTATAGCGAGGAGAATAACAGAGAAAATGATCAGGCTATAGGTGAAGCGGTTATCTTTCCAGCTGTAATTTTTGAATTTTAAGGCAGGCAAAGGAATCTCTGCTACCAGCAGGTAGGCAAAAACCAGGATATATACAGGTAAAAACCACGAATTCTGCAGGATATCTGCCAGGTCAGGCGTGCTTTCTGCCAGGTAAGGGAAAACGGCGATCACCATGGCATTGGCCGGGGTGGGTAAGCCGATAAAACTCATGGATTGCCGGGTGTCAATATTGAATTTAGCCAGGCGAAGGGCAGAAAATACGGGGATCAGGAAGGCGAGGTACCCGGTATTCTGAGGGAAATAAACGGTAGTATTGATCAGTTCCCACAGGATAAACCCGGGCAAAACACCGAAGGAGACTACATCGGCCAGGGAGTCGAGCTGTTTCCCGAGCTCCGAGGTTTCTTTCAGCAGACGGGCCACAAAACCATCAAAAAAATCAAGAACCAGGGCGATGCCTATGAAAAGTCCTCCTTTTTTAAGGTCACCCTCCTGCAGTACGGCCAGAATACCTAGGCAACCACAGAGGAGGTTGGATAAAGTGATAAAATTAGATATGGTAAACAGCCTCACAATTGCAAAAATGGGTTAAGTTTTTTCTCTTCACCAATGGTGGTGGGTTGCATATGCCCTGCATATACGGTATAATCATCCGGCAGGGGGAAAAGCCGGGTGCGGATGGAGCGGATGAGAGTGTCATAATCGCCCATGGGCAGGTCGGTTCTGCCGATACTGCGGTGAAAAAGGCAGTCACCGCTCATTACCCACCGCCCGGCAGCACAGATAAAGGCTACGTGGCCCGGAGCATGGCCGGGTACATGGATAATTTCCAGCAGGGTATTCCCGAAAGAGAAGGTATCGCCTTCTTCAAAATAATGCTGAGCTTCCACGGGTTCACATCCCGGAATTCCCCAGAGTTTACAGCGGGTTTCAAAGTCGGCCAGGATGGGTTTTTCCAGCGGGTGCATATAGATTTCCACCCCGAATGTGCGGGCTACGTAAGCTGCACCGAAGACATGGTCAAGATGCGCATGGGTAAGCAGGATGGCTTTGACAGTCAGGCCTTCGTTCCGGATATAATCCCGTAATTCTTCTTTTTCCGCCTGTGTGTAGCAACCCGGATCCACCACTACGGCTTCGCCGGTCTCATCCGAGAGTACATAGGTGTTCTCCGAAAACGGAGAGAATACAAATGAGCGAATAGTCACCATATAGGGGACAAAGATAGCAAATTTACAGAAACACCCCTATAGAAGCTACTTACTCTTTGGCAGCTCCAGGTAGAAAGTGGTGCCTTCGCCTTCCACGGAGTCAAACCAGAGGTTGCCGCCCGCGTGTTCAATCCCCCGTTTGGCCATGGAGAGCCCCAGGCCGGAGCCGCCCTGCTTGGTGCTGAAATTGGGGATAAATACCTTTTTTCGTAACTCGTCGGAAATTCCGGCGCCGTTGTCCTGAACTTCCACCATGCCCATGTCGCCCTTTTCAGAGACCGACACCGAGATGATAGGTTTACGGGTAAGAGGAACCGACTGGATTCCGTTAAGAACCAGGTTATTAACGGCACGGCTGAGAATCATCTTATCACCACTGACCATGATCTCCCTGGCTTCTGTCCGGAAATTGATCTTGATGTTGTTGTTCTGAGAATAAAGATCAATGGTTTTTTGTACGGCTCCTACCAGGTCGAAGACCTCGGTACGCGGCACGGGCATTTTGGCAAATTCCGAGAAAGAGTTAGCGATCTCGGAGATGTTGTCGATCTGCTCATTGATAGAAGCCAATGCCCGGTCGATCTTCTGACGGGTTTCTTCATTATCTGCAGGCAGGGTACGCTGGAGCTGCTGGATAGACAGCTTCATAGGTGTAAGCGGGTTTTTGATCTCATGGGCTACCTGCCGGGCCATTTCCCGCCAGGCGGTTTGTTTTTCACTGGCAGAAAGGGCCACCCGGCTTTCTTCCAGCTTTTTGATCATCCGGTTGTATTCATTGGTCAGCAGGCCGATCTCATCGTTTGATCTCCAGATGATCTCCTCATTTTTAGCCTCCAGGTTCGTCTTTTTCAGCTTTTGAGCGATCAGCTTCAGGGGATGCGTCAGGTTAGTGCTGGCGGCATAGGAAAACGCCAGCAGGATAAAAAACATCACCAGGAAGATGATGAGGATAGCCGCTCCTACTTCTTTGATCTGTCTTTGCAGTGAGAAATCGGCTTCCGGGTAAGAAATACCGATGACCCCATACGTTTTTCCGTCGGGAGCCTTGCCGTTCAGGTAAACGGTTTTGAGGGCCAGTGAACCCATGCTTTCTTCCAGAAGCACTTCATTGTTTTGCTCCGATATAATACGGGTGTAGGCCTCAGGGTTGATCCGGTCAGATAACTGGTAGGTTCTGTATAGCCCCGGAGTAGAAGTATAGGTCAGCCGCCCTTCGGGATCAAAGATGCTGATCTCGAAGTCGGCAGACAGCGCCAGGCTGCTTAACTGTTCTTCCAGGTAAGCTTTTGTGCTTTTTCCGCGGAGGTAGTCCTGGTAATGCAGGTTAATGGTGTTAGCTACGTTAAGAGAGTTTTCGCGTATGCTGCGGTTCTGAAGGCTTATAAATGAGCTGATGACCACCCCCAGTGTCAGCAGGATAATGATGGTGAGCGGTACCAGGAAAGCCAGGTTCAGGAAAAACTGTATCTTGGAAGAAAAACTGATACGGTATACTTTAAAACCGGAAAGAATACCCAGGATGACCAGCAATACCACAATTCCGGAGAGTGTAATGAGAAACAGGTAGGAAAAGCCTGAAAGCGTATCGCGGTAGAAGTCAGAAGGCTGGGTGATCACGGCGGTATTTCCCCCCGTGTCTTTACGGATATAATGCAGGTAGCCGTTCATAAGCACCTGTTGACCGGCCGTATCTGCTTCTGACAACAGGCCCGGGTCAAGCCTGCGCAGGTAATCAAAGTTTCCTTCCTTATAAATAATCTGCCGGTTTTTATCCAGGAGGGCATAACTGAAGACTGCCATTCCCGGATCCCGGCGCAGGGAGTTATCATTGAGTTTTTCAGTGGTGGTGGCCAGGTCAGAAGTGCTGTAATTTACCTTTACCATCACCACGCCGCGGATAATATTGTTTTTTACCACTTCGGAGAAAAGCACATAGCTGTTTTTCCCGTTTTCATCCCGGAGGAAATAGAGGCCGGGGTATTCGGTGCGGTTGGTCCTGGCGGCGTATTGCGCATACACCCGGCTCAGGCTCGGCTGGGAATCACCTGCCAGGGATCTTCCGCTGGTGCTGTAGGCCTGGATATTTACCTCGTAGGCGTCAAAATAGGGGCTGAGAAGACTGTCTTTGATCAGATATTGCAGCGATTCATACGCGAGTACGGGCCTTTCCAGTGTATTGGCAAGGGTGGTATCGTTCCTGACCATGCTGTTGAACTGGTTGAGCAGCAGCTCGGCTTTCAGGTCTTTCTGCTGCAGAAGCTTTTCGGCAAACAGCTGTTTGTTGTTCAGATTTTTCTGGTTGTCTTTACGGGTCACCAGGCTGAACAGGATGAAAGTAAATGCAAATACTCCTGTGAGAAAATAAATAAAGGTTTTGAAGCGGAGGATATAAAAATAACGAGGGAGCTTCAGTAAGAAAGCAGCCAGGAAATACAGGGCGGTGATGAGGCATACCCAGTAATTCATTTGATGATAGTAGACTAACATGGCGGCCAGAAGGGCTCCGTACAGCCAATGCAGGAAGCCGGGGCGTGTATGGGTCTGGACTTTACAGAAAACATTGAGTAAGAGATGGTTTCCCAGGAAATAAATACCTGATAAACAGAACAGGAAAAGGTAGGTTCCCGTTTTCATGTTTGTCAGCTTCAGGGAGTAATCCAGGCCGATTACCTGGTTATTATAAATCTTAAGTACTTGTGTATAAACAAAATATCCCAGTCCGATGGCCACCAGTACCAGGGCCACCGAGATCAGGCTTTTCATATTAACCGAATATTTCCTGACGCTGGTGTAAGTAAGCGCTTCCAGCTGCCATAAGGCCATATAAGCCAGCACCAACATGACCGAGAAGGCCGACAGGATCATGTCGCCGAAACCGGGAGGAACCACCAGGTATTCCGGAATAAGCGATTCGGGCAGTAGCTGCCAGGGTATTCCCAGCATCAGCATCCATAGCCGTATGAACAGCACCAGCAGAATAAGGTTAATGCTGGCCAGCGCAAAGCGGTGTTTCTTTTCCAGCCTGCTGATATGGAATATAAAGAAGATGGTGATAAGGATAAGACCTGCTGAAAAAAGCAGGAGCGTGCTTTTTGACGCTCTCATGGTGAGCGTCTGCGGATTTTCTGCGGGTGTAATGTAGAAAAGCGGCTTTCCGTCAGAAGCATTGACTTTGAAGCTGCCTGCTGATTCTTTAGAAGAAATGGTAGTGGGAATGGTATAGAAAATGGAATAGTCAAACCCCGGAACCTCCTCATGATCTGCCTGGTACAGGTTAATGAGGCTGACCACCTCATACTTACCTTTATCTTTAATAAAGGGTGATCTGACCAGCAGGCCGTAATTATTATGATATTCTATCAGGCGTTCGTTTTGTCCTTTTACCCGGTTTTCTTCTTCCGGAATATACCTGTGGGAAGACCAGTACACCAGGCTGTCGTTTTTAAAGATAAAATAAGGGTACGATGCCCTGATGTTATAGCGCTCAAAGCTCCCGGGAGTCAGCCGGGATTCAATGGCAGCATGTTCAGACCGGGTTGTGGCTATGGCCTGGTCTATGTTTTTCTGAATGATGTTCTGGTATTTGTTTTCGCTTTCTTTGTCACGGAAGACAAGGCTGAAAAACCCGGCTACGAAAAAAAGTATCCCGAGGATGAGTAATATAAACGGTTTTTTCACTTGCAACATTTCCTGGCTATCCTGTCTGAAGTATCTGATTCATATAAAACTGATTCAGAAATCGTGCCAAAGCGCGGGAACACGCCGGCTGTTCTGCTCCCCCCAGGTATTAAACCCCGCCTTCCGGGAGGAAGTTCGGTATTGAAAAATAAATTTATAACTTGCGTGAAATTACGCAGTGAAACAGAATTCTGCATCTCTGCAGCAACTGAAATTTTTATACATGAACAATGACTGGGCAGGTTTTCTGGGTGTAGCAGCGGTTTTGGCAGGAGCCGGCTTTATTTTTTATATTGCAGTGCGGAGATCAAAGGAAGCAGCGGCAGTGAAGGCGGCACGCCTGGCCATCAGCTACCCTTTACAGCTTCAGGCGGGAGAGCGGATGATCCTGTTCCTGGAAAGGATAAAGCCGCAAAACCTGCTGACACGGATCAATGCGGTTAACCTGAGCCCTACGGAGCTGCAGCAGCTTGTTCTCCAGGAGGTCAGAGCCGAGCTGGATCATAATGCCGCCCAGCAGCTGTATATGGGGAAAGACACCTGGAAGAAGATTACGGCTGCCGCTACCGCCACTTCCGCATCACTGGTGCACGGGGTAGCGGAGAGGGCATCATTACCCGATACCAAGGCCATAGTAGTCAGTTTGTTGCAAAGCGAGGACGAAACGGTAAGTGCACTCATTGAGGAGGCCCTTTCTGCAATAAAAGATGAGGTGCAACAGAATTTTTAAAGAAGAGCTAACGTTATTATTTAAATAAAACAAACACAATCATGGCAGTTAACAAAAAACATCTGGCCACTTTTATCCTGGGCGCAGCCGCCGGGGTAGCCCTGAACAAATACCTTAATTCCGAAGATGGTGAAAAAATGGTGGAAAACCTGAAGGAAAAGGGCAAACAGCTGAAATCCGAGGCAGAATCTGCTGCCGATAAGGTACCTCAGTATTTTGAAGATCTCAAAGCCGGTGCTAACGAGAAATTCAATGAGATCGTGGGAAATCTGAAAGAAAAATATCCGGAAGCGGAAAAAATGCTCAATGAGCTTTTTGCCGGTTTTTCCGGTCCGAAAAATGAACCGGGCACGGGTGCGGAAGTAGAAGAGGAGAAAAAAGCCTGATTCATTACGGATTTAGTAAAAGAGCGCCGTCTGTAAGGAGGGCGCTCTTTTTCATGGAGTGGAATATTACTTGTGCCTATACTAGCTTATTGATGGGGAAATTGTATAAATTTGACCCGAAAAACGGAAAGCTCTGAGAAAGTTTAACCTGAGAATAAGCTGGATAAGTATTAAGGAGAAGTTTTTTATCCTTAAAGAGAGCCTGGAGAGCAAAATCGATAAAGGCGTGTTTATTGCTTTGCTGGTGGGCTTCCTGCTGGTGCTTTACCAGATCAGTTTCCCGAAAGAGGAGTTTATCCGAGACTGGATCAATCATGCTCTGCGGCAGATTCCGCGGCTACTGATGTTTTTTTACCTGCTCCGCTGGTTTATCGGCGTATTTCTCAGTGATAAGAAGGGCTTTTTTCACAAAGAACATAACATTGAGTTTGTTCTTTTTCTTTTGCTGCTGGGTTTTAACTTCTTTAAGCGGCATTCAGAGCTGCTGAGCTCTGATTATTTCCTGTACCTGCTGGTCACCACCCTCTTTTTCCTGCGGTTTATGGAGTTTTCCACGCAGATAAAAAATTCATTGATGAACCCGGCTGTGCTTTTTGCCATCAGTTTCCTGGTGCTGATCTGCTGGGGAACGGCCATGCTGCTGATGCCCCACGCTACTAACGGGAAGTTCAGCTTTGTGGATGCCGCCTTTATGGCTACTTCGGGGGTATGTGTGACCGGACTGGCCACGGTAGATGTTGCTACAAAGTTCACTGATCTGGGTACACAGATACTTTTTGTATTATTCCAGATAGGCGGACTGGGCCTGATGACGTTTACTAACTTTTTTGCCGTGCTGTTTCGCGGGGGGATGTCTCTCCGAAACCAGCTGATGCTTAGTAATATCGTAGAGCTGGATGAGCCGGGCTCCCTTTTTTCGGTACTGAAGCGGATCCTGTTCTACGCCTTTTTTGTGGAGATCGCGGGCGCTGTTATGATCTTTATGGTGATTGACGGCAATTTTGAAGTAAATTCAGCCAAAAGCTGGTTTTTCTCCATATTTCATTCAGTAGCGGCATTTTGTGGCGCCGGGTTTTCTATCGTGCATGACGGTCTGCATAACCCCCATTACCGCTTTAATTATCCCTTCCTGATGATCATTTCTTTCCTGGTTATTTTTGGAGGAATGGGTTTTCCCGTGGTCAATGACGTATATAAAGCGGCCAGACATTTTCTGAAAGGGCTGATTCGTTATATATTTTTCAGGGAGAGATACGTTTACCAGGCACGTATTCTTACCGTACACAGCAAGCTGGTGCTGACGGCCACGGCGATACTCCTGGTTTTTGGTACCCTGGCCTTTTATTTCCTGGAATATAATCATACCCTGGCCGAGCATACCACCCAGGGTGGAAAGCTGGCCCTCTCTTTCTTCGGATCGGTGGTGCCGCGGTCTGCCGGGTTTAACGCCGTAAATATGGTGGCTATTACCCAGGGTACCATTCTTGTCTACCTGCTGCTGATGTGGATAGGCGGTGCGCCCAACTCTACGGCCGGCGGGATTAAGGTAACTACTTTTTCACTGGCGCTGCTGAACGTGGTGGCGCTGGCCAAGGGGAAAGAACGGGTAGAGATTTTTGACCGTGAAATTACCCTGAGCTCCATTCAACGCTCTTATGTGGTGATTTTTCTTTCCTTCCTGATCATGGGTATAGGCGTATTCCTGGTGAGTATTTTTGACCCGGAAGTCCCCCTGCAGATGGTGGCTTTTGAATGTTTTTCGGCCTATGGTACGGTAGGACTTTCCCTGAATCTCACCCCCCAGCTTTCCGATGCCAGCAAGTGGGTGATTATTGTGCTCATGTACCTGGGCCGGGTGGGGCTGTTCACCATCCTGTTCGGGCTTTTCTCTAAAGACAGAAGTGTAGATTATAAATATCCGAAAGAAAGTGTTCAGGTATTGTAACCATAAAACAGTATGAAATACATAGTAGTAGGTTTGGGGAATTTTGGTTCCACGCTGGCGGCCCGGCTGACGGAAATGGGGCATGAGGTGTTCGGGGTGGATGCGCGTTTCGAGATCGTGGAGCAGCTAAAAAACCAGATCTCCCACGTGATAGCGCTGGATACCTCCAAGGCCTCGGCTTACGCCAGCCTGCCCATTAAGGATACCGATGCCGTGGTAGTGGCCATTGGTGAGGATGTGGGCGCTTCTATTATTACCACCGCCCTCATGAAGCAGCATAATGCCCGGCAGATTATCAGCCGCTCCATTAACTCGGTTCACCTGGCTGTGCTGGAGTCTATGGGTATTGATATCATCTTTAACCCGGAGCAGATTGCGGCCAATATGTTTGCCAAGCAGCTGGAAATGAAAGGGGTGGAGGAGTCTTTTGAGCTGGCCGATAACTGCAGTATCCTGGAGATCCGGGTACCGGACCGCTACCTGGGAAAGAAGGTGGGCGACGTGGATTTTGAAAAGATATTTAACATTCGCCTGCTGGCTATTAAATATTTTGAACAAAAGAAAAATTTCCTGGGGATGCGTACCCAGAAATCAACTGTTAACATGAATATTCCGGAAGACCATATCTTTACCAAAAGGGACATCCTGGTGATGATGGGTGAGCTGAAGAGCTTTGAAAATATGATCGGGAAAGAAATCCGGGATTAAAGCTTTCAAGGCCGGGGCTTCCGGTTTTTCCACAAAAAAATGAGGATGAACAGCACCAGATAAGTGATGATTTTGCCGGTGGAGGTCATGTTAGCCAGGTTTTCAGGCCAGTCCATGCCGTTTCTGTAGTTCAGGAAGAAACCCATCAGAACGGAGAGAGTGATAATGAGGAGGGGGAAGCGGAAGTTAAGGTGTTTCACGTAAATTTCAGTTTATGCTTTTGAAGGGTGTTGTTTTGTATGAAAAAGTCTTGGAATTCTAATCTTATCTGATTCAATTTTATATATCAGTTTAAAGCTGTAAATAATGGCAAATCTTACTCTTTCATTATTATAAATGGGATCTTTCGGGTATTTAAGCGGGTATAGAGCCAAGCCTTTCGATAAAGCAATAATCTTTTTTAAAACTTTTCCCGCATTTTTAGGACTTTCTTTAGCTATATAGCTAATGCTGAGGTACAAGTCCTTTTCTGCTCTCTTATTCCAGATTATATGCATTACCTATTCTTTTAAATACCTCATCCGGAGAGCTTCCTGCATCCGTATCTTTATAAGCTTCGTTGATTTGGTCAATGTATTGCTTTTCAGTCAAAGGGTTTCCTTCACTGTCAAAAGCTACTATACCCTCAACACTAATTAACTGGTCAATTTTATTCAAAAGCTTTTCATCCCATATAGAGAATATTCTCTGGGCCAGGTTAATCTGTAATATTTCAGTACTCATCATGTATAAACTTTTAAAAAAAACGAAGAATTAAGTTTTAAAATTCATTCCCGGGATAAATTTAAATGTTACTACTTAACTAATACTACATTTTAAGATACTTTTCACTCATTTCTTATCCAGAGTGAATTTTTTTCTCCCGGTTTCCCTTTAAATTGCCCCTGAATTCACAAAACAGCTATTGATCTTCCGCTCCACGCCTGAAGCATCAAAGCATTAAACTTCTATCCGCATGAACAAAATACGTTTATTTCTCACCCCTCTTTGTCTTTTAGCGTATTCTGCTGCGGCGCAGCTGACGATATTGGGCGCTGATGCCTACGGGCGGGCCAATAGCCTGGTGGCGGTACCCTGCTACTCCTCCATCTACCAGAACCCGGCCGGGATAGGGGGAGAGGCTTCGGGTTTCCTGGCATTTAACTTCCTGAAAACGGTACCGGTAGAAGGCTTTCACACCACGGGCGTTCAGGGCGTATTCCGGACAGAGCACTTTAACTACGGTTTTTCGGTAGACAGCTTTGGCGACAATCACTACCGGGAGAGCCGCGCCGGGCTGGCTCTGGCCCGGAAGCAGGAGCGGGTGTCAGTGGGTATGAAGGTCTCCGGTATAGGTATGCATGCCGCCGGGATGGGCTCCCTGAAAACCCTGGTGGGGGAGGTGGGGATGGTGGTGACCCCGGCCCCGCAGGTCAGCCTGGGGCTCAGCCTGAGTCATTTTACTTTGGCCGGGTTTCAGCCGGTAAGGCTGTCATTAGGGGCAGCTGTCCGGCCTGAGGCGAAGGTCCATCTCAGCGGGCAGCTGGATTACCCCGTAGGCGGCCGGGCAGAGGTGCGGTTAGGGCTGCACTACCAGCTCAGGAAGCAGCTGGGCTTTTCAGCGGGGATTGACCCGGCCCTGCGCCGTGTGCATTTCGGAACGAATGTGCTGGCGGGCCGGTATGGATTCCTGTACGGCGTGGCCACGCATCCGTATGTGGGCATAGCCCATCATACCACCTTTATCTACCAACTCCATGATTAGGAAGCTGATTCTCTTTCTCTTTTTGAGCAGTGGGGCGAAGGCACAGTCTTATCCCCGGCAGGAGATCAATGTGCAGGAGCTGCTTTCCCAATGGGCGCTTACGGCCACGGAAGAGGTAAATTATGAAGAGATGTATGAAAACCTGTATGCCCTGTACCAGAACCCGCTGGATCTGAACCGGGCAGACCGGGAGGATCTTTCGGCTTTGTTTTTTCTGAACGAAAGACAGATCAGCGAGCTGCTGGCGCACCGGCAGAAGTTCGGCGCTTACCTCAGCTTGTATGAGCTGCAGGCGCTGGAGTCGTTCACGCTGGATGAAGTGCGGAACCTTATTCCTTTTGTAAATGTACAAGAAAGTATGGGTGACCTGCGACCCGGAAGCGTTCTGAAGCGCGCGGTAGATCATTACCTGCTTATCCGCGCCGACAGAAGCCTGGAAAAATCGCGCGGGTTTAAAGAAGAAAAGTATGCGGGATCGCGGCAGCGCTATTATACGCGTTATCGGCTGAGCCGGTCCAAAGACTTCAGTGCCGGGTTTATCTCTGAAAAAGATCCCGGTGAAAAAAGCTTCCTGGATTATACGGCCTTTCATGTGCAGTTACAGAACAAAGGAAACCTCCGTAACCTGGTGGTGGGAGACTATCTGCTGCAAACAGGGCAGGGGCTGGTATTTTCTGCCGGTTACGCGCCGGGGAAAGGAGGAGAACCCGTGTATACCACGCGGCGGAGTAACCTGGGTATTAAACCGTATAATTCACTGATTGAGAACGGTGGCTTTCGGGGGCTGGCGGCTACTTACCGGTTAAGCCGGTGGGAAGTGACCGGAATGATCTCCCGGAAACGAAAGGATGCGTCAGCAGGGGAAGACGGGTTCAGCTCGCTGCTGACAGCAGGGATGCATCGGACAGAGGGAGAAATAAAGGGAAAAAAGGCGGTCAAAGAACAAAATTTCGGAGCCAATATAGGGTATAAATCCGACCGCCTCCGGCTGGGGTTTTCTATACTGAATACCCGGTTTGACCGTGATTTCAGGAAAAGGGACCTGCCTTATAATTTTTATGATTTCAGGGGCAGAACGAATACCGTACTGGGCCCGAATGTATCCGTTTCCTGGTATAATTTTACTTTTTTTGCTGAAGCGGCCCGGTCGTCTTCCGGCGGGCTGGCTTATACCGGCGGGCTGGTGGGCTCATTGGGACCAAAGATGGAGGTATCGTTGAATTATCGTAATTACGGTACGGATTTTCATACCTTTTATGGGAGTGCCTTTTCAGAAGGAAGCCGCACCATCAATGAGCGGGGAGTGTATGCCGGGCTGAAATACCGGGTGAAAAGAGGATGGGAGGTGGCGGGGTATTATGACAGCTTTCGCTTCCCCTGGCTGAAATACCGGGTAGACGGCCCTTCATCCGGGCACGATTACCAGGTGCGGGTAAACTACAAACCGAATAAGAAATTCAGTGCCTGGCTGGCTTACAGGGGAGATACAAAGCTGCAAAATTCGGACACCGGCACTCCGGTGATCCGTGACCTGGCCGAAGTCAGCCGGAAGGCCATGGTGCTCAATGCTGACTACAGCCCGGCTTTTGCCTGGAAATTTCAGTCCAAAGTACAATACAATGCCCTGAAAACAGAGGGGCTGCCGGCTTCGGCAGGCTGGGCTATTATCCAGGACGTAGAGACCCGTTTCGGCCGGATGCAGCTCAAACTGCGCGGAGCTGTTTTCAGAACAGATTCTTATGATTCACGGGTTTACGCCTACGAGAACGATGTGCTTTATGCCGTCTCTTTCCCGGCCTATTACGGCAAGGGCATGCGCTGGTACGGGATCATTAAAATGCCCCTGGGCAGAAAAGCGGATGTCTGGCTGAGGCTGGCCCGTACACGGGTATCTGACCGCGAAACCATGGGAAGCGGCTCAGACCTCATTGACGGCAATGCGAAGACGGATATGCGGGTGCAGGTGAAGTATAAGCTGAATTGACAATTGACAATTGACAATTGACAATTGACAATGGACAATGGATGAATTTGCGGGCATCCGGTGCGGATGAGTAGGAAATTACTAATTAAAGTGGTATCTTTACGGGATATTTGGCTTCTGCCTTTGCATATTCTGCCGGGTTAGGACTTCCTTATCTCAGTTTTTGCTTTATCAGCTGCCCGTTCCGGAGCATATCCGGTGATCATAACATTAAAAGATAACATATTGGATTTTAAAGAATTAAACCTTATCGAACCGCTTTTGAAGGCTGTTGATGAGGCAGGTTATTCTTCCCCTACAGAAATACAGTCTAAGGCTATTCCCCTTATTCTTGCAGGAAGAGACCTGATAGGTTGTGCACAGACCGGAACCGGCAAGACCGGGGCTTTTGCCATTCCGTTGCTGCAACGTCTGGAGCTCGAAAACAGGGCTCTGAAAGGAATACGGGCGCTGATTCTCACTCCTACAAGAGAACTGGCTATACAGATTGAAGAAAATTTTAATATTTACGGAAAGCACCTGGGCCTGAGAACCGTGTGTGTATATGGTGGCGTATCTCTATCGCCCCAGATCAGGTTACTCAAAGAGGGCGCAGACATCCTGATTGCCACGCCGGGAAGGCTTCTGGACCTGATTCAGCAGAAATACGCCAATATGGCCACGGTACACACCTTTGTTCTGGACGAGGCAGACCGGATGCTGGATATGGGCTTTATTCATGATGTAAAGAAGATAACGGCCTGCTTAAAAAACCGGAAGCAGACATTGTTTTTCTCCGCTACCTTGCCGGATGCCGCCAGGAAGCTGGCAGGTTCCATGCTGACTAACCCGGGCATGATATCGGTGACGCCGGTGTCTTCTACGGCAGTAACAGTAAAGCAGGGCGTGTATTTTGTGAATAAGCAGGAGAAGGTGGAACTGCTGATTGATATATTGAAAGAAAGGTCTGAAAGCCGCTCATTGATTTTTACCCGCACCCGGCACGGGGCTGACAGGCTGGCCAAAAAACTGGGCCGGTCGGGTATTACGGCCATGGCTATACATGGCAGTAAATCCCAGAATGCCCGCCAGCGCGCACTGGAAGATTTTAAGAATTTCAGGGCACCCGTTTTAATTGCAACGGATATAGCAGCAAGGGGAATTGATATTGAGGCACTGCCTTTTGTGGTAAATTATGAGCTTCCGGATGTACCGGAGACCTATGTTCACCGGATAGGCCGTACGGGAAGGGCCGGGGTTTCCGGAAATGCGGTATCCTTTTGTGATGTAACAGAGGAAGGAAGCAACCTGGTAGCTATACAGAAGCTGATAGGCTTTGAAATACCGGAGATAAAATTGTAAACAAATAAAAGATAAAATATGAGTGATTCTTTTTCGAAAAAAGAAAAGATAAAGAAGAAAGCAAAAAAGAGAGAAGACAAGGCTCAGAAGCTGGAAGACCGGAGGATGAGTAACGACAAAGGAAAGAGCCTTGAAGACATGATGGTATATGTGGATGAGAACGGTAATCTGACTTCTGTTCCCACCGATATGCGTAACCGTAAGGAAATTAATCCCGAAGACATTCAGCTGGGGGCAGCGCCGGTAGAGCAGGAAGACCCGGAATGGAGAGGAACGGTAACTTTTTTCAGTGAGAAGGGCTATGGATTTATCAGCACCGGAAACTCCGGAGATAAGATTTTTGTGCACCGGAATGACCTGGAAGAACCCGTTCAGGAAAGGGATAAAGTGGTATTCATGGTAGAAAAGAGAGAGAGAGGGCCTGTAGCGGTAAACGTGAGAAAGATAAAACCGTGAAATGTTTGAATTATTTATGAGTGAGATCATACTTTTTTTACAGGTCTAATTCCTAGATTTGTAAAGTTTTTTAGTTTAGGCGGGTATAACAGAACCATGACAGAAAATTTTGACGTATTTATCGACCGTTTCAAGGGCCGGTTGAAATCTTTGTTCCATGATGAGTCCAATATTAACGAGCTAAGTCTGAGCAGGGGGCTTCCGGATAATGTGTGGAGCGGAATTATGGAAATGAACCCTTTATCAGTGTCTATCCCCAAAGAATTTGGGGGACGGGGAGCCGAAGTTAGAGAATGCCTGGGTATTCTTTCAGCTGCTTCTTACGAAGCCTTGCCTCTTTCACTGACCTTCGGGATCAATATTGCCCTTTTCCTGGAGCCGCTGGCCAAGTACGGTAACCCGGAGATCCAGGGGGTTATTTTTGAGAAGTTTATAAAAGAACAGGCCATGGGTGGCCTGATGATCACCGAGCCCGACTACGGCAGTGATGCGCTGAATATGCGTACCAGCTACTCCGAAACCGAAACGGGTTACTCTATCAAAGGGCAGAAACACTGGCAGGGATTGACCGGTATGGCTGATTTCTGGATTGTAGCTGCCCGTAAAAAGGTGCAGGAAAGCGACCTGGCCCGCGATGTGGAGTTTTTTGTGACCGATAACAGCCGCCCGGAACAGAAGATTGTGGTAGAACATTACTTCAATAACCTGGGGCTTTATATGATTCCTTACGGTCTTAATACCGTAGATGTACAAGTGCCGCATAATCAAAAGCTGATCCAGCACAGTACGGGAATCAAAATGATGCTGGATATCCTGCACAGGAGCCGCCTGCAGTTCCCTGGAATGGGTATGGGTTTTATCCAGCGTATGCTGGACGAGGCGCTGTCGCATACCACCCACCGGAAAGTAGGCGGACAGCCCCTGGTGGTGATGGATTCGGTACGGTTCCAGCTATCCCGCATCCAGGCGGCCTATACCTTGGCGTCTGGAATGTGCGCCCACAGCTCTTCTATGAGTGGTATTGCCTTTGATGTGGCGGGAGAGGGGGTTCAGGCCAACAGCATGAAAGCGCTGGTGACCGACCTGATGCAGGAATCTGCGCAGATTTGTGTGCAGCTTTCCGGTTCCAGTGGCTATAAGATTGATCATATTGCCGGCCGGGGCATTGTAGACAGCCGGCCTTTCCAGATCTTTGAAGGCTCTAATGAAATGCTTTACACCCAGATTTCGGAGATTCTGGTGAAGCAGATGAGAAAGCAGAAGATTACTAATTTCAGCCAATTCCTGGAAACATTTGAAACTACGGCCCGCGTAGCACCTCTCTTCCGTAAGCCGCTTGATTTTGAGCTTCCGGCCGTATTGGTACAGCGCCAAACCGTGGTGCTGGGTAAGATTATTGCCCGCCTGGTGTGTCTCCAGTATGTAGATGAGATGGTAGAAAAAGGCTTCCGCAGAGACCTGTTTGAAAATTGTGTGAAGCATATGCGCATGGATATCAAGAAGCTGTCAACAGACCTGTCAGATTATAATAACGCCGAACCCATCATTGATTACCAGGAGGGTTCTGCCTGGGCGGATTATATTTGATGGATCGGGGGCCGTAGGGGCGTTGCATGCAACGCCCCTACGATGTTGCAACCATCAACCCGCGTGACCCCCGGTAAAAATAAATGGCGCCGATAAACATAAACATATGGGCGAGGTCGGCGTGGTTAAACCACTGGCTGATGCTCAGCCGGCCTACGAATACCACGGCGCATACAAAAATCCACCACACCCCGGTCATCATATCTTTCATGACCTCCGGGTAATGATTCTTCCGGTAATTGTAGACACAAAAACTGAAAACCACCACCAGGAATCCGTAGGTGGAATGAATCTGTACATACAGAAAATCCAGGGTGCCGAAAGCCAGGGCCATAAAGGCCAGGAGCTCAATAATATTAAATACAGAGAAGAACCGTAGCATTCGCGGGCTGAGTTCGGTAGCAGAGAAGTGGATCATCACCCGCTCCAGGAGGTTTGCGGCAATCATGCTCAGCAGCCAGCCCGGCAGCTTCCAGAAAAAGCCCAGGGCGTATAAGAAACCATGCCCGATAATGCCGCCCAGAAGGGTGGCGATCCCCATCAGAATAAAATAAAGCATGATCTGCCGGTGCATCCGGCTGCCGTTATAATGCGGTCGCAGCTTCCAGGCACAGACCAGGCAGGTGACCCCCACCAGTATATCAGTGGCCGTGGTAACCGGTTCGTCAATGCGTATACCGAAAGGGAAAATAGAGGGTTGTTCTGTCATTGTTACTCTAAAGTTACCACCCCACAAATCCGATAGGGGTGATACCGTTCAGCCTCAGATAACAAACGGCCTGGCCCCGGTGATGAATAATATGGTTTTCCAATGCGTAAAAGAGTCGCCATAAAGGAATATCTTCTGAACCGAAGCTGGTCATTTCATCCAGCTTTTCTGCAGGAGCGTCCCGTACTACCTTTCTTACCCATTCATAAAAACCTCTCAGCTCTTTCTCCAGTTTCGCCTTCGATAGTTTTGACCAGTATCCTCCTTTCATGGTTATTTCTTCGTAAGGGTCTTTTATTTCCAGGCGCATGGCCAGCTGGGCGGAGTTAAAGATGATGCAATGGACAAACTGGGTACGCCAGGAAAAGGATTCCGGTGTATATTTCCAGTCCATCAGCTTTTCCGGCATCTGTCCGTAAAGTTCGAGGGTGTATTTTTCGGAGCTCTTCCAGGCTGTCAGAAACTCTTCCCGAAATGAATCATGGGAAGTACGGCCCACTGCTGTCAGAGAGGCCAGACCCAGTCCCAGTGTTTTTAATACTTTTTTACGTGTGATCTGCATTGAAAAAAACAGTATTTCTCAAAGATAATCACCGGACGGCCGATTTCATGCGAATATATTGCACTTTTATTGCCCGTAAATCTAAAAACAGGGTTAATTTTGCAGTATGTCCGGCCTGAACAACCGGTTCTTAACCAATTGGGCGTAGTTTATAATGGAGAAATCTACCGTTCTTACAAGATTACAGGAAAAATGGGGGCTGGAGAGCCTCTTTCAGGTCATAGCCGTTTTAATTGTTTTTTCACTGGCGGGCTCGTCAGTGGTGTTTCTCCGGAAAACCTTCTTCGGTTTCCTGGGATTTGGTGAGCACACTTCTATGTGGGTCAAGACCATCACCTATATTTTATTTGTGTTTCCGGCTTACCAGGTGCTTCTGCTTACCTATGGCTTCATTTTCGGCCAGTTCAGCTTTTTCTGGGAAAAAGAGAAGAAAATGGGAAAATGGATTGCCGGTAAATTCCGGCGGTAAAAACCGGATGGGTCGTATAGACTTACTTATACTACTTTGATGATCACATTACCGGTTTTTTGTCCCGTCTCTACGTACCTGTAGGCGTCCACCAGCTCATCCAGCAGGTAATAGCGATCGATCACCGGCCTGAACTCTCCCTTTTCGATCAGTTGTTTGAAAAATACGAGGTCTTCCTGTTGGATGGAAGGCAGGGGAAAGAGCACTTTTTTACCGCCAGCCAGTGGAGTAAACAGGGCCAGGAAGATATTCATGCCGTTTTTCCCTAATTCCGTAGAAACGTATTGTCCCTTCTCCGTCAGGAGCTGTTTACACACTTTGAACGAGGTTTTACCTACTGCGTCAAAAATGAAATGGAACTTCCCGGAGGTCTGTGTAAAGTCCTCAGCCTGGTAGTTGATCACGGTATCTGCCCCGAGCGATTTCACCAGCAGCACATTTTTAGAATTACAAACCGCCGTGACCCGGGCCCCGAAGTGCTTTAATAGCTGAACGGCAGCGGAACCGATGGCGCCAGAGGCTCCGTATACCAGCACATTCTGCCCGGCTTCTACTTTGGCTGCCCGGATATCGCATAAGGCATAGTGCGCTCCTTCCGGGATGGGTGCTGCCTGGTAAAGGTCCAGGTTACCCGGTATATGACAGACTGCATCCGTAGCGGCCATGATCTTGTATTCGGCATGCCCCCCGAACTGCGAATCATCGTACCCGAAGACTTTGTCGCCCACCTTGAAAGCGGTTACCGCAGCTCCCACCTGGTCTATAATTCCAGAAAACTCACAGCCCAGTACGTTGATTTTAGGCCGGAAAAGCCCGCTCCAGAACCGGGAAACAAAGTATTGGGCACTCCGGAACCCCGCATCGGTACGGTTTACCGTGGTGGCATGAACCCGGATGCGGATTTCGTTTTGGCCGGGAACAGGCTCTGCTATTTCTTTCGGCTGAACCACTTCCGGTGGTCCGTACCGGGTATAAACCATTGCTTTCATCCTGATCTTTTTCCTCTAAAGATAACAGGTTAACGGGGATGGGGCATAACGAAGATCGTTAAGCAACGGTTAAATATCGATTTTTTTTAAACCATCCGTCGTTTTTTCTTATTTTTGAGGATTACCTTAAATACTATGCGATATCTCATTGTTCTTCTCCTGATCTCCTTTTCCGGCCTGGCCCAAAAGAAGCCCGACTTCCTTATTCAAACCAACGAAAAATGGGTAGACTCTGTTTTCAATACCCTTACATTAGACGACAAAGTAGGGCAGATTCTGATGCCCCGGGGTAACTTTTCCGCCAGAGGCTATGAGCCGGAGAAACTGAAGGAATGGGTACGGGATTATAAGCTGGGCGGACTGGTATTTTTTGCCGGGCAGCCCACCGTTCAGGCACAGATTACCAATGAGCTTCAGGCCATCAGCAAGGTGCCCCTGATGATCGGGGTGGATATGGAGTGGGGGCTGGCTATGCGGCTCGACAGTACCGTTCGCTTCCCGTTCCAGATGGCTTTAGGGGCCATGCAGGGGGGGGATGACCTCCTTTACCGCATGGGAATGGAAGTGGGAAAGCAGTCGAAACGAATGGGCATTCATGTGAACTATGCCCCGGTGGTGGATATCAATAATAACCCGAAAAACCCGGTGATCAATTTCCGCTCTATTGGTGAAGATAAGATCAGTGTGGCCAATAAATCGCTGGCTTATATGAAAGGAATGCAGTCGCAGCGCCTCCTTACTACCGCCAAGCATTTTCCGGGGCATGGCGATACGGGTACCGACTCGCACTATGACCTGCCGGTGATTCCCCATTCCAAAGAATACCTGAAAAAAAATGAGCTGTACCCGTTTCAATACCTAGTAGATAACGGGCTTAGCGGCATTATGACCGCTCACCTGAATATTCCTGCGCTGGAGCCCGCGCAGGGCCTGGCATCTACGTTTTCTTCCAGGATCGTTCATGATCTTCTAAGAAAGGAAATGGGCTTTGAAGGGCTGACCTTCACTGATGCAATGGATATGCAGGGAGCCGTGAAAAATTATAAGCCGGGGGAGGCTATGGTAGAGGCTTTCCTGGCCGGAAATGATATACTGGAAACCTTTATGGATGTGCCCGTGGCTTTTAATGCCTTAAAAGCGGCCGTGGAATCAGGGAAAATACCGGTAAAACTGCTGGACGAACGGGTGAAGAGGATTCTCAAAGCCAAGGCCTGGGTGGGCCTGGATCGTTATGAGCCGGTGAAGATAGAAGGGTTGATTGAAGACCTGAATACCCTGGAATCAGATTTTCTGAACCGGGTACTGGCGGAAAAAACACTCATTGCACTGGAAACGGCTAACCTGCCGGTGAAAGACCTCCGGCAAAATACCCTGGTGGTTTCTTTAGGGGCCGAGGGCAAAACCCGGTTCCAGCAGATGGCTGAAAATTATACCCTCACGGAGTCAGTGAGTATTCATAAGAACTCGGGCAGAGACACCCTGAGATCTAAACTGGCCTCCGGGCAGAACCTGATCATCGGCCTGCATCTGAATAATAACCGTCCCGGTGCCGGTTACGGCTTTGAGCCTTATATGCAGGAAGTGCTGGGTGAACTGGCGGGGAGAGATAACGCCATCCTGGTGATCTTCGGTAACCCCTATGTGCTGGATATGATCCGGGATATTGATAAATTCCGGTCGCTGGTGATTGCTAACCAGTCTACCCGGTACATGGAAGAAGCGGCGGCCATGGCCGTTTTCGGAGGGATAGAGATGAATGGCCGGCTGCCGGTGACAGTCAACAGTACCTACCGGCTGGGAGCAGGTAGCCGGGTACAGAAAAACGGCCGCCTGGCCTACGGTATCCCTGAGATGGTGGGCCTGGACAGCCGGACGCTGCAGGCCCGGGTGGATTCAGTGATGCAGCTGGGTATCCGGGAGAAAGCTTACCCCGGGGCTGTGCTGGAGATTGCGAAAGACGGCCGGGTAATCTATCAGAAGCCTTTCGGTTTTCATACCTACGAAGAAGCCGACTCATTCAAGGGGACGCTGACACAGGAAAATAATTTCCAGACCACTAATCTAACGGAGGCCATGGACAGTAAGAACGTGGCAACCTCTACCGTAAAGGGCCTTTCTGAAGGCAGGAAGGTCAAAGGAGCGGTAGACGTGGATGACATTTATGACCTGGCCAGTGTCACCAAGATCAGTACTTCAGCCCTGGCGGTGATGGAGCTCATGAGCCAGGGAAAATTTGACCTGGATAAGACCTTTGCCGACTATTATCCTGAATTTAAAAACAGCAACAAAGCCGGGCTGACCTTCCGCGATATGCTTACGCACCGGTCGGGCCTGCGGGCATGGATTCCCTTCTGGATGAACTGTGTAGACTCGGTAGCTACCCTTCAAAAGGCCGTTCTGCTGCATCCGGAGATGGAATCCCTCTTTATTAAGGAGCCTGAGCGCCGCACCTTCTGGGATAAGCTGTTTGGCCGTGCTCAGAAATATGTTATTAACTACGAAAAGAGCCTGGCACAGGATAAAACCCTGTGGCAGAAAGCGCTGAGCACTGAGACACTCACGTGGCATCCGGGCATTTTCTCTAACCGGAAGTCGGAGCAATACAGCGTGGAAATAGCCGATACCCTCTTCATGAACCCCGACAGGATAGATTATATCTTTAAACAGATTGAGGTCTCTGCCGTTAACCCGGCCCAGGGATATGTCTACTCTGATCTTCATTATTACACCTATCCCGTATTTATGGAGCGGCTCACAGGGAAAAAGTGGGAAGATTTCCTGAAAGAAACCTATCATTCACTGGGGGCGTATACCCTGACCTATAACCCGCGGCGTTTCTTTGGCCTCGACCGGATCGTGCCTACCGAAAAGGACACGCTTTTCCGGAAAACGCAGATTCACGGACGGGTACATGATGAGGGAGCAGCGATGCTGAACGGTATTTCGGGCCATGCCGGGCTTTTCGGCAGTGCCAATGACCTCACCAAGCTGATGCAGATGTACCTCCAGGGCGGGCATTACGGAGGCGAAGAGTTCATTCGCCCGGAAGTGCTCAGGGAAGCTACTTCCTACCAGTTCCCTGAGGAAGGAAACCGCCGGGGAATTGCTTTTGACAAGCTGGATTTCAATAAGAAGATTGCCAACGGCCCGCAGATGGCTTCGCCGGAAAGCTACGGCCACTCCGGCTATACCGGTACGTTTACCTGGATCGATCCGAAATATAACCTGGTATATGTTTTCATGTCTAACCGGGTATATCCTACGCGTGATAATGTAAAGATCTCCACACTGGATCTCAGAACGGCCGTGGGAGATGAGATTATAAAGACGATAAAAGAGAAGTAAGGTTTATGATTATACTATTATTGTATCCATAAATCAAACATAGAATCTGATGTATAAAATTGACTGATAATTAATTGATAAATGATGTTAAATAAAGTTCTCCGTATTACCTGTATTCTCCTTTTTGTTTCCTTGTTCTCCCACGCCCAGTTCGGGGCAGCTTCTCAATGGACGGAAGACGGCAACGGGAACTATTCTGTGGAAAATGGAGCCATAGTGAAAACCGACTTTAAGACCAAAGCAAAGGAAATCATTGTTCCCTCCGCCTGGCTTACTCCTTCCGGGGAGAATAAAGCGCTGGGCGTACGCAGCTTTGCTTTCTCCGCAGATTTCGGATCGGTCCTGATCTTTACCAATACCCGGCGGGTGTGGCGCTACGATACCCGCGGCGATTACTGGCACCTGGACCTGAAAACCAGGGAACTGAAGCGCCTGGGCAAAACACTTCCGGAGGCCTCCCTGATGTTTGCAAAGGTGTCACCTGACGGGACAAAGGCCGCTTATGTGAGTGAGAATAACCTGTATCTGGAAGACCTGAAGAAAGGACAGATAAAGCAGCTGACCTTTGGGAAGGGAAAGCTGATCAGCGGTACCTTCGACTGGGCTTATGAAGAAGAGTTTGACTGCCGCGACGGTTTCCGCTGGAGTCCCGACAGCAAAAGCATTGCCTTCTGGGAGGTGGATGCCAACACCATCCGTGATTTTTATATGATCAATACCACCGACTCCATTTATTCCTATACCGTACCGGTGGAATACCCGAAAGTAGGCGAGACGCCATCGGCCTGCAGGGTAGGGGTGATAACGGTAGCCGACGGTAAGACCGTATGGATGAAGGTGCCGGGCGACAGTCGCCAGCACTATATTCCGCGTATGGATTGGGCAGAGAATTCAGATGAGCTGCTCCTGCAGCAGCTGAACCGCAAGCAGAATCAGAGTAAGCTTTACTATGCTAACGCAAAAACAGGGGCGGCAAAAGTATTTTATGAAGAAAAAGACGAAGCCTGGGTAGACGTAAGAACCAGCTGGGCCGGAAGCCAGGGCGGATGGCGCTGGCTGAAAGGCAATAAGGATTTCCTCTGGATCAGTGAAAAAGACGGCTGGAACCATATCTTCCGGGTTTCACGCGACGGGAAAAAAGAAACCCTGGTGACGAAAGGGGAACTGGATGTGATCTCACCGCTGGCCGTAGATGAAACCCATGGTTTTGTCTATTACCTGGCCTCTCCTTTTAATGCTACGCAAAGATACTTGTACCGCTCACGCCTGGACGGTAAGGGAGAAGCGGAACGGGTAACGCCGCAGGTGCTGGAAGGGTCGCATAACTACCAGATTTCACCGAACGGCCTTTTTGCGGTACATTCTTTCAGCAATTATTATACGCCGTTTATGACAGAAGCCATTACCTTGCCGGATCATACCCCGATAGATGCTTCAGAAAGTATCCTGGCGAAATTTGACCCTGCTAAAAAAGCACAATCCAACGTGGAGTTCTTCCGGGTGGTTACCGAAGACGGGGTGGAAATGGACGGCTGGATGGCAAAACCGAAAAACTTTGACCCGGCTAAGAAATACCCGGTGCTGTTCCTGGTGTACGGTGAGCCGGCGTCACAGACGGTCACCGACCGGTTTGGCATCGGGCGGAACGGATTGTATGAAGGCGATATGGCTGCAGACGGCTATATTTATATGTCAGTAGATAACCGTGGTACTCCCGCACCCAAAGGCCGGGCATGGCGCAAGGCCATTTACAGGAACATCGGTATCCTGAACATCCGGGATCAGGCTATGGCCTGTAAAAAGATCATTGCTACCTATCCGTTTGTGGATGCCAGCCGCATTGCCGTGCACGGATGGAGCGGAGGGGGCTCTTCCACCCTTAACCTTTTGTTCAAATACCCGGATCTGTACCAGACGGGTATTGCCGGCGCGGCCGTGGCTAACCAGCTGACGTATGACAATATTTACCAGGAGCGCTATATGGGCCTTCCCCAGGAAAACCTGCGGGATTTTACGGAAGGCTCACCCGTTACGCATGCCAGAAACCTGAAAGGAAACCTGCTGTATGTGCACGGTACCGGCGATGACAACGTGCATTACCAGAATGCGGAAATGCTGGTAAACGAGCTCATCAGACATAACCGCCAGTTTCAGTTCATGCCTTATCCGAACCGGAACCACGGCGTGCGCGACAAGCACCTGACTACCCTGTTTACGAACTTTTTGAAGCAACACTGCCCGCCGGGAGGGGTGGGGAAGTGAAAGTTAAAAACTAAAAATGAAAAATGAAAAATGGGCCTGGTTGGCTGCTTTTAACTCAAAAAGCTGGCTTCGCCATAAATATTTTTCATTTTTAGTTTTTCATTTTTAATTTAAACAATCGTTGCCGTTTACGCTTACCTCCGGCCGAGCCTTCGCATCAGCTCTGCCCGGGTGGAGTCAGGTATAGGGAAAAGTGTATCTACATCATGAAGTTTCAGGTGGGTATTTTCCACGTGTTCTATATGGCTCAGGTTGATCAGAACAGACCTGGACAGCCGGAAGAAAACAGGATCAGTAAAATACTGTTCAATATGCCCCAGGGAGAGATTCACCAGCCGGGGCTGTTTCCGGTACAGCTCAAACAGATGTACGGAGTGAGTGCCTTTCAGGGTAGAAATGCACACCACTTCCGACTTCAGAATTTTTTCATATCTTTTTTCTACCGGCAAAAAAACCAGGTCTTTTAAAGCAGAGCTGTTTTCGGGCCGGAAGTTTTGCCAGGCCAGTTCTACCAGTCGCGGGAGGTCGATATGCCGGATGGGCTTGGTAATATATGCGGCCGGCAGGAAGGTCTTTTTTACCCGCTGGTAGGTAGAATCCTCGGTATTGGCCGTCAGTACGATGATCGGTATACGGTATATCTCCAGGATTTCCCGGGCGATGGCCACCCCGTCAGCACTGCCTTCCAATACAATATCAAGCAGGATAAGGTCAGGTACCTGTGTTTTGACAGCATTGATGGCCTCTTCCAGGTTACGAGCGATATCCGTTACCTGATGACCGGCTCCTGTCAGGGTATTTTTAAGATCATTGGCTATCAGCAGCTCATCTTCTACCATCAGGATATTCATAATTTAGCGGGTTCTGGTGTTTTTTCAGGGAAAGTCATCGTAAAAACCGTCCCGTGATGATAAGAAAATTGATATTTACCGTAAAGCTGTTCCACCTCTATTTCAATCAGCTGAGTACCAAACCCTTTTCCGGAGTGAGGGGAGTACACTGTACGGCCGTTATCTGCCACATAGAGAGAAATCTCCCTGGCAGGAGTAGTTTTACAGATGATTAACAGGGTTGGTTCAGGGTGGGAAGGGAAAGCATATTTACAGGCATTGGTCATCACCTCATTCAGGATCAGACCCAGGTGCACGGCCCGGTTGGCGTCCAGGTGAAGCGGCTCCACCTCTGTTTCCAGCGTCACCCTGCTTAAGCCGTAAGCATTCAGCACATTTTCCGCAATCTCCTCCAGGAAATCCGGAAGAAAGGCACTTCCTGCAAAATGATCCTTATACAGCTTCCGGTGCAGGATGGCCATACTTTCTACCCGGTTCCGGCTTTCATTGATCACCTCCAGGGCTTTAGAGTCCTGTAACTCGCGCGACTGAAGGCTTAGCAGGCTGGAGATGGATTGCAGGTTGTTTTTTACGCGATGATTCTGTTCGCGGATCAGGATCTCGTTCTGCCGGCTGATGCGCCGGTTCTTGTGGTAGAGCTTATAAAAGAACCCGGTTACGCCAGCCGTAATCACCAGCAAAATAATCAGCAAACCATTAAACCAGCGGCTTATTCTTTCATTTTTGGCCCTTAGCATCAGTTCTTCTTCCCGGGCTTTTAAGAGCAGTTCTTTCTTCTCGGTTTCGTATTCAATATGCAACCGGGTGACGGCGCCGTCCCGGTTTGATTTGTAGTCCAGGGCTTCCAGTTCATGGAGCTTTTCAGCATAGATATAGGCTTTTTGCCAGTCTCCTAAAGCTATAAAATAATCTTTACAGGCATTCCAAATCCGGTGTTTGCTCACATAGGAATCCCGGAAGGCGCTCTCATTAAGCATTAGTTCGGCCTCATGCAGTAATCGGCCGGCTAACACAAACTGTTTCGTATGGATGTAATTACGGGCCAATAATTCCATACAGTCTATGAGCATAGTTTTCCGGTTGAGCTTTGTGGCCAGTTGAATGGCCGATTGAAGTTGGGTGTTGCTGGCCCGGTATTCTTTTTTACCGCTAAGTAAATAAGCATCCAGTATTCTCATCTGTAACAGATACAGGTCGTTGTCCGTATAGTTCAGGGTATCGGCTACTCTTTTGTATTGGATTCTGTTTAGAGAGGCTTTGTAATAAGCTATGCTGTCTTTGTTGGGTGCGGGAAGATTCGGAAATTTACCTTCCTGTGACCAATCTTTACTATAAAGGCCTAGCAGAGATCCATAAGCTTGTTCAAGAAACAGGTCAGATTTAATTTCAAGGGCTATATTCAGCATAAAATAGGAATACCGTTTTACGCCTGTGTAGCTTTCAGATTTATGCTCGAAAGTAATCATACGATTATATAGCTTTGCCAGCAGCAATGAACTTTCCCGCGGTTCCATAATGGCCAGTGATTTGAGGTAATACCGCTTGGCGGTCAGATGATCCCCCGCCGCTTCATAGGCTTTCCCGTAGAGATAATACGCTTCAGCAAGCAGTACAGAGTCTTTCTTAAAGGTAGCTTCACGGTATACCGTATCGGCATACAGGATTTTATGCTGCTGCAAAGGCAATATATGCTGACCGAACAGACCAGGTAATGGGCTTGCAATGAAAAAGAGGAGCCATAATAATTTATAGGATAAGGGTCTCACGTTGGGTGCAAATTTGTTCAAAAATACGCAAGCCGGGTAAAAGTTTCAAGGTTATTTTAGGGGAAATAGCTGTGCTTTAACCGGGAATCCTGTTCATGTAATAAATACCGGTTTTCATGTAAAATTTATGCCTTTTTACGCAGGAAAATAAATATATACGGATTAGAGGGTTTGCTTTGAGTTAAATGACGCCCGGTCTTCTTGCCCCTGTTAGTACTGCATTACCACGAAGTGGTCCAATGTTTATAGAACAGGGATATAATTTACCCCATACGAACCCGTAGGGGTCGTACCCGGGACATCACATACGCTTCTATAAACATTTGAATCCTTCGGATTCGTCTGGTGTCATTTTAGATCTCGCGCAGCTATTTATGGGGTTCATGAGAGAAAACGACCTATTGGTGCTGGTACATAAAAATGAATAGAAAAATCGGTTTTTTTTGTATCAGATCTAACCCCGTTAACCATATACGTTATGAAGAGAAAATACATTTCTTTCCTGTTGATCCTCTCCTTGTTTTTGCAAAATGCCTGTACAGTGCGGATTCCGGTAGCAGGAAATAAGCAACCTCTTCATATACTCAGCGGAACAGATTAGTAATCCGTATTATTCGGTCAAGAAAAGAAAAACAGGTTGGTTTACTATTCCTTTGATTTCATTGGCTTACGGGGCACTGGCCTATTATGGGGTAAAATCAAGTGAAAAGAAAAAGAACCCCGATCTTACTGACAAAGAGTTGCATGAAAAAGGAATGGGTACTGCAGTCATAGGAGGAACAGTAATAATGTTGACTGGAATAGGATTGTCTATTTCCAATAAGGGAAGTCACTATAAGACAGAAAATATTTCCACTCAACAATTTGACAAATGGTTAAACGATTACAATAAAAAAGAGAAACAGCGATATATAAAATACCAGGAAGGTAATAACGGCTACCTGATTATTCCTAAAGATAAGGTATCTGCCTACGAAGCCGAAGAAAGAAGGAGAAGGGAGGAGGTTGAAAAGCAGCGGCTTGAACGGGAGCGTGAGTTAGCTCTGAAAAAGGAGCAGGAGGAGGAAGCAGCGTACAAGCTGGTTATGGAAATGTATGATAGGAAATATTGGATAGCGTATTTTGAAAAATTTCCGGATGGCCACCACAGAGAAGAGGTACTGGAAGAAGCAGAGGAACAAGCGTTTGACGATGTGGTGTATTTTTACGATCGGGGTGCCTGGGAAACGTATGTAAAGTATTTCCCTGATGGAAAAAATATCAAATTGGTAAAAGCTTTTGAGAAATGGAGCAAAAGGTTCGATGTAATAATGGATGGGCCCAACTTGAGTGATTCCCTAATAGTTCTAATAGACGATACTCCTTATTCAGTGGCCACAAAAAGGCTTAAGGATATTGGTGAGTTTGAGATTGATTTTAACAAATGGATTGATGATGAGGTCTCTTTCAGGGGACTAAAATGGAGGCCCAGATCAACAATTTCAGGGCAGAAAAGGGCCTTGGAAAAGATTATAGAAAAAGGAGACGAGCGAAGAAGGTTTGCTGAGAATTTGGTACTGGGTGATAATTTGTGCCTTATAATTAGTTCGGTTAGAACCAATGAGAGAGGCGAAGAGATAAAGGGTACCGAAGGAAAAACACGTATAAGGTTAATCGTAGATGCTCTCAACGAGGATAAAAGCCGAATAAGTGTTACAGTAAAAGAAATTTACAATATTACACAGAACAGTAAATCTGATAGATTCACTTTCGGTAGCCCCAGACGGGTATGGGAAACAAATAGCAGAGATTGGATAGATCCGGCAGATTGGGATTTGGAGTATTGTAAGTGAGTCTTATGAATAAGTTCTAAACAGATACGGCGGAGTGCTTAAAAAAAACTAAAAAAACATAGTCCCTAAAGTTTTTTCAACCCTAAACACCTAAAATATGAACAGTCCATTTATGAGGTTTAATAGAAAAATAGCTCGAGTGGGCAAAAAAGCTGCTATTTCGCTCTTAGGATGGTCATATTTTAGCTGGTATCCTTTAAGTAAAAGCTTAGGTAAAGCCCTTTTTGGCAATGACTATGAGATCCCCCGGAAAGAAGTAAAAAGAATAAACGACATCCGGCTAAAAAATGTAGTGGCTGCTTTGGTGTCTCAGACGGGTTCGTTATTTGCCCTGTTTTTGGCTCTGTTTTTTGGTTTGGCGTCCATAGGTTTCCCGGGAAAACTTTTGGAGGAGCTTCTTGATGCTATAAATACATGGCTGAATGATATTGGGAGGATTTACTTTGACTCTCCTTTGGTTTCAAATGAAGTATTGGCATCCCTTATATTTTTCCTTTTCAGTACTTGGGTGATCTTTGCGTTTTTTCCGGTAATTCTATTGGAGGTCATCAACCACCTGTCTCCCGAAGAATATACCAAGATCACCATAGGTAGCCTTACTCATGAAGAGTTACTGACTTTTCTGGCGTATAAAAACTGGGGGCTGGCCAATGATTTTTTGGAAAAAATAGGCCGGCCAGACCCTACACAATGGGATAGGATGAAAGACGAAATCTTGGACAAGAACCGCAAAGAGGCGTATGTGGATACTTATATAGAAAGAATTGAAAAGTATTTGGATATAAATTATAAAGAGATTCAACGATGCATTTTTATGGTCAGGGGTTCTTATGACCGCTTGGGTATAAATAAACGGGAGCTTACCAACCATGTCCTCAAGTTTTCTCCGGCCATGTTTTATGAAAACCTGAATGCCATTCTGCGAAACCTCAAAACCGTCAAGTATTTTAAAGACAGAGATTCAGCAGACCCCGTGAATGATTACTATGTGAGAGATTTTTGCTTTTTGATTGCCGACTTATCCTCCAAAAGAAAACAGCTGCTCGAAGAGTTGATTTTTTTTAATACCATGCACAAGTATATCATAGGGATGTCTTCACATACCTCCACCTCGCTGTCATTAAAAGACTTCATAAGGGGTATCTCTGAACTTTCACTGAGTTATTACAATGAGGTAGACGAAAAGGGAAAGGAAAGAATGGAAGAGGAGAAAATAGACGACGAAAAAATAACAGAAGAACGAATTGAAGACGACAAAGTAGATAGCAATTACATCAAAGAGTTGAAATCTATTATCCATCGAAGCAAAGCCCACTGCGGTGTGGATTTATTGATTTCATTAGAGAGTTTTGAGAAGAACTATCTTTTAAATCAGGATACCGATAAGGAGAAGTCGTGTGATGAGGAGAGGGTGGAAGATAAAGAGAAACCGGAGGATAAGGAGATGTCAGAAGACAAGGAGAAGTCGGAAGATAAAGAGAAGTTGGAGGATAGGGAGAAGCGGAATGCTTATGTCCCCTTTTCTCCCATTCTTAAGAATATCAGGTTGGCAGATTTAACAACGGTGCCAGCGAGAGCAGATTTGATGAGAACCGCAGAACGGCTGAAAGAAATCAGGAAAGAGTATAGAAACAAAATTCACCATACACAAAAAATCTACATTTTTGAGAAATTTAAAACGCATATCTGTGAAGTTAAAGAAACGATAGATAGAGAAAATGACCAAGCCTATTTTATTGTATTTGGCTATAGCGAGTTGGTTCGGCAATGCCTCAGGTCTGTGGCCACTTTAATTAATGAGAACGATATTAAAATATTCATTCTCCAGGATCAGGAGCTAAAATCGTTAGATACACGAACCTTTTTGTATGAACTAAAAAAGGATTTTAAACCAAAAGGCAAAAGTATCTATACCTCCGGAAAAGTGAATGAGTCAGATGATCCTGTTAAGAAGTCTTTTACGGCTAAAGACATGCTGATTAGGACACTTGTTAATAAAAATGACCGGGTCTATTTTCTAGCAGGAGCTGAAGTCTATGATCAGAAAAATAAAAAACTATTGCACACCAATCGCTATCAAAGCAGGGTTGAAAAACTAGTGCGGTTTTTTAAAGAGAAGAAAAAGATTGAGCCTGAAATGTGGGTAATAGCAGAAAAATACAAAGTCTATACTGATTACCCGAAAGATATGGATATTTTCGGAGAGCAGTTTTACCAGGATTATTATGAAACACTGGATATGTATGATCTGAAAGACTTGTTTTTGGAAAGTAATATTCACCTTATTAGTGATTACGGCAGTAAATCTAAGGCTGAGGGATAGTGATCGGCCGCTCCGATGGAGCTAAGGGTGGGGTGCTTTATTATTTTTCTACCAAAAGGGGGGCTCCGGAGTTGATACCCGCTAAATGTCCCGTAGGATGCCTTTTTGGTAGAAATAAGGAATGGCGATCCGATGAAAGTCCTGTAGGGACGCCCTTTTGGTAGGTGGGAACAGGAATTTGAAGCGTTCAAATTGGGAGTTTTGCTGGAAGAAGCAAGGGTTAAACGAGGTATGACCCAGGAAGAGCTGGCTGAAAAGTGTGGAACCCATAAATCTTATATTTCCCGTGTTGAAAACAATGCGGGTGACATCCGGCTTTCTACCCTTATGAAAATTATTCAAACCGGTTTAGGAGGGCATTTGAAACTGACTTTACACTTTGATCACTCCGCTGCATTCCCCGGCTTGCTGATCCCGTCAATTATGTTACGGATTTCTAAAATCTAGTAAACTTTTTCATAGTGTCGTATGTTTTTAATAATAGTATGTCGTATTTTTGTAAATGTAATATGCTGAAATAAAATGAAAAAGAGTATGACATTGGAAAGAAGAATCTTGCGGAGAATATCACGGAAAACTGACAATGTTTTTCTGCGGGATGACTTTGATGATTTAGGTGGTTACGACCAGGTGGGCAGGGTGTTGAAACGCCTGACGGAGCAGGGAAGAATTATCCGTATAGGCTATGGCTTATATGCCAAAACCCGGATTTCTTCTTTGACGGGGGAGGTTGTACCCACTGTCCCTTTACCCACTTTGGGAAAAGAGGCTTTGAATCGTTTAAATGTCAAAACCATGCCAACGAGCGGCGAACGGGCGTATCAGGAAGGGCGTTCAACACAGGTACCAACGGGACGTATGATTGGGGTTAAAGGAAGAATAAGCCGTAAGATAGGTTATAAAGGAGCCTATATAGCCTATGAATATATCTCTTGATAAGAAACTTCTGGAAGAAGCTACTCTCCTAAAGCCCGGCATAAAAGAAGCCTTTGTGGAAAAAGATTGGTTTGTAACTAAAGTCATAGAAATTTTAACACAAAATCCGTATCCCGGCTTTTCTATCATTTTTACAGGTGGCCCCCCCCTTTCCAAAGCCCATAAACTCATTGAAAGGTTTTCGGAAGATATTGATTTCAGGCTAATTGTAGACAACCTGGATGCGTTTTCGACTTCAAAGCTCAGAAAGATGCTATCCTGCTTTAAGAAGCACATTAAAACATCATTGGAAAATCATTTCGAGATATTGGATATTGTGGCTCGTGACGCCAACCGCTACATGACATTTTACCTTGCTTACCCTACGGTATGTGATCCAGAAGAGGTGCTGCGGCCGCATATCAAACTTGAATTTACACTAGATAACCTGTTGCTGCCTGCTTTGGAGCTTCCTGTAATGTCTTTTATTAATGAGGTTCGAAGAGTTGGTCCTGAAATTCCAAAAATTGCTTGCGTCCACCCGGTTGAGAATGCCGCAGACAAACTTAGTGCAGTTGTTTGGAGGATTCCCTCAAGAGTAAGGGGAGAAAATGATAAGCAGCCCGATATTGTCAGGCACTTACATGACCTCGCAAAGCTGCATGATTTAGCTATCAGGCATGGGAAGTTGTCTGAACTGGCTAAGTCAACTATATTCAGGGATACAGACAGAGCCGAAATCCTTGTAGGAATGAGTGATGAAGAAAAACTGACTAAAGTTTTGGAGGTACTTCAGACAGATTCAGCGTACCCAAAGGAATACAATGCATACGTAAAAGATATGGTTTATAACCATGACGAGCCCGTTCCAACATTTGATGAAGCTGTTGCTAAACTAAGGTTGCTTATTAATGGGGTATTGGGTATTTCTTAGTTTATCAAAAAGACTCAGCCGAAAAACAAACAATATTTAAGTGAGGCCTTTTCTTCAAACACGTACTACTTCCTCTTCTTTTGAATTTTCAAGAGCTTCATTTACTTTTCGGCTAATAAATTTTGACATTTTAACACTGAAATAGCCTTCACCACAATTATTACAAATATCAGCCTCCATATCTTTTACCACCACAATGTTTTACTGATTAAATACCCCTTCTTTACATAATTTGGGCCGAAAGAGCTTGCTGATCGCATGGGCAGGAGGGTAGAGAACCTGAATCCGTATTTTGATTCGAACATTACGGCCAGTATATTTGTTTATATAATAGTAGGTATTCGCTTTGAAAAATGATATTTAACTGAGGCTTTAAAAAAACTACCGGAGGATATGAATACTAAAGTGATGATAATCTGCTTTAAGTAAGACTGACAGACGAGTGAATAGGCAAATGAAATTCAGATTCTGGCTATACCTGACCTTAGTAGTCTTCACCGGCTGCGGCGAAGACACCCCCGCCAAACCCAGGTATATCCGATCGCTGGAAATAGCCGCACTGCCGCAGAAAACCACTTATCTTTTAGGAGAGCCGCTTGATCTGCACGGGCTGAAAGTGCGGTATGTGTATTCTGACGGCTCCACCCGTGATACCGAAGATTATAAAGTATTCCGGGGGGATTCATTCACTTCCGGTAAATCAGAAATCACGCTGTCTTCGGGGAATGAGGAGTATACGGCCGGCTTCGCCATTGATGTGAAAAATGTTCTGATGGATACCGGCTTGCCTGTAATTTATATCAATACACAAAACAGTGCCCCGGTAGTTTCCAAAGAGGATTATCTCAAAATGAATATCAGGATTACCTCGGATAAGCCGGAATATAGCCTGGATCATAACGGGTTTGAAGATGAGATCAGGGGGAGGGGAAATGCTACCTGGGATAGTCCTAAAAAGCCTTACCGGATCAAGTTTGATAAAAAAACTTCTTTGTTTGGACTGACGGCGGCAAAAAGCTGGGTGTTACTGGCCGATTACAGAAGCCCCACCCTCCTGCAGAATATCCTGGGCTTTGAGCTGGGCAGGCGTTTCGGGCTGCCATTTACCAATAATTTCAGGCATGTGGAGGTGGTTTTAAACGGGAATTATGCCGGAACCTATATTCTTACGGAGCAGGTTCAGACCGGGAAGGGGCGGGTGGATATTGATGAAAAGAAGGGGTTTCTGCTGGAACTGGATTTTCACTACGATGATGAGGTGAAATTCCGTACGGAACTTTTTGACCTTCCGGTGCTGGTAAAATCTCCGGAGGATATAACCGCTGAAAGCCTAAATGCCATAAAAGAAGAGTTAAACGCCCTGGAAATGGCAGTGAATAATGGTTCGTATGCTGATCTTATAGATGTAGATAACCTTATAGATTATATCATGGTGAATGATATGATCATGAATTTTGAGCTGCAGGTGCCGGCCAGTGTGTATATGTACAAAGAGGTGAACAGTAAGATTAAAATGGGACCGCTATGGGATTTTGACTGCGGGTATGGTTATGAAGATGACGGAAAAAGCTTTTACCGGGAGTTTACCGGCCGTATTCCTTACCTGAGCCGGAGGAACGGCTGGGGTGGTCAACCGTTCCTGGTCAGGCTTTTTGACGATCCGGCATTTAAAAAAAGATATAAGGAACGCTGGAATGAAAAGTATGGCCTGATGGCCGGCATGCCGGCTTATATCGACTCTATGTCAGCCGTTCTTGAAAAAGCACGGGAGCTGAATTACCGGCGGTGGTATTCCGACTCCCGTAATAAGGAAAGTGCACCTTTAAAAGCCTGGTGGAACAGCCGGCTGACTCACCTGAATGAGGCCGTTAACCGGGACTGATACCCTTTTTCCGGGAGGGTTTATTCCACCTGGTTTCTGAGCGTACCTATGCCGTCAATGGTAATCATTACCTCATCACCGGTTTTCAGTGTAAATTCATTTTCAGGAACAATACCCGTTCCGGTCATAATGAGGCATCCGTGAGGGAAAGAGCATTCGCGGAAAACAAAAGATACCAGCTCTTGAGGGGTTCGTTTCATCTGGCTGATGGCAATGGAGGATTGGAATACGGGCTGATCATTCCGGCGGATCTCCAGGCGGATTTGTGTGTCGGAAGGCAGGGGCTCTTCGGTGACCAGGATACAGGGGCCTACTGACGCGCAACCGTCGTAGGTTTTGGCCTGGGGCAGGTAGAGCGGGTTTTCGCCTTCAATGCTCCGGCTGCTCATGTCATTTCCGATGGTATAGCCCACAATTTTCCCGGAAGAGGTGACCACCAGGGTCAGCTCGGGCTCAGGAACATCCCAGCCGGAGTCTTTCCGTATTCTTACGGGCTGGCCGGGGTGCGACACGCGGTGGGCATTGGCCTTGAAGAAAACTTCGGGGCGTTCGGCTTCGTATACGCGGGCGTAGAAATCACCTCCGCCGGCATCCTTGCTTTCTTCCTGCCGCCCTATTTTACTGCGCAGGTAGGTTACCCCGCAGGCCCAGAGTTCCTGCAGGTGCAGCGGGGCAAGAACGGTGCCGGTGTTATGAATCACGGGCGAATGCTTTATATCTTCTGTAAGCTTTTGAAAGAGTCCATCGTCATTCAGATAGGTATTCCAGTCGTGACCTTCCAAGAGGTAAAACACTTCCTTATTCTCCACCATCATGCCTTGCTCCGTTCTGTATAATTTCATAGATAAAAATAATTTTAAATTCCGTCCAAAAAGTAAAAATCCCCCCACTCACCCATTGCTCATTATCTATTATCCATTGTCAATTGTCCATTGTCCATTGTCAATTGTCCATTGTCAATCCCTCATTTTCCACTTTAATACCCGTGTGTTATTGGTGATATAAAGGGTTTTCTGGTCTTCTGAGAGGGCGCAGTTGGATACGGGTTCATTCACCAGGAGGCGTCCGAGTAGTTTGCCGTCAGTATTCAGAATAAGGATACCGCCGGGCCCGGAGGTATAAATAATGCCCTGCCGGTCAATTTTCAGGCCGTCGGGCGCCCCGTCCCTGCGGGTGTAAAAGATACGGCCGTTTTCCAGCCGGTCGCTCACGATGTCATAGATATACCAATGGGGCTTTGCAGGGTCGGAATTACCGATCAGCAGCCGTTTTTCATCCGGGAAAAGGGCAATGCCGTTAGGCCGGGTCAGGGAGTCTGTCAGAAGAACCACCTCTCCGTTGGTTTTGATCTTATACACGCCGTTAAAAGCCATTTCCTTTGCAGGGTCTCTGTCATTCTGGGAGGGCAGGCCGTACGGCGGATCGGTGAAGAAGATTTCTCCCCGGGCATTCAGGGCCAGGTCATTGGGACTGGAGAAGCGTCGACCCTGATAGCGCTCCGCCAGGGTAATAAACCGGGCTTCGGGCCGGGAAAGCGGTGCTTCCATCCTGGCTATGCGGCGGTCGCCATGCTGGCAAAGAACCAGGCGGCCCTTGCTGTCGGTAGCCAGCCCGTTACTTCCGGGCTCCCGGCTGGTGGATTTTTCCCCTGTAAAGCCTGAAGGCCGGAGGTAAACGCTGGTGCCTTCTTTCTCCGTCCACTGGTAAACGGTGTTTCCCGGAACATCCGAAAAAAGCAGCCGGCCATCAGTCCATAACGGGCCCTCTGTCCAGGTGTATCCTTCCGAAATAATTTCCGGCAATTCGCCCGAAGTAAAGATTTGGTCGAATTCCTTGTCCCATTTCTCTATTTTACCCAGGCGGGGCTGCTGTGCCAGGCAGGGAAAGGCAAGGAGGAAAAACAATAAGTGCTTCATGGGCATCCTGTTTACCTGAGTATATCCACTTCAATCACCGAATCATTAAACACCTTATGCAGGGCTTTAACAAAATCACTTTCTTCCGCCTTATAGATATTGTCTACATATTTCTGGGGATTACGGTCAAAAAGCGGAAACCAGGTGCTTTGTACCTGGATCTGGATCCGGTGCCCCTTTTTGAAGGTATGGTATACATCCTGGAGGGCAAAGCTCACATCGGTTTTTACATCCGGCGTAAAGGGCTCGGGCTTTTCAAAGCTGTTCCGGAACCGGCCCCGCATGATCTCACTTCTCACCATCTGGTGGTAGTTGCTCAGCGTGATATTTTTATGAGGCATATAGGCATGATCCGGCTCATCCGGCGGGTACACGTCTACCAGTTTCACCACCCAGTCGGCATCTGACTGGCTGGTACTTACTTTCAGCCGGGCCATGATTTCTCCTGCCAGGGTGATGTCGTGGTCAAGCACATCGGTTTCAAACACCAGCACGTCCGGCCTGCGGGCCGCAAAACGCTGGTCTTCGGTCATGTAATTCCGGGCGGTAAAACCCATGGTGGTGGTGATGTCTTCGGTGTAGGGTACAGGTTTCAGGGGGTCACTGATAAACTCCGAATTTCCCGGTGCTGCGGGTGCTGAAGTACTTAACTTCCCGTTTTCTGAGAGGTAGAATTTCAGCTTCTCCGCTTCTTTGGGCGGCCATTGGGCAAACTCTCCCCATTTTTTGGCACCGGTGTCAAACATATAGGCTTCAGGCAGGCCGGTGGATCCGTCGCCGCTTTCTTTCAGGAAATGCCGGAAGAATTTTGCTTCGATATTTTTCTGGTAAAATGTGGCCAGGCTGTCGCCGAAATAAACGCTGGTATGCAGGGTTTGTCCTCTCTCTCTTGACCAGCCGCCGTGGTCAAACGGGCCCATCACAATGCTGTTATTCCTTTTGCCGGGATTCTGCTTCCGGATACTTTTGTAGGTATTCAGCGGGCCATAAAGGTCTTCGGCATCGAACCATCCGCCCACTACCATCACGGCCGGTGAAATGTTTTTCAGGTGAGGCAGGATGTTTCGTTTCTGCCAGAATTCGTCGTAATTGGGGTGATTCACGATCTCCTGCCAGTAGAAGTTGTCTTTGTAATATTTCTGCACATTTTTCAGAGGCCCCAGCTCCAGGTGAAACTGGTAGCCGTCTTTGGTAGGTTTGCTGATCATCTGGTCATTATACCACGCATCAGGAGTCGGGCCACCTGTCTGCTTTCCAAACACCGGGAAGGTAAAGAGGTACGCCTGGGTCAGGGCACCATTATGGTGAAAATCGTCAAAAAAGAAATCGGAGATCGGTGCCTGGGGAGAGGAGGCTTTCAGCGCCGGATGGGCGTCTATGGTGCCGGCAGTGGTATAAAAGCCGGGATAGGAGCCGCCCCACTGGCCCACACGGCCATTATTGAAAGGGATGTTTTTAATCAGCCATTCAATGGTATCGTAGGTGTCCGAGCTTTCGTCCGGCGCTATACCGGGCCCGTTCCCCGGATGGTTGGGGGTCATGTTGGTCCAGGTGCCTTCCGACATCCATCTTCCGCGTACATCCTGGTACACAAAAATGTATTTTTCCTGCATCATGAGGCTGGAAGGGCCCAGCCTTGCCGGAAACTCATCTGCTTTATAGGGCCCCACACTGTAGCAGGTACGCTGCATCAGCATAGGATAAAGCTTACCGGCAGAAGCATCTTTGGGGACATACACGTGGGTAAACAGCCGGGTACCGTCCTGCATGGGAATACGGTAAGCCTGCTTGGTATAATTCTCTTTGATCCATTCCGGGCTGGTCTGCGCCCACAGGCTGAAGGGCAGGAGAAAGAGAAAGAATAACTTTTTCATAAAAGAGCGTATTTGATTATCAAATATATTGCTTTTCGGGGAAATACGGAAGCAAAAGGGTGGGGAACCGGGTTAAACCTGGGTTATGAAGGCGTTAATTTTTTTTGTATTTTTGCGTTTTAGCCGTTAAAATCCTCTGAAATACACTATGGAGCTCTATTATTCCTTTTCCATCCTGATTGTTCTGGCCTCGTTTTTTGCCTACCTGAACCTCCGGTTTTTAAAGTTGCCATCCGCTATAGGGATCATGGTGATTGCCATGTTTTCATCGGTTATGCTGGTGGTATTCGGCAAGTTTTTCCCGGAAACGCTGACTGAATTTTCTCAGCTGCTGACCGGCGTAGACTTTACGGAGGTGCTGATGGGGGCCATGCTGAATTTCCTGCTCTTTGCCGGAGCCGTTCATATTAATATTGCTGACCTAAGGGAGCAAAAGGTGCCTGTGATGCTGTTTTCTACGGTGAGTGTGATCATTTCCACCTTTGCAGTTGGGCTTATTCTCTATTATATTTTGCCGGTTCTGGGCTTTGAAATGCCTTTGCTGTACTGCCTGCTGTTCGGAGCACTGATTTCGCCTACAGACCCCGTGGCGGTGCTGAGCATCTTAAAAGAAGCCAAGGTGCCGAAATCGCTGGAGACCAAGGTGGCGGGAGAATCCCTTTTTAACGACGGGGTGGCCGTAGTGGTATTTGCCGTGATTCTGAAGCTGGCTTCCGGCGATACCTTTGATGTGACCGTGGGGAATATTTCCTGGCTGCTGCTGAAAGAAGCCGGAGGAGGTTTCCTTCTCGGGGCTATACTGGGGATTACGGCTTCCAAAGCCATTAAGAGCGTTAACGACTATATCGTTTCGGTGCTGATCACCCTCTCTGTGGTCATGGGAGGCTACCTGATTGCTCATGCCATGCATATTTCCGGACCACTGACCATGGTGGCTGCCGGGATTATTATCGGTAACTACGGCAAACGTACGGCCATGTCAGAAGAAACCAAAGACTACCTGAATAAATTCTGGGAGCTGGTGGATGAGATCATGAATGCGGTGCTTTTCCTGTTTATCGGCTTTGAACTGCTGCTGATCCCGAATATCCTGGATTACTGGGTAGTAGGTGTGGTATCGATCATCGTGGTGCTGGCCGCCCGTTTCATTTCCATCTGGATTCCTACTTTTATGATCCGTTTCCGCCAGAAGTTTTCACCTGGTACCATCAAAGTGCTGGTGTGGGGCGGATTGCGCGGCGGAGTTTCCATTGCCCTGGCCTTATCTTCCGGCGACAGCGAGTACCGGAGCCTCCTGATTGCCATCACCTATTTTGTGGTAGTCTTCTCTATCGTGGTGCAGGGCCTTACGGTGGGTAAGGTGGCGGGGAGAGCGCTGGCGGAGGAAGTGAAAAGTTAAAAATGAAAAACTAAAAACGAAAAATATAAGATTGTCATTTTTAGTTTTTCATTTTTAGTTTTTCATTTAATCCAGTCCCAGTACGCGCTTATTCACCCCCTCATCCGTACCGGTAGCGGCGAAGTCATCAAATGCGCGGGTAGCTACTTCGATGATGTGGCTTTCGATAAACGGAGCCCCTTCACGGGCACCCTGTTCAGATGATTTGATACAGCATTCCCATTCCAGCACCGCCCAGCCGTCATAGCCGTATTGGGAGAGCTTGGAGAAAATAGCACTGAAGTCCACCTGTCCGTCGCCCAGGGAGCGGAAACGCCCGGCGCGGTCGGCCCAGCCGGCAAAGCCGCTGTAAACGCCCTGCTTGCCGGTGGGGTTAAATTCGGCATCTTTGACATGGAAAGCTTTGATTCTTTCGTGGTAGAAGTCAATAAACTGCACGTAATCCAGGGCCTGAAGTACAAAATGGCTCGGGTCGTAGTTGATATTGGCCCGGGGATGGTAATCCACATTCTCCAGGAACCGTTCAAAAGTAGCTCCGTCAAAAAGATCTTCACCGGGATGCAGCTCGTAACAGTAATCCACGCCGTTTTCATCGAACACATCCAGGATGGGCTTCCAGCGTTTGCCCAGCTCTTTAAACGCAGTTTCGATCAGTCCGGCCGGCCGCTGAGGCCAGGGATAGAGAAACGGCCAGGCCAATGCCCCCGAGAAGCCTACATGGGAAGTCAGCCCCAGGTTACGCGACGCCACCGCAGCCAGTTTGACCTGCTCAATGGCCCATTCGCGCCGGGCCGGCTCATTTCCATGCACTTCTTTCGGAGAGAAGGCATCAAACAAAGGGTTGTAGATAGGATGGGAGGCGACCAGCTGTCCCTGCAGGTGTGTTGACAGCTCGGTGATCTCCAGGCCTTTTTCAGCCAGTTTTCCTTTTATTTCATCGGCGTAGGTTTTAGACTCTGCCGCTTTTTTTACATCAAAAATATGGGGGTCATTGGTGGGAATCTGCAATCCCTTATAGCCCAGTGACGCCATGTAATCTGCTATGCCGTTCAAGGTATTGAACGGCGGGGTATCGCCCAGGAACTGGGCCAGGAATATACCGGGACCTTTTATTGTTTTCATTGTTATCTTATTATTAGGAAACAGGATAGGAAGTTAAAAACTAAAAGTTAAAAACTAAAAATTATGGTACATTTAGTTTTTTATTTAATAACAGAATGTTCCTTAGTTTTTAGTTTTTAACTTTTAGTTTTTAACTTAACTCACACTTTCGTCCACTTCTCGCTCCTGCTGCTTTCCAGGATGCTTTCTGCGATCAGCAGCTCGCGGTAGCCGTCAGCGAAGGTGGGGAATTTCGGCTCAGCCGGCTGTTGTCCTCCTTCAATGGCTGCATATACTTCTTTGAACATCTGCTTGGAGGTATCTCCGAAACCTTCGTTATGGCCGCCGGGATAAGTGATCAGCGGGCGGGTTTCAGCATGTACCAGTGAAGGGTCACGCATGAGCAGTTCATTGGCTGAGTTTCTCTTTCCTATCCACACTTCGTTAGGAGCTTCCGAGTTAAAGGCGATGGTGCAGTTGGACCCGGAGATTTCCAGCTTTAACTGGTTTTTGCGGCCTGCAGATACCTGCGAAACCGTTACTGAGCCTTTGTTCCCGTTATCAAAACGGAGCAGGATGGTGGCATGGTCTTCGGTGTTGATCTGTACATCAGCGTAGTCTTCCGGTGTCAGCATCTTACCGGAGTATGTTTCCACCGGTTTCAGCGGCTTTTTCCGGATTTTATGAATGATATTGAAATCGGCAAAAACTTCAGTGATTTTCAGGCCGGAAGTATATTCGATCATGTCAATCAGGTGAGAGCCGATGTCGGCCACCGCCCGGGTATCACCCGACTTATCGGGCTCCAGCCTCCAGCTGTAGTCGGTATTGTAAAACAGCCAGTCCTGCAGGTAAGACCCCAGGATGCTGTAAATCTCTCCCAGTTCTCCTTTCTCCCGCATGGTTTTGATCTGTCTTACCAGCGGGTAGTATCTCAGGTTAAAGTGTACGGCATTCACCAGTCCTTTGGAAGCCGCCAGCTCTACCAGCTCCTTAGCCTCATTCACATCGGTAGCCAGGGGTTTTTCGCAGATCACATGCTTGCCGGCCTCCAGGACGGCTTTGGCCTGCCGGAAATGGAGAAAGTTAGGGGTACAGATGTGTACCGACTGAATGTCTTCCATGGCCATAAGCTGATCAAAGGTGCAGGGCCTCTCAATGCCCAGCTGCTCTGCCTTTGCCGTGGCCAGTTCCAGGTTTACTTCACAAAGGGCTACCACGTCTACGTTGGGCAGCCTTCTCAGGGCTTCGATGTGTGCAGGTCCTATAAAGCCCGTGCCTACCACACCTACTTTGATTTTAGACATATTTTTTTAAGGTTTAATTTTCTTTGAGCAGGTATAATTTCCCGCAATTAGAGGGCACAAGATAGGAAATTTTATTGGAACAAAAGGAGTGCGATGTAGAAAAGACCTCCGTATTTTTGTCTCTTAAAGTAATTGTAATTTGAAATACCTGGCCATTGATATAGGAAACACCTCTGTTAAAGCAGGCTTTTTTGAAGACGGGCATCTTACGGAGGTAAAAAGATTTCGCTCGGTGACAGAGGTTCGGGAAGAAACAGCGGGATATTCCGGGTTACCGGTTATCATTGCTTCAGTGGCGCACACCGGAGAAGAGCTCAGGCAGATTTTCAGTGGTTTTACCCGGAAGCTCCTCCTGGATGCACAAACTCCCGTCCCCCTGCAGAATGCCTATGAAAGCCGGGAAACCTTAGGGTACGACCGCCTGGCCGCAGCAGTGGGTGCCAACGGGCATTTCCCCGGCCGGAATTGCCTGATCGTGGATATAGGTACCGCCGTTAAATATGATTTCGTGTCTGAACGGAACGCGTTTACAGGAGGCGTAATTTCACCCGGCAGGGAAATGAGATTTAAGGCTTTGCATACTTTTACCAAAAAACTTCCGTTAGTAGATGCAACAGACATTCCGGGACTGGTGGGTACCCATACCGAAGCCTGTATAATAAGCGGGGTAATGAACGGCATGGTGGCCGAACTGAACGGAATGATCGGAAGTTACCTGGAATCTTATAACCCGGTAGTTTTATTGTGTGGGGGAGATGCCCAATACTTTGAAACTCAAATAAAATATCCGACCTTTGCAGCTCCAAATCTGGTTTTGGAAGGTTTAATACGAATACTACTTTACAATGTCGCTGAAGTTTAGACACTATTTTCTTTTAATTTTTCTGGGAGTTCATCATTTGTCTTTCGGCCAGGGCCAGGGACGGAGCCCGTATTCCGTAATCGGGTTCGGCGAGCTGACAGATGAGACCACTGCCGTACAGGACATGATGGGCGGCACCGGGGTGTCTTTTGGTAATACATTCCATGTTAACGGTTTAAATCCCGCCCTGACAGGCAAAGACCGGGTGGTAAACGGCCTGAAATATGTAGCCTTTAATGTAGGCGGAAACGGATATTTCAGGAACCAGGAGCAGGGAAATATGCTGGCGCAGGACTTCGGCCTGAACCTGTCTAACCTCTCTATGGCCTTCCCGGTGCTGAGACAATGGACCATAGGGGTGAATTTCCGGCCTTACAGTATAGTAGACAATGAAAATTATATACGGAAGGCCTTCTCCGGCTCATCTTCTATCAGCAGCTATACGTTTACGGATTACGGCGGCTTATCAAAAGTAGGGCTGACCAACTCATTTAATATAGCCCGCGGACTGTATGCCGGGGTAGAGGCGCAGTATTTTTTCGGAAATGTGGTGCGTGATACCACCAGTATGTTCATTACTTCTACGCAGCAGTATAACCGTTATACGGGCCGGAGCAGCCTGAAAGGGGCTTCGCTGAAAGGAGGAATTGCCTATCAGCAAAAGCTGAATAAGAAATGGAAAGCCAATATAGGAGCTACTTACCAGATGGGAACCGACCTGAAGGGGGAATACCTGAATGTGCACCAGTTACTCTTACTGGGAAATAACGGTATAGCCCCTTCCGGCACCCCGGATACCCTGGCTATGCAGGATTTCAGCGCCAGCATTCCGGCACGCTATAAAGTGGGAGTAAGCCTTGAAAAAACCTATAACTGGATTTTTGCAGCCGAATACGGCTTTACGGATTGGGAAAGCATCAGCCGGCCGTTTGATGCGCGGGCGGCACAAACACTCCGGAACAGCCGGGAAATGAACCTGGGAATCGAGTGGATACCTAATGTGAACTCCGCGGCTTATTTTAACCAGGTATTTTACCGGGCAGGATTTAAGTCGGTAACCACACCGTATTATATGAACGGTATCCACATTAAAGATAACAGCGTGTCTTTCGGGATGTCAATGCCTTTAGGAAAAGGTGGCAGCTACCTCGACTGGGCCCTGGCCGTCGGAAGCCGGGGTACACTGGCCAATAACCTGGTGAAGGAAAACTATGCGCGGATTTCGGTAAGCTTCTCCCTGATGAGAGACTGGTTCCACCGGCCGAGAATTCAGTAGTCATGAGCTGTGAGCATTGAGCTATGAGCCAGCAACTTTGTTGCGTCTCCTGGTGTGGCATACTTCTTAAGGCTGAATGCTCATAGCTGAATGCTCATAGCTAATCTTATATACATGAAAAAGCTTTGGTTAATACTCATCTCCCTACTCATTCTATCCTGCCAGGAGAAAACAGAGGACCTCAAAGGAAAAATAGATTACCTCGGGCCGGTTCTGGAAGCCGAGAATATTAATGTACTGCATACAGACTCCGGGTATGCCCGGATTAAAATGACCACTGCCAGGCAGTTGAGATATGCAAGTGGCGAGGAATTCTATCCCAAACCCGTGTACATCACTTTTATTGATAAAAACGGAGTAGAATATTCGCGGTTACGGGGCGACTCGGCCCGGTACCGGAAAGGCGAAAATATATACCAGATGCAGGGTAACGTATTGATTAACAACACCCGTGAAAATCAGTCGCTCGCTACCGAAGAATTATTCTGGAATCCTAACACCCGCAAAATTTATTCCGAGAAAAAAGTGGTGATAAAAACCCCGAAAGAAAACTTTACGGCGCTTGGCGGTATGGATGCCGAGCAGGATTTTTCCAAATATACACTCCGGAAGTCGAGGGGAACGGTGGTGGTGGATTCTATACGGACTATAGTTCCGGTGGATAGTTCCAATTAGAGAGTTCCAGGTAGAAAGTTCCGGGGTGGGGTACCTCCTGTCACCCTGACTAGGCGTCCCCGAGCTTGTCGAAGGGCGAGTGGATTTGTTGTGTTTAAGCAACATTCTTTAGGCCCAGACCAAGCCCCTCCCAGCTGATTAGTCACAATAGGACTTCCTGCTCTTTGAAATTCACTCGCCCTTCGACAAGCTCGGGGACGCCTAGTCAGGGTGACAGGAGGTACCTCACCCGGAACTCTTAACCCGGAGCTAGCACCCCACCCGGGCTACTTCCTCCGTCTCCGTCATTTTCTTCTCCCCCCACCGCTCATTCAGATAGGTAATGATCTGGGCAATATCAATGGCATACAGGTCTTTATTGCCGGGCATATTGATATCTTTATCCGTAGTGCCGTTCCGGATCAGGCAGGTAAGATACTCCGTGTCTTTCAGCCGTGCAGACCGGTCCAGTGAAGGGTAGAGGTTGCGGAGTCCTTCCCCGTTTTTACCGTGGCAGTTGGCACAATGGCTCTCGTACAGGTTTTTCCCGGCTATAACGTATTGTTCATGCCGTATCTGCTGATCTGATTTACAGGACTCAGCGTACAGGCAGAAGCCGGTCAATATCAGCCATAAGCTTATCCACTTCTTTCTCTTTGGTACCGTCATAAATAGCGCGTATATGCCTGTCTTTGTCAATCAATACAAATGCCCCGCTGTGAATAAAACCGCCTTCGTCTACCGCAGAAGAGTCTTCCAGGGCAGAGGTAAGGTAGCTGTTCTGGGCCAGCTTATACACATCCGTTTGTGTACCGGTAAGAAACTGCCATTGAGTAGAATGTACTCCCAGCTTTTCCCTGTATTGCTTCAGCACCTCAGGGGTGTCATAGCGCGGGTTAATGGAATGCGACAGGATCATGAGCGAGTCATTGTCTTTGTACCGCTCGTATATCCGCAGCATCTGGGTTTTCATCAAAGGGCAGATGGTGGGGCAGGTAGAAAAGAAGAAGTCGGCCACGTATACCTTTCCTTTCACATCTTGCTGTGTAAGGGTGTCGCCGTCCTGGTTTACAAAGCTGAAATCAGGAATGCGGTGATAGACCGTATCCCCGGCGGCACTTACATCATGCGGGCCCAGGTAGGGGAGCTCTTTGTTCTGCCTGCCGCAGGCCAGCACAAATACCCCCAGGATAAAAATGCAGGCTTTTTTCATTGAAATTCGGCAGTTAGTTTCTTGGCATCGCTGATAGAAGCGTCGGTATCGGCTTTCAGCTGCATAATCTCTTCATGCAGTCTTTTGTAGGTGGCCAGCTTATTGTCTTCTGCCTCTGAATTAATGGCATTACCAAATTCCACCATCCACTCGTTCATTCCTTCTTCGGCTTTCAGCAGCCGGGTGGAAATATCCAGTGCCTGGTTTTTCTTTTCTTCCGGCGCATTTTCCACGGCTTTGATCATGCTTTCCCGGATAGAGGGGATGGCCATGGATTTGGGCATTACCTCATCATGTCCTTTCACCAGAACATCATACAGCTGATCCACTTCGGAGGAGGATTTGGAGCAGGAGAACATCAAAACCACGAGGGCAGCTAAAGCACCTTTTAAAAAATTTAAGTTTTTCATTATGAATAAAATTTTGGCTGTTGGTTTTTAGCTGTCAGCCGTTAGAAATTAGCAGTTAGATTTTGGCTGAGGTACTAATTTCTAACGGCTAACAGCTAATTGCTTATAGCTTTTGTATTTGATTCTATAAGGTTAACAATTCCCGGGCGCTATTCATTGCACTGGTCGACGGATTTTGTCCGCCGATCATGACGGCTATTTCATTCACCCGCTCTTCTTCCGTGAGTTTTTTCATGCGGCTCACGGTTTTTTCTTCGGCATCGTCTTTATAGACAAAGAAATGGCTGGATCCTTTGCCGGCAATCTGCGGCAGGTGGGTAATGGCCAGTACCTGTAAGGAGCGGGCCATGTCGCGGAGCAGGTTGCCCACCTTCACGGCCACTTCCCCGGATATACCCGTATCAATTTCGTCAAAGATAATGGTAGGAAGCTGCGTTTTCTGGGCCAGGATATATTTCAAAGCCAGCATCACCCGTGAAAACTCGCCACCTGAGGCTACCTCCTTCAGGGGCTTGGGGGCGCCCCCTTTGTTGGCGGAGAACCGGAAGGCCACCGCGTCTGCTCCGTCAGCCGACAGCGGTTTTTCTTTCAGGTCAATCTCAAAAACGGCATTGGGAATGCCCAGATCGGTGAGCAGTAAGGTGATTTCGTCCTGCAAACGCACCCCGTGTATTTTACGGGTGGCTGACAGCCGGGCCGCAGCTTCCACTGCCAACTCTTCGGCGGCTTTGCGCTCACTTTCCAGCTTTTCAATTTCTTCCGAGAGGTTCAGTACGGTATCTACTTTTGCAGTGAGCTCATTTTTCAGCGCTGTCAGGGCAGCCGTGGTCTCCACCTGGTGTTTTTTCTGCAGCTTGTAGAGGTTCCCCAGGGTATCCTGAACCACTTCCAGGCGGGCATCGTCGGTCTCTACCCGGGTATTCTCCACCTCCAGTTCCTGCGAGATATCCTGCAGCTCAATCAGGGAGCTGGTCAGGCGGTCACGCAGCACCTGGTAGCGCGGAGAGAGCTCTGAAATGGAAGTCAGCGCCTGGATACCGTCTTTGAGCAACTGCAGGGCCGGCATTTCAGGATGATTCAGGCTTTCGTAGGTCTGGGCCAGCCTGCGTTTGATCTCTTCAGCATTTTCCAGTACCTGCTGCTCATTTTCCAGTTCGGCCTGGTCTATATTCTCCGGGGCCAGTGCGGTGAGCTCGGAGAGGAGGAAAGAATTGTAATCAAATTCTTTCCGGAGCTGCTCTGCACGGCTGATCAGCTCGTGGTATTGTTTCTCTACTTTCCGGAAGGCGGAATAACGCCCGGAAAACTCCCGGAAAACCGCCAGGTTCTGCGCATAAAGGTCCAGCAGGTTCAGCTGGTATGTATTAGCTGCCAGCAGGAGGGTATCGTGCTGGGAGTGGATGTCCATCAGCTGATCGCCTAACTCTTTCAGGATGTCGAGCGTTACCGGCTGGTCGTTCACAAATGCCCGTGATTTTCCGGTGGGGGCTACTTCCCGGCGGATAAGTGTGGTGGTATCGTAATCAACATCATTTTCCTCAAAAAACTTCTCCAGGGCACGGCCGGAAAGGTCAAAAGTGCCTTCTACCACGCATTTTTCATCTTCACTGAACAGGGCTTTTACATCGGCCCGGTTTCCCATCAGCAGGCCCAGGGCTCCCAGCATGATCGACTTCCCCGCACCTGTTTCACCGGTAATGATGTTCAGGCCCGGATCCGGGCTGATCTCCAGTTCTTTGATCAGGGCGTAATTTTTAATGGTCAGATTCTTCAGCATCCGTAAAAGTCTAAGTGAAATACAAAAATAAGGGTAGAAACTTATATTTCTTATCTATTTACTTTTAACATGAAGAAGTGAAGATAAATTAAGACTTAATGTACCTTCATTCCTTCATGTTTTAATAAACCTAATTCCAGGTACAGGATTTCCCACGTAGCCTCCGTAATTTTAAACGGCTCCGCGATGCGGTGGCCCGCCAGCCACAGAATGCCCGAAGCATCTTCCACTACCCACTGTGACTTCTTTTCTGAAGCACCGACTTTGCAATCTTTCAGGTAATCGGAGACCAATTTACTGCCTTTCATGCCGTAGGGAATGAAGCGGTCGCCGTTTTTCCAGGGCCGGATCCGTAAAGGCCAGGTGACTTTCTTCGCATCCAGCCACGCCGTGGCCGGGTTGGCATAATCCGGGGTTATATCAGAAGCATCCAGCCGTTTTACGGATAGACAGTGTTCTCCTACCGGATAAACACCTTCTCCCTTGATCTCTGTTTCCGCCACAGCAGCTTCCTTCCTTTCTTTTAACAACCGGTAATCTCTTTCACAAATCACGACATGGGTAGGAGAGTATACCTTTTTGCCGGTTTCTGACACGTTCAACACCAGCAATGCATCCTGGCGGTTAAACCCGTATTTTTTCAGGAATTCTTCGAGAATAAGGGCAATGCCGGGCGTGCGGTTCAGCACTTCCTGCGGGATCCGGGTTTCTCCGTTAACGATCACATGAGTGGCCTCAAAATTTTTCAGGCTTTCCTCAAAAACGGCCTGCAGATCCTGAAAACGTTCCAGGTTTACTTCAAAGGTATGCTCCAGGCCGGGGTTGATCACCTGTAACAGGGGGATGACCCGGTTACGGATACGGTTGCGGTGATAGTGGTCTTCGCGGTTGGACAGGTCTTCGCGCCAGGGGATACCGTTCTCGTCCAGGTAAGCCAGGATCTGCTCAGGAGTAGCATGAAGCAGGGGGCGGATCACCCGGCCGGTTTTTACCGGGATGCCGGTAAGCCCCTTCGGGCCCGTTCCTTTGGTGAAATTCAGGAGCAGGGTTTCCAGGTTGTCATGCAGGTGGTGGGCCGTAGCGATCCGGTCCAGTTTATGGTGGGTTGCCAGCTCCTCAAACCAGGTATAGCGAAGCTCACGGGCGGCCATCTGGGTAGATATACCCTTTTCTGCCGCGTAGACTTTGGTATCAAAAGACCGGCTGTGGAAAGGGATGTGATGTTGCCGGCAAAAGCCGGCCACCAGTTTTTCATCCGCATCGGCATCGGCCCCCCGCAGTTTAAAATTCACATGAGCCGCCTCTGTCTTGTACCCTTCCGAATGAAAAAGATGCAGCAGAGCCATGGAATCTTTCCCCCCGCTGACCGTTACCAGGATCCGGTGGCTCTTTTCACAGAGAAGATTAACGGTGTTCCGGAAAACTTTGCGCAGCATAAAGAATAATTTCCATCAAATTTAGCGTTATTTTTGCCTGATGAAAAGTGTGTTCCGATATTTCTGCGGGATATTTCTGGGGATAATGCCCGCCGGGGTACTGGCCCAGAAACCGCTTAATCCACCTCCGCCCACCGGCCCCCAGAGCATTGTGGAGGTGCTGAATTCTGATATCCAGGAAGGGGTGAACCTTACCAATATGCAGGTGACGACCTTTACCGGAAACGTGATTTTCCGGCACCAGGGCGTACTTATGGGGACCGATAAAGCCATTCAGAATACCAGCACCAATATCATGGAGGCGTTCGGGAATATCAAGATCAACCAGGGTGATACCCTGACCATTGTAGGCGATACCCTGTATTACGAAGGCAATACCCGTGTGGCCACCATCTGGGGAAAAAGTGTGGTGCTCAGGGATAAGAAAGTAACCCTGAGAACCCAAAAGGTGATCTACAATATGGCCAGCGGCATGGCGTACTATCCCGTGCCGGGAGAGATCATGCAGGACTCCAGCCGGCTGACCAGCAATACCGGATATTACAATACCAATACCAAGTATTTTAACTACATCGGCGATGTGGAGGTGATGCACCCCAAATTTGTGCTGTGCACCGATACCATGGACTACGACACCCACACTAAAAAAGCTATTTTTAAGGCGCTGACCACCATCAGAGGACAGGACGGCAACATGATCGCTGAAAAAGGCTGGTATAATATCCAGACCAAAGAATCTTATTTCAGCGGCCGGTCAACGGTAGACAATGAAAAGTATGTGCTGATAGGGGATACCCTCAATTACGACAGCGAAAAGGACTTTGGCTGGGCCCGCGGCAATGTGGTCTTTGTATCTAAGACTGACAGCCTGATTACCGTGGGCGATGAAGCCATACGGGTAGGAAGCCAGGGCATTACCAAAGTGAATGGCGCTACCATTACCCGGTATATTTCCGGGAACCAGCCGGCGCTGATAGCGGGAGACTCCTTACGGATTGTTGAAAAACCGAAACTGCCGGTACGGTCCGGAAGTGCGATGGCCGATACCCTGGATGCCGGTACTGAGCAGATCATTGAAAAACCAAAACTGCTGACCCGGCCGGGGAGAGGGCTGCCGGATACCCTGAACACCGCTGCCGACACCTTGAAAGTGCTCCCTGCGGTGACGGTTACAGATACCGTTAGCCTGGCCCCCGATACCCTTCAGAATACCCCGAAAAAAGCCCCGTCGCGCGAAGATGTGCAGTTTATCATTGCCACCGGTAACGTGAAGGTGTACCGGGAGGATATGCAGAGTGTTTCCGATTCACTGATCTACAGTGCCCCGGATTCTACCATAGGTTATTACAAGGAGCCGGTGCTCTGGCATAAACGGAACCAGATCAAAGCGGATTCCATAGACGTTTTCCTGAAGAATAACCGGATAAACCGGATGGAAATGGTGCGAAACAGCTTTATTATCGAGCAGGACAGCCTGCTTAATTTTAACCAGATCAAAGGCCGGAACATGAATGCTTATTTCTCCGACAGCTCCCGGCTGGAGCAGATTCACATTCACGGAAATGCGGAATCCAAATATTTTATCCTGGATGATAAGAACAAAATTGTGGGGCTGGATCTGTCGCAATGCTCTTCCATGAAATTCATATTTGTCAATGAAGAGCTGGAAGATATCTATTTCTACGGGGACGTGGACTCCCGGCTGGTACCCCCCGGTGAGATCACGCAGGCGGAGTCGCGTTTTGAAGATTTTAATTACCGCATTTCCGAGAAACCCTCCAAAGAGAGTATCCTGGCGCTGAAGCACGGGAAGTTGCTGGAGAATACAGTAAGTGAAAAGTTAAAAATGAAAAATGAAAAATAATAGAGGAGTTTTCCATATTTTTTCATTTTTCATTTTTCATTTTTCATTTCACGGCGAAAGCCTGGAAACTCCCCACCCGCCCCCTTCACGGCTATACAGCAGCCGGTCATGCAGGCGGTTGGGTCTTCCCTGCCAAAACTCAATGGATCCGGGCAGCAGGAGGTAGCCGCCCCAGTGCTCAGGCCGGGGAATGACCTCCAGGTCTTTGAATTTTTCTTCGTAGAATTTCAGCTTATCGTTCAGCACCTGCTGAGACGTGATCTGTTCACTCTGGTGGCTTACCCAGGCACCGATCCGGCTCCCTCTCGGGCGGGAGTGGAAATAGGCATCCGACTGCGCCGCCGTGAGCTTGCGTACTTCGCCCTCTACCCGGATCTGCCGTTCCATGAGGTCGTAGAAAAAGGTCAGGCAGGCAAAGGGGTTTCCGGTCAGCTGGACTCCTTTGTGGCTGTTATAATTGGTGTAAAATTCAAAGCCTTCTTCAGAGGCTCCTTTAAGCAGTACCACCCGGGCGTGCGGCCGGTTTCCGGAGACGGTTGATAGCACCATGGCATTGGGCTCCCGGATACCTCCTTCCAGGGCTTCAGCAAACCAGGTTTGAAAGAGGGTCAGAGGCGAAGCAGGTGCACTGACCTCTGAGAGTTCGGATTTTTCATAGTGAATCCGAAGATTTGAAATATCTTTGCTGTTCATGTAAATTTTCTATAGGTGTTTGAATATTATTATTAATTTTGCTTTTTCACAAAAGTAATTATCTATTTCGATTAATGAGCGAGTCAAGTTTAGAACCGAACAACATGGAAGAAAATAATGACGGTAAAAAAGTTTCTGACACGTCTGTAGAGCAGCTCCCTTCTCCTGAAGGCGAAACGCCGGCCCCGGCAGAAGAGCCTGCCGAAGGTACCTCTGCAGATTTGGAAGCTATTGAAGAGATAGAAGAAGAATCGGAATCTATTCTTGAGTTTGACGAAGACTTTTCCAATTATTCCAAAAAAGACTTTGTTGACCTCGCAGACCGTTTGCTGGAAGCCATGAATTCCCGCACCCTCTCGGTGGCGGATGTGAAGAATATTGACAATGCCCTGAAGGTGATACGCAGTGCTTTTGATGAAATTCATCAGCAGGAGAAAAATGAGGCCTTAGCAGCGTATAAAGCCGAAAACGGATCAGATGAAGGTTTTGAGTTCAGGAATGACAATTTCTCGATCCGTTTTGAAGGTATCCTGATCCAGGTGCGTGAGAAACGGCATGCCTTTTTCCAGAAGCTGGAGCGGGAAAAAGAAGATTACTTTGAGGTGAAAACCCGCCTGCTGCAAAGGCTGCGGGAGATTGTGGATATAGAGGAGAAAGGCGAGTCAAAAAATAACTGGGAAGCCTTCAAGAACCTGCAAACCGAATGGAAAAATGCCGGGAATATCAATTCACCGCATAACGGTTCGCTGTGGTCGGCCTACAATGCCCTGGTAGACCGGTATTTTGATATCCGGAGTATCCAGAATGAACTCAAAGACCTGGACCGCAAGAAGAATATCGAAGCAAAAGAGGCGGTAGTGGTGAAAATTGAAGAGATCGCGCAGTCGCTGGCAACCACCCCCATCAATAACGTCACCCTGAAGAAAGCCAATGAGCTGCTGCAGGAGTACAAGCATATCGGCCCGGGGCCCAGAGAGGAGCAGGATGCGCTTTGGGACCGCCTGAAGAAGGCATTTGATGTGATTTACGATAAGAAGCGGGAGCTTCAGAAAGAAAGCTCGGAGCTTTCGGAAGAAGTGCTGAAGGCCAAGAGTCAGCTGCTGGCTAACCTGCAGGCCTACCTGGAATTTAACAGCGACTCTATCAACGAATGGAACGCCAAAACCCGGGAGGTACAGGCCATCCAGGATCAGTGGAACGCCATTAAAGGCGGAATGCCCCGGGAGAAAGGCAAAGAGGTCAGCAAAAACTTCTGGAGCACACTTAAGCAGTTTTTCAGGCACAAAAGTGAGTTCTTTGCCAAGCTGGAAGCCAAACGGGAGGCCAACTACAAAGCCAAAAGCGAGCTGGTACAGCAGGCGAAGGAGATCCTGGAAGCAGGAGATTACTCTGCGCCCAATACCAACCGCATCATTGATCTTCAGAAAAAGTGGAAGACCATAGGGCATGTGCCTGAAAAGTATAAAGACAGCCTGTTTGAAGAGTTTAAGTCAGTGTGTGATACCTATTTCAATCATAAACGCGACGAAAGCAAAGCCCAGGATTCGGAATACGACAAGAACCTGGCTGCCAAAACCGCTATCTGTGAAGAGATAGAGAAGCTGGTGGCGGAAGGGGAAACCAATCTCAACCGGCTACCTGAATTCAAGAAGAGCTTTAACGCCATCGGTTTTGTGCCGAGAAAGGATATGAAGACCATCCAGGACCGGTTTATCAAGGCTATCAACTCGTATGTAAAAGCTGCCAGCGGACTGGAGAAGTCAGAGAAAGAAAAGCTGATGATGCAGAATGAGGCCGAGGTGGTGCTGAAGTCGGGCGGCAACCTGAACAAAACCGAAAGTGACCTCCGCAGGAAGATCAAGAGCCTGGAAGATGAAATATCACTGACTAAAAATAACCTGGAATTCTTCGGCTATTCCAAAAATGCAGATAAGCTCAGGGCAGAATACCAGAAGAAAATAGACAAAGGCGAGGCCGAGCTGAAAGAGTTGAATGCCAAGCTGCGGTTAATTGTGGCGGCGAATTAAAAGAGATGAGAGGTTCCCGGAAGGGGCCCGGAAAACTCCCGGAAACGGGAGTTTTTTGTTTTAGAGACTCTGACCGGGTGTCAATTGTCTTATAACGAAGCTGTTACTCTGTTATCATAGCCGCTCTTCAATTACAGAGGAGTTTTCTGGCAAACTATAGTGCCTACGACACATTCTGTTATGATCAGGAGAAAAAAAATACCGTTAACTAAGTTTTTGGTATGAGCTTACAGGATGTTTCAAAATATTATTCTTAACTTTCACCTACTTAGTAAATAAAGAAATTGATAAAACTACCAATTTTTTGGTCACATTCTTGTAACTAAACTTTATTATTTATGAACCTTTCAGGCAAATATTATTATGCTAAGCTAAGCATTCTTTGCATGGCTCTCGTATGGTTTAGTAGTTGTAAAAATACACTTTCAGAAGTAAAAGCTGAAGCAGAAGAACCCGCAGATCTTGTTTATCCATCCTATAAGACGCCTTGTGAATGGCCGGAGTTGCTAACGCTTACCGATTGTAAGGGATTAATAGTAAAACATGCATATCAAACGGGTGTCTTTGAAATTACGAATCTTGATGTGCTCATTCCCACAGGAGAGCTATGGCCTTGTTCATTGCCCGAATCTTTTATGAAAGATAGTATTCATGTGATTTTTAGCGGAAAGGTAAAATATATTAAAGATTATGTAACAAAAGATGGTAGAACTATAGGAGACAACGATGCTTTACCTGTAGAGTTAAC
>Ga0206106_100082_pt1 | contig 173557 bp, 131 predicted proteins | sample 1B1ome_FD_148677 | JGI IMG/M metagenome (GOLD analysis project Ga0206106, IMG submission 148677) | Enriched microbial communities from leaf-cutter ant dump, University of Wisconsin, Madison, United States - 1B110A | ecosystem: Environmental > Terrestrial > Nest > Insects nest > Nest dump... | reverse complement strand
CCTCCTCCGAGGCTGAATGGGTGCGGGGATCAATCAGAAAATGCAACTCCATCTAAAAATTCCAGTTTTGAACCGTCTCTGTCCAGTTTTGCTCCGTCTCTGTCAAATTTTGAACCGGCCCCGACAGGTGAAATTGCGTGTGATTCTGCCCTCGTGCTAGATTGACTGCCTTTCCAGCACGTTGACACCTTTATCTCCAGATGTAATCTTTCCCGAAAAGGAAAAATGTCCGATCTAACACATACCCAACTGGAAGCTCTAAAAGAGTATACCCTTGAAGACCTCGACTGCGATGCTCGGTTTACCAGATTCATCGAATCAAGTCGGACTGCAATTGCCATCGTGCCAGAAGAATATGGAGAACCCCGATGCTTCGCCCATAAAGCGGGCAGCGGCAGTTTCGGAAAATGGATTAGACTTCATAAGCCCCAGATTGATGTGGTCATCATACCAGCCCACCAACAGATCGAACTAAGGTCATCAGATTTTTGGCTTCCTCTCGTATATCTCACACAAGATATAGCCCTCCCTGTTTATATAAATATAGCATCAGACTACATTGCCGAAAAAATGAGAAATGCCTTAAAAGGCGATAATCCAACCATTCACATAAAAGCGGAGTATCAAGATCAAAAAAGTGGCACGATAAAGCGGTTTGCATTTAAAGGGGATCACGATGCGTTGAAAGCCGTAATCAAGAAGTTTGACATTAATGAATTCATGAAGCTCAAATGAGTTTTAGAGCAAAAACTTCGGAGACTTTATTTGCCGCGCTGGAGTCCATGACTGAACGATTGCTTGACGCAATTGACAAAATTGAATTTCAGGTTGCAAAGGAGCTTGTTGAAAAGATTCGCGAATTTATATATCAAAATAAAAATCTTATTCCTGAAAGGGAAAAGGGATTCCTTGATGATTTATTTGTTTTACGTAGATACGCCGATTTAGCGGAAGCCCATTTCAAAACGTGGAAATCAATTATAAACGGTGAATTCACTTTGTCTTGGATTTCCCTGCAAGATGGATTGGATGCAATTCGGCATATCAAGAAATTTTCACATTTGCAGCCTCCCCTCTATGAGCAGCAGCTTCTAGGATTAGAAAAAATCTACCCATACACATTTTTTGCAAGTGTCGGCTTGATGGTGGACTGCTATATTTGCAACATTTGCGGATTTGATATAGATTCTTTCGAGTGCCCTCATGTGGTGGATGAGCTTTATAATGGCACTTTAGCCCAAGGCATCCCGAACAACGTAACGGGAATGGATCACGTGTCTATTGTTGAAAACCCCAAAGATAAGCGCTGCGTGGTTGAATATGAAGATAATTCTGAACATTTTTCTCTGCTTCAATATCTTTCTAATGCCTTAAGGGCGGAAAAATTTCGGATTTCCAGTTTTCGAGATGTAGAAATTTCCAAACGCAAAGTTTTCAACCCCGACTACGTCAGTTTGGGCAGGAATGAGAAATGTTATTGTGGCAGCGGAATTAAGTTCAAAAAGTGTTGTATTGCTGAAAGAGAGCTTGTGATAGATCATTTCGATCTTATTTTCTCCGATTCTTTAAAACCGCAAGGTCGGATGGAAGAGCTGTTGAAAGCACCGGAGTCGTTGTCAGTCGAAAGTTTTACTCAAGGCTCCAAGGTTAGTCTCAGGATATTGTAGCGACTAGCAGCCTGTCGGACTCGCCTCCCGTGATAAGAAAGAAAGCATGGCCGGCCGCTTCGTAACCGTAGACCACGACACGCCGCTGATCCTGCCTCCGGACCTTCGGGAGTGGGTTCCAGCAAACCATTTGGTGCATTTCGTTATGGATGCCGTAACCGAGCGAAAAGTTTGAAAAGGGTCTGAAACGGGTTTGAAAAGGGTCGTAACCCTTTTGCTTTAACGCCCCGCCCGCTTGCGGCGAATCAGTAACGCCATGTCACGCATCGTGATTTCCACCGCCCCGGAGCGCACTGCCGCCGCCCGCTTCGACGCGCAAACATCGAAATGCTCATGCGGCGTGCCCTGCTTTTGCAGCCACCGCCGTGAAACACCGATCGAATCGGCCATCGCCAGAAGCTCGGCGGTGGTGTCGGCGAGCATGTGGCACATTTTCATGCGGCCGTAACTCGCCTGCATGTCGTCTACGTAAACCATCGTCAATGGAGGTTCGCGGACGCCACGCGAGCCGTCTGCGGAACCGTCGCGGAGTCCTCGCGGGGTTCCCGGGCGCGATCCTCGAACCGGGTGAACTCCTTGCGGAAAGTCAGCGGTACTTCCCCGACCGGGCCGTTGCGCTGCTTGGCGATGATGAGTTCCGCCTCACCCTCAACCTCGCCCCGCTCATCGTCATCGACAGCGTAGTATTCCGAGCGCACCAGTAGGCCGACGAGGTCGGCGTCCTGCTCAATGGAACCGGATTCCCGCAGATCGCTCAGGCGCGGCTTTCCCCCGGCCCGGGCCTCCGGGTTCCGGTTGAGTTGGGCGGGGACGATGATTGGCAACTCCAGTTCCTTGGCCAGCGCCTTGATGCCGCTGGAGATTTCCGCGATCTCAATCTGTCGGTTTTCCTGCCCCCGCTTGGATGGCGACTTGAGAAGCTGGAGATAGTCGATGACGATCAGTTTGACATCGTGCTGTGCCTTGAAGGGAGCCTACCAACATGAGATGGACAAAGATGGTCATCACCGCCTCCTCAATCTTTTGTCCACGGTGCAAGGTCGCGTGATCGTGTCCGGATACCCGTCATCGCTCTACGATGAAAAGCTCTCGGGCTGGTTCCGCCGTGAAAAACATGCCAAGGCTGATGGGGGTGTCTCCCGGAGAGAGGTTCTGTGGATGAACTTCCGTTCACTCCATCTCTGAGCCCGACCCCTGTTCACACCCCGGACCCGGTTCCTTTTGATCCAGAAGGGGCAAAGCGGACCCTTTTCACTGACCCTTTTCAAACTTTTCGCTAACGGTTTTCCAGACCTGAAAAGGGTTCCATTCGTAACCCACTAAACCACAGGCAATTATAGCCAAATCAAACCATTTCAACCCATTTCAATCTTTTCGCTCGGTCATGATCTCGTGTTCAGATCGCGCCAATGCCACCGCGTAGGGCTTGAGCGCCTCCTGCCGCTTCCGCGTGCCCAAGGAGTAGTGAAACTGTCCCGGCTGGATGATTCCTTCCAGATCGGAAGGCACCCGTCGCCGGAAATAATACACGCCGTTGGCGCGTCGATGGAGGTACATTTCGGAGTTCGCCACGCCGGGTTGTGTAACAGGTTGTGTCACAGAATGGCAGTCGTAACTCGTTGATGTAAGGGGAGTTGCTTGATTTCCAGCTACTTAGAACAGGAAACGCGGAGAGGGGGGGACTATGCCCGGACTCTCTGCAAGCTTGTGTTTATCAGGGGCCAAGAGCCGCTTGATGTTTCAAGTGTATCGGGTTGGTGTACCAGTTGGCAAGAAGGAAACAATGGTCACAGAGAATGCGACATGTCTGTTGATCCAAACCCCAGCTTTCGCACAGAATTTGCAGAAAGAACGACGATTCCCCAATATGTGGGTCTCGCAGGAATGCACCTACCGTGATGGCGCTCCTTCTTCTTTCAACATCGAAAAGAACTCCTGAAGGCGGTTTATGGCGTCTCGGCGTATCCCCCCCAGCATGTTGGCAACGTCTTCGCGTTTTGGTGCAGGTATGCTGTCCCCCGCCGCCTTGGCGGACTCCTGTAAGTCGTAGCGGATTTAAAACGTATCCTTGCGTTCGTCTTCGCGTAGACATAGAGCCATACGCCAGCGGCCAGCTTGATGGCGTGAACAATAAGCTTCTCCTCGACGCCCTCGGCGGATGGCGGGACTTCTGTTCGTCGGAAACGATTCCAATGCCGTGAAAAAGCCGGTTGATTGTTGAAACCGGGTTCAAATCGGAAACCGGAGGAGCGAGAGGTGATCGTCCTCATGAGTTCCCTACGCCGAAAGCGCAGAGGTAAGCAAATGAGCTTCGCTCGAATTGTGAGGAGCTAAATCGTCGGGGGCTTCCAGCTCGAACGATGCATTTTGGCAGACAACGACGGTACAGAATATCCTTAAAAGGTGTTAGGCTGGTGCGTCATGAATCAATATTAGCATTTACTGATGAGTCGCCTGTCTTTGATTCGACTTTCCGAGGAATAAATTTCGCATGTGTTTTCTTCAAATAGGCCGTGGCACTATCTCTGTCAGCAGTGTAGGAAAGCTGCTTATTCAAGAACATTAAGCGAGCACGCGCATCATTGATGACTTCAGCCCAAGGTTTTACCCATACCGTAATATCAAATTCGGGATCATCATGAATTTGCCCTTTAGGACGATGCCTTTGATTGGCCTCTCTCTTGGCGTAGTCATCTAAGTCATTGGAAATGGCAATAAATGTCCAACGGGTTTTTAGATTCCGGAATCGTTCGTCAGAAGCAACAGCAAAGGCGTATTTTTTAATTTGAGCAATAACTTCGTCGTCGATTCTCTTAGATGGACGCTTCAATTCAACAACTAAATAATCGAATTCTCCTGCTCGTGGTTGAATGGCTCTTTTCAACATGAGGTCGATGCGCCCCGTCTTTCCATCGGATAACTTCACCGCATCAAGGCCATCATCGCAGCGGGGCCCAAGAATATGTAAGTGCTTAGTTAGCACTTCCTCAAGGCGAACTTCGCTGCCCGCAAGGGTGAATTCCTCATGGAAAAGCCATGCCTCAGTTTCTAGGATTTTATGTAATTGATCGCGTTCAAGAAGCTTCTTTTTGTTCTTTTTTTCAAAGAGCAAGTCTTCCAGTGCGAGGAGAAAATCGAGACGATTGGACACCACCCTTGCGGAGCTGATGATGGAGGATAGCGGTGTTTTCTTGAGAAGAGTGGCTAATTCGTCCTGAGCTTCCTTTTTTAATCCAAGAACTTCTCCAATGATTTCTTGAACCGACTCAGGATTTTCTTTGATTGCCTGAGCCAAAAGCCGGAAGGTGAATTTTCGGGATTTAAAATCTGTATCTTCAAACGATGGGAGATAACTCTGAACGTTTGCAGCTAAAATATCAAACACCTGCCGCTCGGCTTCCTCTACCGGGCCAATGTCGCTTTTATCTTCGTAAGGATAGATTTGTTCTTCTTTCCAGCGTTCTACAATCTTGCTGTAATCTTCCGCTTGGCGACGGCGGAAATGTTCGCTGATTCTAGACTTTGCAACCTTCAAAATAATTCCGACATCTCGATGTATATCATCGAGTATGAGAAGATTTTCTTTGTCGAGTTCCCGAAAATGAGCGGATTTGATGTATGCAGTAAAATTAAATCCTGGTGCACGAATTTGTTGTCCTGCTTGAGACTCAGCCAAAGAGATGCCATTTGCATCACATAGATGAAGGACTCGATCTGTTGGTATTTTCCACTCGATAATAGATAAATTGGCTTGGGTTACCTTTCCGTCTCCTAAGTCAATATCTCCAAGGAAGTATTCATTGCTATTTTTCTGCGCCTCTTTGGGATCAACTCTAATACCGTTGTATTCTAGAGTAAGGTGCGGATATTCCGTCAGATACGACGCGAATATTTTGCCCATTTCTTGCGGTGCCGAATCATCAAGCAAGGATCGAAAATCCTTTTTTAGATTTAAAATGACTACTTCTGTTCCTTTTGATGATTCATCTGCAATAATAGGATCAGTGCTCTCAAAATCATCCAAAGATAAGCTTCTTCCTGTAATCTTATAAGATAAAGCTTGCCCATCATTTTGATATGTTGTGTTCCATTCGACAAGACCTCCAAGGCCAAAAGCTTTGAATCGTCCCTTTCCGCCCTTTCCATGAAGGGCACGGCCATTGAGTCGTCCTTCCCTTTTTTTCCACGATTCCCCTAAGCTTCCGAAAAGAGTTTGGGATTTCGAAAAATCAATACCATGTCCATAATCCCGAACTCTGATGGACTGAATCCCACCAAGTGCGTTTAAGTCGAAATGAACTTGAACACGATCTGACATAGCATCAAAACCATTCCAGATCAATTCCGCCACGGCTAACAGAGGGCGTGATGTGACTGTAAGTGTTTCGAGAAAGTCTTTTTTGGCGGTGACGGGAATTTTGGCCATAATAGAGAACTATCGGAAATATCCTTTAAATGCAACATAGCCGACAATTATCGGCGTAAATCGAGGCATAGGGGCGGAAGGCCATCCTGAACCCTCAAGTCATCCAAAGCCTTGCGATAGCGGGCGGCAAGCTGGTTCGAGCCTCCAACAGCTTTTAAAACGCCTTTGCGGCGTAGCTGTCGAATTTCCGGCAAGAAATCAATTCCCCTTTGGCCCACTCTGATGCAGCTGTTTTCGACGAGAATTTTCACAAAGTTTTTGGCGGCGTTTTTCGCTTTGATTGTGCCGAAAATTTCGGCCAGCAACTCATAGGCACTGGCTGATTCGGAATCCGGTTGCAGTGCCTTGTTGCGCGTGGCGGGGCTTCCGGTAAGACTCGCCATGACGTCCCGCACGTGAAACACTTTCATCATCTCCCACGGAACGAGTTTCCAGGCATCGATCCCCGTTAACCTGCCGTCGATAATTCGAGCAGCACGGTTGAGAGGGGAAATCATTGTCCGCCGTGAAACTTCCGATCCGAGGGATTCGAGATAGACCACGGCGGGATTTACTCCACGGGTTCTTTTCAAAGAGGGGATCGTCACCGCATCTCGCGGCAGGATAACGGCAAGAGATTGGGGCATTTGCGAAGAATCGGTATAATTGAGTGCTAGAATTCCCATTCTATTACCTTACTTTTCGATGACCATTTGGAGGCACGTTTCATGAGAGTCGCCCCAGAGGGGGGGGGCGCTGGGCTACTGCAAACGGTTGCAGTCGCTTATGGCTGTGACACCGGAGGGCGGGGTCTTCTTCGGATTCGGGTCCGGAGACTTCCGGCGGCGTTGGTTTCCCTCAGAACATCCAAGGGGTCGCGAAAGGGTGCTGTGGGGACGTACATTCCGTTGCCGTTTGATTCCAGAATTCCCTTGGCCTTTAACGCGGTTATCGCATTTTGGAGGCATGGAATTCCACGAGATGATATTGCGCCTACACTAAGAAGCTGCCGGATTATATCCGAGCAGATTGAGGGAGGATTGGGATACGCTTCAAATATCTTAAAAAAGGCTTCGATGGGGGCTGGTGAACAATGCGGTCTTTCACTTTGTTTGCTGATATGTGAAAGAATGCGGTTGGTGACGAGAGTAGCTCTCATTTCGATTCTTTTTAGGTGTTTCTTCAATCCTGCTAAGGATTTGAAGGTATGGCCTCCCGCGCGGGTGGGATTGCCTAACTCATTATAGGCACGGGGAAACTGAAATCGAGATTTTCCGGAGAGTGTGTGCGTCACTTCGAAGCGTACCCTTCTGTTGGTTTTTGCATATACTTTCACGTCTTCACCCGCGCTATGCTTTGTTTTTACCAGAAGGCCGTCATGCTGCTTTTTTCCATCCGAGGAGTACTGCTTTGTATCGGTATTGTTTTTTGAAAATGTTTGGAGATAGGAGCCGATCTGCCGAGTCAACCGAATCGGGTCTGTGGATTTCCATTCAAAGTATGTCTCGCATTTCTTGAGGTTATAATACTCTTGATGCCCATGGGAAATAAACTGGTAATCACAAACCCGGGTGAGTTCCTTCTCAAAGGCCGCCTTGATCCCTCGGATGTGTTGGATCACGGAATCGCATCCTTGATTTTCAGAGAAAGCCTTTTGATTTCCTTTGGTGTTCGGAATCCAGTTCGTGTTTCCGTCCAAGCCATACTCATTGTTTATGCATGGTTCTTGATCAATAGCCCTTGCACTTTTTTCGGTACAGGGGGCATTGGGATGGTTTCTGATGTACCGTGTTGGATTGATCGAGAGATACAGTCTTGCCTTTGCGATCCACGCCCAATTGCCTTTCTCTGTGGTTGGATGTTTACTGATTTCCCAAACGCATTTTCCGGAAAAGTTGGGCGGGGCCACCTGTTTAATGACTTTCCCATTACGATCGACTATCTCATATGCCTGTTTGCGAACCACCTGTTCTAGAATGAATTTCTCTCTATTCTGAAAGCATTCTGCTATCTCGTTCCTTGTTTTGGCGATTCTGTTGAAAATCCAACCGTAGGTTCCTCTATGGTCTTCGCGTTTTCTGCTGGTTTTTGAAATAGTGGGAGGCGATCCCAGTCTATCCAGTATCATTTCAATGTCGTCTGAAGATAGTGCCGCGACAAAGTAGTCTCCTAGTTCTAGTTCTATTTTGTCATGCTTTGCTGCGCTGGCTTCTACTTTGATTTCAGGGTCGAATTCTTGGATGAACATGGTTGCTGGTTCTGTTTCTTCATTGCCTGCCTCACCTATGGTATATAGTGCACATCGATTTGATCCCGCTGAGGCCCTGCAAACGTTTGCAGCAAACTCTGTTTTATGCTGGATTTCTTAAATGAGGCAATTGGGGGTCATCATAGCAAAACCAATGGTGTGTTTAAAGGGATATATTTATCCGATTTATTGCAACATAAGAAAATTACGCGCAAGTTTGGATGCTCATTGAACTTGTGCCATTTTGCACTTATGCTCTGTTCCCAATATGACTACACGACGTGGCAGAAGAAGGGTGTTCTCCGATGCACAGCGGAGATTTCTCAAGGCATTTCGACTGAGCATGGGAAACATAAGCTCGGCGGCAAGGTCCGCTCACATCGGGCGGCGTACCTATTACAATTGGCTAAATACGTGCCCGCAGTTTGCCGAATCCGTTAAAATGGTGAAGGAAAGGTGCGTTGAAATAGCGGAAGAGGCATTGTTCAAGAATATCGCTCAAGGGAAAGAAGCCTCGATTATTTTCTTCTTGGAGAGACGCGGACAGAGCCTTGGTTACAGTTGAAAAAGCGGCCTTTTCTGTGCCATCTGTCACCTTGTCACCCGTGTCACATAAGGGGGCATTTCCAGCCCCTCGGAGGTCACTCGAATTCACGGAAGAGCACTTCCACTGTCCCGGTTCCGAAGAAGCCTTTCTCCTTCACCACCAACGTCCACTTTCCTCTGAAGGCCGACGAAGGAAGCTCGAAGCCGGTCACCATCGTCTTGGTTAAGCCGGGCTGGAGTTCACTCAGGATGAAGTCTTTATCCTCCCGCTCCATCATCAAGGCGGTGTTTAGGCGCGACGAGGAGCGGAAGATTCTACCGGCTTCGTCTTTGAATGTGACGTCATCGGTAAGAACGGTTTCGGTCTCGTTGGAGTCGTTTGTGATGCTGTAGGTGACGATCAGGAACAGGGCATCGTCTTGTGCCCTTACTCTTGAGAACCGTGAACCAACCTCGCTGGTAACATCGTCGCTGATAAAACGATAGGTGAAGTCTCCCAACCGGAACGATTCACCGGCCCTTGCGGTTTTGACTTTAGAGGAACTGCGGCTCTTCTTGGGCTTTGGCTCTGAGGCGTATTCCTCAACATCGGATTCCGAGGAAACTTGAGTGGTCCTCGGCTCCGTTTCACGGTTCATGGCGAACAGGAAGAAAATCCCGAAGGAGATGGTAAGGACGATCTTGGCTTTGGTGCTGAAGGCATTCCCCAGCCAAAGCAGGATAAGGCCGATGGGATAGAGGAAGAGGAGGCAAAGAATCGTCGGCCAGCGGCGAGGTGGGTTCTGAGCCATTGCGGGATGGATGGAGCCGGTGCCTTTAGAAAGATCGCCATACCGTCGCCAATCAGTGGAGCCTTTGCGAATAACAAAGGTTTCATCGGTAATGATTCCTTCGCTGGCCAGCCGTTTGAGTTCATACAAGTGGACTGGCCCGATGGTGCCGCCTTCTGGTGAGGCGTAAAACCAATCCGGTTCATTTGTAGATGATGCAGGAGGAGGTGGTGGTACGGTGTTCATACGTGAAAGAGCGTGGCTTATTAGTCTAAGTGGACGGAAAGTGTGAAGTGCTGGCTCGGCGTGGTTAACCTCATCCTCAAACGAATGGGGGATAACACCTCAGTTTGCTCGGAATGGTCAGTGCCGATTCTTGCTTTCAGTCGTTGAATACTCTCGTCAATCCTCTTGAGTGGAATGGAGGGAGCAAGGGTTTTGACGATAAGCGTTGTGGCTTCGTGTTTTTCGTGCATCGGCATTTCTCCGCCTTCTTCTATGACGATGAACCCGATTTCATCAATGTCCTTCAAACGAGGAATGTCGATTCGAACCCGATCAAGTACGTAGATGCTAGCCACTTGGTAGTCTCCTACCCTTCTGAACTGTATTTCACTAATGTATATTCCTGAATCAGGTAATGCGGCTGCCTGCTCCTTCAGGGAAGAATGGAAATCCGTTAGCGTTATAGGAAAGAAAGGGATGGGATCATTGTTATCCGAACTGCTTGATCCTTTCGAACCTCTTCCCCCCGTGTCACTGCTCTTCCCTGATGTCGTAACGCTTTGGAAGAGTTTGCTCGCGCCTCGCCACAATGCAGGGACGTTAACAAGAAGAACGAGACCCAAGCACACGGCGATAACGACACGCCTGGAATGGTTGATGTGATGTCGGCAAAAGGACAACGCGCGACTAAATGCGGCTTTAATCTTCGGCACGGCATCGGCAGCAAAGGCCCGGAAGTCAAAGGGTGGTCCCGGAACGCCTGACTCGTTTGCGCCTGCATAACGGTAGGCGATTGCGACAATGGCCGCTCCGGCGATTACAATCACGTAGAGGCCGAAGCCGACCCAGTTGATGGCGTAGTCATCCGTATCTTTATCTCCCGATGTCGCAACCCAGTGGATGGCCCAAAGTCCACATAACATGGCTAACCCGCCAAGGGCTCCGGTAGCCCACCTGCCATTACGGGAAAGAGGGCGCGTACGATCCCCAACGGCAGCGATCACCCCCGCCACTAGAAACAGGAAGAACGTCTCCCAGTTGTTCCGATCCGCACCGGATACGCTGAGGGTTCGGCCAAAGATTGGAGCCTTCACCCACGGCATGAACGTCGCGATCATCCCCAAGAAGGAGAAAAGGATGAGGAGCAGCCGGTGGGGATTCCACTGTTTCACCCGGTTGAGCCAATGCGCGGGAGAAATCGCGAAGTCGCCAACGACGTCGGAAACTTTTCTCCATTCCGTCCCGCCTTCCTGAATGACGAAGGAATCCGGGGATAGAACCCCGTGTGAGGCGAGACGGCGTAACTCGGCCAGCGAAATCGGCCCTTGAGGCTCCCCGTCAGGAGTAGCGTAAAACCAGCGTGACTGTTCCGGTGAAACAGGAAGATGCGGTAGTGTCATGTGTCTTTTGCTTAAAGTGGCTTCTCAATGGCCCCCTGATTTGAACAGGGGGCCGGGAGTTGAGAAGCCGCTGTAAGACGACCGCGACGGCTTTTGGCCGCGAGGCTTGGACATAATGCCGCCGCCTCCCGGCCATTTTGTGGCTAGGAAGCGGCGTAGTTGCGGCCTACGCCAGCCGCTTACAGCGGGAGTTCTCAAGTCCCGGCTGACTCTCGCCAGCGTTTCAAGGATTCCGGGATTTCGCTTCGGATGTAAAGAGCGAAAACACTCCGTCGATTTGGTTGGGCTGGGAAACTGCAATCGTTTGCAGTCAGCCATTCCCGGAACTGGCCTGCTGCTCCGAGTAAAGATGCTCCAAGGAGAGCCCCGGATAGTTCACTTTGGAAATATGCTCCAGCAACTTCGGCATCTGGTAATGGCGGTACACACTTTCCGCGCTGTTCTCGGACTTCCATCCCCCAAGCTCTGAGGCGAACTCCAATTGAACGCCTTGGTTGAGTAGGATGGAGCGGAAATGATGCCGTAGAGAATGAAAGGTGGCTTTGGGCTTATAACCACATGCGGAAGCGAGAAAGCGGCCAAACCATTTGCTGAAGATATTGCTGTAACGCCCGTTGTGATCCGCTGGAAGGTCCGGGAAAAGCCGGGGAGAGGCTGTATCCCGTCGCCGTCCTTCGACGTAATCCATGAACCCGATTTTGAGCAATTCGGGGTGAACCGGCACCTTCCTTTGGCTGGTGCTGGTTTTGAGGCTCTTTTCCGTTTCCTCATCGTCTCCGAGGTCAAGCCGCGCGTGAAAATACGGGATGCCGTCTTCCTCCCCGATGTCCGCCACGTAAAGCTGGCAGATTTCGTTGCAGCGAAAGCCGCTGAACAAGGCAATCAGCGGCACCCAAAAACGTCCACGTCGCGGGTGCATGGGGCCTCTGGTGGCATACCCCCGGTCATCATCCACGCATCCGGTATAAAGCGGGGCGCGGAAGATGGCGTTAAGTTCTTCAATGGTGAAGCAAGGGCGTTTCCGGTGCTGGTTCTTGATTCGGAAAACCTCCGCAAGCTTGCGGCTCTTCGTCGGGACTTCGGAAATGTAGTTCTCTGCGTGGGCGTAGTTGAAGACGGCTTTCAGAAGAACGTAGTAGTTCTGCAAGGTCTTGGGGCCGAGGGTGCGCGTATCATTGGCGGCTGCCGCTGCGGCCATCGCCTTCTCGACCTTCATTCCGGGGTAACGCTGGGCCATGTTGACGGGAATGCGGCGCAAGACGTCACCGAACTTTGCGATGTCCTCGGGGGTGATTGATGCCACCGGCGTCGATTCGCCAAAAAGCTCTCGCAGCAAACGGAAAACCAAGGCGTATGCCTTTGGGGTAACGGCAGATCGGTTCTCCTTCTGAAAATGAGAGAAATCTTCGAGCAATTCCCCAAGCGTTGCGTTCTTCCGCGACGCTGTTTCGGTGGCTTGGGCTGGCGCGGGAGATTGCAGGATGGTCGTGGAATGAAGGTGGGCAAAGGCAGGGTCAAAAGACCCGACGCTGGAGGTTCCGGTCTCCATCCGATTTAGCTGCCGCGTGAAAAGCTCTGAACGCGCCCGGCGAAAGAGCGGCACGAGACGCGAGTAGTCCTCGCTTTCTTTCTGGATGCCCCACTTCTTCCCCTCGCCCTGCAAATATTGGTCCAAATAGAACGATGCATCCTCTTCGCTTTCCGGGCAGAGGGTGCCTGACGAGGCGATGTCCCCTTTCAGGGTGTCCATAATATCCGCGTAAGTCGTCGGGTCGAGGTGGGGGAGTTTGGAACCGGCCCACCGTTCCTCTTTGGCATCTTGCGCGACAAACCATTCTGCCACGATGAACTGGAGGTCATTGTGCGAATACTTCGGGGCGAGTCCCCGTAGTCGTGCTTCCGCATCTTTGAAAAGCTGATCGACCCGGATGGACTCGAACTTCACCCGTTCGCGCCCTTCCTTCAGGTCTTTGGTTTTGAGGGAAACGCGAATCTCGACCTTGCCGACGATGGCGCGAAGGGCTTGCGGAACTTTGGCGCGGAGGTAGTAGGTTCCTCCGGGTTCACGACGGAAGAGACGGGTGTGGCCGGGCACGCTGGAAAAGGAGGCTGGTGTATCACTTTGGTGGTTCATAGCGGCCTTGAACCCATGATTAACACAAGCTTACGAGGGGAACGCCCCTTTTTTAGCCAAAACTGGCGGAGAGGGGGGGATTCGAACCCCCGGTACCCTTTTGAGGTACGGCGCTTTAGCAAAGCGCTGCTTTCGACCACTCAGCCACCTCTCCTTGTGTGGTGGGGGTTACTTTCTGTGCTCGGATTGTGTCCGGTTGAAGGATGGAAGACTCGCTTGCGAGCTTCCGGCAAACTCCCCTCAGGTCGCGCAGATCATCGGTGCCTGAACCTTTCTTGGCAAGCAACTTTTACCGCGGAATTTCGCCTTTTTTCTCTTTCCCTGCCGCGCTTCCCAATCCTATTTCTTTGCCCGATCCGGCGACTCGGTTTCCTCCGCCAGCGCGGTCCGTTGGGTCTCCTTTCGGGCGTTGAGAACGAAGGTGTTATTTTCCCCGTGGCGCGCCCAGGGGCCGTGGGGCACCTCCTCGAAATCAACAAACCGCCAGTCCGTCACGTCCGTGCTTTTCATCCCGAGATAATCCCGAACCGCCGGGGAAACATCCAGCCCCGCCCCTTTATTCAGATTTGGCCTGGGACGCTCGTTGCCAAAAACATACTGCCAATGATCCGTTCGAAATGGCCCGCAATCCTCCCACTGCGCATACGCCACCCGGCCATTGTACCGGATCGCCACCCAGCGCCCCTTGAGTACGCTCTTCCCGGGGCGTTCAAACGCTTCCTTGAACCACGGAATCACCCGCGATGCTTCCGGCTTGGTCGTTCCCCGTGTTGTGTCATTATAGGGAAGCGCACAGTAAAACGGATTCTGCTGCGGCGTGAACTTCACCGGAATGTAATCCGCCCGGTTGGTCGGGTTCGGATCGTCAAACCCACCGTAGTTCTTCGCCCATTGCTGATCCCAGGAACTTGCGTGATTAGGCACCGGATTGCGCTTGGTCGCCTCTTCCCCCACCCAGAACGTCGTCGTCACAATCCCGTTGCGCCACGGGTACCGCTCCTTCTCCGTCTTCCGGGGGGCCGGGACGATTTCGCTGGTTCCTTTCTCCCGCGTCTCAAGATAATCGGCCATCCCCGGCAGTTTCTCCGTCAGGGCGTCCGCAGGCAGACGCGAGGGGCGCTTTTCCTGCTTTTGCGAGGTTTTGGTTTTAGGAGAGAGCTGCGGGCGCACCGATTCTGTCGCCTTCCTGACGCTCAGAAACGAAGGAAGCGCTTCCCCGTGGGCGGAAAACGGAAATATCAGGGAAACCACGATGGCCGGTAGGTAAAAAGCCGGATTCATGGTGGAACCTCTCGCACTCCTTCGGGCGCTTTTCAACCCCGACCCCCGAAAAAAACCGCCTTGGGGGAATCGCGCAATGGCTGCGATGCGAGGATCAGGGCGTTTCCGCCGACCCCGATTTCCCGCCATCGGCCGGAGTGGCTGTTGACGCAGGGGCCGTTGGCGTGGCGGTCGGAGCCGCAGAAGCCGCCCCGGTCGCCCCGGTCTTTTCCTGGGTGCGCGGGGCGACCAGAGGCCCATTGCCGGAGGATACGCCGGGGACTCCGGAGACGCCACCGGCCGCGCCGGGAGATGAAGCGGGAGACGGCGGCGCCTCCGCCGTCCGGATCTCCAGAAGCTCCGCCCGCGGCTTGTCCAGCGCGTCCAGCAACGTTTTGGACAACAGATAGACCCTCCCCGCCAGCGCCTTCTCCCGCGTCAGTTTTTCTTCCAGTTCCGTCTTCTTTTTCGCGAAAGCTTCGTCCAGGCGCGCCTTGTCCTCGGGTTTTTCGTCCTTTCCGGGCGTCCGTTCGGTCGCCAGTTTCGCCTCGACGGCCACTGTCACCGGAACCTTGTCGCCATCCGGGGTTCCAAAGGTGAGGGTGTAGGCAAAGCCGTCCTCGCTCTCAATCTTCACCCGCGTCTCCATTCCCTCCGGCTTCGCGTCCGGTTTCATCACATCAAGGAGCCGGGGGGAGCCGAGCAGCGATTGAAACGCGGGCACCTTTGCCGCGTCCACTTTCTCATCCGCCTTGGCGTCCGCCAGTTGCCAGGTGGAATCGGTCTTGTCCAGCCTCCAATGGTGATCCGGCGCTTTCCCCTCCAGCGCCACGGAACGGATCGGCCCCGGCTTGATGAAGGCCGTGTCGATCCACATCTCCGGTTTGGGCACCAGATCGCCGAAGACTTCGGAGACCAGCGATACCGAGGGATTTCCCGCCGAAGGGTACGGCATCAGATAACGCCCCGCCGCAAACCCCTCGTCCCCCGGGAAAAGCTCGGATTCCTTCATATGTTTCTTGCCCAGCAGCAACGCCGCCACCGGCTTGTCCCCTTCTCCCCCGGCATAAAGCTCCACGAGCGTTCCGGCTTCCTCCTCTTTCCCGGGAGGGAGGAGATGCAGCCGCGCCAGTTGCGATTCGCCCACTTTCACGCGCTGGAGCGGCTTGAGCTGCCAGAGATCCTGCACGGTTTTGCGAATCCGCCCGAAATCCGCCGGGTATTCCCGCTCCCGGACCATCCAGCGCTCCCCCTCCTTCGCCAAGGTCAGGCTCGTCTCCTTTTCCTTGATCACGATCCGTTCCACGGCGTTGAGATCGAATTTCCCCAGCACCCGCTTGCCGTCTCCTCCCGCCGCTCCTTCCCGCCACGCCGCGTTGTTGCGGAGGTATGCGTAAAGCCCCACGCCGCCCACCACGAGGAGCAGCACCAACAGAGTTCCCAGTTGTTTGCGATTCATGCTTGGTTTTATTTGGCAGAAGTCCGTTTGCGCTGGTAAGCGGCCAGGAAAAGCCCCGTCAGGGCGACGATGGCGGGCGCCAGCGCGATGTTGAGCCATTTCACGCGCGTTTCCAGCGCGTCCGTGTCCGAGCGGAGGTTGCGCCGCACCTCTTTGAGTTCATGCCGCACTTCCGCTTCCCGTTTCTGGAAGTTCTCCAGCTCGCGTTGCTGTTCTTCGGAGAGGATGAAACGCTGGCTTCCGCCTTCCTTGTCCTGCTGAAGCGCCGTCAGTTTGCGCTGCGTCTCGGCCAGATCGGCCTCCAGCTCAAAAATCTTGTTCTGGTAAGCCGCCCCGGCTTCCGCCTCCATCTTCTGCACCAGCGTAAAGGGCCGGTCGCGCGAAGCCCGGCTGCGGACGGCGATCAGATTTTCATCCCCCGCCAACTGTTCCAGCGCCCCCTGCGCCACGGCCAGATTCCCGTTGGCGGGCATGAGCATCCGCGCTCCCGTGAACGGGTTCTGCTGGTCGATCACCGCGATCTGATCCTGAAGCATGTCGGTGTCACCCACCAGGATGACGCTGTTCTCCTGAGCCGATTCCTTCAGGCCCGCTTCCGCTTCCTTCGTCTCCTTCTTTTCATCCGGTTTCGCCGCCGCGTCGCTCCCGGTGTTGTCCGCGTTATCGGCCTTCGTTTCATCGGGCCCCTTCGGTTTCCCTTCGGGGAACGCGGTTTTGAACTTCCCGCTCAGGCGGATGGCCACGGCGTACCGTTCATGGGAGGGCTGAAAACTCTGCACGATGGCATCCGGCGAATTCTGCACGAGGACCGGCTCCACGAGTTGGGAGTTGGGCGAAGTCTCCGCAAGCACGGTCTTGCGCAGTCCCTCCACCGGTTTGCCGCTGAAGGTTCCGGCATAGACGAGATAAAGATTGTCCACATCCGCCGTCACCACGTCGTCGCGGGAAAGCGCCGCTTCTCCCAGTGAAAGAATCCCGGGCATCCGCCCCCGGCTGGTCCGGCCGATGAACTCCATGTCGGCCACCACTTTCTGGCTCTCGAATTTGATGCCCCAGCCCGAGAGCAGCTTTTCCATGTCGGAACCGCCGCCCGGCACCGGCATCCCGCCCGGAGGGGCCTGGGAAGCCAGAACGGCGTTCGGGTCCAGAAAGGCGATCAGCTTCCCGCCACGGAGCACAAACTGGTCGATCGCATACTGGGTCTGCGCCGAAATCCCGACGGGATGAACCACCAGCAGCACTTTCACCTCCTGCGGGATTTCCTCCGCCGTCATCGGCACTTCCCGCACGGTGAAATCCCGCTGCAACTCCCGGTAAAACACCCACGGATCGCGCCCGGACTGCGGCCCCATCTGCATCATCATCATCGGGGGCATCTGCTGCCCGGCCAGCGGCAGCGGGCTCATCACCCCGACGACCGGCTTCTTTTCCTCCGTCACCCGGGTGATCGCCCGGGAGAGATCGTACTCCAGCAACCGCTCGCGCGAAGGTGTCAGGAAGGGGATCGCCTCCTTGTGGTCGAATTGCGAGACGCTCAGCCCGAGATAGAGCCGGTCCCCGTTCGGGAGCGCCTGCCCTTCCACGCCGTCGAGCCGCGCGGAATCCTCCGCCTCGGAATCGGGTTCGGGGTTGAGTTTCTCGATCTCGATCATCCCGCGCGACGCCTGCCGGTATTCCTCAAGCAGGTCTTCCACCTGTTGGACGTAGAGCTTGAACTGCGGGGGCATGCTGCCATCCCGCGTGGCGTAGAGGCGGATCTGCACCGGGGTATCGAGTTTCCCGAGAATCGCCCGCGTCCCATCCGAGAGGGTAAACGCTTTCTCCTGGGTGAGATCAATCCGCTTGGGAAAAAATCCCGCCAGATAATTGACGGCGACAAAGAGCGCGAATGCCATCACCACGCCGAGCGCCGAAAAAACAACCGATGGTTTCTTCATTGGAAAAATAAAAAAGGGTTAACCGGCGCGATGCGCCCGGAGGATGACACTGGTACCAAAGAGGGAAAACCCGATCACCGAGAGGAAGAAGAGGATGTCCCGGGAATCGAGCACCCCTTTCTGCAATCCCGCGCTATGGGTCATCACGCTGAAGGAGGCGATCAGTTCCACCAGCCACGGGCTGGCCCAGCGGACCAGCAGATCCGTCACCGGCGGCCACCCCGCAAGGATCAGGAAAAGGCAGACCACCACCGAAACGATAAAGCTGACCACCTGGTTGCGCGTCATCGCGGAAGTCATCGCCGTGATCGCCAGGTAAGTCCCCGCCAGCAGAAAACTCCCGATGTACCCGGCCAGGATCACCCCGTTATCCGGGCTGCCGAGGAAATTCACCGTGATCACCATCGGAAACGTCAGGAAGAGGGCCACCCCGAGCACCGCCCAGGAGGCGAGGAATTTCCCGACGATCGCCTGCCACGGGGTGATCGGCATCGTCAGGAGCAGTTCGATCGTCCCGAGGCGGCGTTCCTCGGACCACATCCGCATCCCGACCGCCGGGACCAGGAAGAGGTAGAGCCACGGATGCCAGACGAAGAAACGGTCCAGCCGGGCCTCCCCGGCGCGGAACCAGTCCCCCGCCATAAACGTGAAAAACCCGCTCAGGAGCAGGAAGATCACGATAAAAACGTACGCCACCGGCGAGGTGAAAAATCCGGCCAGTTCCCGGCGGGCGATGGTGATGATGGAGCGCAGGGGGCTCATGCCGCCACCTCCTTTTCCGTCGCCTGCCCGCCTGCTTCCCGGTCGCCGAGGGTGATGCTCCGGAAGACCTCATCGAGCCGCCCCTCCTCCGTGTGAAGCTCCTCGATCTCCCAGTTTTCCCGGGTGGCCAGCGTATAGAGCGCGCGGGCGAGCGTCCCTTCGGGAGCCTGTCGCTTGCCGCCCGGGTTCGCGCGGATCGTCAGCGGGGTTTCGCTCAGCACGGAGGCGCTCCCCACACCCGGCACCGTTTCGATCTTCCGCGCCAGGGCCGCCGGCTCCGTGCCGGGCCGGGTGGCCGCCAGCCGGATCGTCACCGCTCCCGCCATGGCGGAGCGCCGCTTGAGTTCGCGCGGCGTCCCGTTGGCCACCACCTTGCCCCGGTCAATGATGATCGCCCGGGAGCAGACCGCCTCCACTTCTTCGAGGATATGCGTGGAAAAAATAATCGCCTTCTCCCGGCCCATGTTCCGGATCAGCATCCGCACTTCGTGTTTCTGGTTCGGGTCGAGCCCGTCGGTCGGTTCGTCGAGGATGAGCACCTGCGGGTCGTGAATGATTGACTGGGCGAAACAGGTCCGGTGCCGGTATCCCTTGGAGAGGGTCTCGATGCTCTGGTAAAAGACCGGTTCGAGGAAACACATCTCCACCACCCGTTCCACCGCCTTGGTCCGGGCGCTTCCGGAGAGCCCGCGCAGTTCCGCGCAGAAGGTGAGAAACCCCTTCACGGTCATATCCGTATAGGAAGGGGCGTTCTCCGGCAGGTAGCCGATCAGGCTCCTTGCGGGGATCGGATGCTCCGTCACATCAAACCCGCCGACGGTGATTTCACCGGAAGTCGGCGGGATGAAGCCGGTGATCATCCGCATGGTGGTCGATTTTCCGGCGCCGTTGGGCCCCAGAAATCCGAGCACCTCGCCCTTTTCCACCGAGAATGAGACGCCATTGACGGCGGCCTTCGGTCCGAAATGCTTTTCGATATTACGAACTTGAATCATGCCTTTAAAATGACTGGCGGCCAAAATCGTCGTCATGCCGTGAACCCTGGCGGATGGTTCCGGGCGCGCCGCCAGAAAGGATCTCTCTAAAAGGGGGAACCTTTCGGGCCGCTCGTCTCCATCCGTTCACGGGCATTGCCCCAAGAGGGGGAAACGCCGGATGCTGGCCGGTGTTTTTTCGACAGCATTGATCCCCCGATGTTCAAATGAAATCGCGATTTTTCGCAAAAATCCGTTTTCCCGGCGAAAAACTCCCGTCCTACCCCTCTTTCACCCCGGCGCTCCGGGCTTGCAGGTACTCCACAATCTGCCCCGCGAGCCGGGAGCCGATCCCCGGCAGGGTCGAAATCTCCTCCGCGGAGGCCCGCCGCAGCCGCGCCACGGAGCCGAAGCGCTGGAGCAGCGCCGCCTTGCGCGCCTCGCTCACCCCCGGGCAATCGTCGAGGATGCTCTCGGAAATGCGCCGCTTCATCAGCAACTGGTGATAGCCGTTGGCGAAGCGGTGGGCCTCGTCGCGAATCCGCTGGAGGAGCCGCAGGGCGGGAGAATCAGGCGGAAGGATGAGCGGTTGAGACTCCGAGGGCCGGTAAATCTCCTCAAACTCCTTGGCCAGCCCGATGATCGGGATCGCCTCCAGCCCGAGCCGGTGAAGCTCCCGGCAGGCGCTGGAGAGCTGGCCCTTGCCGCCGTCCACGATCACCAGATCGGGCAGCCGCCCCGCCTCCCGGAGAATCCGCTCGTAACGCCGCCGGATCACCTCGCCCATGCTGGCAAAATCGTCCTGCCCCTCCACCGACGTGATCCGGTAGCGCCGGTAGCCCGCCTTGTCCGGCGCTCCATTGCGGAAGGAGACCATGGAGGCGACGATGTGCGCGCTCGAAATGTTTGAAATATCGAAGCACTCCATCACGCGCGGTTCCCTTTCCAGTTCCAGCGCGTTCGCAAGCTCGCGCATGTCCGCCACCGGATCGACCGTGGAGGGGAGCAGCGTGTACCCCGTGAACCGGCGGACGGAGGCCGTCGTCGCCCGGAGGTTCTCAAGCATGTTGCGCAGTTCCGCTGCCCGCTCAAAGTCGAGCCGCTCCGCCGCCTTGCGCATTTCCACCTCCAGCTCCGCGAGAAGCTCGCGCGACTGGCCGTCGAGGAACTCGCACGCTTCGAGCACCCGTTCGCGGTACGCTTCCACGGCGAACTGGTTGAGCTTCATGAGCACCTGAAACGCGGACGACTTGAGTTCCTTCTCCCCCGGCACGCCGTAGCCGGAGGTAAGGATGCCGAAGCGCTTGCGCATGAAATGGAGCGTCTGCCGGAGCGCCCCCGCGTTCGCGTAGGGGCCGAAGTACCGAGCCTGGTCATCCCGCTTGAACCGGGCGAGCCGGAAGCGCGGCCACTCCTCGGCGAGGTCCACCTTCACCATCAGGAAGCGTTTGTCGTCCCGGAAAGAGACATTGTATTTGGGGCGAAATTCCTTGATGAGCCGCCCTTCGAGCAGGAGCGCCTCCGGCTCGCTCCGGACCGTGTGCCACTCCAGATCCCACACGCTATCGAGCAAAGCCCGGGTCTTGAGGTCAGCCGTTCGCCGTTTGGAGGCCATGAAATACTGGCTCACCCGCTTGCGGAGATCCCGGGCCTTCCCCACGTAGATTACCCGGCGGAAGCGGTCCCGCATCAGGTAAACGCCCGGTTTGTGAGGCAGGTCGCGGAGCTTCGGGCGAAGGTCCGGCTTGTCTTTGGGGATCGGCAGCGTCATAGGTAAGGACAGGTCGCTTTTTCCCGCCACCCGCGCCGCGGTGTGGTGAAAGAGGGCGGTTGCAACCAGAGGCACGCATTGTAATATACACAACCACTTTCATGAAACCCTCTCTTTTTTCGCTGCCGGGGATCGCGCTGGTTTTCGCCCCGGGGTTGCTTCTGGCGCAGAGCCCTTCCGCGGCGGATGTGGCCCGGGCCGCCACGGAGAAGCCGCAGGCATTCACGCTCCTGCACCTGCTCGAACAGGGCGGGTGGGCCATTGTCATCCTCGGGCTCATGTCCGTGCTGATGGTGACGCTGATCCTCGTCTACCTGCTCACCCTGCGGCGCGGGGCCGTCGTCTCCAGCCATTTCATGAACACCGCCGATGTCCTGCTCAAGAAGAAGGACTACCCGGCGCTGCTCGCCATCGCCAACCGCCACGGGGAATCGATCGCCCACGTCCTGCGGCGCACGCTTGATTTCGCCAGCCAGAACCCGGGGGCGAACTTCGAGATCATCCGGGAGATCGCCCAGACGGAGGGAGCCTCGCAGGCCAACGCCCTCCAGCACCGGATCACCTATCTGGCGGATATCGCCGTGCTGGCCCCGATGGTCGGCCTGCTCGGGACGGTCTTTGGCATCATCCGCTCCTTCGGCGTCATGGGGAGTTCCGTGGCGGAGGCCAAACGCTTCACCCTCCTTTCCGAAGGGGTGTCCGAGGCGCTCGTGGCCACCGGCGCGGGGTTGATCATCGGCATCATCGCCATGGCCTGCTACGGCTTTTTCCGCAACCGGGTGGGCCACCTGATCTCCGAACTGGAGCGGGCCTCCACGCACCTTCTGGGGCTGCTGGCCGTGAACCTCCAGAGCCCCCCCTCCCGCCGCGAGGCCGCCCCCGCCGAGCCGCGCCGCGAACGTCCCGCCCGTGAAACCCCCAATCCGCGCCGCCCGGCCGTTTCCGTGGACGACGATTTCTGAGCGGAACCACCCCCGCCGCCTTCCTGATCACCCACCGCCCGCGCATGAACTTCCGCAAACAGGCCGCCCCGAACGTTCTCGGCTTCCAGATCGCGCCGATGGTCGATATTTTTCTGGTCCTGCTGATCTTTTTCATCATGACATGGAACGTCGCCGTTCACGAAAACTCGCTGGATGTGAAAGTGCCCGTGGCCGCCAACGCGGACGAGCAGGAGCCTTACGTGAACCGCGTGGTCATCAACGTGAAGTCGGATGGCGACATCATCCTCAACAAGCAGACCCTGAGCCGGGAACAACTTCTGGAAAAATTGAGCACCCTCTCCGAACTCTACCCCGATCACGCCGTCATCATCCGGGGGGACCGGCATGCGTACCACGAGAGCATCACCGCCGTTCTCGACATCTGCAAAAAGGCGAAAATCTACAACATTGATTTCGCCACGGCGTCCCAACCCTGATGAAGCTCATGAAGCGGCCCCTTTTATTCGCACTCCTTGCCCTCTGGAGCGTTCACCCGGTGACGGGGCAGGAATGGATGGAGCGTTTCCTCAAGGAACGCGATGAGCAGGAGGCGGCCCGGCGCGCGGAGGAAAACCGCCGCCGCCCGTCCGCCGGAGCGGAGCGGAGTAATGAAGCGGAGCGGAGTAGCGGGGCGGAGCGGAGCAGCGAGCGCATTCCACCGCCCGAGGCGACTTCCCTGCGCGATCTGGTCCCCGCCGCGACACCGCCGCCCGTCCGCCGCGCGCAGCCGGTGACCCCGGTGGAGGAGGAGCCGCTGGAGCCCGCCCCCGCCGTGCCGCCGTACAATCCGGAGATGCCGGTGCGCCGCGCCCAGCCGGTGGAGCCGTTCCTCGCGCCGGGGGAACCGGCGACCCCTCCGGCCGTTCCCGCGGCGACACCCGTAGCGGTACCGGCAGAAGTACCCGAACCGACTCCCACCCCCCGGCCGCGCACCCCACGGGAGGCGCTGGAGGCTCCGGTGGACCCGGTTCCCGCGCGGATCGTGGAAACCACGCCCCCTGAAGAGCCCGTGGAAGCGCGGCCCGATGCCCCGGCGGACTCCGCCGATGGGGAGGAACCGGCCCCGGAAAGTGTCTCGCGGGCCACCGCGCTGGAAAAGCTCGATCCCCGGGCGCACGAAATCCGCCTCTCGCCGGGGGTGCGCTCCGCCCCGGCGGACGTGATCCAGTTCTCCTACGCCAACAATCTTTACGCGAAAAAGGATTACGACCGGGCGATCTCGGAGTTCGAGCGTTACCTTCACCTCTACAACACCGGGCGCGATCGGCAGGCCGCCCTCTACCGGCTGGCGGAATCGTACCGGCACAAGGGAACCTACAACGCCGCCAGGAAGAACTACGAAGCGCTGATCTACAACTACCCGATGAGCGATTTCGTCGGCCCCGCCTCCTACCGGCTGGGGGAAATCTGTTTTCAGGAAAAGGATTTCGAAGGTGCCGTTACCTTCTTCCGCAAGGCCGCCGTCTGGCTCAAGGACCCGCCGCTGGTCCTCTCTTCCAAATACTATGTCGCCCGTTCGCTCGAAGGGCTGATGCTGACCACCGAGGCGATTTCCGCCTACAACGACGTCCTCGCCGAAGACGGCGAGAACCCGTTCCGCGAGGCCAGCCAGCTTTCCCTTGTGGAGCTTCTTTCCCGGTCGAAACAGCGCACGCAGGCGCTCCGGTTGCTGGAAGCCATCCGGAGCGAAAGCAAAAAACCGGCCATTGTCGCCGAAGCGACCGCGCGGATCGGGCTCCTGCTGCTTGAGGAGAACCAGAACGCGAAAGCCGTGGAGGAATTCCGCAAGGCGCTCGCCATGCCGGAACTCGGGAGCTGGCGGGAGATCACGGAGATCGGGCTTCTGCGCGTCCTCTACAACGACGGCAAATATCAGGAAGTCCTCGACATCTACGCGAAATCTGACGGCAAATTCTCCAAGACCGCCCTGCCGGAAGTGCTGCTCGTGGTCGGCAACTCGCATCGCCAGCTCAACCACCCCGAAGAGGCCAACCGGTTTTACGACCGGATCGTCTCCGAGTTCGGGCAATCCCCGTACGCCGGGGAAGCGTCCTACGAACGTCTGGTAGCGCTCTACAATGCGGACTCGCCCGATCTGATCCCGGCCATCGACGCTTATCTGGAAGCCCATCCCGGGCCGGACCCGAAGCACGACCAGCTCACGCTGATGAAGGCCGAGGCGTATTACAAACAGAAGCTCTACGCGCAGGCCGCCCCGGTCTACGCGCAGCTGGAGTCCTCCCGGCTTTCCGACGCGCTCAAGGCGGAGGCCGCCTTCAAGCTCGGCTGGTGCCACGCGCAGACGGGGTTTTACGATCCGGCGATCGAAGCCTTCAGCCAATTCCTCTCCCGCTATCCGCGCAACAAGCTCACCCCCACCGCGCTGGCCCAGCGCGGCTTCTGCTACGAACAGAAGCGCGATCTCCCGGCGGCCCTCAAGGACTTTGACGCCCTGCTCAAAAACCACGCGAAGGCGAGGGAACGGGAATTCGCCCTGCTGCACAAGGCGCTTATTTACGGGCAGCAGGAGGATAACCGGCGCATGGTGGAGACCTTCCAGACGCTTCTCAAGGAATACCCGGAAAGCGCCGCCGCCGGGCAGGCGAACTACTGGATCGGCCTGACGGCGCTCCAGACCCGCGATTACGCCCGCGCCATCGAACCGCTCACGAAGGCGCGCAAGCTGGACAAGGAATTCGCCGACCGGGCCACCGGCCACCTGCTGGCCGCCCAGTTCGCCCTGGAAGACCGTGACGCGCTGGCCGCGGAAGTCGATCAGGCCGACGCCAAGATGCACATCCGCCCGGAGATGCTCCGCTGGCTGGGGGCGGAATACCTGAAAGCCGGGAAACCCCGCAGCGCCGTCAAGTATTACGAGGTGCTCCTGAGCCGGGAAGACCCCGCGCTGGTTCAGCCGGAAGACTGGCTCGAACTCGCGCAGGCCGAGACGCGGCTGGGCGAATGGGACAAGGCGATCGGTCATCTCGATACCTATCTTGAAAAAGTATCGGACCCGATTCCCAAGGCCCGCGGTTATCTCGCCATGGGCCGGGCCCGGCTCGGCAAGGACGATTACGACGGGGCGCAGGAGGCGGCGCGGCAGGTGCAGCAGTTGCAGCCCGAGGGGCAGCTTCACGCTTTCGGCCGCATCCTCGCCGGAGACGTCGCCATGGCGCGCAACCGGTACGAGGAAGCGGCGAAGCTTTTCCTGAGCGTCTCCATCATCTTTGAAGACCCGGTGATCACCCCGCAGGCGATGGAGAAGGCTTACCTGGCCTATCGCAAGGCGGGCGACGCGGAGAAGGCGGGCAAGACGCTCAACGATCTGCAAACCCGTTATCCGGAATACCAGATCGCCCAGCCGACCGCGGGACTCCAGCCCTGATCCGGGGAGATTTCTTGCGGTATGCTCAGGCCCCGGCAGCCGCTCTTTGAGTACGGACTCTGCGCGGTCGCCGGGATCGTGCTGGCGGACCGGTTCGCGCCGCCGCCCCTGATCACCGCGTTGGTTGCCGGGCTGGCGCTTGCGGGCGCGTTCCGGATCGGGCGTCATGAATCCCGCCGCCCACGGCGCTACCGGGCGCCGGATTCGCGCCTGCTTCTCTGGCTGGGCGTGGCCGCCCTCTTCGCCTTCTGGCACGGGTGGCGGCTCGAACACGAAGGGGGCCGCTGGCTCGCGGCGCAAATCCCGGAGCAGGGGAGGGTGTTTCACGGCATCGGCGTGGTGGATGAAGACCCGCCCTCCTCCTCGCGCTTCATCCTCCGGCTCGAAACGGTCACGCTGGATGGAACCGTGATCCCCACGGACGCGCGCATCCTCGTTCACTGGCCTCACGACCCTCCCGCCTACGGCGACCGGCTGGAGTTCACCGGCAGCGCGCGGAACCTCCGCGTGCCGCGCAATCCCGGTGAGTTTGACAACCCCGCCTACCGCAGGCGGCAACAGGTTCATTCCCTGGTCCGCGTCCGTTACCCGCGGGATGCGAAGCTCCTGGGCCACGACGGCGGGAACCCGCTCATCGCCGCCTCGCTGCGCCTGCGCCGGTGGATGGAGGTGACGATGACGCGCGATCTGGAGGATTCGCCGAAGATTTCCGCGGTGATCGCGAGCGTGGTGCTTGGCTCCCGGGCGGAATCAATGCGGGAGGTGCAGCTTCTCTTTGCCCATACCGGCACGCTTCATCTCTTCGCGGTGAGCGGCATGAACGTGGCGATGATCGCCGCGAGCCTCTCCGCCCTGCTCCTCATCCTGCGGGTGCCGCGCCGGGCGGTGGCCCTTCTCGTCATCCCGCTGCTCTGGATTTACTGCTACGTCACCGGGCTCACCCCGAGCAGCCTCCGCGCCACCATCATGGCCACGCTGATTCTCGGCGGCATTGCGCAGGATCGCCCGGCCCTTTCATGGAACGTGCTCGGGGCGGCGGCGCTTCTCATTCTTTTGTGGGATACGCACCAGCTTTTCGCCCCCGGTTTTCAGCTCTCGTTTCTGCTCGTGGCGGTCCTCCTTCTGGCGGTGGCTCCGGCGACCCGGTATTTCCAGCGTTTCGGCAAACCGGACCCGTTCCTGCCGCGCCTCCTCTGGAGCCGGTGGCAGCGGGGGCGCGTCTGGCTGCTCGATCACGGGAGCGCCGCGGTGGCCGTCTCGCTGGTGGCATGGGTCGGCTCCGTCCCGCTCACCGCACTCTATTTCCATCTTTTCTCTCCCTCCAGCGTTCCGGCGAACCTGATTGCCGGGGGTCTTGCGTGGATCATGCTGATGCTCGGGCTGGCCTCCGCCGCCGCCGGGACGCTCTGGACGGGGCTTTCCGTCCTCCTCAATAACGCGAACTGGCTTTTTGCCAGAACGCTTCTGGAATCCACCGCCTTTCTGGCGAGCTTTCCCGGTTCCCATTTCTACGTCGATCATCCTTCCCTTTCCGCTCCGCCCCGGTGCGAGATCACCGTGCTCGATCTGGAGGGCGGCGCAGCCGTTCATCTCCGTTTCCATACCCGTTCGGAAACATGGCCGCACCGGCGTCTGCGGCGGGACTGGCTGATCGACTGCGGCAGCCGCTCCGGCTATCAATGGGTTGTCAGCCCGTATCTCAAGACCCGGGGCGTCAACCGGCTGGACGGGCTGCTGCTCACCCATGGCGATTCCGGGCATCTGGGCGGCGCGCTCGCCCTGCTCGAAACGATGCCGGTGGCCGATGTGCTCGATTCTCCCTACCGGGACCGTTCGCCGCTGCGGCGCAAGGTTCACTCCGTGCTGGCGGAGGGGAATGCGGGAAAGACGATCGTGTGCCGGGGCGACGTGGTGACGCTGGCGCCCGGCATCACCCTGCACGTGCTCTTTCCCTCCACGGGCCGGACGCTCCGGACCGCGGACGACAAGGCGCTCGTCTTCCGGCTCGATGTCGATGAGCGCCTGCGCATCCTCTTCGCTTCGGACGCCGGGTTCCTTACCGAGCAATGGCTTCTGGAGCAGAACGAGCCGGAGGCGCTCCGCAGCCATCTTCTCATCAAGGGGATTCATGCGGCCGATCTCTCCGGCACCCCGGAATTCCTCGCCGCCGTGGCTCCGGAGGTGGTCGTCACTTCCGGGACGGACTTTCCGCCCCGGCAGCGGGTGGATGAAACCTGGGCCCGTGGGTTGGAGGAACGGGGAATCCGGCTCCTGCGGCAGGACCGCTGCGGGGCGGTGCGGATCGTGGTGGATGAAACGGGACACTGGAGCGCGCAAGGGTTGATCCCCTCTTCCCGCCTCGACATGCCGGATCGTTCGCGGTAGACCTTTGCCTCATGTCATCCTCCGACATCGTTTCTTCGCTCCCTCCCGCGCCCGTTGCCAATTACGATGAAGCGCTGGTGGGAAACCATCCGCTTCCCGATCCGCTCGTCGGCGGCGATGGCCAGCCGGTCACCACGGCGGAGGCATGGCGGCGGAAGCGTCGCCCGGAGCTTCTGGAGCTTTTCCAGCGCCATGTGTACGGGCGGATTCTCCCGAAGCGGCCCTTCGAGGCCCGCCTGGTGGAAAGCGCGTGCGATGCCCTGGAAGGACGGGCGACGCGGCGGCAGATCGAAATCCGCCTTGCCGGAGCGGCGCAGCCGGTGTTGCACCTCGCCCTCTACCTTCCCAACCGGAGCGCCGGGCCGCATCCCTGCTTTCTGGGGCTCAATTTCAAGGGCAACCACGGCTCCTTCGCGGACCCGGCCATCGTCCTTTCCGACGCCTGGTTTCCGGATGAGGCCCAGGGGGTGGTCAACCACCGCGCCACGGAAGCCGGACGCGGCACCGGCACTTCCCGCTGGCCCGTGGAGATGATCGTGGAGCGCGGCTACGCGCTGGCCACGCTTTATTACGGTGATATCGACCCCGATTGGGACGACGGTTTCGCCAACGGGGTTCATTCTCTTTTCACGGTGGAGGAGCGCCACGGCGATTCCGGCGAGAACTCGGCCACCATCGCCGCGTGGGCCTGGGGCCTTTCCCGCGTGATGGATTATCTGGAGGGCGTGCCGGAGATTGATGCCGGGCGCGTCTGCCTCACCGGGCATTCGCGTCTGGGCAAGACCGCCCTTTGGGCCGGAGCGTGCGACGAACGGTTTGCCCTCGTGGTTGCCAACAACTCCGGCTGCGGCGGCGCGGCCCTGAGCCGCCGCAACTTTGGCGAAACCCCGGCGGTGGTCACCCGCAACTTCCCTCACTGGTTCTGCCGGAATTTCCGGGAGAACGCGGCGAAACCCGAAACCCTCCCGGTGGATCAGCACCAGTTGGTCTCCCTCATCGCCCCGCGCCCGGTTTTCATCTCCAGCGCCGCCGGGGATCTCTGGGCCGATCCCCGGGGCGAATTTCTGGGTGGTTTTCACGCCGGGCCGGTCTACCGGCTTCTCGGGAGCGAGGGCATGGCGGCGGAGGAGATGCCGGGGCTCGACGCGCCGGTGCTCTCCCGCATCGGCTACGCCATCCGCCCCGGCCATCACGACATCACCCCGGCGGACTGGCGCGTGCATCTCGACTTCGCGGATGCCCAGCTCCGGCGAACCTAATCCTTGTACGGGTCCATAATATCGCGGCCCGCCATCGCCACGCCGATCGGCTTGAGCCCATGCAGGATGCGGATCGTCCCCTCGTGGGCGGCGAGCACCTCCGGCAGCCGGCGGTAGGCCTGGGGCGCTTCGTCGAGATCCCCGCCCCGCAGTGTGACGCCGCGCTCATGCAGCCATCGCATCATCTCGTCGTGACGGACCAGCCCGGGCTGGCGGACGCGCTTGCTGCCTTCGCGGACAAACTTCCCCCGCGCCGCCGTGCGCGACATCACCCGGCCCGCGCCGTGAACCGTGGAGTAGAGCGCCGCCCTTGAGGTTTCCGAGTCGATCCCCTCGATGATCACCGCATCATCGCCCATGCTTCCGCCGATGAACCCCTTCTGGCCGGGAAACGCCGGAGTGGCCCCCTTGCGCACCACCCAGTATTTCTCGCCGTCGTGTTCCTCTTCCCAGGCGAAGTTATGGTGGTTGTGGATTTCCTCCAGCGCCGCCGCGCCCAGGATTTCCCGCACCACGTGGCGCGCCACATGCTCGCGCCCCGCGTAGGCGTAGCGCCCCGCCAGCTTCATCCCGGCGATGTAAGCCTGCCCGAGCGGATCGTCCTGGCGCACCAGCGTGGGCGGAACGTCCATCCCGTCCCGCCCGCCCGCGGCCTTCAGGAAATGCGTTGCCGTGCGGAAACCGAATCCGCGCGAGCCGAAGTGCACGCCCACCCAGACGCGATCCGCCTCGTCGGTGAAAAGATCGACGTAGTGATTGCCGCTTCCCACCGTGCCAAGCTGCGCCTCGGCCATCGGCTTGAGATGCCGGAAGGGAGCCTCGGTCCAGAGATCGTCCTCGAAGAGTTCGTGTTCGAGCCGGGTCTTGTGATGGCGGCCGATCCCGAACGAAATATCGCGGACGATATTGTCCATGATCGCGGCGATCTTCGGGCGGACTTCATCGCCGGTGGCATCCGTGCGAATGGCGAGATTGCCACAGGCGATGTCAAAGCCGACGCCGGAGATGGAGATCCGGTCGTGATAAGCGACCACGCCGCCGATCGGCTGGGCGTAACCCTTGTGCCCATCGGCACAGAGAACCGCCCGCGCTCCATCGGCGGCCACGCAGCGGTGGATCTGCGCGAGGGTTGCTTCGTCATGGGTTCCAAAAATACGGATGTTCATAGGATGTCGGGTCTTGGGCGTGTTTCGGGATGGGGGCCGGGAATGAATCGGCCCGGGTTAGGAATGGACGCGCACTCCGGACTCGCACCGGATAATGTGGTTTTGCAGACCACCGGCTCGTCGGCTTTGCCTTGTGCGCGGTTCGCGTTACCGGGAGAAACGAAAAAACCCTGTCCGCCGGAGCGAACAGGGTTGTCTGAAGAAAACGTCTGGATCGAAGTCGATCACCCTCTGTTCGCGAGCCACGGAAGTCGTCCCGATGCGGGAAGGGACGGATTGCCAAGGCGGTTGTCGGTCGGACAATACACGCCGCTCTCTGGCCGGGGAGCGGAAACCGGGAGTGCGGGTGGCAGAGGAAGGTTCATGATTCGGTGGACTCCAGTGATGGGCTCCAGTCGGAGCGAATGCCGCCGGAATCGGGCGGTTTTTTCTTTTTACCGGATTGTTTTCCGGATGGCAACCGGAAAATTGGGGAAATCTTCGGCGGAATATGGGGATTGCGGATCAGGGGGAGGGAAACCTTGTCCGGGGGAATCGTTGCCGTTACGATGGCCGAAAGTCGATTTTTCACACCCCCGATGGAACTCAAGACCCGGATGGAAGACTGGCCGAGCATCCGGCCCGTCGTGCTGCATGTTTACCAGAGCGCCGTCCCCGAGGCGGGGCGGAATGTCCGCCAGCGGACGATGGGAAACTACTACGCATGGCTTTTGCGGCACGGAGAGGTGGAGATCGAAGACCGGGGGCGGACCGTTCACGGCGGGGCGGGGGATTGGGTGATCGCTTACCCGGGACCGAGGCATCAGGCGTTTTCGCGGGACGCGGAGATCCTCTCGGTGCAGTTTCAGGCGAAATGGCCGGACGGGTGCCTGCTCTTTGACGAAGGGCTCTCCATCGGTTTCCCCGCGCGGGAGACGCCGCTGCTGGAGCAAAGCGCGATGGCGCTTCTGGAGCGGGCCCGGCGATTCCTGCCCAACGAACCGTTTGCCATTCGACGCGCCCCGGTTTCCCTTCAGCAATATTTTGCCTTTCAGCATTACGGGTCCGCCTTCCTGCTCGAACTCTTCACCGTATTGGAGGGGAAAGGCCTGAGCCCCACCCGGGTTGGCCGGATGGACGAACGCCTTCTGGTGGTTCTCCGGCGCCTCGATCAGTGGCCCCTCGATTTGCCGCTCGATTTCGGGCATATCGCGCGACACAGCGGCCTGACGGAGGACCACCTCTCGCGGCTTTTTCAGCAACACTTCGGGATGACCCCCGTCCGTTACTTCGCCGGTCGGCGGTTCGATTTCGCCCGTCGGTTGCTGGGCCATTCGGCGACCCCGGTCAAGGCGATCGCCGGGGATCTCGGCTTCCGTTCCATCGCCGATTTTTCCGCCTGGTTCAAGCGGAGCCACGGCCAGTCGCCTTCCCGTTACCGGCAGAGCCTGATGGATGCCGCGGAACTGTAGGGCGGCGCGGAACTGTAGGGCGGCGCGGATGCCGGGGGATGCGCCCCCGGGCATTGACCTTCCCCCTCATCTGCCGCAGGGTAGGATTTTATTGCCTGATTTTTCCTCAACCGTTTATTCCGATCATTGAAGCCGAGCCCTGATCCCACCTTCGCCGAAAGCACCAGCCAGGTTATTCGCACCTCTGCCGAATGGATCGCCAGCGATCCGCTCCTGATCCTCGCCGCCCTCCCGGCGATCTTTGCTGCGGCCTGGCTGGGCAACCTGATCGTCAAAAGGCTGATCCTGCGCTGGCTCGGAAAGATGCTCGGGCTCGTCTGGCACCATTGGAACGACAACCGGCATCTTCACAAGGCCATCCGGCGGCTGGCCAATATCTGCCCCGTGCTCATCATCATGATCGGTGTGGACCTCCTTCCGGGCATCCCGGAGAACACCGCCGCCATCTTTGATAATATCTGCATCGCGCTGATCACACTCTTTATCGCGCTGACCTTTGCGAACAGCGTTGACGCGCTCAATCAGGTTTACGAAAAGCGGCCTCATGCCAGGGAGAAGCCGATCAAGGGGTATCTGCAACTCTTCAAGATCGTCCTCTTCATCGTCACGGCGATCCTGATCATCTCCGTTCTCATCAGCCGCTCCCCGATCTATCTTCTCTCCGGGGTCGGCGCCGTCACCGCCGTCGTGATGCTCATTTTTCAGGACACCATTCTCTCCATGGTGGCCAGCGTCCAGATTTCATCCGGGAATCTGGTCCGGATCGGGGACTGGATCGAAGTGCCCAACCTCAACGCCGACGGCGACGTGATCGACATCGCCCTGCACACCGTCAAGGTCCAGAACTGGGACAAAACCATCACCACTTTTCCGACCCGCCGCCTGATCACCGATCCGTTCAAGAACTGGCGCGGGATGCGGGAATCCGGCGGTCGCCGCATCAAGCGCCCGATCTACCTTGATCAGGGGAGCATTCATTTCCTCACCCCCGAAGAGACGGAGCGCCTGCGGCGTTTTTCCCTCCTGCATGGTTACCTTGAGGAAAAGGAGGAGGAAATCGCCGAATGGAACCGGCAGCTCGGTTCGCAGGGCAAGGCGGAGATCAATCGCCGCCGCATCACGAACATCGGCACCTTTCGCGCCTACGTGATGCGGTATCTCAAAAGCCATCCCCGCATCCATCAGGGGATGACCATGCTCGTGCGCCAGCTTAACCCGACCCCCAACGGTCTTCCGCTGGAGATCTACTGCTTTACCAATACGGTTCTCTGGGCCGGTTACGAAGATGCGCAATCCGATCTCTTTGACCACCTCCTGGCGATCCTTCCGGAGTTCGGCCTCCGCGTCTTTCAGAATCCCTCGGGGGACGATTTCCGGAAGCTTGCCGTCACCGGCCCGGCAGCGGAAAGCGCCGGACCGGTGTGAACCGGGTCGGTTCGCTAAATGGGCATCCGCCCCGCGCTTCCCGGTTCTCCCTGGAAGCCCTGATCGCCCTCTCCCAGCGGCGGAGCGAAATCCTCCGGAGAAATGCCGAGGGCGCGCGCCACGCCGGTTCCATAGGCGGGGTCTGCCCGGAAAAAGTGGCAGATCTGGCGCAGCACGATCTCCCGGGGCACCCCGGCCATGGAGCGGGCGATATTGCCGAAGAGCCGTTCCCGTGCGGGTTCATCCATGAGGCGGAAGAGGTTGCCGGGCTGCGTGTAGTCGTCATTGCCCTCCCGGTGGTTGTAGCGATCGGCGTCGCCGCTGATGCGCAGGGGCGGTTCCGCAAACGCCGGGCATTCCCGGGGGCCGGAGAAGCTGTTGGGCTCGTAGTTCACGCTCCCGCCCTCCGCGCCGTTGTAGAGCGGGCCATCGCGATGATAGTTTGCGTAGGGGCATTTCGGCGCGTTGACCGGAAGCTGGTGGCTGTTGACGCCGATCCGGTAGCGGTGGGCGTCCGCGTAGGAGAAGACGCGCGCCTGCAACATTTTATCGGGGGAAAGGCCGATCCCCGGCACCACGTTGGACGGGGCGAAGGCGCTCTGCTCCACTTCCGCGAAGTAGTTCTCCGGGTTGCGGTTGAGTTCCAGAATGCCGATCTCCACCAGCGGATAATCGCCGTGCGGCCAGACCTTGGTGAGGTCAAACGGATTCCAGCGGTAGGTTTCCGCCTCCTGCTCGGGCATGATCTGGAGGCAGACCCGCCAGCGGGGATAGTCGCCCCGCTCGATGCTCTCGAAGAGATCGCGCTGCGAGCTTTCCCGGTCGTTGGCGACCACGGCCGCCGCTTCCTCGTCGGTGTACCAGGTGATGCCCTGGAGCGACTTGAAGTGAAACTTCACCCAGAAGCGTTCGCCTTTTTCGTTGTAAAGGCTGTAGGTGTGGGAGCCGAAGCCGTGCATCTCCCGGAGGTTCCGCGGAATGCCGCGATCACTCATCAGGATCGTCACCTGATGCAGCGACTCCGGCGAGAGGCTCCAGAAATCCCAGGCGGAGGTGGAGTGGCGCAGGTTGGTCTTCGGGTTGCGCTTCTGGGTATGAATGAAATCGGGGAATTTCAGCGGATCGCGGACGAAAAAGACCGGCGTGTTGTTCCCCACGAGATCCCAGTTGCCTTCCTCCGTATAAAACTTGAGGGCGAAACCGCGCACATCCCGCTCGGCATCCGCTGCGCCCCGCTCCCCTGCCACCGTGGAGAAACGGAGGAAAACCGGCGTCTGCTTGCCCTCGCCGCGCAGGACGGCGGCGCGGCTGTATTCGCTCATGTCGCGCGTGAGGGTAAAGGTTCCGTAGGCGGCGGAGCCTTTCGCGTGCACGATCCGCTCGGGAATGCGTTCGCGATTGAAGTGGGCAAGTTTTTCCGTGAGCCAGAAATCCTGCATCAGCACCGGCCCCCGGGGGCCTGCCGTGAGGGAGTTCTGGTTATCGGGCACCGGCGCGCCGGTGGAGGTGGTCAACGGAGTGAATTCGGAAGACATAGGTGCTGTTTCTTTTTTGGAGGGTTGAAAACGGAGCGGCTTCGAATGGCGGTGGACCGGCATTGCGGCAGTCAGCGTCGCCCGCAAGCGGAGGTTAACCCTTTATTCGAACCCGCTCCAGCCGATTTGGATTTTCGGATGCGAGCGGCTTGACGGGTTTCTTTATATCCTGTTTTTCAATAGGTGTTAAATATCAATTACCTATTAGTCAATAGTCATAAACTATTTCGAACCAGGCATGGCTCGCGCGTTGAGCGCACAAAAAACCCCGGCGAATCGAAATCCGCCGGGGCTGATGAAAGTTTGGCGACGTGAACCGGAGATCAGTACGTCGGCCCCGAGTACTCACGGGCATAGTTGTAACGGGTCTCGAATCCCAGTTCCGGCGGGAATTCGCTGTACCCGTTATGCCCCCAGATCAGGGCGGAGTGAAACGGAGGCCGGAAAGAGCCCTTGTAGAGCGGGACCGGCCAGGTGAGAACATCGAATACCCCCCGGGTGATCCGGATGACCGAGCGATGCGTTCCAAGGACGATACCGAATCCGAGCGCGGCGCTGTTGCCTTCCGTCTCGTTGGTGCCGGCGATGATGTTCGGGAGTTCCGTCACGCCCCAGGCGATGTTGGAAATACCGCGACCGAGCTTCCGGATCGGGTCCTGCTGTGCCATCGGCGGAGCCTGAATGTCAGCGATGGCCGACGTTGCGAAAGCCGCCAGCAAAGAAGCAGAAAAGAAGATGGAAAGGAGGGACTTCATAACGTTTCCCCAGAGACTAGCGCGATTGCGAAAGGGAAAGCAACCCTGTTTTTCAGGAAGTGGCGGAAAAAGAGGCGTCCGCGCCTCCGCCGAGCTGTTCGAGGATCGCCCCGGCGGCGCGCAGACCGGCTCCGCCTCCGCCAAGGCCCGCGATCACGGCGGCGAGTTCCCGCTGCTGGGCCTCCCGCCGTTCCGGGTGGTCGAGCAGAAGGCGCAGTGCCGCCGCCACCCGCCCGGGGGTCGCCTCCTTCTGAAGAAATTCCGGGACGACCGCCCTGCCCGCCAGAATATTGACCATCCCGAGGTAGGGCACCCGCACCAGTCGCCGCCCGACTTCCCATGTCAGCGGGGCCACCTTGTAGAGAAGCACGAAGGGGAGGGAGAAGTAGGCCGCCTCCATCGTGGCCGTTCCCGAGGCGACCATCCCGGCCGTCGCCTGCTGCATCAGTTCATGGGCGTGGCCCTGCCGGATCGCCAGCGGGAGGCCGTCGCCGCGGGCGGCGAGCAGGTCGCGCATCATGGCTTCGAGCGTGTCGGAGGCCGCCGCCGCTTCAAACCGGAGATGCGGATGGGTCTGCGCAAGGGAACGGGCGGTCTCGATCATGACCGGAAAAATCCGGCTTACCTCGCGCGCGCGGCTCCCGGGGAAGAGGCCGACAAGCCCTTCCTGCCGCGTCCCTTCGCGCCGCCGGGCGGCCAAGGTGTCGAGCATCGGGTGGCCGACGAGGATCGTCTTGAGCCCGGAGGATTCGTAGAGCGGTTTTTCAAAGGGAAAGAGGCAGAGCATCAGGTCGAGGGTGCGGGCCATCTGCGGGATGCGCCGCCGGTTCCATGCCCAGACCTGCGGGCTGATGTAGTAGATGAGCTGTGGCCCCGCCGGGGAGGAGCCGCGGGGGCGCCTGCGCCGCAACGCCTTTGCGAGCCGGAGGTTGAACCCGGGGTAGTCGATGAAAACGACGGCATCGGGGCGCACCCGCCCGATTTCCTCAAGCATGGCGTGAAATTTCCGGCGGAAATAGCCGTATTTCCGGAGCACATCCCAGAGACCGACGACGGCTTCCCCGCTCCAGTCCTCAATGGCCGGGGCGAGCGCGCGCATCTGCCGCCCGCCCGCGCCGAAGAATTCGAGGCTCCCGCCCTGCCGCGCGGCCAGGTCTGCCAGCCCGCGCATCACCTCCGCGCCCCGGGCGTCGCCGCTTTCTTCTCCGGCAATGAGGTAGAGTCTCATGAATGAATGGAGGCCGACGGGTTACGCCGGGGGCAGCGCGGGGGAAGGGGTTCCGGCTTCGATCTGCCGGGTGATGGCGATCGCGAGTTCCAGCGCCGCCGCCGCCTGCCGCCCGGAAACCTTCGGCTGCGCCCCCGCCCGCGAGCATTCCACAAAGGAGGCCAGCTCCCGCTGCAACGGTTCGCCTTTCTCGATCTCCACCGTCTCGCGTTCGATGCGTCCGTGGGCGAGGCGGTAGATTTCCCCGCTCTGGTTCTGGTAATCGAGCGAAAGATAGGCGTTGCTCTGGAAAACGCGGATTTTGCGCATTTTCTCCGGGCTGATGCGGCTGGCCGTCAGGTTGGCCACGCACCCGTTCTCAAACCGGATGCGGGCGTTGGCGATATCCTCGCCCCGGCTCAGGACGGGAATGCCGACGGCGTCCACCGATTTCACCGGGGAACGGACCAGATGCAGGACGATCTCCAGATCATGGATCATCAGGTCGAGCACGACGCCGATCTCCGTGCTCCGCCCCGGGTAGGGGGAGAGCCGGTGGGATTCGATGAACTGCGGGTGGGTGAGCCGCTGCTCCAGCGCGCCGAGCACCGGGTTGAACCGCTCGATGTGCCCGACCTGAAGCGCCAGCCCGGTCTCCCGGGCGAGGTCCACGAGCTTCCGGGCGTCCTCCGTGTTTTCGGTGATCGGCTTTTCCACCAGGCAATGTTTGCCGGCTTCGAGCAGTTGACGGGCGATCGGATAATGGGTTGGCGTGGGCGTGGCGATCGTGGCCGCGTCCACCAGGGAGATGAACTCTTCGAGCGAGGTGGCGGCCCGCGTTCCGTATTGCTGCGCGATGGCGCGCGCCGTGGCCGTGTCCGTATCATAGATGGCCGTGAACTCGACTCCCGGCAACGCCGCGGCGATTCGCGCATGGTTCTTTCCGATGGAACCGGTTCCGACAACTCCTAGTCTGATCGTTTGCATAAAGGGTGGGGAAATCAGGGGCCGACGCCGACGACGGAGATTTTCTCGCGGGCCGCGAGGCGGGCCACCTCTTCGCGCTCCAGAATGAGGGTCAGCCCGGCTTCCACGGCCATCACGCGCAGCCGCGCCCGGGCGGCGGTTTCCACGGTGACGGGGCCGATCACCGGCACGTCGAAACGGAGATCCTGCCGCGGCTTGGAAACCTTGACCATCACGGCATCCCCGCGCCCGAGTTCCCCGCCGCGTTGGATCGTCGCGTTGGTGCCGTCGAAGCCTTCCACGGCCAGCACCGTCCCTTTCTTGACGACCACCATCTGCCCGATATCGAGCCGGCTGATCTCCTTGGCGATGCCGAAGCCGTACTCCACATCCTCCGCCTCCCGGCGCGAGAGGCGCGGCCCGGCGATCGGGCCGACGGGGGCGAGGTGCGCGTCCATATACGTCGTGGCCGGAAGAAGCTCCACCCCGGCGCGGGCCAGTTCCCCGCCGATCGCGTTGAAGATGGATTCCGCGTTGCGCTGCCGCAGCCGGGCCAGCACCACCAGCGCCTTCATGTCCGGCCGCAGGTTGAAAAGATTGCCCGGGGCGATCTGCCCGGCCATGATCGCGTGGGCGATGGAGCGCGAGGCAAAGCAGCGGATGAGCCGCCCAAGCTGGCCCACGCGCATCCACTCCACCTCGTCCGCCAGTTCGGCCACCGCCGGGTCCGTCTCTCCCTCGAAGGCGGCCAGCACCAGCCGCTTCACCCCCGCCTGCCGCGCCTCACGCAGAAGCATCTTCGGGTAAACCCCGTTTCCGGCGATCACGCCGAGTTCGGAAAGAGGAGCGGGTGGAAGGGGCATCTGGCGAAAAGGCCGGAAGTGTAACGGCTTCCCGTCCGGATTCCAAGCACTCGCTTCAAGGGCGGCCGGTGCCCGCGATCAGTGGACCGGCCCTTTCGGCGGACCGGGAAACGGGAGCCGGGCGTTTCGAAGGCTGAGATCAAACACCGCCCGCACGCGCGCCAGCGCCTCGCGCACCCGGACCTTGAGCGTGCGCCGCGCGGAGAGATCCCGTGCGCAAAAGCCGATCGCCTCCATTCCGGCATGGTCGGCGATGAAGAGGGCGCGCTGATTGTGGAACCGCTGGGAAACAATCACGAGCCGTTTCACGCCGAAGACATCCCGGGCGTTGAACACGGAGTCCAGCGTGCGAAACCCGCTGCCATCGAGCACCAGCGCGGATTCCGGAACCCCCCTTTCCATCAGCGCTTCCTTCATCCGGGCCGGTTCGTCGTAGGTTTCTCCCCGCTTGTCCCCGCTCAGAAGCAGGCGGCGGACTTTTCCTTCCCGGTAAAGCTCCGCGGCGGCGTCGATCCGGTAGGTGAAAAAGCGGTTTTTGCGCCCGTTGGCCAGCCGTTCGCTGGTGCCGAGCACGAGGGCGACTTCCCGCTCCGGCACCTCCCGCGCGTCCGTATAGAGCGCCCCTTTCCCGGCCCGGATCACCAGCCACTGGCAGAAGAGCCCGAAGGCGAGAACGGGAACGCAGCAGACCAGGAACCAGAGCGCCATCTTGACCGGTTTTCTCAATCGCCGGGGACGTTTGCCGGAAACCATGGCACGACGGGAGCGCGTGCAACCGCCTACGACGCCGCCGGAATCATCCCGTTCTGCCGGGCGTAGTTGAAAATGCCCCCGGCGTCAATCACCGGGCGCACTTCGCCCAGCGGCTTGAGCGGGTAGACTTTGCCGTTGGCGGTGAGCGTGTCGTTATCGAAGTCAAGCGTGGCTTCGTCGCCCGTCTTGAGGATGTCGCAGAGGCGTTCCCCCGCGTCGTAGGGATAGAGTTCCCCGGTGGCCACGCAGTTGCGGAAGAAAATCCGCGCGAACGATTCGGCGATCACCGCCGTCGTTCCCGCCGCGCCCATGGCGATCGGCGCGTGTTCACGCGAGGAGCCGCAGCCGAAGTTGCGCCCGGCGATCACGATCCGGTACTCCGTCTTGAGCTTTCCCTCCTCCACAAACGGGGTCGGGTAAAGATCGTTGGGCAGGCCGATCAGGGCGTAGCTGCCGAGCTTCTCATATTCCTCGGCGATCGTCGGCACGAGCGTCAGGTACTGGGCGGGGATGATCTGGTCGGTGTCGATATTGTCGCGGACGACAAACACTTTGCTGGTAATCGTATGGGCCATAAAAGGTGGGGATTAAAGCTTCAGGGGGCGACCGGCGTCGGGGATGGCGCCGTGGTGGTGGAGGTCGGGATCAGGGTTTCGGTGGAGGCTTTGGGCGGCTCGGTGGCGGGGGCGCTTTCGCTGCCGGTGGGCAGGGGCGGCTCCGCCAGAAGCATCATTTCCACCGGCACCACTTTCATCTCAGGGAGCGGTTTGCGCTGGAGATTGTGATAAAACGCGGGAAGCTCCCCTTCGGAGAGCGATACCGCGCGGGCGCGGATCGGCGGCGGTTCCGGCGGAAGCTGTTCGAGATAATCGGTGGAGACATAGCCCTCATGCCCGTAATCCGTGCGCACTTTGCTGAAAAGCCGGTCGGGCTGGATCATCGTGACCTTGCTCCCTTTCACGAGCCCGAGATCCGGCCCCTGCGACTGGGCCGGGCCGTAAAAGTAAAACGGGGCACGGTTCACGGTGACGGCGTAGCGGTTGGAAACCAGCGGAGCCGGGGCGGGCGGCTTTGCCTTTTCCCGCGCCGCCGCCGCTTTATCCTTGCGGGCCGCGGTGGCTGGTGCCGGTGAAGAGGCGGGCGCCGAAGCCCCCGGGCGATGATCCTCCCCTCCGCCGCCCTTGGGATTGGCGCAGCCCGTGAGGGCGCTGGCGGAGAGAAGAAGAATCAGGGCCAGAGGGGGTTCACGCACGGTTCAGCCGATGAATTCGCGCGGGTCGGTCACCCTCCCCGTCAGCGCCGAGGCGGCGACGGTGTAGGGGCTGGCGAGAAAGACCTGCGATTCCTTGTTTCCCATTCGCCCGGGGAAGTTGCGGTTGGTGGCGCTGATGCATTTGAGCGGCGTGTTCATCCGCCCGAATGTATCGACGGGGCCGCCCAGACAGGCCGCACAGGAAGCGTTTTCCGTCATGCGGACCCCGGCGTTTTCCAGCAGGTTCCAGACGCTGGTGCCGTCCCAGAGGGTTTCCTTGAGTTCCTGCACCACCTTCGTGGTGGCGGGAACGCCGAAGGTGTCGATCTTCACGCTCTTGCCGCGCACCACTTCGGCGAAGGCGAGGAAATCGCTCGTCTTGCCGCCGGTGCAGGAGCCGATGTAGGCGCGGTCGAGCCGGACATCCTTCATCTCCCGGGCGAGCTTGCGGTTGCCCGGGTCCGGGTGGCAGGCGACGGTCGGCTCCAGTTTGGAGAGATCGAACACCTGATCGTAGATGAATTTCTGGTCCGCATCGAGTTCCGCCGGTTCGAAGTCGCTCTTCGTGCCGTTTTCGCGCACCCGCTCGTTCACGTAGTCGAGCGTCTTCCGGTCGCACGGGAAGATGCCGTTCTTGCCCCCGGCCTCGATCGCCATGTTGGCGATGGTCATCCGGTCGTCCATCGACATCCCGTAGACGCCCGGCCCTTCCCATTGCATGGCGCGGTAGGTGGCTCCGTCAAAGCCGATTTCCCCGATGACATGCAGGATCACATCCTTGGCCATCACCCCGGCGGGCATCTGCCCCTCCAGGAAGAAGCGCATCGTCTCGGGCACCTTGATGAGCAGCTTGCCGGTGCCGAGGATGAACCCGGCGTCCGTGTTGCCGATCCCGGTGGAGAACTGGTTGAACGCCCCCGCCATGCAGGTGTGCGAATCGGTGCCGAAAAGGACTTCGCCCGGGCGGGTGTGCCCCTTCCACGGCAGCGTGGTGTGGCAGACGCCGGTGTACTTCGAGCCGTACTGGCGGGCGAGCTGCCCCTTGGATTCGTCGAAGAGCCAGTGACCGTTGGGATCGTCGATCACGTCGTAAAAATATTCCAGTTCCTGTTCGCGGACGAAATCGCGAAGGATATCGACATTGCGGTTCGACATCGAGTCCGCCGTAAAAATGTAATGATCGGGGATGATGACCACCTTCTTGCGGTCCCACACCTTGGCGTCTTTGCCGAATTCGCGTTTGAACACCCCGATGGTGCCCGGGCCGCAAACGTCGTGCGTCATCAAAACGTCCACATTCACCCAGACGTTGTCGCCGGGCTGGACATGGCTTTTTCCGCTGGCTCGGGCCAGGATCTTCTCGGTCAATGTCATAGAACCATCCACTATGCCACCACTCCGGGAGAAGGGAAACGGAAAAATCGGGATATCCCCTGCCTGTCTGCCTGAAAAGAGCCGGTTTTTGATCTCCGGTCGATCCCGAAACCGCAACCGCGGCATCTCCCCGCAATCACGGGGGATGACGCTCGTTGCGGAAGCCGCGTCCGGGCCCAGGCGCGCCTCACACCGGCTTGAGGAGCGGTTCGCTCTGCAAATGAAATTGCAGGGGAACGAGTGTCTCCCCCGGCGTCCCCCCGGGGTCGTTGACGGCCCCGAGGAGCACCCGCACGCAGACGGCGGCGACTTCGTCCACATTCGTCTCCACACGGACGACCGGGTAGGCGAGGGTGAACTGGTTGCCCTTGGTGCAGAAGCTGTAGATGGAGAGGGCGTCCTGCGGCGTCTTGAAGGCGAGCAGCGCCTGATTGACCCCGGCAAGCAGGTGTTCGTCGCCGACGATGACGACATCCGGGTGTTCTTCGCCACGGGCGGTCCAGATTTCCCGGAACCCTTCCCAGCCGCTGCCCGGCAGCAACGGGTGCAGATCCCCCCGGACCCACTCCGGCACCGGTTCGATCCCGTGATGGTGAAGCGCCGCCAGAAAATCCTCCCGGATCGAGTAGCGGGCGGCCAGATCGTGGGCGTACGGGCCTTCCTTCCATTCGAGCAGGGCGAAACGCCGCCGCCCCTGCGCGATGGCGTCTTCGACCAGCGCGTGAAGGGTGCTCTGGCGGTCCGGGATCACCCGGTGGGAGCACTCCAGCGCATGACCGACCACCGGCAACCCGTGCCGGCGGGCCAGCGTCACCGCGCCGGTCCGCTCCGCACCGGCCATGGCGACCAGTCCGGAGAGCGTCCCCTGTTCCAGATCGTGAAGAAACTCGCGGCAGGTCGGCTCCCGCGGCGGGTTCTCGAAATCGGCGAACCCGGCATAGAAACGCATCAGCACCCCCTTTTCCTCGCACAGCCTGCGGCATTTCTGCGCCATGCTGCGGAAGAAATAGGCGCTGTAGAGCCCACCGATGTCGTATTCCAGAAGCACGCCGAGATGGCGGTCGCGGGGAAGATCGCTGATGTAGGTGCCGCTGCCGTGACGCCGCACCACGAGCCCTTTCTGGGTGAGCACGGCGAGCGCCTTGGCGATGGTGGTCTGGCTGACCCCCACGCGGCGGGAAAGCTCCCGCTCGCTGTCGAGCTTTTCCCCCGGTTTGCGATGGCGGAATTCTTCCTCAAGCCGGTTGGCGACGTGGAGATGGAGTGGCAAAATTTCCATGGAGGTACACCAGAGTCTTAGTTTCTTGAGGGAGCGGAGTCAAAAAAAGATTCGGGCGGGAGGCGAAATCCGGGGTTCACGGCTGGTAGATCAGGATGGTTCCGCTCAGGGCGTCCACCTGAAGGGTGATGAAATGCTTTGGCAGCGTGTCGCCCGCCTCCCCGGGAGCCGCCGCGAGGGTGACGCACCACACCCGGTCGGCGGGGAGGTCGGTGTTTCCCGTCGGCAGGAACCGGAACACGCGACGCAGCCCGGCGGCGGGCGGGGTATCGGGAATGAACGGGTCCACCGGCTCCCGCGCGCTCCCGAGCAGCGGGCTATGCTCCGGATCGCCCAGATACCGCACAGAAGAGCCGAGGAACTGGCGTTTCATCAGCGGAACGAGCCGGGTTTTTACGGCATCGTCTCCGGTTTCGCTCTTCACGATCCCGGTTTCCACGATGAAGGGCTGGAACCCCATCCGCCCCGGCTCCAGATCGAAGTGAAAGGCGATCGGCTTTTTGCGGATCATCGCTTCCTGCCGGGCGTAGCGCAGCGTATCGACCAGCCGACCGGAGGCGGTGGTGAGCTGGTGGGAATGAAGCAGGGCGGGGAGGACGCCGCCGACCAGCCCCAGCAACAGCGCGATGATGGCGATCACCACGAGCAGTTCCGGCAGGGAGAAACCGCCGCCGCCGGGAGATGGGGATGAAGGGGGTTCTTTCACGTTATTGCTCGCTCCATTTGGCTTCGGCCAGGGCGATTTCCGCCTGAAAAAAGCGGTAGTCGAGGCGGAGCCGGGTCAGCTCCGCCCGGAGCTTTTCGACATCCGCTTCGTACCGGAGGGGCCGGGTGAAAAGCTCCTCTTCCTGAAAGAAGGCGGCAAAAGGCGGGGTGTTGCCCGCTTCCAGCCGTTGCATCGCCTCTTCGCTCACGGCCACGAGAAGCAGCCGGACCATCGGGGGGAGCTGGTTGTAAGCCCGGCGGTGCGGGAGGCTCTCGTCTCCGGGGCTCCATGCGCGCGTATCGTAACGGTAATCCGCGCTCAGGTAATCGGCCCCGGCTCCCAGACGGGCGGCATCCGCTTCGCTGAGCCGGGGCAGGACGATCAGGGCGAGGATGTTTTCCGCCAGAAGCCCCCGGCTCGCTTCCGCCCGGGCGATCCAGCCGGAATCGATCGCGAGCGCCTCCGTCGGCTCCAGCACCTGATAGAGCCGGTACCGGTTCCGGGGAGCCAGCATGGTGAGAAAACCGGGGCGCAACGCGCTTTCATCCCCGTATTCCACATAATAACCGCAGGCGTTGAGCAGGCCGGGCACCCCCAGCAGCTCCGGATTGCCCGAGTAGGCGGCGGTGGTCTGGAAAAAGAGGGCGTGCCCCGGGTTCCGGGCGGCGGTCGCCCCGGGCCGGGGGTGCGGGCCGCAGTAGAAATGGAGGTCCGAGGCGCGGGCGTACCCGGCGGGCTGGAACGCTGCCGCGCCGCCGTGGCCGAAGCTCCCCTGCGCATCGACATAATCGAGGTATGGCGCGAGCGTGGCGGAGGCGAGCCGGTGTTTGATGCTCTCAAAGGCAAGCCGCGCCGCCTGAAACGACTCCACCTTCTGGCGCGTGGTACGCCACGAGGAGGCGGCCAGGTCGGTCATCCGTGCGAAAAGGATCACAAGGATCACCAGCACCCCCATGGCCACCATCAGTTCCACGAGCGTGAAGCCGGTTTTGCCCCTGCGCCAATCGTGTTCCGGGAAGTCAGCGGCCATTGTCTGCAATCACGGTCATCATGGAGAACGGGGGGCCCTGCCCGGGTTCGCTCCGGGTGCGGAAGAGGATATGGGCGAGCCGCGCGGAATCGATCCCCCCGGGCAGCGCGCCGATCCCGGGAGGGGCCGGGTCAAGGCTGGTGCGCGTGATGCCGTTGTGGCGGAGGATGGCGTGGACCACGTAGCGGGCCTCCGCCGGGGAGACGGCAAGCCCTTCGTCCGAGTAGTACCGGGGAAAGGAGTCGATGTAACGGGCGGAGGTGAGGCTGCTGAAATCGGACATTTCCGCTTCGTCGAGCAGCTTCCGGTTGATCCGCGCGTGGGCGCTATCCTCAATGGCGTCGTGGAAACGGGTGAGCCCCATCTGGAGCAGCCCCAGCATGACGACCATGGAAAAGCTGGAGATTCCCAGGGCAAGGACGATCTCCACCAGGGTGAAGGCGCGGCGGCGGGAATGTCTGGAAGAGGGTTTCATGGTCCTTTCAGAACGATTGGCCGGAGATTTCCCGGAAACGGTAGTGATCCTCCACGGTTTCGCTGCCGGTGGCGGTGGCGAAGTCGGTGGAGACGGTGTCGAGGTCGATGTAACGCTCCAGCGTGCGGGAGCCGCGGCGTTCCCCGGTGATCATCGCCGGGTTGTCCCGCGCGGCGGGGTTCCGGCTGAAGGCGGGGGAGAGCGCCTGCACCCGGTAGTGAACGGTGAAGGTGTTGGAGCGGGTGGTCACCCGGGGGTAAAGGCTGGTGTAGGGTTCCTCCCGCTGGTTGTCGCCGGTGAAACGGTTGGCGAGCCAGAAGGCGCTCAGATTGCCGTTGTAAGTGGAGTTCGCGGCGAAGCCGGTCCCGAGGGCGGGGAGCAGGTCCGGCGAACGGGCCGGTTTCGGGATGAGCGGCACTTCGCAGATTTCCCCCGGCAAAAGGAAAAGATCGCCCGCGCGGAAACGGACCTCGAAATCGCGCCACCACGGGTTCGGGGTGGTGTCGGTGCCCCGGTTGTCGAGGGTGGCGGCGATGTCCACCTCGTGCAGATAGGAGACCTTGTTCGTCATCGCGCCGTCTCCCCGGGCCTGAATGAGCAGCGGATGCAGGGCGGCGTGCAGCGCGGAGGCCCGGCGGATATGGGTAAACGGGCGGATCTGGTAGTTCAGGTTCACCCGTCCGGCGGTGGAAAACGGTTCGCTGATGGCGTACGGCTCCACCACCGGCATGTGAAAAAGATCGAGGATGACGTGATCGGGCGGAATCCCCGCTTCCGTCGTGGCCGCACCGGAGGCGGAGACCTTGCGCCCGGCTTCGCCGACATGCGGCACGGCGGCGATGGCGGGGGTCGGAATCTGCGGGCGGCCTTTCCCCGTGGAATCGGCGGGAACCCCGAACCGGGCGGAAGGGACGGGCGAGAAAAGCAGCGTCTGCCACGGCCGGGCGGAGACCACGCCCGTGGGCAGGGAGCCGAGGATGCCCGGGGAGGGAACCTGCCGGGCCGGGGAGGAGAACGTCTCCCCGGGACGTGTGGAGGGTGCCCGGGTGCTGGGATGGAAAAGGTAGGGGTAGTGATCGGGATCGGCGGAGTTCGTGCCGATGCCGTCGTCCGGCTTGTTGATGAAGGGCCCCTTCGAGCTTTGCGCCGTGTCGAAATCGCCCGCGCCTCCCTCCCGGTTGAGCGCCAGCCGCATCTCGCGCGGCACGTAGCAGCGCCAGTCCGATCGGCCGTTGGGGATCACCTGTCCGCCCGATTGCCGGGAGCCCTGAGTGCCGGTCTGATTGGCTCCGATCGCTCCGAGGATCAATCCGTTTGCGGTATTACGGTATTCATAGGGAGACCAGTTGTGATCGGCGTTGCCCCGGGTGGTCACGGCCATTACCACCCCGCGAAAGCGCCATCCCCTGGCATGGCCGGGTTTTGCGACATCAATGCTGAAATCACCGAGCAACTGGTTGTTGGCCTGTTCGTCGGTGAGCGCCGGAGCGTCGCTGGTATAGGCGACCACGGAACGATCGTCGTAACCGCACCCGGCATACCAGGCGGCGCTTTCCGTGGCGCTCAGGGTCCGGCGGGCGGCAAGGAGCCGGAGGTCGCCGCCCGAAGGGCCATCGGGGTCGAGATCGAGTTGCAACAGAGCGTCTCCCAGCGGCCAGATAAAGCCGGGGTTGTTGGTAGTTCCCTTGGGTTCCGTGTACCTTCCGCTGATCCGTTGCGCCAGCGTCGCCGGAGCGTAGCGTGTTTCAGTCTGTTGGAAGATCGGCGGGCAATGCCCGCGGAAGGGGATCGGGAGCCGCCCGGAAACGGGAAAACGGAGATTGAGAGTCTGCACGGTTTCGCCCCCGGATGCGAAGACAAGCTGGAACTCCGCTTCATCCAGCCGGAAATGCGGCAGCGGGCGGGTCATGTCGAACGGATCGGTGGCCGGTTCGGGACTGGTGCCGATCTCCGCCGCGCTCCGCAGTTCCAGCGGCGGCAGCGCAACCGGTTCCGTGTACCACGGGTAGGCAGCCGCTTTCCCCTGCTTCTCCCCTTCGCCGACGGGAATATCGAGAAACGTGCACCAGTACCCCATCGGGCCGTCCACGCCGGAGTTGGCCTGAATCATCCCGGGCGGGGTCCGGATGGTCTTGGTCGCGTTGTGAAAGGCGAGCGGATGGTTTTCGGAGATCGGCGTGCCGTCGGCTTCCCAGAAGCTCACCTTCGGGGCGACGGTGGCGTTCACCGTGAGATCGAAGTCCGGGTAATACGGGGTGTACCCGCTCTGCGGCATGAAAAGCTCCAGCAGCAGCACAGCGCGCATGAAGCGTTCCGGAGGATCGTTCGGCTGCGGTGGCGCGGCCCGTTCCTCGATGAAAAGGAGGGAAATGCGTCCCAGCGACGGAAAACGCCCGAACCCCCTGGTGTCGCCGATCCGCAGCGGGGCGACCTGTCCGTGGCCGGGGGTGTTGAGCGCGTCGCCGTTCGCCGCTGTCTGGACGGTGGGCGTGAACGGGTGGGCGATCGCCGGGGTGGTGGAGGTATCGGCGAGGTTGATCGTGCGGGCGTAATCGATGATCTGGGTCAGGGTCTGCGTGTAATCCGCCGGATATTTGTCGGAAAACTTTCCACCGTAGCCCGGCCAGTTGCGCTCCAGCAGGCGCAGGAGGTAATCCCGCAGTTGCCGGTTGCGATTGGTCTCCCCGGCGAAATCGGCCGTCGGCGAGGCGGCCTCCTCCCGCACGAACGCGTAGGAATGCGAGCCGAGCCGGGAGGCTTCCGCGATGAGTTGGTCAAACGGGGTGCGGTAATCGCTGCCGGTCTGCCGGTGGAGCGGCCAGAGGGTGACGCGCGGCAGCTTGAAGGCGTTGAAATCCGGGCTGCGGTTGTGGGCGGTCAGGAAGAACCCGAGCCGCTCCAGATTCCGGGCAGGGAGCGGGGCACCCGCCGACGGGTCGCTGACGAGAAGATCGGAGGGAAGGCGGATGCGTTGATCGTTGGCGTCGTATCGGGGGGTGAAAAGAAATTCGTTGGGCGTCTTGAGCAGGCGATCCCGCCGCAGGGGGAGGGCGCCCGCCGTGGAGTCGATCTCCCGCGTGCCGCCTTCCGAGCCGCCCGGCATGATGCGCGGCAACAGCGCCAGAAGCGCTTCATTGAAGCGGTGGCGCTCGGCCCGGGCCTGCGTCGGGGTCATCGTGCCGAGATTGGCGGGAAGCCCGAGCGTGCGCCCCAGAATGGGGCTGAGCGAAGTGGTGGCGGGATGTCCCGGATAACGCTGGTACTCCCGCTGGACGGGTTGTTTGCGCGAAAGCTCCATCAGTTCCGGCTCCGCGTTGGCGACATTGGGGGCATCCGAGCGGGGAAGGTTCCACCAGACGCCTTCGCCCGCCGTGTTGAGATTGACCTTGCCGCTCTCGTCATCGCTCCAGAAGGCGATCCGGCAGAGCGCCGGGTTTTCCGCCGTGACGTCGGCGAGGGTGCCGAGACTGCCGTCGGCGAGTTGATAGAGCCATTGCAGCGGCATCGCGGCTTCCAGCGTGTTGTCTTCGAGCGAAAACCCGTCCACGAGCCCGACGGCGGTCGGATCGGCGATCGGATAGACCACAGCGTCATCCCGCACGAACGGTTCGTTGAGGTCCACCCATTCATTGGGGCGGGTGTTCCAGTCCTCTGGCCACTCGGGCGCGGGAGCGCCGCCGTCGGCGGAGAGCACCGGGGCGGAATAGAGCTTGTAGGCGCGGGAGGCGGTGCCGTCGATGGCGAAGGTTCGCAGCAGCCCCGGCTGCGATACCCAGAGGGTGTCGCTCTCGCGCGTGGCGGCGGTGATCTGGTTTTTCACCAGGTTGATCGCCAGCGCGGCCCCGGAATCCAGCGCCACCGCTTCCACTTCCCGGCGGCTCGCCTGCCCTTCCACCTCTACCGTGGAAAAGAAGGCGACGGTCAGGATCGTGAGCACCACCAGAAAACCCAGGCAGATCACCAGCGCCGCCCCGCGTCGGCGGGAGCGGAGCCGGAAAATCAGGGAGCGGGGGGGCGGCGGCGGCATGAAGGCGTCGGGCGGTGTTATGGGGTTTCAGGCAGTTGCAGGGTGCCCAGTTTTTTCAGGTCGCGGGGGTGGCGCACAGGGGCCCAGGTGACGGAGCCGATCACGCTGTCATGGATGACGACGTTGAAGGGCACCGGCACGCCCTTTCCGGGCAGCCCGTCCGCGTGTTCCCACGGGATGGCGATTTCCGCGCGCCACGTCTTGTCGCCGTGATCGACCGCGGAGCGGAGCGGGATCAGGTAGGGGAGCAGAAGCTGGAGCCGGTTGTTTTCGCAGTCGATCCCCATCGCCACCTGGTGAATTTCCACCCGGATGCAATCCCCTTCCTCGGGAGTGGCGGGCACGCTCATCAGCCCGGCCTCCTCATCGATTGCCGCTTCGTAGAAGAGATAAAGATTCTCCGCATCGTATGCCGCGAGGAGCTGCCGTTTCCCGGGCGCGGGGTCGCCCGTTTCGTTCATCATCCGCCATTGCGTGATGCGGGCGGTGTCCGAGGCTTCCGCCGCCTTCCAGAACGGTTCGTCGGCCTTTCCATCCAGCGTGATCGGGCTGCCCGCTTTCACGGGAACCAGTGGCGCAGCCTTTTCGACCCCGGAGGCGAGCGCCGTCGTCGCGCCCAGGAGGGTGCAGCCCAGCAAAGCGCGCCACATCACGGCTCCTCCAGGCGGATGGTTGGCATCGGCTTCTTCTCTCCATAGTTGCGGCCCCAGGAGATTGTGCCGCTCGTCCCGTACTGGCGGGAGAGATTGGCCCCGAGGTTGAAGCCGAGTTCCAGGCCCTTCACCGGTTTCACGCCGACGAGTTCCCACGGAATGGCCACCTCCATTGCCCAGTAGTTTTCCCCGAAGTTGATCTCTTTTTTGATCCGGCCCAGTTCCACCTCCCTTCCCCATTGGCCGATCGCGATATTTCCTTCCACGTCGATCCCGACATGGAAAAGCTCCCCCTCCTTCGGTTTGATGAAGACTTCCAGACATTCGCCCACAAATGGCCACCCGCCCCGGCCCCCCCTCAGTGTGTAAATATCGACGGCGTATGATTGCAGGGCCAGGTAGAGATTCTCCACGTCGTATCCGGCGTAGACGATCCGTTGCTGGTCGGCGAGTTTGCTCACCTTGCCTCTCCAGAAGGTCCAGCCGCTGAAAACGCCGGTATGGGAACGGGCGATGTCCGCCCAGACCGGTTCGCTTAGGTCTCCGTCGATCGTGGGCGGGGAGGCGATCCGGTTCACCACGACGGTGGCTGCCGGGGGTGGGGTATCGGCTTCGGCGGCGAAGCTTCCGGTGCCTGCGGCGAGCAGGGTGGCGGTTGCAAGAGATAAAAAGCGTCTGTTCATGGGGTCTTCAAAGAGGCTTGAGGGGTTGTTTTGGAATTTTCAGGGACGGCAGGGAGCTTCACAACCCTGATATCATCAATGTCTACAAATTTCGGGTCAATAATGGCGGGGTCCCATGGGGCGGTGATGACGACTCCGCCGTAGGTTGCGCGGCTGTCCTCGGCGCGGAAGAGCTCGTCATCATCGAAATAGACCACGCAAAGCTGATCGCGGGAGATCACCCGAATGCGATGCCACGCCGTATCCACCGGCGGCTGCCACGAGCGTGGGGCGCGGAAAAGCACTTTCTCAAACCGCTCCGCTTTCTTGTACCAGGAGACTCTGGGGTCGCGAAGCTGCCAGGCGCGGCTCCCGGATCGGAGCGCCTGAATGAGAAGACCCCGCTGTTCGTAGGGATTATCGGGTTCCGGCTTTGTATTCACGGCGACATGGAGCAGCGTGTGATGGCGGCGGTTGATCGTCGGGTCCAGCTCCGTGGAACCGATCCGGAAGCGGAACGAGAGTTCGTAATCCCGCCATTTTTCGAGTTCGTCCGCATGGCTCTCGGTCTGTGCGGGATTGAGCGGAATGGTTTTGAACCCGTCGCGCGGCTTCGTGATGCGGGCCACATGATTGCCGGGGGCGGTTTCATCCTCCACGATCGTGACGCCCGGCGAGCGTTGCGCCCATCCCGGGTTGAAACCGTTCTCGAAATCATCTTCGATGAGCACCTCCGCGGCGTACAACACCGGGGTGGCGAGCAGGAGCAGGGCGGGAAGGAGTGGACTCATGGCTGGGCGATCACTTTGAGCAGGCGCATCCCGTAGGGGGCCGGCAGGGTCACTTTCCACGCGGCGTCGTCGCCGGAGGCGAGCACTTCGCCCGTCTCCGCGTCCACCAGCTTGTCCACTCTCCCGATCAGCTTCCGGAACGCCTCGGCGCGTTCCAGCGTCACTTCGGTTTCATCGGCGTTCCAGCTTGAGAGGAGGATCACGGCCTCCTTGCGCGGTGCGGCCACGAAGGAGAACCATTTCACGTTTGCGTTGTTCACACTCAGGGCCGGGGCGTCATCCCAGTAATAGAGGTATGAGGTGCCCGGTTCGGCGTAACCGGCGTCGTAAACCTGTTTGTTCAACGCGTCCAGTGTGGGCCGGTGGGTGCTGCCCGAGGGGCGGGTTTCATGCACCATCGCCATGCCGTAATCGATCCGCGCCTGCTTTTCCTTCGGCAGCGGTTCGACGAGAGGATTGCGGCGGCCAAAGAGCGGATTGAGCACAAACGGCATGTTGCCCACCTGCCGCCCCGTCGATTCGGTGCGGATGAAATCCGGCGGGAACGGATCGTTGCGGCCAAACTCCAGATCAAGCTGCACCGTGGCCCACGTCTGGAGCGGCAGCAACTGGGCGTTGGTTGTGTGGACGGACCATTCGATGTCGAAATCCTGATTTTTCTTCCAGTATTGCACGAGATTGTACACCCGCTTCTGATATGCCCGCTGGTTCCAGAAACTGAGCGCGGGCTGAATCTGGCCGTCCCCGGCGTCATAGGCGTCGCTGGCGATCGGGTCGTAGCTGAGTTGCGGATAGGTGTTGTCCCAGTAGAGACCGGCGCCGCGCTTGAGCCATTCGTTCATGTAGTAGACACCGTAATCCCGGTAGGAATCCGTGAAGTTGATCCGCACCGACGGGTTCACTTCGAAACCACGTTCGAAGACTTCATAGGTGGCCCACTGGCGGTTGGTGAACTGGAGGAGGCCCCATTCGTCCTGAAACGTCTGCCATTCGGGTGAAGGCTGGGAGGCCCGCATCTCCTCGGCATAGACCAGATACGGTTTCATCCCCTGCTTTGCGGCACGGGTGGCGAAGTGTTTCATCCGGTCGATCCACGGGTTGACCCCGTAGACCTTCGGCGGGTTGTGCTCCCTGGCATAGGCTTCGAACCAGGCGATGTCCGCCTTGCCTGCGCGGCGGATTTCCGCGATCTTGTCCACCACGCTCCAGTCATAGTTCCACGGGACGCGTGCGGAGCAGTGGATGCCGCCCCAGGGATGCACGGGGCCGCTGATCGAAGGGGTGTTGAGAATCGTTTTCCGCCAGTTTTCCGCCATCGGCTTGGTGGGCGAGACCTGAAGCCCGAAGACGAGGTTCATCGGCGCTTTCACTTCCGTTTCGTGATTGACGAGATGAACCTTGAGGATCACCGCATCCCCGCTTCGTTCGATGGACTGCAACGGGGTCTCGTGGTCTCCCTTGAGGGTCAACCACCCCTTGTCGTTTTCAGCGAACCAGGCGATGCCGCGATCCGCGCCGCCCAGCCAGAGATAAGGGCAGAAGGTGTTCTGCCACTGGCTGTAACGCTTGGCTTCCTTGCTGGTCCAGACCACGCCGTCCCCCTCCGGAGTGGACCCGGCGTAGTTGTTTCGCGCTCCGTCCACGTACTGATGAAAGAGGGTGGCCTGCTCCTTTTTGATCGGGATTTCCAGCCAGAGCGCCTTGAGCGCGACGGGGGCTTTCTCCGGAGAGATCGTCATTTCCACCCGCATCATTCCGTCGATCTCAACAAGGGAGAGCGTTTTGACTTCCAGCCCCGCCCCGGCTCCGGAACCGGTGTAGCGGGCAAAGGTCGGGCGGTTTTCCTCCAGCTTCACCTTGCCGCCGGTAAGTTCCAGGCTCTTTCCATCGGCGGTTTGAGCGCGGAGGGTCATCGGGGAATGGAGAAGTTCCTGATCCAGAGAGACGATCGAGCCAAAGAGCCCCAGTCCGTTGAGCGTCAGTTTGCGCCCGATCACGCTTACCGTGGCCGCTTGCGCCTTCACCGGTTCAAACGGAGCGGGAACCTCTTCGGAGATGCCGAGCTGGTTGCCTTCCCACGGGAAAACCTGGCGAACCAGCGAATGGGTGACGGTGACCGGCTCGCCCTTGCCTTCCAGCGTGAAGCGGACCTGGTATTTGCCGTCGAGCTTCGGCGTTTTGAGTTCGATGGGAGCGGTGTTTTTCCCGTCTGCAAGGGGAAAATCCGTGCTCGCGAGTGATTTCCCGTCCTCGCCAAGCAGCTCCAGCCGGGCCTTGGTGAAGGATTGGCCGAGGTCCACCAATTCGCGCAGGCGGACATTCTTGCGGCTGAAGTCGATCCGGGCGCGCAGGAGCGTATCGCTCGGGTAGTAGGCGAACTGGCAGGCTTGCAAGAGGCCGCGCTCGCGGATGCTTTCATTCTGCTGGCCAAGGAGCGGGCCCGGCGGGAGGCACAGGAGGAGAGTGGCAAGCCAGGCAAAGAGAAGGGCCGGACGGAGGGGGCGGGGAATGGGCGTGGTTTTCAAGGATGGGTGGAGGTTTGGGGTGTTCGGGTCGGTTTGGAGAAGAGGGTTTGTTTCAGCGGGCCGGTTTGCCGCGCAGGAAAGCGAGAGCGGCGAGCGCCACGCCACCGAGGAGCAGGGCGTGGGTTCCCGGTTCGGGGATTGCGGTCATTCGCAGCCAGACTTCATTTTCGGTGCTGAGATCCACGGCGAAGGCCCATCCTTCGGGAACGGTTCCGAGGGTCAACCCCTGATTGGTGAGCGTGCCGGTGTATTGAAAGAGCCGGAAATCGGCGGCTTCATTCAGCCCGCGGTCCATCAGGTTGAGCGTGCCCGCCAGCGTTAGATTGCCGTGGATCATCACGGAATCGTGCTCGTCGGCGGAGAGAAGGTCGAAGGCCATGGCGGAACCGGGGGCGAGGGTCAGGCTCCGGGAAACGGTAGCGGTGCCGATTGTCAGCGAGCCGATGCCGCCGTCAACGAGGGGATCGCCCGGCGAGAGCGTACCGCCGGTTTCAAAGGTGACAAAGCGATTGATCACCCCGGTTCCTCCGAGGATGCCGGTTTCCGAAACCATGACATCATGCCCTGCGGAACTGCTGTATTGCGTCACGGTGCCGTTTACCAGCACAGTGCCCGCGCGGACTTCGATGTTGCTCGAAGGGCGGGCGCTCGAACCCGAGAAGACCAGGGTTCCCGCTCCGGTCTTTCGCAGGAAACGATTTTCGGTATTGGAAGTGACCTCTCCGGCAAGGGTGAAGCGGATGCCTTCGTGGATTTCCAGGATTGTCGGGCGATTGACGCGGGTGAGGCCCGAAAAGGTCAGGTTATACTGACCGGTAATGACGATCAGCCCCGGATTTCCGCCCGGTCCGCCGGAGCCGCCTCCGGTATTGAAAATCAGTTCGTTGGAATACGAGCGGTTGCCGCCAATGGCTTCGAGGGTCAGGGTATAGAGGGGGTCGGTATTTCCATTGGTCGCTTTGTTGATATCCAGAATGCCGGTGCCGAGAGCCTGATCGTGACCGAGTTGAAGGTGAATGTTGTCGTGAAAGAGGAGAGTCCTGTCCGTGACACTGCTCGCGGCGGAAAGGTTCAGGATGCTGTTGGCGGTCTTCCACTCGATTCTGGCTATGTTCGAAATGGTTCCCATGATGTTGACCTTGGCGGAAACGACCGACCGGCTGACCGAACCGAAAAGAAAGTTCGTTACCAGCGGATTGCCGTTGATTCCGGCTGCGAAGGTGACTTCGGTGTTTACGGTATTCCCGGCAATGTCCATCATCGGGTATTGTCCGCCGGTCTGGCTAAAGGTAACGACCTGATTGAAGGTGGCGTTCACATTGGAGCCGATCGTGAGCGGGCGGGTGCCGGCGCCGGTTTCCTGTCCGCTGATGGTCAGGGCGGAGCCGGTAAACCCGATGGTGTTTACTTGCTCAGTGGTTCCTGAATTCAAGCGAAGCTTTTCCACCGCGGTCGGAGCCGCGAGGTTGATGGTGCGCGGGGTGGCCGAGGAACCAAACGATGCGATTCCGGTGGGAATCGAGGCGGGGTTCCAGTTGTCAGCGTCGTTCCAGAGGTTCGATTCGCTTCCTGTCCAGGTGGCATCCTGTGCGAAAGCGGTGGCCGCGATGAGCAGGGGCGCGCATCCTTTGATGAGAGTGGATCGTTTCATGGCAGGGATGGAGGAGTCGGGGGTGGGAGGTGGGGGGTTGAAGCATCCCGGAAAACGCCGGGGGTGGGGTCGTACGAGTCGTTCCAAAGCAGCGGCACGTCCAGGCGGACGCTCTCCTGCGGAAGCGGCAGGCGGGGAGGGGCGAGGTGCCCGATCAGGGCCGCGGCCATGGCGGCGGTGTCCGTTTCCGCGAGGATGACGGGAAAATCAAGGTAAAACCGGTTGCCGCCCGTCGCGTAGCAATAGAGGGAGAGTTCGCGCGGCGTCACACCGAGCGAGCGCAGCGCGGCGTTGATATCCGGCAGCAGATGTTCGTCGCCCACGATCAGGGCGTCGGGCCGCTCCCGGCGGCTGCTCCAGATTTCCCGGAATTCCTCCCATCCCGAACCCGGCAGGGCGGGGTGCAGGTCTCCCCGCAGCCATTCGGGATAAAAGGGGAGACCGTGGGAGCGGAGGATTTCGCGAAACGGCTCGCGCAGCGAGTAGATGCTGTTGACTTCGTAGAGGCCGCATTCCCAGTCAATCATGGCGAAACGCCGCCGTCCCCGGGCGAGCGCATGGGTGACGAACCGGCCCAGCATGGCCGGGCGTTCCGAGACGATCTGGTAATGACACCGGGGGTTGATTCCCGCGACCGGCACGCCCCGGGCCTTGAGATGCTGGAGAGAACCGGCGATCTCTGCTCCCGCCATGACCACCGCGCCGCAAAGGGCTTCGCGTTCGCAATCTTCCATCAGTTCCCGGGAGGTGGGGCGGGTGGCCGGGTTCGCAAAATCCGAAAAACCGGCGTAGAGACGGCTCAGGACGCCGCGTTCGTTGCAGAGGGTCCGGCAGCCTTGCGCCAGCCGCCGGAAAAAGAGGCTGCTGTACGGGCTGCCGATGTCGTACTCGATCAGGACGCCGATCCAGCCGTTCATCCCCGGCTCTTTCACAAATGTCCCCGCGCCGGCGCGCCGGTGGATGACCCCCTTCTGGCTCAGGATGGCGAGCACCTTGGCCATCGTCAGCGGGCTCACCTTCCACGCCGCCGCCAGTTCCGCTTCGCCCGGGAGCCGATCGCCGGGGCGGTGCGACGCCCGGATGCTCCGCTCCAGACGGGCCGCGATCTGACGATGAAGGGGGATGTGCATTACGAACTCAGAAAGTAAGGCACTTTGTTCTTGGCGGTCAATGACTTTTTTGAAATAGATGCTTCCATGATTGATCAATCGAGTTCGTCCCGCCCTCCCGTTCCGCTCTCCCGGATGGTCTGGGTCTGGGCCGGGTGGGAGCCCGGCTATTTTTATCGTCGTCTGGGCGGTTTCCATGAGCAGCAGGAGGGCGCGGCGCAGTGGGAGGAGGCGTGGTGGCGGCTCCTGGAGAGCCCGGAGACGGCGCGGAAACTGCGGGAGGCCGGGGTGACGCACGTGACGACCCGCTTTTACAAGGGGTTCGGCCCGCGGGCGGAGGCGGCGGAGCAGGCCCGGGTGGCGGGGATGATCTCCACGGCGCATGAGGAGGGGCTGCGGGTCTTTACCTATATCCAGTACGGGAGCATCATGCTCGAAGCGATGGCCCCCGACATCCCGCAATCCCCCTCCTGGAAACGGCTCGACTGGCAAGGGGCGCACGACGGGCATCCCTACGAATACGGAGAATGTTACTGGCGCAACAAACCGTGTTTCCATCAGCCGGGCTGGATCGAAAGCCTCTGCGCCATGATCGACGCGGCGCAGGCGGCGGGCAGCGACGGCATCTGGCTCGACAATCTCCAGGCGGACGGATGCCACTGCGAGGCGTGCCAGAGGGCGTTTCGCGCTTTTCTGGATCGGGAGGGGGAGGACCCCGGGCTGGCCTTTGGCCTACCGTCCCGCGAGGCGATCCGGATTCCCCGGGGCGACGGGGCGCGCGACCCGCTGGTGCAGGCGTACACCCGTTTCCGGTGCGGGGAAACCGCCGGTGCGCTCCGGCGTCTGGTGGAGCACGCCCGGCGCGACCGGCCCGACTATCCTTTCATTGTCAATATCGGCCTCGGCTCCCCCCAGTTTAATGAAAAGGAAAACGGGAACTGGCCGCCGGACCTCCGGATCGCCGGGGTGACGTACGCGGAGAACGGCGCGTTCCCTGGCTGGTGCGCGGATACCGGGCGGCTTCAGACCCAGCACTTCGCCTTCAAGCTCGCGGAAGCCTCCGGGTATGGGGCGATTCCCGGGGCGATTCCCCGGCGGGCGCCTTCGTTTTACCCGACGAGCAGTTTCCCCACGCCCCGGCAGTGGCGGCGGTCGCTCGCGGAGAGCCTCTTTTTTGGCAATCACGCCATGGGGGGGCCCTACGGGCTGCGTGCGGAAAGCGGCGGGCGGCTGCCGCGGTTGCTGGCGGATGCCGGGGCCCGGGGCGACTGGCGATGCGCGCTGGAGGAAGTGGCCCCGCTGCGGGAGGAACTGGAGGGTTCCCGGGAAGCCTCCGCGATGGCGATTCTCTACAGCTACGAGGCGAACGCCTACGATGTGCCGGAGCACCGGCAGGCGCGGCAGGCGCTCGAAGCGCTCCTTCTCACCCACCAGATTCCCTTCGGATACGTCACCGACGAGGGCCCATGGCCCGATGACCTGCGGGTGCTCCTGTTGCCTCATATCCTGCCGGTGAGCGACCGGCTTGCCGAGCGGATTCTCGCCTTCATGGCGGGGGGCGGGCGGATCGTCATGACCGGTCGCACCGGGTTCTATGACGCGCGGTGCCGGGCGCGGCAGACGCCGGTCTTCGCCTCGCTCTTCCCCTCGGTGGCTTCCCCGTGGGAAGAGAACGCCCGGGCCTGGGTGCTCGACCCGGCGGGGGAATCGCTCTGGATTCCCGGCGAATGGGGGCTTGCCCGTGCCGGGGTGGTCGGGAGCGATCTGGAGCCCGGGCGGTTTGCGGGGTTGCTGAAAAAAATCTCGGCGCAGGCGCTGGGGCTGGAGGTGATGGCTCCGGTGCCTCATCTGGTGGCGACGGTCCGGCGTCTGGGCGACGGGAGCCTGCTTCTGGCGTTGATCAACTACGGGGAGGAGCCGGTTTCCTCCATTGTGATCGATTTGCGCTTCCCGCTGGAAACGACACCCCGGGCTTCCCAGCCGGTGATCTCGGCCGGAAATTCGCGGCTGGTGTTTTCCGATCTTGAAATCTGGGGAACGCTCCACGTCGTCCCCGCAACGCCCGCTCCGGAGGAGGCCGAAGCGCCCCTTCTTTCCTTATGAACCCCCTCTGCCGGTTGATCTGCGCGATGGTGCTGGCGTTTGCCTCTCTGGCGGATGCCCGGGTGATCCACGTTCGCGGCGATGCCCGGGATTCGCGGGAGGAGGGAAGCGCGGAACACCCGTTCCGGACGATCACCCGGGCCGTTGAGGCGGCGGGGCCGGGGGATATCGTGAAGGTCACGCCGATCCCCGAAGGATACCGGGAGACGGTCGATTTTTACCGGCACCCGGGCGGAGAGCCGGGCCGGCCGGTAACCCTCGACGGGCAGGGGGCGGAACTGATCGGGACGGAAAAGGTGGACCCCGCGGGTTGGGAAAGGGAAGGGGAGCTTTGGGTGCGGAGCGATCTGCTCCCGAAGCTTTTTCTGGTGGTCGATGGGAAGATGATCTTCGAGACTCACGCCGGTGAAACGCTGGAGCCGGGGGAGTTTGCCTTTGTGAACCGGAATCCGCGGCGGCTCGTCTGCCGGAGGAGCGGCCCGAAGGCGCTTCCGCCGCCGCTGGAGGCGGAACTTGAATCGGGTGCCCGGGTCCGCATCGCCCCCGGGCAGTGGGAGCGGACGAGCGATCCCGGGCAGCTTCGTTTCAGGGTGGGGGAGAAGGTGACGGCGTTGGGGAGCGATGGCGGGGCGCTGGCGCTGGTCCGGGCCCGGGACCGGCTGCGGCCCGGCCAATGGTGCGAGGAGGAGGGGCGCTTTTATTATCGGCCCGCCGAGGGAAAAACCCCGGGCGATCTGGCCATGGAGGCATGCGTGCGCATGAACGGCATTCAGATCGGCGGGACGACTTCCCATCTCGTGATCCGCCACTTCAATGCCCGGCATTTTTACAATGACGGCTACAATATCCACGGCAAGGCGAGGCATCTGGAATTTTACGACTGCAACGCGATGGGAATGGGGGATGAAGGGTTCAGCGCCCATACCGATTGCGAAACGCTCGCGGACGGTGCGTACTATGAGTATTGCGGCACCGGGGTCGGCAACATGTCGTATACCACGGGTTCCGCCGCGCGGACGGTAACGCGCAACGTGGTGATCCGCGCGGCGAGGACGGACGGCTTCCGCGCCGGGATTCGGGCGGCCGGGGTGCAGCACCGGCTGGAGGGCGCGATCATCCTGGATTGCTCCATCGGCATGAAAATCGGACGCGGGGTGGAGGCGGATCAGGTGGTGGTGCTTGCCTCCGGGGAGCGGCGAGGGGTGCAACTCGAAGGGGGCGGAAGCCTTTCCGGAGTGGCCGTCTCGGTGGGGGGAAGGCCGTTGTCGTTTCTCGGGGCCGGTGACTATACGGTTTCCCGCGGCTGGATTCGTGGCGGAGCGCCGATGGAGATCCGGAGCGCCCCGCAGCAGACCATTGCGCTCCGGGAGCTTTCCATTGCCGGAGAACTGGAACTGACCGCTGGCGAAGGCGCTTCCCGCAGGACGATTCCCGTTGCGGAAGGGCTCGAACCGTATGGAGCGACGGTGACGTTCGTCGCAAACCACGAGCCGGAAGGGTTCCCGGGGGTGCGGCTGGCTCCACCGGAAACCGCCGGCCCCGAAGCAGCCCTGCTGGAGCGGGCGCTGCGCGAATGGAAAAACCCCGTGACCCACGCCCAACGGGTCCAGACCGCCCTTGAAAAAAATCGTATTCCATGAAAATCCCTCTTTTCCTCCTGCGCTGGGGGCCCCTTCTGGCCGGATTGATCCTTCTTCCGGCAGCCGGGGCCCGGTCCATCCATGTTCGCGGAAACGCCCCGGAAACCACTGAAGACGGGAGCGAGGCCCATCCCTACCGTTCCATCACCCGGGCCATCCGTGCGGCGGGACCGGGGGATACCGTGCGGGTGCATCCCATCCCGGAGGGATACCGCGAGAGTGTCGATTTTTACGGACACGCCGGAGGCAGGCCGGGTGAGCCGCTGACACTCGACGGGCAGGGGGCGGAACTGATCGGTTCCGATCCGGTGGACCCGGCGGGGTGGGAAAAGCAGGGAAACCTTCTGGTGCGGCGCGACGTGGAGCCCCGGCGCTTTATCGTCGTAAAGGGAAAGATGGTCTTTGAAACCTACGCCCGCGACCTGCTGGAGCCCGGGGAATTTGCCTATGTCGGCAAGCTGCACAAGCGCCTCTATTATCGCCCTCTTGTGGGGAAGGAGCCTCCCGCTGAGGTAAAGGCGCGCCTGGGTTCCGGGGAGACGGTGACGATCGCCCCGCAGCAATGGAAGCCCGCGGAGAAGAAAGGGCTGCTGCGCGTTCAGGGAGTCGAGCCGGTCGCCTCGCTGGAGGAAGGAGGGCAGGCGCGGGAACTGGTGGCGGCGCACACGCGGTTGCAACCGGGCGGCTGGGCCGCGCACGACGGGGTTTTCTATTACTGCCCGGTGGCGGGAGAGGCGCTCGAATCGCTCGCGATGGAAGCGTGTGTGCGGCAGAACGGGGTGCAGATTGCCGGGACCACGGCCCATGTCATCATCCGGAATTTCAACGCCCGGTATTTTCACAACGATGGCTACAATATCCACGGGGCGGCCACGCACCTGGAGTTTTACCAGTGCAACGCCCGCGATATGGGCGATGAGGGATTCAGTTCCCACGGGCGGACGGAGACGCTTCTCGATGGAGCGGAGTACGTGAACTGCGACAACGGAATCTACAACGTCAACAGCGGCGGAAAATCGGTCAACCGCAACGTGGTGATCCGCACGCCGCGATCGGTCGGCTTCGGCGCGAGCCCCCGGGACAACGGGACGACGCATCTTCTGGAAAACGCGGTGCTCATCGACTGCCCGCGGGGGATTCTGGCCGGAGAGGGAACGACGGTGCGCAATGTCGTGATCCTCACCCGCGCGCCGTCGCAGTCCGCCATCAATCTGGATGGAAAAGGGACGCTGGAACGGGTGGCGGTGAGCGGAGAGGGAACCCCGCTACGCGCCTTGCCCGGGGAAAACGGTACGTTGAGCTTCAAGGAGGTCTCCTTCGGCTCCGGGCGACCGCTGCACGTCCGCACCGGAAAGCCGCTGGAGGAAGTGCTCCGGTGGGATTCGTGCGCGTTTGCCGAAGACCTGACGCTGGAAACCGGGAAGGCGCCTCCGTGGAAAACGCGGCCGGTGGGCGAGGGGATCGGCACGCTGGGGCAGGGGAACCGGACGTTTGTTCCCCTGTCGGAAGAAGCGTTTCTGCGGCAGGTTCTGGAAGGCGCGCTTCCGGGTCCGGACCGGGAGGTGATGGAACGGGCGCTGGCGGTCGGCGCGGGGGATCAATCCAGTGGAATCCCCCGGACGGCTCCGGGAACGGTCGGCGCTTCCTCCGGCAACCGGCCGCGGTAGATGGGGCCTCCCTGCGGGGGCCGGGGCGGTTCCCCGTCCAGCGGAACGAAAGGGACGCCGGGGACGGGGAGCAGGTTGAGGCGCTCAAGCGTATCGAAATCTCCGCGGCCCGTGCGGCCGAGGCGTTCCAGCGCCTGAAAGCGGAGCAGGGCATCGCGCGTGGCGACGTCCGGGAGACCGCTTTCCGCCCCGCGAAAAAGGCCGCGTTGCCTGAGGAGGCGCTGGATGCGGCGCAGGGTGTCGCGCTGCACGGAGCCCGGCGCCCGTTCAAAAGGGGTGGAGGCGAAGAAAGTACGGTAGCCTTCGGAAGAGGCGCTTGAGGGTGGCCGGCCCGGCGCGGGGGCGGAGGGTGGCGGTGTCCGTGGCGGCGGGGCGGGCGCTGGCGGAATCACGGGGGCGGGCGTGGGGGACGGAGCCGGGGCCGGATTTTGTCGGAGGAAATCGTGATCCGATTCCTCAACGGCAGGCGGCTCTTCCTTCGCGAGCGCTTCCTGCGTGGCGGTATCAAGGGTTTCGCTCGGCGAAAGACCCTGATGGAGCTGATACCGCCGCAGGGCCTGCCGGAAGAGGGCGGTTTCCTTTCCATCCAGGGGCCCCGTATAGAAACCGAGTTCATGAAGGCGGGTCTGGGCCCGGAGCAGCGGGGAATCCGCCCACAGGGAGAGCGGGCCCGCCAGTAAACCGGCCACAAGGAGGAGGAGAAGTCGGTTCATGGGAAGGGGCTTACTCGGAGTGAATCCCATCGGGTTTCGACTGTCGGTCCGCGAGTTGAGTCGGCGGTCGGGCCGGAGGATTCCGGGGGGTGCGGCGATCGTGACACCAGTTCATGATTCCTTCGACGATGCCGTCGGCAAGTCGATTCATATAAATGGCGTTGCTGATGAGCGTGGATTCCATCTGGTTGGAGAGGAAGCCGCCCTCGATCAGGACGGCGGGGGCGCCGATGTGGCGGGTGACGTAGAGATCCCGGTCGCGGATGCCCCGGTCCCGGGCGCCCGTATGGCTGACCAAGGCGGTCTGCACGGAGGCGGCCAGCATTTCCCCGGTATCCAGAAGGTCCGGTTCATTGAAAAAGCCGACCCAGCGCCATCCCCGGGAGGGAGTCGCCTTGGCATTGGAGTAAAACGTTTCGATGCCGTGAAAGGAGGAGGCGCTTCCCTTGTTGAAATGGAGGCTCACGAAAATGGCCGGGCCCTCGATCGCGTTGGCCAGCGCCACCCGGTCTGCCAGAGAGACGTAACGATCATCCCCGCGCGTCAGAAGGGTCGGAAATCCCCGGATTTGGAGCTTGCGTTCCAGACGCAGGGCCAGTTCCAGCGTGAGTTTCTTTTCCAGCAGGTTCCGGGCGAGCGCGCCGCCGTCGGCTCCCCCGTGACCGGCGTCGATGACCACGGTGGGCCGTTCCCCCATCCGCAGCGCATCCTGCGGATCGGGAACCAGGTTGGGGGCGATGACGAGGGTGACCCCCCCGAGCAGGATCACCAGCCCGACGCAGGCGACAAGATCACGCATTTCTCCGGCGAGGCTACCGCCCGAAAGCAAGCGTGTAAACAGCCCTTTGCCTTCCATCATTCAACGATGGTTTCGGAGTTGCGGTGCCTTTTACCCCTGCTCCGGGGTGTCAATTCACTCCGCTCCGGCAGAAAAAGGGAGCCGCATCCCGCAAAACTCACGCGTTTCGCAATGCGAATTGCCGAACGCTCCCTTTCATCGGTTTTTCCGGTTCGGCCTCCGCCATCCTTGCTTCCTTCTCCTGGGTCGCCAGCCGCGAGAGCATGATGATGAGGAGCAGCCAGACGGGATTGAGCACTGAACCGCTGGCGAAAAAGCCGACACCCACGGAAACCGCCGAGGCAACAAAACAGACGCAGGCCAGAAGGCTGACGGAACGATCGACACGGGCCGTCATCCGGTAAAGCGCCCAACAGACATAGAGCCTCGCCAGGTCTATCAGGTAGTTCAGGATCGTTCCGAAAAGCCCGAAAAGCAGCAGGGAATCCGAGAGATCATTGTGCGTGGCTCCGCGCCGGAGGGAGCTTTCCAGGATTTTTTCCGAATCCCGGGCGAGCCTGCCCCGAAGGTCTGCCTCGTCATAGGAGTAGGTGGAACGGCCAAACCAGAAAACCCGCGGGCTGGAGCGCCATTCCTCGATGGCGCGCTGGTAGAGGTCGTCACGCCATCGGCTGGAATCTTCAATGGAGTAAACGGCGAGGGGGTTCTTTTCCAGTAGGACCCATTGAAGCGAACGCTGGTAGATAAACGGTAGCGATCTAAGCGCCGGGGCGATCAGGTTGAGAATGAAAAGAAGGGTGATCATCACGCCTGTAAATGTGATCAACTTGGCATACCGCTTGAGGACAAAGAGAGCGGCTCCGATGAAAAACAGGGCGATGACAATCGACGCGCGCCCGCCGCTGAGCGCCGATCCCATCAGTCCCAAAACAATGAGGCTACCAAAAATAAATCGGGTTCTGCCGGGCCGGGGAGTCGTACGGAAGTATTCTGCTGAGAAAAATACGGTGCCGAGAAGAACGGCAAAGGGGCCGAGGGTCCGCAGGATATAAACGCTCGATGCGGCATTGATAATCGGAATAAAAAGAACCGTAGGATCATCTCCGCCCGGATCGGAACGGATATAGATCAGGCGGACGATAATGTTAAAAACCAGCCCGAGAAGGATCAATACGCCCAGCGTATTGGCAAAATTGGCCCGGACCTTGAAGAGGCCGAGCCGTGTGCAGATAAAGGCGACAAAAAGGGGGGTCAGAACTCCGCCAAAGTATGTTTTGAGCATACTTTTGTAACTGAACTCTTCGGGGCGATAGGGAGAGAGTGTGTTGTAGATCCCGTGAAGAAGAAGATAAAGTGCCCCCAGAACATAAAGGATGATAAAAATTTGGAACGCGTTCGTTTTGCAGAAGGGAACAATGATCCGCCGGGGTTTACGCCAGAGCACCGCGACGAGAAAGAGCGTCAGCAGGAGCAGGTTGATATGAGGACTATTGATGGAGAAGCCGACTGGCCGAAAGGTCATATCGGTGGCAACCAGCAGCACCATCATATGCCATGTGAACTGGTAAAAATAGAGGAAATAAGCCGCCAGACCCGCAACGGCCAGGATACGGGAAATATTGATGTAGTTGCCCGCACCGGAGGCTGTCCCGAGATACAACGCCAGTCCACAGCCAAGAATAGCGATCAGGATGGGGATCGGGTTGATCTGTTCGAGACGGGGATTCATAGACCTGGCGCAAATCAACCAATCCCCTGAGCGGAGATGGGGCGATCAGGGAGGGCGGGAAGGGGCATCTTTTGTAAAGGGAATCGGATGGGAAGAGCCGAACGGTACGGTCAAAAGGAGGGAGAATCCAGAGCAAAATGTGACGCTTTCCCGAGGGCGATCAACCGGCCCGGGTGTCCGGTGTGCCCGGTGGCGGAAAGGGAAGGAAACGTTTGCGGAGGTTGTCTTTCCCCTGGGGTTCTGGAATGATGATGTTCCGATGCATCTGCTTCTGATCGCGACCGGCAACCGCCACAAAACCCGGGAGATATCCGCACTCCTTGGCGGGAATTATCAAATCGGGGATCTCACCGCCCACCCGGATTATCCTTCCGTGGAGGAGTCCGGGAGCACTTTTGAGGAAAATGCCCGCTTGAAGGCCGAGGCGATCGCCTCTCTTCATCCCGGATTGATCATGGCGGATGATTCCGGCCTCGAGGTCGATGCGCTGGGAGGGGAACCGGGTGTCCGGTCCGCGCGGTTCGCGGGGGAGGGGGCCACCGACGGGCAAAACCTCCGGTTGCTGCTTGAGCGGATGGCGGGGAAGGCAGATCGCCGGGCGCGTTTCCGGTGTGTGATCGTGCTGGCGCGCGCGGGAGAAAGCCTCGCGTGTTTCGAAGGGGTCTGCGAAGGGCGGATTCTGGAATCTGCCGTCGGGTCGGGAGGGTTCGGCTATGACCCGGTCTTTGTGCCCGAGGGGGAAAATGAAACGTTCGCCCAACTGAGCGCGGAAAGGAAAAACCGGATCAGCCACCGGGGGCGCGCGCTGGCCAAGGCGCTTGAGTGGCTGAAAAAGAGGGCCTGAAACGCCTGGCGGGCGTCCGGGTGATTACCGCAGGCGATAGGTCCGGCGACCGGCCGGTTCCGCCGGTTTCACGAACACGCCCAGAAGGGGGCGCTTGGACGGCTTGGCGGATTCAAAATCGCTCACAAACCCGTCCGTGGTCCGGATTTCGACATGCCCCGCTCCCCGGCCGCCATAAACGAGAACCGAACCGACGGGGGCCTTGAACGGGTCCTTGATCGGGAGCCGGCGAAAGCCGTGCTTTTCGGTGAGTTCCTGCGCGGCCTGTTTGGCGTAGGCGGTTTTGGGATAGGAGTCGATGACATCGGCTTCCAGCAGCGCGGTTTTCACGTAGCGCCAGCAGCGTTTGATCGAGTGCTTGCGCGCCCGGGTTTCCGCGATCTTGGCCGCGCGGATCATCCGTGCGTCGTACCGGAACGAACTGGCTTTCGGCCCGAACCGGCTCATCGCCTCCTGTTTGGCGAGCTTGCGGGCGGTGTGAATATCGAAAAGCGATTCCCCTTCGGCGAACGCCGTCGCGCCAAGTGCCATGGGGAGGATCAGGATGGCCAAAAATAGTCTGGAAATCGTCAAAACGCCGGTGAGAAAACCGGATTTCAAATCATTCGTCAATCCTTTTTGCTCTTTTTGGACAGCTTCGGACGTTTCCGGGCCGTTCCGGGCTCCTCTTCTTTGGTGAGATCGCGGGAAACCGCCCCGGAAACGGCCCGAAGCGACCGGCGTTCCTTTGGGCATCATTCAATGAGCGATTCCTTTACGGAAGGCATTCCAAGGCTCAAAGTGGGCGCTCCTATGACGCAGAACGATTCAGTCCCGGTGCTCTCGATGGAGAATCTGACCATCATTCGTGAAAAAACGCGGATTCTGGCCGGGGTATCGTGGCAAATCCGGGCCGGGGAACACTGGGCGATCCTCGGCGCGAACGGTTCGGGAAAGACTTCGATGCTCAGCGCGATGACCGGCTACCTGACGCCCACCTCCGGTTTGCTGGAAGTCCTCGGCCAGCATTACGGAGCCTCCAACTGGCCGGAACTGCGCAAGCGGATCGGGATCGTGAGTTCCGCCCTGCGCCAGCAGATGGCGGAGGGGGAGCCGGCCCTGGTGACGGTGGTCAGCGGAAAGTATGCGATGATTGATTACTGGGGAGAACTGCACGACGCCGATCTGGCCGAGGCCCGGCAGATTCTCCGGCAGATGGATTGTGAACACCTGGCCGAGCGGCCCTGGCTTTTCCTCTCCCAGGGGGAGCGCCAGCGGGTGTTGATCGGCAGGGCCCTGATGGCGCGGCCCGAACTGCTGATTCTGGATGAGCCATGCAGCGGGCTCGATCCCGTGGCGCGTGGCCATTTCCTCCGGTTCATTGATCGGATGATCCGTCGCAAGGAGGGGCCGACGCTGATTCTCGTGACCCATCATGTGGAGGAAATCGTCGGGGGAATCAGCCATGTGCTGGTGTTGCGGCGGGGGGAACGCCTGGCCGGAGGGGAGCGGGCGGCGATCCTCACGGAGAAAACCCTCAGCGAGGCCTTCGGGGAACCGGTGGAACTCATCCATCACAATGGCGGCGTTTCCCTGGTGCCGGGAGGCCGATCGGCGAATCTTTTCGGAGTTGAGGAGCCGGGCTGAGTGAGCGCAGGACTTGACTTTCGTCTCCGGGGATTTCATTGCTCCTTCCCATGCCCCTTCTTCGCCGACACGCCAAGGATACCCTGACCGCCGTGGAAATGGATTGCGGCGATCGGCTGGAATTCACCCTGGCCGATGGCGGTGTCGCCCGGCTCGAAGTGCTCGAAACCGGGGCAAGGGTGCTCGAAACCACCCTGCGGGAACTCAAGATTGAGGAGGAAGGGGCCGTCACCCGGATCGCCTTCCATTGCCTCATCGCCGTGGACGGTCGGGAATACCTGCTGGAGCGCGAGATCGGCTCGCAACGCAGTTTTTACGAACCGTGGGAGATCGGGCCGCTGCGGATCTGGCTCGACTGTGTCGATGCGCTCTTTGATTACCTGGAGGAAAGCCATGGCCCCTGCCGCACCGGGGTGCAGCCTCACGGTCCAAAGCGCGGGAGACACCGGGAGGTCCGCTTCGCCCTGCAGGACGCTTCGCTTCCCATCTGCCCGGAACCGCTTCATCTCTGGTGCCCGCTGCCGAAGGGCGGGGTGCGCATCGAGGATTGCTACCGGGGCGAGGATTGCTGGCTGGGAGCCTACAACGGCGCTTCCGCCCATGGGGGGCTCGATATCAATCATCCCGCGGGAACTCCGCTCCGGGCCCCGCTGGAACTCCACGACCATTTCTATTTCGAAAGCCTCGAAATGGGTCACAACAACAACCGCTGGCGCGGGATTCACCACTGGCCCAACGGGGCGCAATGGATCTTCCAGACCCATCACATGACGGCGCTGACGGTGCCCGAACACCAGCCGATCCCCAAGGGGGCGCAGTTTGCCCTCGGCGCGGGCGTCCTCAACGGGGCGTTCGAGCATAGCCATTTCGTCTTCAAAATTCACGATCTGGGGGAGACGATCCTCCTTGATCCATGGATTCTTTTCTGGCAGATGCTCCGGGACGAGAGCAAACCAGGGCATTGAGAGGCCAGGATCGGGGCTTTTCATCCGGTCCGTTTTCGGCTTGAATCTTCCCTTTTCCATGAGCACCGCCACGAATCCCGGTTTCCGCTTTCACGATCTCCACGGCAAAAGTCTTCTCATCACCGGCATCACCCGGGGCATCGGGCGGGCGCTTCTTCCCGGGTTGCTGGAGCAGGGGCTCAATCTCGTACTGGTGAGCCGGGGACGGGAGACGATGGAGGCTGTCCGGGAGTCGCTCGGCGCGGACGAATCGCGCGTCCGCCTTTTCGTCTGTGACCTCGGCGATCCCGCAGCGGTGGCCGCCACCGCCGAATCCATCGCCCGTTCCGTCCCGCAACTTGATGGCATTTTGCACAACGCCGCCATCGACCCGCGCCAGACCTTCGAGCGGTGTGACGAAGCGTTCTGGCAACAGGTTTTTCAGGTCAACCTCTTCGCCTCGATAACGCTCACCCGCCATCTCCTGCCGCTCTTGCGCCGCAGCCCGCAGGGGCGCGTTCTCTTCACCGGCTCGGTCACGGGGGGGCTCGGGAGCGCCTACATGAGCGCCTATGTCGCCAGCAAGGGGGCGATCGAGGCGCTCACCCGGTCGCTCGCGCATGAACTCAAGGGGACGGATATCACGGTGAACTGCGTGGTCCCCGGGGCGGTCCGTGTCCCCGAAGACGCTCCGAACCCCGAACTGGAGGCCACTGTTATCAGTACCCAGTGTGTCCCACGCCGGTTGGCGCCGGATGATCTGCTCGGGCTCATCTGCCTGCTCCTGAGCCGCGCGGGCGGCGGGATTACCGCGCAGAACATCACGGTGGACGGCGGCATGCTGCATCATCTGGCGGACCCGGCTTTTCAGAGCGCTTTCATCAAGGAATAAAAGAGCCCCCGCTTCCAGCGGAGGCTTGCCAGCCGGGCGGCGCAAGCGCAAAGTCGCCAGCCGATATGCAAGTGCCGCTGCTCGACCTCAAAGCCCAGTTTCAGACGCTCCGGGAAGCGATCCTTCCGGAAGTGGAACGCCTCATCGAAAGCCAGCAGTTCATCCTCGGGCCGCGGGTCGAGTCGTTCGAAGAGGCCGTCTGCCGCTACACCGGCGCTCCCCATGCCGTCGGGGTTTCTTCCGGGACGGACGCGCTGCTCATGGCGCTGATGGCGCTGGAGATCGGCCCGGGGGACGCGGTGTTGACGACCCCGTTTTCCTTTTTCGCCACCGCGGGGAGCATCGCCCGCCTCGGGGCAACCCCGGCTTTTGTCGATATCGACCCGCTCACCTTCAATCTCTCCGTGGAGCATCTGCGCCGTACCCTGGCCGATGCGCTCCGCGATACCGACGGCCACCCGCTTGCCCGCGACGGCAAACGCATCCGGGCGATCATGCCGGTGCACCTTTACGGGCTCTGCGCCGAGATGGACGCGATCGGCGATCTTGCGCAGGAATACGGGCTGCCCATCATTGAGGATGCGGCGCAGGCCCTCGGGAGCACCTACCCCTCCCGCCACGGTCCCCGGCAGGCCGGGGCGATCGGCGATTTCGGCTGCTACAGCTTTTTTCCGTCCAAAAACCTCGGGGCCTTCGGGGATGGCGGCATGGTGGTCTGCCGCGACGCCGCCGCCGCACAGAAACTCCGGGCGCTCCGCAACCACGGGGGTGAACGGCGCTACTACCACCCGATCATCGGCGGAAACTTCCGGCTCGACGCGTTGCAGGCCACCGTGCTGGAGATCAAGCTGCCCCATCTCGACGCCTGGTCCGCCGCCCGCCGCCGCAACACCGCCCTTTACCGGGAAGCGTTTGAGAACGCCGGGCTCTTCCCCGCCATCACCTTTCCCGCCGAGCCGTACCGCGGGAGCGGCCATGCCAATCACCATATCTTCAACCAGTTTGTGCTGCGCGTGCCGGAGCGGGACGCCCTCTGCGCCGCTCTGGAGAGCGCGGGAATCGGCCACGCCATCTATTACCCGCTCCCGCTCCATCTTCAGGAGTGCTTCAATGGGCTTGGCCATCGCGAAGGCGATTTTCCGGAAGCGGAACGGGCCGCGCGCGAAACCATCGCCCTGCCGGTTTACCCCGAACTGGCTCCGGAACAGATCGCCCGCGTGGTGGAAACCCTTGCGCGATTCTACGCCCGGCGCTGAAAAAAACATCAATATCGGGGGGTTGCCCCGATACCCCGCTACGGCGAACCGTGCTTTACTCGGAACCATCCAAACCGGCCACGGACGGCAGCGCCGCAAGGATGGCGACGCAGGGGCGGATGTTCCGGATCACCGGTTCGACGCGGAGAGCGGTAAGGGATTGCCGGCTCTCCCGTCTTTTTTTTCGACGAACGGCCCCTTTCATCGTGGGTCTTTCCCTCGTTCGTCCATTAATCCCATTTTGACCAATCGGGCTCGAATTCCGCCTTCGGTGCGGGAATGGTCCTCGCTGATCTCACTGATTCCCTTTCCCGCGTCAAATTCCTCTTTAAGGATTTCCTCCTCCTCTTCCGTCCAGGGTCGTCCGGCTCCTGCTGGCAAATGGGAGCGATCTTTTTTACCGGATGAATCGGAAGACGGAATGGCTTCAAGCGCGGATGCACCGAGAAACAACGCCCGGATCACATCGGGCTCCGAGAGAACGTCTGCATTGCCAGGCGCACTCCCGCCATCGGGATATTGACCGGTTGCCAACGCTTTCAGAATGGATGATGCACGTGAATTGGTCATAACAGTAGTCCGTCCGGTTTCTGGTATCCGCCGTTGCTCAACATCCCCGCTTTTATAACCAGTCTCCGGTAACCGACATCATTGCCAGAGACATGCATGCCAGCCCATACCAATGTTCCAGCGCGACTCCCGGCGCAAACACGACGTGACGCGGCCGTTTGAGTATTTGCGTGATGGCACTTCCATCCTTGTAGCCCAATAAGCGAGCCACGTCGATACGCATTTCCCTTCCCTGTCGCACGCGCAGCCATCCCTTCCCTCGGGCTTGGTTTTTCTACCCCTGCCAAGCATGGCACTTCCGATGAGACCTTGACGATCCAGCCCGCATGATTCATGAAGGCCAAACGCTCTTCTTCTTGAAGCAAAAACGACAGGAGGAGCCGCCCCTCACCATGCACTCTTCATGATGGACCTGCGCGCCGGAAAGATCCTCCAGAAGCTGCAAATCAAAATCGCATACCTCGGGATACTCCGACGCCAGGTTGTGGTAAACGCAATTGTGAGCCTCGACGCCCAAAGGTTGCCCGTCCCCGCTCGTGATCACCCTGGCCTCATAACCCAGCTTGAGCATCAGCCTTCCGATGGCCTCGATCCGCTTCTCAAGCGGTTTCCCCTTCATCAATTCCTGATGCTCATCCGCCACGCTGGTGGCCAGTTCCCTGAGGATCGTGCTCAGGCTTTGTGAACCCCCTTCGCGCCGGATCTTCTCCAGCATGAGGGAGGAGAACCAGGAATACCGCTTGGTGAAGAGATCCATGCCCCGGGAGGTGATCAGGTAGGTATGGCTCGGCCTTCCGCGAGACTCACGGGCTCTTCCCTTGGCGACATAATCGTCTTGCGCCAACGAGTTCAGGTGCTGATTGACCGCCGTTCGCGTGATGTCAAGCCGGTTGGCAAGCTCATCCACCGTCAACCCATCGCGTTCGACAAGGAGCAACCGCAGGAGCGCCTGCTGGCGTTCTCCAAAAAGTTCAAGGCTGGCAAAATTTGTCATTGATCTTCGAAAACTTACGACATAAAAACATGTCTTAACCTTAACCATACTATCAAAATCTCATGAAAAAAACCACCTTTTTCACCCTCGCTGCCGGTCTACTCTTCTGGAACGCCGGTTTTATCCGGGCTGCCGAAGTGCCGACCGACGCCCAGATTGCCGCCATCGTCGTCACAGCGAATCAGATCGACGTTGATGCCGGCAAATTTGTCGCCGCCAACTCGGGGATCGCCGAAGTCAAGACGTTCGCGGAAAAAATGGTGGCGGACCACTCCGCCGTCAACGCAAGCGCCGTGGAACTCGTTACCAGGCTAAAAGTCAAACCCGAGGCCAACCCAACCAGCAAAACCCTTGAAGAAGGCGGTGCCAAGAATCTGGCTCACCTTCGTACTCTGAAGGGCGCCGCCCTGGACAAGGCTTATATCGACCATGAAGTCACCTATCACCAGCAGGTGATTGATGCGCTGGATCAAACCCTCATCCCGAGTGCAAAAAACAAGGAACTCAAGGCGTTGCTCGTCAAGGTGCGTCCGGCTTTTGTCGAACATCTCAACCATGCCAAACACCTTCAGGGGAGCCACCAGTAAGCCAAGGCAAAATTATGAGATACCTTTATTTCAAAAGGGTAGTCTTTCCCGTTGTTCTGATTTGCGGGCTTGCTGCGGCCACGACCCGCGCCGAGCCTGCCACGCACACGGTGGTGATCGAAGCCATGAAGTTTTCACCAAACTCTCTCAAGGTCCATGTCGGCGACACCATTGTTTTTAAGAATGCCGATCTGGTGCCTCATACCGCCACAGAGAAGAGTTCCAAGCGGTTCGATTCAGGAACGCTGAATCGGAATGCGGAGTGGAAGCTGGTACCGAAAAACAGCGGCACGATCCACTATAAATGCCTGCTTCACCCTGACATGGAGGGTTCCATCATGGTTGAAGCGGCTCCGTCGCCTTCTCCGCAATAACCGCTTCGTGTGGAAGCTCTCCGCACGGCGAACCTGGGGCGTGTTAAGATGAGGGGGCTCCCCCGATAGCGCATTGCGGCGAACCGCGCTTTACCCGGAACCATCCGAACAGGCCACGGATGGCAGCGCCGCAAGGATCGCGGCGCGGGGGCGGATGTTCCGGTTCGCCGGTTCGACGTGGAGAGCGGTAAGGGATTACAGGCTCTCCCGTCTTTTTTTGCGGGAAGGCGGGTACCCTACAGCCCCTGCCGCGCCAGCTCCTGCTCCAGCGCGATCTTGAAGTCCGCCATATCCTCGGGCGAGGGGCGGTAGGCCGGGTTCGGCGGCACGAGCCCGAAACGGCCCATCTGGTCGAGATACCACTCCGCGTTCACTCCGTCGCTGAAGGTTACTTTCCCGCTCACCAGCGCCCCGGGGCGGACGATCTTGTCGAGCGAGATGGAGACTTTCCCCCCCGCCAGCGGGTCGGCGGGCAGCGCGCCGTCCGAGAGCGGATCGCCTCCGGCTCCCGGTTGGGCGGCGTCGGCTTCCTCCGCTTTCGGCTTCTCTTTTTCGGCAAGGATGAGCTGAAGATCATCAATCAGAAAACGCGCCTCCATATAGGTGAGGCGGACGCCGAATTCATCGGCCAGCCGTTGCTGGACTTCGGAGAGTTTCGCGCCTTCGGCGACCCAGGTGGTGACCGTTTGTTTCTGTTCTTGAGTGAGTTGCATGGTTTTTTCTCTGGTTTTCCCGATCCCCCCCGGGGGCATTCAGGCCTGCATCAGGGGGCGGGAACGATCCACGGGGCCAATTTGTCGGTTACTTCCGGGGAAGATGCAATGGTGAAATCGCCCGGAAGCGCGAGCCGGACGGTTTTCCCGCCGCCCCCGGTCACGCGGAGTTCCACCCGGCGCGAACCCTGATTTTTCCAGATAATATCGCGGATCGCGATCAGGTCGTCTTCCGTGGCGCGGCTCCGCTCCAGCGTGAGGACGAGCGGCGGTTCGCGGTTCTCGGGTTTGCGGATCGGTTTCACTTCGTTGGCCTGAAGGCGGGGGCGGTCTTCGCGCAGGTCGAGCCGCCCGGTGATCTGGACGACATTGCCCTGAAGCAGATGCGCCTGCGCTTTCGTATAGGTTTCGTTCCAGACCATCACTTCGAGCTGATCGGTCAAATCCTCCAGCGTGAGAATCGCGAACGGTTTGCTCTCCTTCTTCGTGTACTTCTTTTCCACGGCCACCAGCGCCCCGGCGATGGAGACGGTGCTTTTATCCTCCGCCTCCGCCAGTTTCGCGATCGGCACGAAGCGGTCGCTCTCCAGCAGGGGGCGGAAATCGTCAAGCGGGTGCCCGGTGACGTAAAAACCGAGCAGTTCCTTTTCGTAAGCGAGCTTTTCGCTCTGGCTCCAGGGCGGGACGGCGGCCTTCCGTTTCGGCTTCGGGGCGGTCTCGAACATGTCGAAAAGGGAAACCTGCCCGGCGGCCCGGTCGCGATGGGAACTGGCGGCGAGCGCCATGGCCGCGTCGATTTCGGAGAAAAGCTGCGCGCGTTCCTCCCCGGTAAAGTCGAAGGCGCCGCATTTGACGAGGCACTCAAGCCCCTTCTTGTTGAGCTTGCGGGAGTCGATCCGGGCGCAGAAATCTTCCAGCGAATGGAACGGGCCGTGCGCGGCGCGATCCTCGATGGCGGCTTCCATGGCGGCTTCGCCAACGTTCTTGATCGCGGCCAGGCCGTAGCGGATCGCCCCATGGTACGGCGTGCCGTCGTTGCGGAGCGGGGCGTCCGCCGGGAGCGCCTCGGGTTGGAATTTCAGCGAACTGTGGTTGACGTCCGGCGGCAGGATCCGGATGCCCATCCGCTCGCATTCGGTTACGAAAATGCTGATTTTATCCGTATTGGAGATTTCGTTGCTCATCACCGCCGCCATGAACTCCACGGGATAGTTCGCCTTCAGGTAGGCGGTCTGGTAGCTCACCCAGGCGTAGGCGGCGGAGTGCGAACGGTTGAAGCCGTAGCCGGCGAATTTTTCGAGAAGGTCGAAAATCTCGTTCGCCTTGTCGGGTTCGATATCGTTGAGCTTCTTGCACCCTTCCACGAATTTGACCCGCTCCTTGGCCATCTTTTCCTTGTCCTTCTTGCCCATCGCACGGCGCAGCAGGTCCGCGCCGCCGAGCGTGTACCCGGCGAGGATCTGCACGGCCTGCATCACCTGCTCCTGATAGACGAAGATCCCCTGCGTATCCGCGCAGACCTTCGCCAGCAGCGGATGGGCATACTTGATTTTCGCCCCCTTCTTGCGTTTGATGTAGTCGGGGATCAGGTCCATCGGCCCCGGGCGATAGAGGGCGAGGATGGCGTTGATGTCTTCAATGTCCTTGAGATCGAACTGGCGGCAGACGTTGACCATGCCGCCGGATTCCAACTGGAAGACCGCCGTGGTTTCACCCCGGTTGAGCAGCGCGTAAGTGGGCGGGTCATCCAGCGGGATCGAGCTGATGTCGAAGTCCGGCGTGTGCTTGTGGATCAGGTTCTGGGCGTCGGTGATGACCGTGAGTGTCTTGAGCCCGAGGAAGTCGCACTTGAGCATGCCGACATCCGTGAGCGGCCCCATGGCGTACTGGCTGACGATGGAGCCGTCGTTGGCGCGGGTGAGCGGGATGTATTCGCTCAGGTCGCACGCCCCGATCACGACCCCCGCCGCGTGCACGCCCACGCCGCGCGTGAGCCCTTCGAGCTTTGTGGCGGCATCCCAGAGCTGGGCGGTGGCCGGTTCGGTTTCCACGGCCCGCTTGAGGTCCGGGTTTTTGTCGATCGCCCCGGGGACGTGCTCCTCCACCCCGGTTTCCTTGTTTTTTTTGCCGTAGCCCGCGAGCGTGATGCCGAGTTCGTTCGGGATCATCTTCGCCACGCGGTCCGCGTCGCCGTAGCTCCAGCCGAGCACGCGCCCCACGTCGCGCACGACCGATTTCGCGCCGAGGGTGCCGAACGTGATGATCTGGGAGACGGCCCGCTCCCCGTACTTGTGGCGCACGTAGTCGATCACCTCCGGGCGGCGGTTCTGGCAGAAATCGACGTCGATATCCGGCGGGCTCACCCGCTCCGGGTTCAGGAAGCGTTCGAAGAGGAGCTTGAACTGGAGCGGGTCGATGTCGGTGATCCCCATCGCGTAGGCGATGAGCGAACCGGCGGCGGAACCGCGCCCGGGGCCGACAGGGATGCCGTTCTCCTTTGCCCAGTTGATGAAGTCCCAGACGATCAGGAAGTAGTTCACGAACCCCTGCTTCTCCAGCACGCCGAGTTCCATCCGGTAGCGTTCCTGCACCTGGGCGGAGTCCGCCTCCGCGCCGTAGCGGCGGCGGATACCCGCTTCCGTGATCTCGCGCAGGTACTCGTTCTGCTCTTTGCCCGCGGGCGGTTCATAGTTCGGATACTTGGGAGAGGTATCCATCGTAAACCCGCACCGTTCGGCGATCCGCAGCGTGTTGTCGCACGCTTCGGGGAAATCGGCGAAGAGGGCGCGCATCTCCGCCGGGCTCTTGAAATAGACTTCCGGGATGTATTTCATCCGCCGCTCATCCGCCACGTTCGCCCCGGTGCCGATGCAGATCATCACATCGTGCGCTTCGTGATCGTCGCGGGTGAGGAAGTGGACATCGTTGGCGGCGACAAGGCCGAGCCCGAGTTCCTTCGCCAGCTTCGGGATGGAGCGGTTTGCCTTGTGCTGCTGTTCGAGCCCGTGGTCGTGCATCTCAAGGAAATAATTTTCCGGGCCGAGGATGTCGCGGTATTTCGCGGCGATGGCGCGGGCTTTCGCGTAGTCGTCATCGTGATGGAGCGCCATCGGCACCTCCCCCTTCAGGCAGCCGCTCAGGCCGATGAGCCCCCTGGAAAATTTCGCAAGGTGTTCGTGGTCGATGCGCGGTTTGTAGTACATCCCGTCGAGATGGGCGATGGAGACGAGACGGACGAGATTGCGATACCCCTCCTCGTTTTCCGCCAGAAGGGTGAAATGAAACGAGGCATCCCGGGCGGAGGCCGCTTTTTTCTCAAAAAGGGAGCCGGGAGCCATATAGACCTCGCAGCCGATGATCGGTTTGATCCCCGCCTTTTCCGCCTCCTGGTAGAACTCGACCGCGCCGAAGAGATTCCCGTGGTCGGTGATCGCCACGGCGGGCATCCCGAACGCCTTCGCCTTTTTCATCAGGGCGGGGATGCGGACGGCGCCATCGAGCGGGGAATATTCGGTATGGACGTGGAGGTGGACGAACGAGTCGGACATGGTTGCCGCAATATAGCGCGAAAAACCGGGGTTCGAACAGCCCGAAGCTCCGCGAACGGGGAAGCGGGACCTGGCCCGCATGATTCATGAGCCCTCTACCACAACCGCCCGGAAGACCGGAACTCCTGCGTCGGACTCGATTTGAAAGAGATCGGGCATCGACCGATGCACTCACCCTTTCAAATCGGCTTCAGCCTTCGGGGCGGTTTCGCTACGGGCTTCGTGAATCATGCGGGCCTGTGGTTTTCCGGATTGTCAATCGCGCCTTCTGCTGCGAGCTTCCTACCCCATGGATTCACTCTCTTTGGAACAGATACAGAAGTTCTTCAACGATCTTCGGGCGGAGACACCGTGGGATGTCGATGGACCGATGCGCTGGGGCTATTTTTTCATCGCCCCGAACCCGGAACCGCTCCAGACCGCCGCCGAGGCGCTCGAACAGGGCGGCTACGAGGTGGTCGGCGTCTTCCAGAACGATGAGAACTCCCAGGAGTTTATCCTCCATGTGCAGCGTGTGGAGGCCCACACGCCGGAATCCCTCTTTACCCGCAACCAGCAGCTCGAAGCGCTGGCGCTTGAGTACGAACTCGCCTCCTACGACGGGATGGACGTCAACCCGGTGGAGGATGAGGAGGAATTCGAGGATGAGGATGATGACGATGACGACGATGACGACGATGACGGGGGTGGGGACGAGGACGATGTGCCGGTTCAGGAAATCCGCAATCCGGAGCTGCGCGCGGCCATTCACGCGCTGGGCGAGGCTCCGGGACCGGAGAACGAGGCGGCGGTATTGCGCGCGTTGAGCGGGGTTTTCCTGCTCACCCCGGTCTTTGACGATGCGGACGACGCCGACGACGCCGACGACGCCAAGGGGGCCGAAAACGGGGATTCGCTCCAGCTCTGCGCCTGCACGGACGACGATGGGCGCGAATTCCTGCCGCTCTTTACCGATCTGGAGGAACTCGACGCCTGGATCAGTGACGAGGTGACGGTGATGACGATCAGTGCGGCGGATGCCTGGGCGCTTGTCCTGAGCGAACCGGAAAACGACGGCGTGGTGATCAACCCGGCGGGAGAATCGCTCGCGCTCAACCGCAAGCACCTCGAAGGGTTGCTCAAGATCGCCCTTCAGGACGACGACGGAGAGAAATAGCACCCATGCAGGGCGGCCCCGACATTCCTCCGCCCCGGGAAGGGGGGTTCCGGCTGGTTCACACGGCGGACTGGCACCTCGGCAAGACGCTTGGAAATCTCGACCGGCTCCCGGAGTCGCACGCCTTCCTCCGGTGGCTGGCGGAGTTTCTGGAAGCGGCGCGGGTGGATGTTCTGGTGATTGCCGGGGATGTCTTTGATTCCGCCACGCCGCCGCAGGCCGCGCTCCGGCTTTATTACGATTTTCTGGCCACGCTCCATCGCCACGGGCGCACCCGGGTGGTGGTGACGGCGGGCAATCACGATTCCCCGGGGGTGCTGGAATCCCCCCGCGATCTTCTGAGCGCGGTGGGGGTGCGGGTCATCGGTTCGTTGCCCGCGCCGGAAGCGGGCGGGGAGGCCGCCCTGCTCATCCCCCTCCCTTCGCGGGAGGCGGCGCGGGTGGTGATCGCGGCGGTGCCGTTCCTGCGGGAGCGCGATCTGCGCACCGGCCACCTCGGCCAGAGCGCGGAGGAGATCGCCCGCGAGCTTCAGGATGGGATCGCCGCCGTCTATGCCCGGGTGGCGGAGGAGGCGCGGCGGTGCTGGCCCGGGGTGCCGCTGGTGGCCACGGGGCATCTCACCGCGCTCGGGGCGCTCGGGAGCGAAAGCGAACGGGAGATTCACATCGGCGGGCTCGGGGCGATCGGCGCGGACCGGTTCCCGGCGGCGTTTGATTACGTGGCGCTGGGGCACCTGCACCGGCCCCAGAAGGTCGGCGGGCGGGAGACGATCCGCTACGCCGGTTCACCCATTGCGCTGAGTTTCGGCGAAGCGGGGGACCGGAAGGAAATCCGCCTGCTTGATTTCGCGGCGCAAGGGGAGCCGGAGCAGCACGCCGTGCCGGTGCCGGTGAGCCGGGCGCTCTTCCGCCTGAAACTGACCCGGAACGACCTGAGGGCCGGGATCAGGGCGGCGGCGGTTCCGGAGTCGCCGCTCAGGCCGTGGGCCGAGGTGGTGGTGAGCGGCGGATGGGCAGGGGCCGGAGCCGGGGAGGGGGATGACCTCTGCCGCGAAGTGCGCGAGGCCGCCGAAGGAGTCGCCTTTGACGTCATCCGGATTCTTTCCGAAAACGACGCCGCTCCCGCGGTTCTCGAGGCGGACGCCGGGGCGGAAGAGGAGGAAGTCCGCGCATTACTTTCCGAGCCGAAAGCGGTTTTCCGGCGGCGGCTGGAGCGGGAGGCGCTGGAGGAAGCCGACCGGGAGCGGCTGCTGGTCGCCTTTGACGAACTTTGCCGCCTCCACGCAGAGCGGCTCCGGTAGCGGTTTTTACTGCGGGGGAAGCGGTGCTTCCTGTTTCATCCATTCCAACAGTTCCGGGTTTGCGGGCGGCGTGCCGGATGATGCGGAGGGCGCCGGGGTGGCGGTCGGGGTGGTTGGAGCGGTTGGGGCGGAAGGGCCGGGGGTTGCGGGGGCCGGAGATGGGGTTGCGGGCGGGGTCGCTTCCGGGGTGGCCTCCAGCGCGGCGGCGAAACGCGGGTTCTGGCTCAGGAAGCGGCGCACCCGCTCGGACTGGATGCTCCCGGGAAAGCGGGCTTCATAGAGCCGCCACGTATCGACCGCCCGGGGGAGGTCGTTGAGAACTTCGATGTAGAGGGTGGCGGTGTTGAAGAGGCTGAATTCGTGCCGCGGGTTCTGCCGCTGGGCGATGTCGTATTGCTCAAGCGCCTTCTCCGGCTGGCCGATGAAGCGGAAGCAGTTGCCGAGATTGGTCCGGATGTCGGGATGATCCCCGCCGTTGGCGATGGCGTACTCGTACCGGTTGATCGCGTCCACCCAGCGGCGTTCGTCATAAAAATCGTGCCCGGCCTGAACGGCCTCCGCAACGGTCTGGGCGGTCTGGTGTTCGGGCTGCGGCGGCTGGGGCTGGGGCGGTTTGGCGGCTTCGGGCTGAAGGGTCAGGGCCGCGGCTTGACGCGGTTGACCAGGTTGACCGGGCGCTCCGGGAGCCTGGGCCGCGGGCCTGGCGTGAATGATGAGCCACATGGCGGCCATGCCGCAGGTGAAGGCGACGAGCGCGGTCAGCAGGTGGGTGGGGCAGGGGGCGGGTCCGGGCGGCGGGGTCGGTGTTTGAGAAGACATGGGCGCGAATGGCGAACCTTATGCCGGTACGCCCGCGCGAATCAAGTTCCGCCTTCTTCGACCAACGGCCCCAGCCGCACGAACCGGAGCACCGGCGCTCCCGCCTCCCGGGAGCGGGCCGGGTCGGCCTCGAAAACGGCCACCCAGTCGTTGTGCTCCTCCGGGTCCACGAGCATCTGTTCGATCCGCAGGAGCGGACACCCCTCCGGCGATTGGGCGGGGAGGGTGTGGGTATGGCGGAGGTTGCGCGCCTCGGGGTCGAGCCGGATGCGCCCGTGGGTCTCGCGGTGGGCCTCCAGGGCGCGGGTGAGCGCGGCGGCGTCCGGCGCCGGTTCGCTTTCCGGGGTGAAGAGGGCGAGCGCTCCGGCGGCGTCGCCGTTGGCCGCCAGCCGCAGAAAGGCGAAGAGGCGGTCGCGGATGAGGGCGAGGAAGCGTTTCGGGTCGCGGGTGATATCGGCGAGCGCCGCTTCCGCACCGGGCGGGCGGAGTTCCTCTTCCCCCGGGGCGGCTGGGCGGTAATCGGGGTCCCGCATTTTTTCCCATTCATCGAGCAGGCTGGAATCGACCTGCCGGATGAGGGTGCCGAGGTAGATCTCCATTTCGCGCAGCGAATCGTCCTTCGCCGTGTCGGGGACGGTCTGCATGAGGACTTTGTGCACGCTGGAGAGATAGCGCAGCAGGACGCCTTCGGCCCGCTGGAGTTCGTAGACCTTCACCGTGTCGGCAAAGGAGCGGTATTGCTCGAACATCTCCCGGGCGATCGATTTGGGGCGGATGTTCTCCTGCCCCACCCACGGGTGCCGGGCGGCGAAGGCGTTGAAGGTGGTGTAGATGAACTCGCGCTCCGGCTTCGGGTATTCGAGCTTTTCGAGTTCCTCCATGCGGGCGTCGTAGTCGAGCCCGTCCGCCTTCATCTCCGCAAGGGCTTCGCTTTTGATCCGGTCGAGCTGCTTGCGCAGGATGATCTCCGGGTCTTCCAGGATGGATTCCACCAGCGTGAGGACGCGCAGCGGGTACTCCGCCTCTTCCCGGTCGAGCAGCGGCAGGGTGTCGTGCAGGTAGAGCGAGAGGGTCTGGTTCATGGAGAAATCGTCCTGAAGCTCCACATTCAGGCGCACCCGGGTTCCCTCCGCGGTTTTTGGGATGATCTCGACGATGCCGCGCTCCAGCAGGGCGCGGAAAAGCTGCCAGCTCCGGCGGATATGCGCTTTTTTCGCCCGGGCCGGTTCGTGGGAGCGGGCGATGAGGTCGCGCATGGCGCGGCGACCGTCGCCCGGGCGGCTCAGGACGTTGAGCAGCATCCCGTGGGTGACCTCGAAGCGGGAGGTGAGTTCCTCGGGTTTCGCGGTGATGAGCCGCTTGAAGGTCGCCTCGTCCCAGTTCACGAAATTGTGCTCCGGTGGTTTGCGTTTGACGAACTTGTTCCCCTTTTTCGCTTCGAGGAGCCGGTTTTCGATGGCGTGTTCGGGGGCCTGCGCCACCACCCAGCCGACGGTGTCGTACCCCTTGCGCCCGGCGCGTCCGGCGATCTGATGGAAATCCCGGGCGCTGAGGATGGCGGTTTTCTCCCCGCTGTATTTGCAGAGGCGGGTGAGGAGCACGGTGCGGATCGGCACGTTGATGCCGACGCCGAGGGTGTCCGTGCCGCAGATCACCTTGAGCAGCCCTTTCTGCGCGAGTTGTTCGACGAGGATGCGGTATTTGGGCAGCAGCCCGGCGTGGTGCAGGCCGATACCGTGCCGCAGCCATTTGCGAACCTCCGGCCCGTAGGGGCTGGTGAAGCGGAAGCCTTCGATCACCCGCGCGATCTCCGCCTTTTCCTCGCGCGTGGCGACCTGGATGCTGGTAAACCCCTGGGCGTTGCGGGCCGCCTCCTGCTGGGTGAAATGGACGACGTAGACGGGGCCCTTATTCTCGGTGAGCAGGTTTTCCACCGTCTGCGCCAGAGGCGTTTCACCATAGCGGAACTCCAGCGGCACGGGGCGCTCCGCCCCGGAGACGGTGACGGCGGGGCGACCGGTGTGGCGGGTGAGTTCTCCCTCGAAAAAGGCGGTCTCCCCCAGCGTGGCGGACATGAGCAGGAAACGGGTCCGCGGCAGGGTGAGCAGCGGCACCTGCCAGGCGGCGCCCCGGCTCCGGTCCGAGTAGTAGTGGAACTCATCCATCACCACGTCATCCACGCGGGCGGCGGCCCCTTCGCGCAGGGCGATATTGGCGAGGACTTCCGCCGTGCAGCAAAGGATCGGCGCATGACGGTTGACCGAGGCGTCCCCGGTGCTCAGCCCGACGTTTTCCGGCCCGAACTCCCGGCAGAGGGCGAGCCATTTCTCGTTCACCAGCGCCTTGATCGGGCAGGTGTAGACGGAGCGCCGCCCCTGCGCGAGGGAGTGGAAGTGGAGCGCCGTGGCAACGAGCGATTTTCCCGAGCCCGTCGGCGTGTTGAGGATCACGTGGTTGCCTGCGTAAAGCTCCAGGATGGCGTTTTCCTGTGCCGGGTAGAGCCGGATGCCCCGGGCCTCCACCCATTCCAGAAAGCGGTCGAGCAGCGCGTCGGGATCGCGCTCGGGCAGGCGCTGGAGTAGGGAATCGGTCGGTCGGCTCATGATGGAAAAGAGGGAAAGCCTACCGGGGCCGGGGCGGATTGGCAATGGTGGCTCCCTCGCGGAATCCCGCCGGGAGGTATTCGCACACCGGCCCGCGCAGCGTGCCCCGGCAGAGGGCGGAGAGGATTTCCAGGCTCCGGCGGGCCACCGCCCGGTTCGGATACAGGCAGGCGCTCCAGGGGAGGGAAAGTTCCTCCAGCGTCTCGGGTTCGATGCTGGCGATCAGGGAGAGCGATTCCGGAACGGCGATGCCCTCCGCCGCGATGGCCGCCTCCAGCGCGGCCCCGAACGCCCCGCCGCTCAGGATCAGGGCGCTGAAAGGGCGCCCGCTCAGGAACGCCCGGAGGGTCTCCACCCACGTTTCGGGCCGGCCCAGCGGGAGGAGGCAGGGCGGCCCGCCGGGAGCCAGCCCGTGCTTGCGCAGGCCGCCTTCGTACCCTTCAAACATCCGCCGCAGGTACGCCTGCCCGCCCTCCGCCGCAAACTCCCCGCCGACGTAACCGATCCGCCGGTGCCCGCGGGCGTGAAGGCGGGCGAGCGCCGCGGTGATCTGCCCCGCATGATCCGCGCTCACGAAATGAACCGGAGCCGTGTCGCGGTTGACGACGAGCACTGGGAGCGGGGAGGGGAGGGGAAGCGTTTCGAGCCAGAGCTGAAGCGGGCGGTAGATGAGCAGGGCGTCGAACCCCTGGGGCGGGGTTTCGAGGGTGCGCCGGAAGGCGGCGACATCCGGGGTGTAAGTGTAGTGAATCTCGCACCGGGAGGCTTCGGCGGCGCGGTGGAGGAGTTCGTAATAGAGGGAACGGTTTCCCGCGAGCGTCGGCGAGAAATGATCCGGGACGAGGAAGCGCAGAAGCCGCGGGGTCTCCCGGACGAAATGACCCCGGCCATGGGCGGCGTCCAGCCACCCGTCGGCGATCAGCCGGGTGAGCGCCGTCCGCACCGTCCGGCGGCTCACGCCGAGGAGCGCGGTCAGTTCCCGCTCGGAGGGGAGGCGTTCGCCGGGCGGAAGGGCTCCGCGCGCGATCGCCGCCTCGATCGCCGCTGTGATCTGCCGGTACATCGGCACGGCTCCCCCGGCCTGGAGACGGGCGGCGAGGTCGGTAAAGAGCGGGTGTGTCATAAAAGCTTCCTGGTGTTTACATGAAAGCGGAAAGGGGAAAAAGCTCCGGATGCGGATATCGGCTTGACGGGCAACGATACCACACGATACCAGTTAGCGCCATGCCCGATCCCTCATCTCCCGCCGTGGCCCGCCGGTTTTGCGCCGAAGGAGCTTTTCATCGCAACCTGATCTCCGAAGCCGAGGAAGAGGCGGCCCTTGCCGCGTTCCGCCGGGCCCGGGAGACCGGGCTGGCGTTTGACCGTTACGGCGGGGTGGAGGTGGACGCGTACGAAAAGGAGTTTGCCGGCCATGTCGGCACCCGGTTTGCCACGGCGGTCAGTTCCGGGACGGCGGCCGTCCATACGGCGATCGCCGCGCTCGATCTCAAGCCGGGGACGGAGGTGATCTGCCCGCCGGTCACCGATCCGGGCGGGATCGCGCCGATCCTTTTCCAGCTTCTCATCCCGGTTTTTGCCGATACGGGGCGGGAGAGTTTCAACGTTTCGCCGGAGGGAATCCGCCGGGCGATCACCCCGCGCACGGGGGCGATTCTGATCGGGCACATCGCCGGGGAGCCGTGCGAGATGGAGGCGATCCTGCAAATCGCCCACGAGCACGGGCTGCCGGTCATCGAGGACGTGGCGCAGGCGCACGACGCCACCTGGGATGGCCGCCGCTGCGGAAGCCTCGGCACGCTCGGGGCTTTCAGCCTGATGAGCGGCAAGCACCATACCTCCGGCGGGCAGGGCGGGATGGTTGCCACGAACGACGAGGCGCTCTACTGGCGGGCCAAAAGTTTCGCGGACCGGGGCAAAGGGTACGGACAGCCGGGCGTGGGCGGTTTTGCCGGGCTCAACTACCGGATGACGGATCTGGAGGCGGCCATCGGGCGGGTGCAGCTGAGGCGGCTCCCCGGGTTCATCGCCCGTCGGCAGGAACTCGCCGCGCTGCTGGAGAGGCGGCTGGCGGATTCACGGCTTTTCCGGGTGGGAGAGATTCCCGCGCGGGCCAAATCCGCCTACTGGTTCCTGCGGGTGCGGGTGCTGGACGAAAGCCGCTCCAGGGAGGCGATCGCCCGGGCGCTGGTGGAACGCGGCGTGCCCGCTGCACCCACCTATACGTCGATCATTTACCAGCAGCACTGGTTCGCCAGCAAACGGATCTTCGGGGAGGCCGGTTATCCATGGACGCTGCCATTCTGCCAGTCCGTGCCCGATTACGATCACTGCTGCCCGAACGCGGAGGCCGCGCTGCGCAATCACCTGATGATCAGCTTCAACGAATCGCTCACCGATGAGACGGTGGAAGGGATCGCGGCGGCGTTGCTGGATGTGGAGCGGTGTGGCGTGGGGTGAGTCTCGCGTGGGGGTCAACAGGCTGTTAAGCCTCCTTCTGTTTTGAAGGAACGATCAGCGGCAAATCCGGTGCGACGGTGGTGAAGTCCGATTCATTGGCCGTAATCAGACCCTTAAACCGTCGCGAGAAAGCCGCAATCAGCACATCGGCGATCGGGCGTTTGGTTCCCGTGCCGCGGCGCTTGCGTTGAATCAGATCATGCCAGAATTGATGAGCGCTTCGGGTGTCTTCTTCGCGCCAAGGCTCGCGGGACAGGATTCCCAAGTCATCCAGCCATTGCCGTTGGGCAACAAAATCCCCCGCGAACGCGGGAGCCATTTCAATGAATGTGATCGGGCAGACCACAAGCCCCTCGTGAGCATGGGTTTCCAGGCATTCCGCTGACCGGATGGCAATGTTCGCCGGAATGCCGATCCGGATATCAAGAAGGACCGAAGTATCAACAACCCAAGGCATTACCCGGTTTCACCTTCGCGCAGCTCGGCGAGCCACTCGCTGGAACTCCGGGCTGCCGCTTCCGGGAAATCCCGGTAATAGGACCCGATCGCAGCCCGAAAGTTCCCCTTGGCTTTTTTTTCCGCCGGAACGTCTTCAAAGAGCACGATCACCCGCACCCGATGGCCGGAAACCGCATCAGAAAGCGGGCGTGCCAACCGGAGGTGCTCCTGCCCTTCGAACGTTGCCGTGGTTTCGATCGCGTTCATCGGCAAAGTTTACTGTTTACAGGGGCAAAATACAAGACGGGCTTTTCGGTGAGCCGAGATGTCCGACCGAGGAAAGAAATCCACATCGCCAGATCCCCTATTGAACAAACAGGCGTTTCTCCCGCCTGCGCGCGTGCCGCCCTCCCGGCAGGTTGACCTTGGCCACGTGGGCCGGGTCGAGGAGGGAACGCACCCGCTCGACTTCCTCAAACCCGGCATGGGGAACGCCATGAGCGCGCAGCCAGTTCAGGAGCCGCCTCCGTTGCTGGGCGACAGGCTGGGAGCGGAGTTCCGGTGCGCAGAGGGTTTCCGGCTCCGTGGCCGGGCAAAGCGAGGCGAGCCATGAGGCTTCCTCCCGGACGATCGCCGCTGTCCGCAGCAGCGCCGGGACGACCGGGCGCTCCAGCAATTTTTCCGCCATCGGCAGGAGGGTGTGGCGGAGGGCGTTGCGGGTGTGCTCGGCGGAGGCGTTGCTGGCGTCTTCCCGATGGCGGAGGCGGCGGCTTTGCAGGTAGGTGTCGATCGCTTCCCGCCGCACCCCCAGAAGCGGGCGGACGATCCGCAGCGCAAGCGGGCGCTGGCGTCGGTTCGCGGGCGGGATGGTCAGAACACTCTCCGCCGCCATTCCGGCCAGCCCCGCCAGACCACTGCCTCGCAGGAGGTTGAAGAGAACGGTTTCCGCCTGATCCTCCGCATGGTGGCCGAGGATCACGGTTCGGCACCGGTGTTTGCGGGCCATTTGCGCAAAAAACCGGTGCCGGGCGTTCCGGGCCGCGAGTTCGAGCGAAAGAGCGTGTTCCCTTGCCTCCCTGCGGACGTTGGCGCGGCCCGTTTCGCAAGGGAAGCCGAGCCGCCGGGCCAGCCGGGCGACGAACCGGGCATCCTCCCCGGAAGCCCGCCCACGGAGCCCATGGTTGAGGTGGCAGACGATGAGCCGCCGGTACCCGTTTTCGGCAAGGGCATGGAGCAGCGCCACGGAATCGCGCCCGCCCGAGACGCCGACGAGCGCGTGTTGTCGCAGGGAGAGGCTGGAAAAATCAGCCTTCACGGATTTCCGCCGCGCCGAAATAGGGCTGGAGCGCTTCGGGGATGCGGATGGACCCGTCCGCCTGTTGGAAGGTTTCCACCAGCGCCACGAAAAGGCGCGGCATGGCCGTTCCGGAGCCGTTGAGGGTGTGGCAGAACCGGTTTTTTCCTTCGTCATCCTTGAAGCGCAGGTTCATGCGGCGGGCTTGAAAGTCGGTGTAGTTCGAGCAGCTTGAAACTTCCAGATAGGCGTTCTGCCCGGGAGCCCAGACCTCGATGTCATAGGTCTTCGCGGAGCCGAACCCGAGGTCGCCGCTACAGAGGGAGATGACCCGGTAGTGAAGCCCGAGCCGCTGGAGCACCGCCTCCGCGTGGCCGGTGAGGCGTTCGAGTTCGTCCCAGGAGGTTTCCGGCGTGGTGATTTTCACCAGCTCCACCTTGTCAAACTGGTGGACACGGATGATCCCGCGCGTCTCCCGTCCGGCGGAGCCGGCTTCGCGCCGGAAACACGGCGTGTAGGCCGCGTGGCCGATGGGAAGCTGCGATTGCGGGAGAATCTCCTCCCGGTGAAGGTTGGTGACGGGGACTTCCGCCGTGGGGGCGAGAAAGAGCGCCCCTTCCTCCAGCCCGTACATGTCGTCCTCAAACTTCGGAAGCTGGCCGGTGCCGATCATGGCGTCGCGCCGGATGAGGAACGGGGGGCTCACCTCAATGTAGCCGTGTTCGCGCGTCTGGAGGTCGAGACAGAACTGGATGAGGGCGCGCTCAAGCCGGGCGCCCGCCCCGGTGAAGCAGACGAAGCCGCTGCCGCTGATCTTCGCGGCCCGCTCGGGATCGAAAAGCCGGTGGGCGGCGCCGAGGGCGACGTGATCCTTTGGCTCGAAGGCGAATTCCGGGCGCGTCCCCCATTCGCGCACCAGCGGGTTGGCGCTGGCGTCCGGGCCGATCGGCGTCGTCTCCGAAGGAAGGTTCGGAAGCTGGAGGAGAAGGGCGCGCTGTTCTTCCTCCGCGGCGGCGGTGGCGGCGTTCAGGGAGCCGATCTCCTCGCCGATGGCGCGGACGGTTTCTTCCAGGTCCGCGCTCGATTCCTTGCGGGCACGGCGCATGCCGATCTCCTTGCTCAGGCGTTTGCGCTCCGCGTTGAGGTGCTGGAGGCGTGTCTCGGCCTCGCGGCGGCGGCGGTCGGCCTGGAGGATTTCGTCGATTTTAAGGTGGGCGTCCCCATTGCGGGTGGCGAGGGCTTCGCGAACGGCGTCTGGATTTTCTCGGATAAACCGGATGTCGAGCATGATGAGGGGGACGATACGCGAGTGAGGGATCGGGGAAAATCTCAAAATAGCCCGTTTTCGCCCGCCAGAGGCTCGGGGGAGGCGGCAAGTCCGAAACCTTTTTACAATGAAACGGATAATGATCTTACCGGTGGCCGCTCTGCTGACCGCATTTGCCTTCAGCGGTGTGAGCGCATCCGAGGCGGATAACACCCGCCAGAACCGGGAGGAACTGACGACCGCCCAGGACCAGAGCAACAACCCGCGTGACCTGGACCTGACCGCCCGCATCCGGGAGGCGGTGATGAAGGATTCCTCTCTTTCCACCGAGGCCCGGAATATCAAAATCATCACCCGCGAGGGACGGGTGGTTCTCACCGGTCCGGTGGCTTCGCCCCAGGAACGGACGACCATCGGCAACCTCGCTGTGGAAATCGCAGGACGCGACAACGTTAGCAATCAGCTTAAAATACCATGAAACGATCCGTCTTTGGACTAGTAAAACACAGGGGAGATGCCGAGATGGTGGTGGACCGCCTCAAAACCGCCGGCTTCTCCAGTCACGATATTTCAGTGCTCTTTCCCGATGAAACCCATAGCAGGGAATTCAGCGAGAAGGAGGCAACCAAGGCTCCCGAGGGGGCGACCACCGGAGGCACCACCGGCTTTGTGGTCGGCGGCGTGCTCGGCTGGCTGGCGGGAATCGGTTCGCTGGCGATTCCCGGCCTTGGCCCGTTCATTGCCGCGGGGCCGATCCTCGCCGCCTTGAGCGGGGCAGCCGTCGGCGCGGCGGTCGGCGGGATCACCGGGGCGCTCATCGGCATGGGCATCCCGGAACACGAGGCGAAACGGTATGAAGAGCGTCTCAAGGAAGGGAACGCACTCATCTCCGTTCATACGGATAATCAGGATCTCGCGGAGCGCGCGCGAATGATCCTCGAAGGGGTGCAGGCGGAGGACATCGCCATCAGCGGCGAGGTGGAATGGCCGCACGAAACGGTGGCTCACCGACGCCACGAGGAGGAACGAAGCCACGGCACGGAAGTCCCGGGCAACGAGCCGCCTCTCAATCCACCGTACTCCGGCCCGCTGGGCGGGGGAACGGTGCCTCCCGACCAGCGACGGGACGTCTGATCTCATCCCCCGCGAGGGGGGAGAGCGAACCGCTTTCGAGCGATTCCTTTGTGTGGTTGCGCAGCCCGGCTTCCCAAGGGTCGGCTGCGCAACCGCCTTTTTTTTCGCCGGCGTTGCCTCAGACCTCCGGCACGAATGAATCGTCCGCTGTGACGGAACGGACGAAGGCCGTGAGCAGGGCGATCACTTTTTCCACGTCCCGCAGGTCCGCCATCTCCACGACGGAGTGCATGTAACGCAGGGGCAGGGAGACGAGCGCGCACGGGATGCCGTTGCGGCTGTGGAAGATCACGTCCGTATCCGTCCCGCTGTAGCGGGAGGACGATTCATGCTGGAGGGGAATCCCCTCGCGTTCGGCCACGTCGATGATCCTCCGGACGACCAGCGGGTGATTGCACGTGCCATGTGTGATGCTCGGGCCGCCGCCGAGGCGGATTTCGCCATGCTGGGCGTGGTTGATGCCCGGGGTGTCCGTGGCATGGGTTACGTCGAGGACAATGCAGAGATCGGGATCGAGCCGGTGGGCGACCATCTTCGCCCCGTGGCCGCCGATCTCCTCCTGAACCGCGTTGACGGCGTAGACCGTCGCGGCGGGCCGGTCCGCCGCGAGATTGGCCAGCACGCGGGCGAGGATGAAACCGCCGATCCGGTTGTCGATCGCCCGGCTCACCAGATAATGCGCGCCGAGTTCCTCCGGCGCGTCCGCATAGACGGCGGGATGGCCGACCCGCAGGCCGAGTTCGCTCACCTCTTCCGGAGAGGAGGCGCCGACATCGACATAAAGATCGTGAATCTTCGGCGCTTTTTCATCTCCGCCATCCTTGCGCAGGTGAATGGCGGTATTGCCGATGATCCCGCGCACCGGCCCCTTGTCGCCGAGGATCTGGAGGCGGCGGCCCCGGGCGGTGGCGGTGTCCGAGCCGCCCACGCGGTCGATCCGCAGGAACCCTTCCTTGGTCACCTGTTTGATGATGAAGCCGATTTCGTCCGCATGGGCTTCGAGCATGATCCGTTTGCCCGATCCTTCCAGGGTGGCCCAGGTGGTGCCGTAGGCGTCGTTTTCCACCCGGTCCGCGAACGGGCGGACGTACCCGGCCCACCGGCGCTGGCCGGGGAGTTCGAAGCCGGTGGGGCTGGGGGTGGCGAGAAGGTCGAAGAGAAACTGTCGGGTGGCTGCATCCATGCCCCTTCTATTGCCATGGAGCCCGGCGGATTGCCAGCTTTCGCCCGACGCTTTTTTTCGCGAAGGATTGCGATTTGCGCGGATTCGGGGATAATCCCGCCCGTGCTTAATCCGATCTGGCTTGCTCTGGTGCTTCTCGCGGTGTTCATCGGCGGGTTTACCGGGAATCTCAATGCGGTGACCGAGGGGGCTTTCGCCAGCGCGCGCGACGCGGTGATGGTGATCGCCCTGCCGCTGGTCGGAATGTTTGCGCTCTGGCTGGGTATCATGCGTCTGGCGGAGCTTTCCGGGCTGGTGCAGATCATGGCCCGCGGGCTGCGCCCGATCACCCGCCGGCTCTTCCCCGACGTGCCGGAGGATCACCCGGCCATCGGTTCCATGGCGATGAACATCGCCGCGAACATGCTCGGCATCGGCAACGCCGCCACGCCGCTCGGCCTGCGGGCGATGCGCGATCTTGAAACGCTCAACCCCCGCCCCGGCGTCGCCACCAACGCGATGTGCACCTTCCTCGCCATCAACACCAGCTCCGTGCAGTTGATCCCGACCACGGCGATCGCCATCATGGTGGTGGCGGGATCGCGCAACCCGACGGCGATCATCGGCAGCGCGTTTCTGGCCACGATCTGTTCGACGATCGTCGGGATCACCGCCGTCAAGCTGCTTGAAAAACTGCCCGCCTACCGGCTGCCGCCGCCGGATGAGGCGATGCTCCGGGAGATGAAAGCCCGCAAGGCGGGCCGGGACGAGGAGGCGGTTTCCCTTCCCTCCGCGGAGCCGCTGACCGCCCGGGGGAAGGCGATGCTCTGGGCTTACACCGCGGGAATCCTCCTGATGTATCTCATCATGTCGTTTCCGGAGCAGGCGAACGCCATCGTGGCCGCGTTGCACCGGTGGAGCGCGGAGGCGATCCCCGCGTTTGTCTTCAGCCCGTTTTCCGACGAGATGGCGGCGGACCTCGCCCGGCATGGCGTCGGGAGCCGGTTGCTGCGGGTTCTTTCCATGATCGCGGTGCCGGTGATGCTCTCGTTTTTCCCGCTTTATGCCTGGCTGCGGGGGATCAAGGTTTACGAGGAGTTTGTGGAAGGGGCCAAGGAAGGCTTTCAGGTGGCGGTGCGGATCATTCCCTTTCTGGTGGCGATCCTCGTGGCCGTGCGGATGTTCCGGGAGGCGGGGGGAATCTCGCTGATCGCGAAGGTTCTGGGGCCGGGGCTTCAGGCGATCGGCTTTCCCGTGGACCTTCTGCCGCTGGTGCTGGTGCGCCCCCTGAGCGGCGGGGCGACGACGGGCATTTTCACCGATATCGTCCAGACCTTCGGGCCGGATCATATGAACAGCCTGATGGCGGGAACGATCTTCGGCAGTACGGAGACGACCTTCTATGTCATCGCGGTCTATTTCGGCGCGGTGACGGTGAAGCGGACCCGCCACGCCATTCCCGCCGGGCTGGCGGCGGACTTCGCCGGGGTGGTCGCCTCGATCATCATTTGCCGGGTGATGTTCGGGTAGCCGTTTGCGCCCGGCCCTTTTCTGAAAAATTAAATTTTTTGGTCACGTTTTGGCGGCATCATCCGTCATGGTTGCTGTATGACCGATTCCATCTCTTTTTCACCGGAGGCCTCCCGTCAGCAGCTTCGCAGTTTCGGGGCGCATTACGATTACGACACCTCTTATCTCGAAGAGCTTCTTGATCTCTCCCCGGAGGCGTTCCGCGCCTTCGAGGCCGCGATGCCGATGGCCCGGGTGCGCAAGGAGGCGCCCGTGCGGCTGGTGATGATCGCCAAGCTTGCGGCCATGAAAGCGCAGGACTGTGGCCCGTGCACCTTGCTGAGTGTCAAAATGGCGCGCGAAGCCGGGCTGGACGAGGCGGCGATCCGCGCCGCCCTGAAGGAAGGGGAGGGGCTGGAGGGTGATGAGCGGGACGTGTGCGATTACGCGATCGGGGTCGCCCTCAACCGGGAATTGCCGGGGGAACTGCTGCCCCGCCTCAAGGAGCGCCTCGGATGCGCGGTGGTGGCGGAGCTGGCGGTGAACATCATCGCCACCAAGCTCTACCCGACGCTCAAGCGGGCTCTGGGCCATTCCCAAAGCTGCGCGGTGATCCCGGAACTGGCGGGGTAGACCGCTGGCCCGCTTGCGGCGGGGCCTGGGTCAAGGAAGCGGGAGAGGGGCAATGGAAAAGCAGGGAGGGGAGGAGTCTTCTTCTTTACCCGTCGCAACCCGGATAAACTCCGCCTCCCGGGTTGATGGCGTCGCGGGCGGGGCCGCCCGGCGCAGCATCTCCCGGGACCGGCGCAATGAGGCGATGGCAGTGTATCCCGGTTTGCCTCTCGACAAAAGGGCGGCCCCCGGGTATCATACCGGTTTGATTTTCGGAGGCGCGACGATGTGCCGCGCCCGATCTTCTGTGGGAACGCTGCTCGCGGTACACGGTATATGGGTTTGATCGAAATTTTCGGGGGGTTGGGGTTGACCCTTTTTGGCATCCGCTTCCTGCGCAAGGGGCTTGACCGCCTTTTCGGCGGTAATCTGGTGCGCTGGATGAGCCGGATGACCGCTTCACCCCTCAAGGCGTTTTTCGGCGGCATCTGCGCCGGGACGATCGCCCCTTCCTCCACCGGCCTCTCCCTTTTCACCACCCAGATGCTTGAGCAGGGGCGGATCAACGCCCGGCGGATGCTGGTCGTCCTGCTCGGGGCGAATGTCGGGATGACGGTGACCGTCCAGTTGCTGGCGTTCCGCGTGGTGGATTACGTTGGCCTGTTGCTGATTTTCGGGGTGATCACCTTTCAGTTTCTCAAGCGGGAAACGTTCCGGGGGGTGGGGCAGTGCGTCCTTTCGCTCGGGTTTGTCTTTCTCGCCATCGGGATGATCAGCGACGGGGCGGCGGCGATGACCGCTTCCCCGGAATGGGTGGAGATTTTCCGCATTCTTCAGGGGCACCCGTGGCTCATCTTTCTGGCGGTGGCGGCGCTGGCCATCGTCCTGCAAAGCTCGACGGCCAGCATCGGCCTCGGCATCGGGCTTGCCTCTTCGGGGCTTCTGACGGCGCAGGGGCTTTTGCCGTGGGTGGTCGGGACGAATGTCGGCCTCGGGGTAACCTCGCTGCTGGCGGGGTGGAACCGGCTGGAAGGGCGGCGGATGGGGGTGGCCAATCTGCTGCTCAAGATCGGGGTGGCGCTGCCGTTCCTGCTCCTGCCGGGGCTGGCGCAGGCGTTGTTCGACGCGGTGCCGGGGTCGCTTCTGCGGCAGACCGCCGTTTTCCATACCGGTTTCAACCTGCTCGTGGGGCTGGTCGCGCTGCCGCTGCTCGGGGTGGTGGAGCGGTTTTGCGCTTTCCTCCTTCCCGGAGAGGAGCGCTCGCAGGAAGCCCGGAGCTTTCTGGACGAATCGGTGCTCGATACCCCCTCCTTCGCGCTGGCCCGGGCCACGCGGGAGACGCTCCGGATGAGCGATCACGTCCGGATGATGCTGGAGAGCTTCTGGGCCGGGCGGGAGAGTCCGGAGGTGGCCCGCCGCATCCAGAAGGAGGATGACGTGGTGGACCGGATCAACCTTCAGCTCAAGGATTACCTCTGCCGGATCGTCGATACCCATAAATCCGACGATCTTCACTGGCAGTTGACGCTCCTGACCTTCTCCAACGAACTCGAATCCATCGGCGATCTGGTGGACAAGCACCTGTGCGATCTCGTCATCAAACAGCGCAACGAAGGGGTGGTGCTTACGCAGGAGGATCAGGCCGATCTGGCCGATGCCTACCATGCCGTGCTCACGCAGTTCGAGATCGCGGGCGGCCTGCTCACCACCCGGAGCGCGGAAGATGCCGAGGCGCTTCTGGCGGGAAAGGAACCTTTCAACGACTGGTGCCGCCAGATCCAGCGCAACCACTACAACCGGCTTCATACGATGTCGAAAAACGCCAGTGCGATCTTTCTCGATTACCTCAACGCCTTCCGCCGCATCAGCAGCCATCTGAGCACCATCGGCTATACCTTTCGCCGTGGAACGCCGTTCCCACCGGTGCGGGAGGTGGAGCCGGTGGTGTTTCATCCCCGGGAAGCGCCTTCGCGTTGAGGAAAGAGGGCGGAGCGGCAGAGAGACGGCAGAAGGACGGGAACCGATATTGCCCCGCCCTTTCGATGCCTTTTTTCCGGTGGAAACCCCTCGGTCTCAGAAGGTCTTCCGGTACCGCCTGCCAGCCAGAACGACACCCGCGAGGACGATGGCGGCCATCGTGAGGGTGGAGGGTTCCGGGATCGCGTTGATCCGGGAAAAGACGACTCCGCTCACTCCGGCCACTTTCGCCGGGGAATCGGCGGAGTAACGGTTGGCTCCGATCGTCAGGGTGTCGGTGCCGGCCAGCCCTGTGATGGTGAAGAAGTACCAGTCTGCCTGCGGGGTGGTGCCCGAAGGCCGGATGATCGGGACGGAGACGGTTTCCGTTCCGATTTTCAACGTCAGGGTTCCGGGGTTGACCGTGCCGGTGTTGTCGAAATTGTTGGCGAGGAGGACCCCCACCCGATATGAATCCGCGATACCGCTGTTGAATTTTAAATTAACCAGGGTCAGCGGATTGTTATCATTGACCCCTGTTCGCATCGCGGTTCCTGTTGGAATCGTGCCGGTTCCACCGGGAGCCTCAATGGGGGCATAGTTGGAGGAAGTGCCGATGATGTTTGCGTTGTGAACCTGTGCCGAAGTGGCGAGAGAAGGGGTCTGGAATGCGCTGATGGCGGTGCCGCCGCTAACCAGTCCATTGGTAATGGTGGCACTGAGCTTGATCTCATTGGCGGAGGAAGCGAAGAAGAAATAAGCCTCTGTTCCGTAACCCTTTTCCACCCAGTTCGGTTCATTGAGTACGGAGCCATCCGGCACGATAAGCGCTGCATTCACTCCCAGGGGCAGGAATGCCATCAGCAACAAGGCAAGGGGCAACCACTTTTTCATTTTTAGAGGGTAAAACGGTAAAAGGAGTAGCGTCGAAGGCTTTGTAGGATTAACTATCATCCCAATGGCTCATCGTGTGACCCAGAAAGAGATTGCGCGGCTTGCCGGGGTGAGCGTCAACACCGTTTCGCAGGCGTTGCGGGGGAGCCCCCGCATTTCAGAGGCGACCCGCAAACGGGTCCGGGAACTGGCGGAGACGCATGGCTACCGGCCCGATCCCGCGCTCTCGGCTCTCGTGGCCCATCGGATGCAGCAGGCACCGGCGGAGAAGCGCGCCACGCTTGTCCTGTTGTTGAACTGGAAAGACTCAAGGTGGTGGATCAGGCAGGCCCGTTCGGGCAGGGAAACGGTGGCGGGAATCCGTTCGGCCTGTGATCTGCTCGGGTACACTCTGGAGATCCTCTCCCTGCCGGAACAGGAGATGCCGTCGCAGCGGTTGTTGCGGACGCTTGGCTACCGGGGCATCCGGGGGTTGATTCTCGCTCCGCCGGATATCGAAGGAGAGGTGACGCCGGAGAGGAGATTCTGGCCGTCGCTCGATTGGTCCGGCTTTTCCGTGGTGGCGCTGGAGCCGGTGACCTTTTACCCGAAAGTTCACTATGTGGCTCCCAATCATTTCTCCGCGATCGGGATGATCTGGGAACAACTCCGCGGGCAGGGATACCGCCGGCCGGGGCTTGTGCTGACTGAGGAGGCGGTGCAGCGGGTCCGTTACCGGTGGGCGGCGGCGCATTTGGTCGAGCAGGAGCGGCTGCGGGCAAAGGACCGGGTGCCCCGGCTGATCCTCAAGCCGGAGGAAGAATGCCCCGTGCGTCACCAGTTGCAAGACTGGATCGCCCGGTATCAGCCCGATGTGATGATCAGCAAGACGCTTTATCAGATCATGGATGAAGGGCTATCCTGCACGAAGCGGGCGATCCCTTACGTCAGCCTGAACCGCACGGATGAGTTTTCACCGGTCCCCGGGATCGACCAGAACCGGCCCGTCATGGGGCAAATGGCGGTTTCCCTGCTTCATTCGCTGATCCTGCGCAACCAGACGGGGGAACAGCTGACTATCTCCGGCACGCTGGTGGAGGGGCGCTGGGTGGGATCGGACCTCCCGGCAACGCCCTGATCCAACCCCGGACTACCGCCCGAACCCGATGGTCCCCCAGTTCCTGGGGTCGAGCCGCGCCTCGCTCGGCACGTCGGAGACCAGGCCGGTCTTCTTGTCATGCCAGTAGAGGCGCGACGCCCGGCTCGTCCCCGACGGATCGGAGAAGATGACGCCGGTGATCCCTTTGATCTGAGGGTCCTTGGCCGGGTCCAGACCGAGTTCCGAAAGCGGAACGGTCAGCAGGACGCTGTAGCCGAGCATCCCCTGTTGCACGGAGAGCTTCGCCTTGTCGAGCACCTTCACCACGTCGAAGTGCTGGGCGTTGGCTTCGTTGTTGGAGACCACGTAAGTGGTCGGGTTCTGCTTCTCCTCCGCGGTTTTCTGCCAGTAGATGACGGTGTTCTTCCCGCCCACCGGAGCGGCGAGAATCCTGACCGGTCCGCGACCGGGAAGATCGAGTTGCAGGTCCACGCTGTCACCGCCGATGAAGGCGTGGGTGAACTTGCCCTCGGCATTTTTCCACGGGTTCGCATCGTTGACCTGCCAGACGACCGCGAGGTTCTTCCCGTCCCGGGCAAGGGCGACGCGGAACCAGCGGCTCGCGTCCCCGCTTTCCTGAACGCGTACGGTCTGCGCTCCCTCGATCAGCGATGCCGCCGAGCGGATATCCGCGTCCGGTGCGACGGTCGGCAGTTTCGAGATTTTCGCGATCGTGAGCGTCTCCGGCTCCTTGGGGCTGGCGGCGGCGCGGGCTTCCGCCAGTTTCACCCCTTCGGCCACCTGCTCCGCCGAGATGCGGATTTTCTGGATGTTCTTGCGGATCGTGTCGGTGCCGAGCAGTTCCATCAGCCGGTAGGAGGAGCCGCCGAGCTGAAGGAGGATCCGGTTCTTCTCATCGCGCCAGATGAAGCCGCCGAACGATTCCTGGCCCACGAAGGTTTCATCCAGCGTCACGTCGCCCTTGGAATCCTGAAGGATGCTTGAGAGATAGAGGCCGTCCATGGAGAGCAGAAACCATTCGCCGCGATCGCCGCCAAGCGCCGTCAGGCTGCCGACCCCCGGTACGTTCTCCACCACGCCGTTGGTGCGGAAGGGAGCGATAAGGAGGCCGCGCCGGGCGGCGGGAGCATCGTGGCGTCCGTACGGATTCGGGTAGCTGCCCGTGCGGCCATCGGCGGTGGCGTAGCGGATGCCGTCGGAGAGATTGCCCGCGGAATCGAGGGCCACGGTGCCTGAACGGTTCGAATTGAAATCCGCTTCGAAGGCAACCGGCAACGCCTCCGGGTTGGCGAAATCGTAGACAGGCACTCCTTCGGGCGTCAGCTTCTTGAGCGGATAAAGCTTCTGGTCCGGCGTGATGAAGGTGAGATCGGGCCGGAACCAGCCGTTGCTCCAGTAATGGGTGCGGCCCTGAAAGTTTTCCGTGATCTCGCCCGGGTCTTCCTTGCCGTTTGCGTTGAGGTCCGTCCACGCGAAGCCGGGCGTGGTCTCCTTCCCCTTGCGCTGGGGATACTGGATTCGCACGACGGGCTGGAAAATCCCGTCCTTGTCCCGTTTGCAGATGATGACGTAGCTCTGCTTGTTGAATCCGGGGATTGAAATGGCGTACTCATGATCCTTGTAGCGGTAAACGAACCCGCGCGTCTTGCCGAGGGCGGGATGAAAGACCAGCGGCTTCTCCTGGGATGGCCGGTGGAGGACGTCGGGATCGGGATCAAGCTGGAATTCGACCCCGTGCGCGATGAAGCGGGTGGAATCAAAGGTGATCGGGAATCCCGCCATCGCGCCGTAATCCGCCGCGCCCCAGAATTGCTTCTCCAGCTTTCCCTCCGGCGTCCAGCAGGTGATGCGGCGGCAGGTGTCCTCCGCTTCCGCGATCCAGAGGCGGCCCCGGGCGTCGAAATCGAGGCCGTTGGGATCAATGAAATCGGTTTCGACAAACCGGCCCGCCGGGCGGGTGCCCTCCGGGGTGCTATAGGCGGAGCCGAGGGTCTGAATCCGTTTGCCGCCGGTGTCATGAATGAAGACCTGGTTGGTGCCCCGGTCGCTGACGGCGATGCGCGAACCGTCCTGGCTGATGGCGAAGCGGGCCGGTTCCTTCAGGCCGGAGATTTTCACGAAGAGGGCCTTCCGGGAACCGTCCGGCGCGAGTTCATGGATGCTGCCATCCTCAAAAAGCCCGCGCAGCACGCCGTCGCGATCGTCCAGCGCGACAAGGCCCTTTACTTCCGCTTCCGCTTCCACGGCTCCCGTGCGTCCGTCCATCCGGTAGAACTTGCCGCCTTTGACATGGATGAACACCTTTTCCTTGCTCACCGCGATCGTGCCGTCCGGCGCGTCGGCGGGTGCGACGGGGAGAACGGCGTTCGGGCTTTTATCCGCGTCTTCAAAAAGGACAAGCTCGCCGGTTTCCAGATTGTAACGGCGCATGACGACCTGTTTGATCCAGCTATCGCGCGAATAGGCGTAGGCATAGCGATCATCGAGGGTCACATCCTGGAGTTCGTAGAAATCGTTCCATTTGATGATCCCCTCGGGCGTGATGTTCATCAGGCCGGACGCGCCCTCCGTCCCCGTGGCGCCGATGAGGATCGTCTCACCGCGTGTCGCCGCCGTCATCGGGTGTCCGTGGTTGCTGCCCCAGATTTTCCGGCCCGTATCGGTCGCCCACGGCGGGGTGGCCGCGTTGTAGAGGCTGTTGAAGAAACGGAGCTGGAACGGCTCATGATCGACCACCGTGAAGGTGTATTCCCCGGGCGGCACCGGCTTGCCGTGGTCGTCGAGCCCGTCCCAGTAATCGGTCACTTTCCCCTTGCCGCGGGGGAACTGCCCGAAGAGGTTGCGCACGCGCTCGCCTTTCGCGTTGTCGATGGCGATCGTCACCTCCCGGTCCCCTTCCAGCGTGTAGGCGATCGGGATCGGTCCGGAGGTGTCGTAATCGACAAATTGCTTGAGCCGGGCCTGCTGCAAGGCTTTCTGTTCGCCGGTGATGGCCAGCCCTCCCTTGTCGGCGATCACCGCGCGCCCCCAGCCGTCGCGGGCGCGGAAGAAGAAGATCCGGTTGACCTGGTCGTTCTTGAGGTTATCGGCGAGGCGGTGAAGCATCGCCGTGCCGTCGCCGTTGCCCCACATCGCTTCGAGGCCAAAGACAAACGCCTGCCCCGGCTCAAGCGGCTTGCCCGAGGTACGGAGGTAACTCCAGGGCCAGAACGCCTCCATGTTGTATCCCTTGCCGTCGGCCCACGGTTCAAAGGCGATCCGCCCGCCCATGGCTTCCATCGTGGTTCCGTATTTTTCCTGCTGGTCGGGGCGATCGGGGCCGGTCGCGTCGTAGGGCGGCTTGGCCTTGAACCCGCCGTGCTTGACGATCATGTACGGCTTTTCCTCCGCCGAGGAGTAGAAGAGGTTGATGTGCATCTGGTGTTCGGCGTCGGTCCTATCCTCAAGGATGACGCGCGCCTGAAGCGCATCCGCCTTCCAGCTCTGCATGAAATCGCGGCCCCGCGTGGCGTTTTTCATCGGGGAGAGATCGTGATAACGGCAGAGGACGTAAACCCCTTTTTCATCCCACATCAGGTGCGTCCAGAGGGAGTATTTGTGAACCAGCGTCGGATCATTGTAGCTCCAGATCCCGGCGGAAAGATCCCAGTCCGCGTCCTTGCCGTCGATCGTCACGGGCCCGGGCGCGGGGAGAACCTGGATTTCCCGGTTGTTGGAAGTCGGGTTAAGGGCGTCGGCGACCTCCCCGTGCAGGGAGGAACAGACGACGAGGAATGCGGCGAAGGTGCAAGAGAGGGTGGAATTCTTTAACATGGAAAGGAATCAGGTGAGGGTGTATGCAGGGGAGGGGAGGGCGGCGGCTTCGGTGGTTTGCTGGTCTTCCGGTTCATCGGCGATGCCGACGTCGATATCCGTGGCCCAGGCGATGCCGCTTCCTTCGAGGACGAGTTCGAGCCGCAACATGCCATCCTCGACCGGCCCGGGCGGGATCTCCATGGGCGGCAGCGTGATGGTCCGCCAATCGGCGAGCGTGCCGGTGATCGCTTCGGATTCGATCGTCCGGATCGGCTCGAACCCCGGTGCCGGCTCCCAGACGTAGTGATAGTAGTGAAGGCGGAAAAAGAAACCGCGTCCGCTCACCGCCTCCGTGCGGACCCGCCCGGCAATGCGCAGCGTCGTGCCGTTGATCGCGTGAAAGGGCGGTTCGCTGGTCCAGACCACCGTTTCGCCTTCGCTGGTAAGGCGCAACGAACCTTTCCCGGTCGGCCCCGCCTCCCGGTCCCAGACGCGCTCGGGCGGAGAGGGGCGGTAAAAGCAGGCGTCGTCCACGGAATCGATCTGCACGGCGCTTTCAAAAGAGTTGAGCCCGAAATCGAAGCGCGCACTGGTGTGCCCGGCCCATTCGGCTTCGGTCACGCCGATCCGCCGTGCCCCTTGCGCCCATGTTTTCGCTTCATCGGCGTCGAGATAACCGATGGCATAGACAAAGGTGATCGTCTCGTGCGGCTGGAATTCATACGGAGCGCGGGCCGCGCAATGGAGGTCGTAGTACATGTCGCAGATCGGCCAGTGAAGCGGCAGAGCGCTCTCTGTCACCGTGATGACCGGGCAACCCTCCGGGGAATCGAAGAAACCGGCCCACGAGGAGCGCCCGAATCTCAGGGTGCTGATTTTCTTGCCGTAATGAAACGCGTGCTGATGAGGGAAATCCCACACGGTTCCTTCTTCATCCTCAAACAACGTTCGGGTGAACTCCTTCTCCCCCTGATGCAGGATGCCCCGGTAAGCCCGGGAGGGGTAGAGGTTGTTGTACTCGATCTCGTTGAGCGTATGCGCTTTATCGCCAAGGTGGGTGATGGTGGTGCGCAGCTTCCATTCGTACCGGAGGCCGTCCGGCGAGAGGCTCATGGTCGCTTCCGTGAGGGATTCGAAACGGCCATCCGCCCGGCGGCCCCGGCCCGAGAGAGTCACCCGTGCCCCGCCTTCCTCCACCCGGTGTTCAATGGCGAAGAGTTTGGTGCCCGCGCGTCCCGAGGCGTCGGTCAGGTAAGGGACGTGCAGGTTGAACTTGAACCCGCGGACGTAGGAGGTGTGCGTATCCTTGGGAAGATGCCGGATGCATTCGCCCGCTTCCTGCGGGGAGCGGCGCAGCCAATCGACATAGCCGCGCCGGGTGACGAGGGCGACGGTGCGCCCCCCATCGTCGATGACGAAGCCGCCGTTGTTGACCGGGTGCACTTCAAAGGAGGGGCGGCGGGTTTTTTCGGAGAGAGGATCGGATGTCATGGGTAGATCGGGGTAATGGAAAAGAGGGTTATTGCGCGAACTCGAAGACGCCCCATCTTGCCGGGGTGAGCCAGGCTTCCAGCGGTTCGTCGTTGACGAGGTTGGTCGCTTCATTGGCCCAGTACGTCCGTGCCGTGTTGATGCGCCCCTCCGCGTCGGAGGAGATAAAGCCGAGATCCCCGCGGATCGCCAGCCCCGGTTGCGGTTTCAGGCCGATGGCGGCGAGCGGAACCACCGCTTCGAGCCGGTATTTCCCGCCGACACTGCGCACGCCCACCTGCGCTTCCTTGAGGACGCGGACTTCTTCGAACACCTTGTCGCCCACGGGGGAGACGTAGGTCTTTTTCGCATTCGCGGGGGCTCCGGGACTCACCGGCTTCATCAGGACGGCCGCCGGTTTTCCGTTGAGCGCCGCGAAGACAATCCGCAGATCCCCCTTGACGGGATCGCTCCGGTCGCCTTTCGCTTCGGGATCGGTGCCGAGCTGGAGGTCCACGGCGTCACCGGTCTTGAAGAGACGGGTGAAATCGACCCCTTCATTTTTCCATGGGGTGGGATCGTCCACATCGACGCCGAGATAGAGGTTCTCCGCGTCCCAGGCGATCTGGGCCTTCGCCTTGAAGCCGGAGGCCGGGCTCTCGATGGCGAAAGCGGGGATGGCGCGCCACTCCCGGCCATTGGTTCCGTCTGCGGGCAAGGCTTGCGCGGTCTTCCGGATCGCGTACTTGCGTTCGGCGCTCTTGGCGGCAGCCAGGGCGCGGGCATCGTTGTCGGCGGCGGCGCGGGCGAGCTCCTGCGCGGAAACCTTCAGGGCCGGAGCGTCGAAACGGACGATCCGGTCGAACCCGTTCACCTGGAGGATCGAGGCAGCCTGCCGGGCCTTGCCGCTGATGAGCCGGTACACCCCGTCCGTATGGCGGCCAAACCAGCCGGTAAACGGTTCGCCGCCGCCGCTGTAGCCTTCCATCGGCGCGCCGATCAGCTCTCCCTCGCTGGCGGGAAGCCCGGCCGAGGGGAGCCGCCCGTCCTGAAAGATCGTGCCGATGAAAAGGCCGTCGGAAGTGAAGTAAAAGTCCTGCCCGAGATTTCCGCGCAGGCCGAAGACGTGGCCGTTCTGATTTGGCAACGGGGCGACGCCGAGAATCTTCAATGGCCCGATCAGCAGGCCCGGCCGCGGCATCGGCGCACGGTGGGAGCCGTGGACGCCGGGGAACGGGTTCGGGTACGACCATTGTTCCCTGCCGGTCTCCAGATCCAGCCCGTAGAGCCCGCGGCTGCCGAAGGTTTTCTCCCAGGTGAGGGCAATCAGGCGGTTCTCTGCCGGCACGGCCACGAAGTCGCCCCGGTTTTTCATTTCCAGCGGATGAATGCTTTCCGGGCCGTAAACCGGCGCGCCTTCATCGCTATAGCGCAGCGGAACGTAACGGGCGATGCCATTGACGGCGAAGGAGAGATCGGCGGGCGACATCCGAGTCCCCCAGCCGTTCATGTAGGGAATGGGCGCTTTGCCCGCGTGTCCGATGGCCGTCGGCTTCTCCACGGGAACGAACGTGAGTTCCTTGAATTCGACCTTGCCGTTGCGGTTCGTGTCGTTCCAGAAAAAGCCGTCCCAGGCGTCGTGACCGGCGAATTCCCCTTCCGGGGGCCGGATGACCTTGCCACCCTTTTCAGTGAGGATGCCGGAAAGCTGGCCGACGAGACCAATGGCCGCCACGGGCCGCCAGCCGTCGTCCCCCTCCATGTAAACCACGTACGGAATGCTCTGGCGATAAGGGGGGGCGAAGAGGAACTCGCGTTTCTTCCCCTTCACCGTGCGGGAAAACCGGTGCGGATGCGTGTGGGTCTTGGTGGGGATATTGAAGTGCTCGCCTTCGCCGGGAACCCAGAGGATGCGGGTCACTTTCCAGCTCCGCTCCTTGAAGTCGAGTTTCATCTCCACCGGGCCGTAATAGGCCAGCGTCGGGTCTTCATCGTGCAGGAAAGCGCCGGAGCCCGCATACCCGGTGTTGCCGATGTAATCGCGGATCAGCCGCCCGTCCTTCCCCCAGACGGAGACGCGGCGGGGAAACTCCCAGTTTTCCGTCACCCAGACCTGCCCTTTCTTGTCCACCGCAACGGAGGAGACATGCGACATCGCCTCCGGATTGAAATCCCCCCGGATCGGGCGCCCGCCCTTGTGGCCGACGGCATACAGGAATTCTCCCTTGGGAGAGTAAAATTTCACCTGCTGGTCCGGGCCGTTGTCAAAGAGGCCGATGGCTCCTTCGGGGTCCACCGCCAGCGTTGCGGAGACGGTCCGGTCTTCTTCGTCCGCGGCGGCATCCGTTGTTTTCAGTGCGGCGGCGGTTGCTTTTTCGAGCGCGACCTTTTTCGCGTGTGCCTTTTCCGGTTCGGAAGCGAGGGTGAGATCCATGCCCGGGGTCGGGATCGGGCGAAGCTTGCCGTTGGTCGTGTCCACCTCGACGAGCTGGCGTTTGGAAAGCGCGTAAAGCTCTCCCTTGGGGCCAAAGGCGACCGCGGTCGGCTCCGGGAGATCGAAGAGGTTGAGCGGGCGGGCCGACTCCCGGTCGAGCAGGGCGATTTTCCCGTCACTCAATGCGACGGCAAGCACTTTGCCGGAAGCTGCCAGGGAGACGACGCCACCGGCAATCGCCTTTTCGTCGCCGAAAATTTCCGTCAGCGGCAGTTCAAAGGGGCGCTCCTTTCCATCGAGAACAAACGGTTTGTAAGCGCCGGTCTTTTTATCCAGACGGCAGAGGTTCCCCTTCAAATGCCAGCTGTTGGAGATGAAATAGACATGATCCGCATCGACGGCAAGGGCCTGTGCGCCCCGCTTTTCCCCCCATCGCTTGCGTCCGTCCGGGCCAACGCCGATGATGCCGCTTCCTCCCTCGGCGAAATCCCACGCGACGATGCTCCAGTCGCCCGCGGCGGCGACATACCGGGGGGCGTTGTGATCCGCGCCCCAGGCTCCCTTGCCATCCCCTTCCCAGGGGGGCGTGCCGGGATTGAAAAACGACATCACGTAATCCGCGCCAAGCCCTTCGTGGGAGAGGCCGCGCACGCGGTACTCTCCGGGGGGAACCATCGTCCCGGCGTCGTCGCGTCCGTCCCAGAGGACTTCGACACTCCGCTTCTCCCCGTTCACTTCCCGGGAATAACGTTCCGCGTCGAGCTGCGCGCCGAGATTGCGCACGCGCGCGCCCTCAGCGTTTTCGATGACCAGGGTGAACTCTTTCGCCTCGGCGGGAATCGTCGCCCGCACCGGGAGCGTGCCTTCGATCTTCTCCCCCTCCTCCACGTAGGAGAGCCGTTCCACGTTCCCGTTTTCCAGAAGCGTCACATTTCCCCACGCCTGTTTGGCTGACCAGAAGAATTCCCGGCTCGTTTCTCCCGCTTGCAGGTTGTCCGCATAGCGATGGATCGGGAAGACGTTGATCTTGTCGCTCGAACCCCAGAAGAACTCGAACCCCATGCGAAAAGTGAGCCCCGGGGCCACCTTCGGCGGATTTTTGTAAAGAAGCTTCCACGGGATGCGGACTTCCTGAACATAGCCGCGGTTGTTTTCATCGGGCTTGAAGGCCATCTCCACGCCCTGCCCGAGCTTCGGGGAGCCCGGCTCGCTTACCAGAAAGGTCACCTCCTGCCCGGCCCTGGCGCTGTTTTCGTCCTTCCACATGGCATGGTGGAGCACGGAGCGTTTCTCCGGGGCGTATCCCCACAACGTGAGCCAGAATGGCCAGTCGGTGAGAACGCGGATCTGCACGGCATCCCCTTTCCAGCCGGATTCGGGGTCGAACTGGGGATTGATGAGGTTGTTCATCGGCGTGCTGTCCCGGAAATGAAACGCGAGGTAGAGGTAATCCTGATCCCACATCGCCGCCGTTTCCGCGGAGAACCGGTCGCGGATCGCGATGTCGGCAAAGCTCCAGATGCGGCCGGAGAGGTCCCATTCATCAAGGGTTCCGTCGATTTTCACCGGTTTGGAAGCGGGAATGGCGCGGACTCCGGTGTTGTTGCTCTGGCGTCCCAGCATCGGGGAGGGGAGTTTCCCCTCTTCCGCCGCTCCCAGAGGAGAAGCGAGAAGGTGAGCGGCCAGAAGGGGGGCGGTGGCTTGGAGGAGGCGTGATTTCATGGAATGAGGCTGGATAGGGAAAAGGTTTTGCGATGAGAAGGGGATGAAGGTTCAGGGACGGGGAGCGGCAAAATGCCATTGACCCCAGTTTTTCGGCGCCAGTTCGGCTTCGCCCGGAACGTCGGAGATCAGGGTGGTCGCCTTGTTGTGCCAGTAGAGCCGCTGGATCGTGTCGCTTCCCTGCCCGCGCAGGATGCCGATGTCGCCCCGCAGCACCAGCCCGTCGCGCGGCTTGAGCCCGAGCAGGTCGAGGGGAATCGCGAGTTCAAAGTTTCCCTGATGATTTTTGAGTTCGATCCGCTCGCTCACGTCGGTGACGCTATCGAAGGTGATCGTCCGCCATGGGGAGCTGAAGGCGACCGGCTCGCGTTTTTCACGCCGGGCCACGGGATCGACCGGACGGTAAAGACCGGCCTTCACCTGATCGCCGACACGCGCCACCAGCAGCCGCAGATCGCCCGCGACGGCTTTTGTCCGCTTCGGGTCCGCGTCGGGATCGGTCCCGAGCATCAGGTCCAGCGCGCCGCCCCGCTTGAAGAGTTCCACCAGCGAATCGGCCCCGTTGGTGATGAGCTGGCTCTCCGGCGTGCGCCAGGCGAGGTAAAGCGTGTCCCCGGAGACGCGGGCGGCTCCTTCGAAGCGCCGGATGCGGTCGGCTTTTTTCGTCTCCGAGTATTCGTAGATCAGCTTCCAGTCCGCGTCGTCCCAGCCGGTGAGTTTTCCATCGAAGGCGGGCGGAGTCGCGCTGATGGCGATTTCCATGGAGGGATCGGTCACCGCGGCGGCGGCCTCCTGCTGCGCGTGGTATTCCCGGCACGCCTGACGGAGTTCCGCGGTCAGCCGGATCGGTTTCCCCGTGATACGGCGCACACTTTCGAGCCCTTCCACGCGGATCAGGTTGGAGCTGGTCTTGCCGCAGACCAGGTAGATGCTTCCGTCGGCAAGCTGATTGATGGTTGGCAGGAAGTTCTCTCCGATGAAGTTGATGTTTTCGAGCTTCATGCCACGCCGGGCGATCGGGGAGCGGAGTTGCTGGCCCTGCACCAGATCCGTTCCGAGCGTGGTGATGAAGAGACCGTCCGCGGTGACGAGGTAGATCATCCCCGGGTCCGCGTTGAGCGCCCAGAGGGGGCCTGCGTCACCCTTGCGCGGCGTCACGGCGGGACCGAGGAGGCGGGTCGTTCCCGCCATTTCCCCGGGAGCCATCGCGCGATTGGGGATGCTGTGGCCCGCGTGCAGGCTGGGCCATTTGCTCGGATAGGTCCAGACGACCTTCCCCTCCCGGATGCCGAGGATCGGGCCGCCGGTGACGACAAAGCCGTCGCCGATCCGGAGCGCCTGGCCGCCGCCGGAGCTGAAGCCGAGCGAGAGGTCTTCGGGAAAATCGCTCCGGCCTGTGGCAAGATCGTAACGGGGCGCATGGCCGGGGGTGAACCCCCGGACCGGAAACCGGTAACCGAAGGAGGTGGTGATGGCGAGATCGTCATCCAGTGTGAACGAGCCGATCGCGGGACGGTCCGCGATCATCCGGAGCTGGATTTCCTCCGGATCGGCGAGGCCGTTGTCGTTGAGGTCTGACCAGGCGTAGAGCACTTTCCTCAGATCCTTTTTCAGGTTGAAGGTTTCCGGAAGGGTGGCGAGCAATTCGGGATGTTTCTCCAGCACCTTCTCCCTTTCCATGCTGCGCAGGGTGCCAAACGTCGCCACCCGTTTCGCCCGCCCGCCCGGGACCATGAGCCAGATGGAGAGCGGATCGGCTCCGGAGACTTCGCTTTCGTTGAAGACATCGCTCATGTACTGGCGCCCTTCCAGATGGATCGGGTATTCCGGCATGGCCCGGTGGGGAAGGGGGATCGCGGAAGCGCCGGTGGGGCCGGTCGGCTCCGGCACGTATTGCGACGGGCGGAGATAGACGCTTGCGATCCGGTCGGTTCCCTTTTCCCAGTCGATGGCGAATTCCATCCCCATGTAGTAGAAGCGGTTCCGGTCCGTGGAATCGAGGAAACCGCCGGAACCGTAACGGGCCGGACCATGGAAGGCGCGAAGGAAGGCTCCGTCGTTGAGGTTGTAGACGCTCGTGCGTTTGATCTGGGGATCGGCTTCGGCCACCCAGAGCTTTCCATCCGGCGTGACGGCCAACCCCTGGGGGAGCGACATCCGGGTGGGATCGTAGGGGCCCTCCAGCGTCCGGCCCGGGGTTCCGATCGTTTTGAGAAGCGTTCCCGTGGCGCTGAAGACCTTCACCTGCTGGCTTTCGCCCCGGTCTGCCACGAGGAGGTTTCCCTCGTGAAGTGTGATGCCCGCGGGTTCTTCGAGCCCCTGGCCGATCACCACTTCCTCACCGGAAAGCCGGACCGTATCCGAAACGGCGACACGGTAGCGACGCACTTCCCGGCCGGTGAGGACATAGAGCGCCCCTTCCCGATCGAAGGCGAGGCCCTCGGGCTTTTCCATTTCCACTTTCCCCAGCAGTTTCCCCTGTTTGGCGTCCACGAATTCCAGCCGGTTCTGCATCGGAAGGCTGATGGCGAGCAGCCCGTCATGGGCGGCGAAACCGCCCACGCGTCCCGCGCGGGTATCCTCTCCCCATTCATAACCTTTTCCGGTCAGGATGGTTTTGACACTCCGGTCCGGGAGAACGGCGTTGAGCCGGAGTTCCCCCGGCTTCCAGTGGGATGCGGTGTAGAACTCGATGGCCGGGTCCGCCTGCGGACCGGCATCGACCGCGAGCCGGCTGGCCCCCGTCCAGTTCCCGCCCACCCAGTGCAGCCCCGTCCGCTTGGTTCCATCGCGTTTTATCCAGATGATGCCGTGGCCGGACTCCGGCACATGCGCGCAGAGGACCATTTCATCCCGGGATGGGAGGTAGATCACATCGGAGGGCGGGCTGTGGTCCGCCAGCCAGGCTCCGGAGTCATCCAGCGTCCGCCACGGCGGTGTCCCGGCGTTGAAGGGGGTCATCTCATAGAACATCTCCACTTCATCCCGCAGAAGGCCGCGTACGGTGTAGCTCCCCTCGTCCACCAGTTTGCCGCCCACATCATAGATTCCGTGAACCCGCGGGTTGAGCCGGAGGCTTTCGTCGATCCCGTCCCAGTAAACGCGATGGTTCCCCGCTTCGAAACGGGTTTCCGCGATCAGGTTGCGCACCCGGTTTCCCGCCGAATCCTCAATCACGAGCGTGACGTATCCGGGGCGGTCGGTCGTAAACTCCACCGGCACGGGGGCATTCCGGGGCGTGGCCGCCGTTTCCTCCTGGTCCCTGAGCGGTTGATCGCCGAGTGGGGAGAGCGCCATCAGTTCGCCCAGCCAGACCCGCTGGCCATCCTTGTGCTTTTTGCTGATATGCGGATGCCCGCCGCGGAAGACCGCCGTCATCCGCAGGCGCACCGCCCGGGTGGTTTCCTCCCCGTCAAGGGCAAGCCAGTTCGGCCAGAGCCTGCCGGGATACTCCGGGTTCACTCCCTCATAACGGCCGACGGTCTTCCACGCGTCTTCCGGAGCCTGTTGGGGAACGGGGGCGTCGCTTTCCGGTGAAAGCACCTGGATTTCCCCGGCTCCAAAACCGGCGAACAGGCCGACAAGCCCCTTGAGCCTTACCGGTTTTCCCCAGCTCAGGATGATCCATTCCGGGCGCTCGGGGGAAACCTGCGGTCCTTCAAACCCTTCCTGGTAAGGGATGTTTTCCCACGAACTCCAGCTTTCGAGCACGTTGTTGTTGAGCTTCGCGCTCTCTCCCTTCGGGGTTGCCACCCGTGCGACGGGGGCGAGGTTCGCCCACCGCTCCGCCATGATCAGGACGCCGCTCAGGGAGCCTTCGTAATGGTTGTCCAGGAGTTGCACCTCGTGTGTGAAGCGGAGCGCGCGCGTGGCAGTGCCCGGAGGCAGCGTCCAGAGGGCGATTTCATCCGGCTTTACCTCATCCGTTGATACCTTGCCGTTGACAAGACGATGGGCGGGAAGCCATTGGGACTCGTCGCCGAGGTCTCCGGGAGAGGCGGCGTCCGGCTTGAGGATGCTCAGGCGTCCGCCGCCGAGGACCAGGACGCTTCCGGTCGGCACCGGCCCCGTGAAGCCGATCCGGAGATGCCGGGGCCCCGGCTGCCCCGATTTGCCGAAGATGACCCGCTTGAAATTCGGCTGCCGGAGGCTTGTCCAGATGACGTTCTGCGCGGAAAGTCCGTTTTTGCCCTTTTCATCGGGAGGAACGCCCAATGGTGTTTCCCCGCCATCCACCCATTGCGAAAAGGCGCTTTCATCAAGGGTTTCCGGGGAAAGGGCTTCTCCGAAGGCGCTTGCCGGGGAGGGAACCTCCGCCGCGCCCGCCCCGGAGAGGAGGAACGCGTGGGCAAGGAGGAGGAGAAGGGTTCTTTTCATGGTTGGCAGGGGGTTGGCAAGGGGGGGATTAACGCGGATCAACGGGAAACCGCGCTCAAGCACCGGGAGAATGCCTCATCCCGGGCAATTGGATAATGGGAACAGAAAGAATACAGCTTATCGGGATCATCTTTTCGGGGCTCATTTCATGCGGAAGCGGGAAAGGACGCCGCCATGGCGGGGAGAAGGGGGAGGGATGCGCCTTCCTGTAGCTTCGCGGCGACCGAGATCGTATAGGGATGGACTTCCGGGTGATATTCGTTGCGGCTGATCATCCCGACCACTGCGTTGACCGCCATCTCCGCGATGATGCCGCTCTCGTGATCGAAATAGGAGACGTCCGGGCCGGGATATTCGGTCAGGTGCAGGTAACCGAGCCGCTGCGGGATTTCCACGCCTTCCTCTTGCAGGATGTGGCAGAGCCGACAGCCGAAAATGGGGGAGACCACGGCATCCAGCTTTTCGCGCGCGATCCAGCGGGTCATGATATCGCGGCCGCGCCGGGAGTCGATCGAATGGCGGAGCTCCAGGTCCACGAGATGAAACCGGGGATGGGTGGCTCTGCGGAACGCCTTCAGCCCTGCGACGTAGAGATACGCGGAGAGTTCATTGACGTGCGGTGTCGAGATCATCCCGATGCGGCGGTGGCCGCTTTCCGTCAGGGTTTTCAGCGCGGTGGAGGTGGTTCCGCAGATATCATGAGCGGCTTTCGGCAGCGTCGGGGCCACGATGCTCAGACCCATGGCCACCACGGCAAACCCGTGAAAATCGAAGTCGAGGGAGGTGAACCCGTCGTTGGCCGGCATCAGGATCATCCCGCGGATGCCCCGGGCGATCAGGACTTTTCGCAGCCGGGCAAGACCAGCGGGCGACGGGGGATAGGCAAACGGTTCGGGGATATAGCCAAGCGCGTTTGCGCGGCGGACGATTCCCTTGTAATAGCTGTGTGTCCGCACCTTTTCTTCGCTGTCAAAGTGGAGGACCGCCAGATTGACGACGTCCGGGTTGCGCCGGAGCCGGGAAAGATCGCTCATGAGCGCGGAAACGTAGGGATGAGGGCGGTATCCCAGCTCCCGCGCGATTTTCTGGATACGCTCCCGGGTGGCTGCGGACTGGCGGGGGTGGTTGCGAAGGGCCCGGCTGACGGTCATCGGCGAGACCTCCGCGACTTCCGCGATCCGGCGGATGGTAATGCGGGGGGAACCGGCGTTCCGGGTTTTCTCGTGCATGGGGGAACCGGGGAGCGGCGGGTTCATGGTTGGCCGCGAAAACTTCGGAGGCTCGAAGAAGCCCCGGCGGCAATGGGGGATGCCAGTCTCTTCATGATTTCGTGCGGAGGTGCAAAGGGGGGAGGGGGGGACGGAAGGGAACCTGAACCCTTCCGGTGTTGACACCAACCAACACAGAACGCATACAGACGCCCCCGGGGCGTGCGCACGTGGCGGCCACCGGGCCGATCTCCTTCCCCGGAAGAAACCGCCTTAGATTTTCGCGTGTCGCCTGCGGCGCATCATCCAGCCGAGGGCCAGGGCGCCGATGCCGAGGCAGCCGGTGGATGGCTCGGGAATGGCGGCGGCAAAGGTGATCGAAATGCCATTGGCGAAATAATCGACCTGATAGCGGTTGCCCGCCGCTTCACCGTTGAGCAGAAGTGTGGCGAATTCGCCTTCGGGAAGCCCGCCGGTCTCGATGAGAAGATACTCCTGCCCGTCGGCTTCGAAGTCGTTCACCAGCCGGATGTCGAGCACGGAGCCGCTTCCCAGGGCCAGTCCCGCTCCGGTTCCGCCGAGGTAGAGCGAATCGAAGAGACCGCTTTCCGTAGTCCCACCGATGTCAAAGCTCAGGGTGGCCGTATCGCTCAGGGTAAAGGCGATGTTTTCAAACTCCAGGCGGCCAATGCTGGAGAGGCCGTCGCCGCCGGTGCCGTTGCCGGGGGCGATGTTTCCGCCCCCGATCGTGACCGTGAGTGTGTCGTGACCGGCCTGGCCGGTGCTGTTAAGGTAGGTGAGGGTGTCCGCGGCGGTCGCTCCGCTCAGCGCACCTTGAACGCTGAAGGTGGTTTCGGCGACGGAGCCGCCGTTGTAGGAGGGGAGGGCTTCGAGCACCGCGTTCTCCCCGCTGATCCGGTAGGTTCCTGTGGCGGAGGTGGTGACGCTTCGGGTGGGAATGCGGATGCCGGAGGCGGAGAGCCCGTTTCCCTGAATTTGCAGTTTTCCGGCATGGAGAAGCGTACCGTCATTGGTGAGGATGGCGGAACCGGGGGTCGATTGGCCGCTGATGGCGTAGGTGGAACGCAGGGCAAGCGTGGCGTTTTCGTTGATCCGCAGATCGTTTCCCGCAAAGTTGTTGACCACCACATCGTTATTGGCCAGGGAAAGGATCGTGGCCACCACGGCGTCTCCGACTTCGATCAGGGAACCGGTGGTGGTCGCGGTGCCGTTGTCGAGAGTCAGGGTCGAATAGCTGCCGGGGCCGAGCGTGGTCGGTGTCTGCCGGCCCAGCCAGGCATCGCCCAGAACCCGGATCGTCCCCGCGTTTCCCGCCGTCCCCGATGAGGTGACCCCGCCGTTGGCCAGCCTGGTATTGGTAAAGGTGTCGTTGGGGGAAGCGAGGTAAACCCGGGCGTCGCCGGTCCCTTCCGTGGCGCTGCCCAGAACGAGCGTTCCCACGTTGTAGAGCCCTTCGAACTCCAGTCGCGAACCGCTTTCGACGCGGATTGTTCCGGAGTTGTCATTGTATCTTCCGATGGCATAGGCGCTGGTGGCGCGCCCCGTGCTGCTGACGAAGAGGGAGCTGGCGTTTTCCTTGAGGGTCCAGGTTCCGCTGTTGTTGAAGCCCCGGGCGGTGTTGGTGTTATTGCCTGAGGCGGCAAAGTCGAAGCGGAGCGCCGCCCCGTCCATCGTGAGTGTCCCGCTCTGGGTGAAGGCGACGCTCCCGGTGCCTCCGGTGTACTGGAGCCGGAGTTCGGACCCCGCCGCCAGGGTGGAAGTGCCGCCGAGGGTGACGGTGACGTTGCCCCCCGTGATGGTCGCCCTGGCCTTTTCCTCCAGGTCCATGCCTGCGTTGAAATGGGCCGTTGTACTGTGGCTGGCGGTGGGATCGCCCGCCCGGAGTTCTCCCCCGGAGGTCACCTCATCCCCCGCCTCAAGCTTGATCCGGTGATCGAACTCGTAGGTGGCGTTCTGGGAACTGATGGAGAAAAGCGCCCCTTTTTCCACAATCACCGCGTTTCCCGAACCATCATTTCCGGAAAAATACATCGGAGAGCCGACCCCCTTCACCGCTCCGAGGTGATTGAGCGCCCGGATGGCAAGGGATGATCCCTCGCCGGAGACGGTGACGGGGCCGCCGAACGTCCCGCTCTCAATGGAACTCTGCGCCACGAGCTGGATTTCGGCTCCCGTTCCGCTGGCGTTGACCGGCCCGCCAAACCAGGTGCCGCTGCGGATTCGCGAACCGGCGCCGCCCGTCGCCTGCATCCGGTAGACGGAGGCGCCCTCAAGATTCAGCGTCCCCTTGAGCGCGGCATTGAGCGAGCCGGTGCCGGTGTTGACGATTTCCATCACCTTTCCCGCGCCGAGGTTGAAAATGACCTGATCCGTGGCATTCCCGGTGATGGAAAGGGGCGCGAGATCGCCGTTGCTGCTGCCCGAGATGGTGAGGGTTGCCCCGATGTTGAGCACGTTGGAGGCGGCTTCCTCTTCCTGCGCCACGCTGAGCTTCGCGATTTGCGAATTTTCCCATACCGTGATCTCCCGGACGCCGCCGGTGACGTTCGGGAGGATCGCCTCATCCTGCGCCTGCGGCGTGCCGTCGCTCCATGCCTCGTCCGTCTCCCAGTCCCCACCGGTATCGGGGTTGCCCTCCCCGGTCCAGGTGATGGGCGCGGCCCGCATCTGCGGGGAGGCGAGCAGAGCGATCAGGATACCCAAAGCGGAAACAAGAGCGTGTTTGCTTTTCATAGGAATGGGGGTGGGGTTGCGCCGAGACTATGGCTGGCGTGACGCGTCAACAAGGGATATTTGGTGTTACACGTAACACCAAACCGACACCGCACCGCCTATCCCATCAGCCGGTCCGCCAGCGTCGCGGCGACAAAAATCGCCCCCACCACGGCGTTGCTGGTAAAGAACGCCTCGTTGATCGCGGCGAGGTCGCCCCGTTTGGCCACGTGATGCTCGTAGATGAGCGCCCCGGCCACCGGGATCATCCCGGTGAAATAGATCGCCCCGAGCCCCGCTGCCCATCCGAAGGCGAGCAGCAGCAGGTACATTCCGCCGTGGAGCCACTGGGCCAGCGCGAGGCTGCGCGCGATCCCCAGGCGCACCACCAGCGAGTGCAGCCCCGCCGCCTGGTCGAAATCGTGATCCTGCGTGGCGTAGATCAGGTCAAACCCGGCCACCCAGAGGACCACCGCCGCCGCCAGCACCAGCGGGGCGAATGCAAACGCGCCGGTCACCGCCAGCCATGCCCCGACCGGGGAAACGGCGAGCGCGAGCCCAAGCGCGAAATGGCAGAGGGAGGTGAAGCGCTTGGTCACCGAATAGAAAAACACGATCCCGAGCGCCAGCGGGCTCAACGCGAAACAGAGCGGATTGATCGCCCGGGCCATCACCACAAACCCGAGCGCCGCCCCGGCGCAGAGCGCCACCGCCCCGCGGCGGGAGATCAGCTTGTGCCGCCCGGCGGTGCGGGGGTTGCGCTGGTCGAGCTTCCAGTCCGCGAGCCGGTTGAAGGCCATCGCCGCCGTCCTGGCGAAGACCATCGCCGCCACGATCAGGGCGACCACCCGCCACGAAGGCCACCCGTCCGCCGCCACCACCATCGCCCCCAGGGCGAAGGGGAGGGCGAAGACGGTGTGGGAAAAGCGGATGAACGTCAGCGTCCGGGCGATCCGCCCGCCGATCTCCGCCGCCCGCGCGCTCATGGTTCGCCGCCGGGACGGCGTGGAACGGCCGTTTCCTCCCCGAACATCTCCACGAGGCGGTCGCTGATGCGGATATCAATGAGCCGCCACGTGTTTTCGCTCCGGTAATAGTAAAAGCGCCACCGGAGCGGATAGGTCTTCCCGAGCACCAGGTACGTGTAACGCTTGAGATGCTCTCCCACCGCTGCGGTATCAATGAGTTCCGCGCCGGTCACCGAGCCGATCAGTTCGATCGCCTCGCGGGTTTTGCTCCGGAGCATGGTCACATCCGTGGCCACCTCGGCGATCTTGCTCCCTTTGAGGAGGGTTTCGTAGGCATCGTCCACCTTGGCTTCCCCGAGCTGCCGGAAAAACGCCTCGATCTGCTCTTCGGGCGGCAGGGTGGAGGCGGCGGCCCGGGCTGCGGGGGCGGGCGTCGCCTTCGGCGTGGCGCGCGGGGTCGCCGTGGGCGTGGGTGCGGGCGTCGCCCCCTGCCACCCCCCGGCGGCCTGACCGTGAACGGTGGCGGTCTGGAGGATCAGGAGCGGGGCGAGGAGCGTCAGGGCGAAAAGGCGCGGGTTCATAGGATCAGAAAGGCGGGCGGGCATTCTCATGCCTGCGCCCCGGGAGTGCAATCCCGATCTTTGTCACCCGATTGTCACAATCACACGGTTTGAAACCGGGCGCGATTGCTGATAGGCTCCCCGCTTACTCATGCAAAGCGAATACTCCGCGCCGGAGAACTTTATCAATCGGGAACTGAGCTGGCTGGAATTCAACCGCCGCGTTCTGGAGGAAGCCCAGGACGCCACCCAGCCCCTGATGGAGCGCGTCAAGTTCCTGAGCATTTTTTCCGCGAATCTGGATGAATTCTTCGAAATCCGCGTGGCGGGGATCATCCAGCAGATCAACAGCGACACCGCGTACATCGGCCCGGACGGTCTTTCCCCGGCGGAAGTCTTCCGGGGCATCCGCAAGCTGGCCCACAAGCTGGTGGATGAACAATACGCCCTCTGGAACCGCGAGATCCTCCCCGAACTGGGGCGCAACCACATTTTCATCCACACGGTCGCCTCCCTCAATCCGGACCGCGCCCGGTGGGCCAACGCCTATTTCAACAACGAGGTCTTCCCCGTGCTCACCCCGCTGGCCGTCGATGCCAGCCACCCCTTCCCCCAGGTGCTCAACAAGAGCCATAACCTGATGGTCCGCGCCCGCCGCCCGGGGGATGAGGAGCCGCTCTACGCCATCGTGCAGGTGCCGCGCGTGGTCCCCCGGCTCATCGCGCTGCCCCGGCAGAAACCGGCGAAGGGCGAGATCAAGCCGTGGGAATACATCCAGCTCAGCGATTTGATCAAATCCCACCTCGCCGACCTCTTCCCGGGCCTGATCCTCGAAGGGGTGCACGCCTTCCGCGTCACCCGCAACAGCGATCTCTACATCGACGACGAGGAGGCGGACAACCTCCTGCGCACCATCGAGCAGGAACTGCGCCGCAGCAACCGGGGCAACGCCGTCCGGCTGGAGGTGGAGGCGGACTGCCCGCGCGATTTCCAGCTTCTGCTCTTGGAGCGCTTCAAGCTCACCGACGCCGATCTCTACCTGCTCGACGGGCCGATCTCCATGACGCACCTCGCCCCGCTCATCGCCAACGAGGCGTTCGCCCGGCTCCGGGACCGCCCCTTCTCTCCGGCGCACGATCCGGCGTTCCCGCCCGGCGCGGATGTCTGGCAGATTCTCCGGCGCGAGGACGTCCTCCTCCATCACCCGTACGAGCCGTTTGACGACGTGGTCGATTTCATCGAGGAAGCCGCCTCGGACCCGCTCGTGCTCGCCATCAAGATGACCCTCTACCGGACCAGCGGGGATTCGCCCATCGTCGCCGCGCTGGCCGAAGCCGCGGCGCAGGGCAAGCAGGTGACGGCCATCGTGGAACTCAAGGCCCGCTTCGACGAAGCCAACAACATCCAGTGGGCGCGGCATCTGGAGGAGGCCGGGGTGCATGTCGTTTACGGCATCGTCGGCCTCAAGACCCATTGCAAGATGCTCCTCATCGTCCGGCGCGACGAGGACCGCATCCGCCACTACGTCCACCTCGGCACGGGGAACTACCACCCGCGCACCGCCCGCATCTACACCGATCTGGGCCTGCTCACCTGCAACCCGGAACTGACGCTGGAAGTCGCCACGCTCTTTAACTCCCTGACCGGGCTGGCCGAGTACCCCGGTTTCACGAAACTGATGGTCGCCCCGTTCGACCTCGCCCCGCGCTTCAAGGCGCTCATCGAGCGCGAGCGCGACCACGCCCGCGCCGGTAAACCGGCCTGGATCATCGCCAAGCTCAACGCGCTGGTGGATGAAACGCTCATCGCCTCCCTCTACGAAGCCTCCTGCGCCGGGGTGAAGATCGACCTGATCGTCCGGGGCATCTGCTGCCTGCGCCCGAAGCTCCCGGGGGTGAGCGAGAACATCCGCGTCATCAGCATCGTGGGCCGGTTTCTGGAGCACAGCCGCATCTACGCTTTCGCCAACGACGGCGACCCGGTGGTTTACCTCGGCAGCGCGGACTGGATGCCGCGCAACCTCTACCGGCGCATCGAGGTCGCCTTCCCCGTGGAAAGCCCGAAACTGCGCGACAACGTGATCCACGAGATGCTCCCGGCCTTCCTCAACGACCGGGTGAAGGCGCGCGAACTCCAGAGCGACGGCACCTATCTTCGCCTGACGGCGGAGCCGGATACCGTCCCCTCGCAGGCGCAGCTCTTCTTCCGCGAGCGCGCCCGCAAGCGGAAGGCCGAAGCCCCCAAGGCCGCCATCCCGGAGTACAAGCCGCATTCCAAGCCGACCGGAAAACCGCTCCCCCTCTCCCCGCCGCCCGCCCGGAACGCCCCGGGCCCGGGGGAAGGAAGCGCGATTCCCCGAAGATGAAGCTTGAAGTGGGGGAGCCAGATCGTGTTGAGTTGGGTCTTAATGTCAGACACCACCAACCGGACCCCTGTCTATAAACGCATTGTCCTCAAAGTCAGCGGGGAGGCATTGAGGGAATCGGGGAGCCGCGATAACATTTCGCCCCAGATCGTCACCGAAATCGCCCGGCAGATTCAGGAAGTCCACGCCATGGGGGTGGAGATCGCCATCGTCATCGGCGGCGGCAACATCTGGCGCGGGCTCTCCGCCAGCCATCGCGGGATGGAACGGACCACCGCGGACCACATGGGGATGCTCGCCACCGTCATCAACGGCATGGCCCTCCAGAGCGCCCTGGAGCAGGCGGGGGTCAGCACCCGCGTGCAGACCGCCATCAAGATGGACAACGTGGCCGAACCGTTCATCCGCCGCCGGGCCATCCGGCACATGGAGCTGGGGCGGGTGGTCATCTTCGTGGCGGGCACCGGCAACCCGTTCTTTTCCACCGACACCACCGCCGCCCTGCGGGCGAGCGAGATCGGCGCGGAAGTCATCCTCAAGGCGACCAAGGTGGACGGCATCTACACCGCGGACCCGAACCGGGACCCGACCGCCACCCGCTACGACCGGATCACCTACACTGAGGCGCTCACCCGGCGGCTCGCCGTGATGGATTCCACCGCGTTCTCGCTTTGTATGGACAACCGGGTGCCGATTGTGGTCTTTGATATGATGCGTCCCGACAATATCCGGCGCATCGTCCTGGGCGAGACGGTCGGCACGCTCGTCACCTCCGAACTTTCTCCATTATGAACCCCGAAGAAATTCTCCTGGAAACCGAAGAAGCCATGGAAAAGGCCGTGGACTTCATGGCGCACGAGTTCGCCGCGATCCGCACCGGCAAGGCTTCGCCCGCCCTGGTGGAAAACCTCGACGTGGACGCCTACGGCAGCCAGATGCGGCTCAAGCAGCTCGCCCTCATCACCACCCCGGAAACCCGCCTCATCGTCATCCAGCCCTTTGATGTCTCCACCGTGAAGGCGATCGAAAAGGGGATCAAGGAATCGCGGCTGGGCATCATGCCGAACGTGGACGGGAAGCTGATCCGCCTGCGCATTCCGGAACTGAGCGAGGAACGCCGCCGCGATCTCGTCAAGACGATCAAATCCATGGCGGAGGATACCCGCGTGCGCATCCGCGGCAGCCGCCGCGACGGGATCGACGCGTTCAAGAAACTTGAAAAGGAGGGCGACATTTCCGAGGACGATCTGCGCACCTATGAAAAAGAGGTGCAGGAACTCACCGACCGCTTTGTGAAGGCGATCGACGTCGCCGTCGCCGCCAAGGAGACGGAAATCCTCACCGTCTGACCTGCCCTCCCTTTTTTGCCGCCCTGCCGCTTCGACCATGAAACGCCACCTGCCCCTTCTCGCCGCCGCCCTCGCCCTGCTTCTGCCGCCGCCGACACCGGCCCTGGCCAACGTGGTGCGTCCGGCGCCGGATTTCGTTCTCTCCACCGGCAAACCGGTCCGGAGCCTCCGGGGGCAGCCGGTCGTCCTGCTCGTGGCTCCCTCGCCCCGCTCCCGGGCATTCCGCAAGCAGGTGCGCCGTCTGGAGGCGGATTACCAGCGGTACGCCGCGCGTGGCACCGTCTTCGTCGCGGCATTTACCCAGAGCACCGAGGGGCTGGAATCGAACATCCCCTTCGTCGTCGCGCGGGATGGAGCCACGGTAGCCGCCCAGTATGGGGTGAACACCCCCTTCGGCCTCGCGGTGATCGGCATGGACGGCAATCTCGACCTGATCACCTCGGAAGTCTCCGGGGCCTACCGGGTGCGGGACGCGATTCTCAACAACTACCAGCACCAGAGCCAGGAGCGCAAACCGCCGGCCCAACGATAGCGGGTAGCAGGATCGGGGGAGGGGAAGCCGGCGCTATACCGGCGTTATTTCGCTTCCCCGAGAAACTCCACCGCGCCGGAGTCGAGATCATACTCCGCGCCGACGATGAGGATTTTCCCTTCGGATTCCATCTCCTGAAGGACCGGGCTGTTTTTCCGGATTTCCCGGATCACATTGCGGATGTTTTCGTGGCAGACCGCTTCCACGAACTCCGGGTTGCCCGATTTCCGCGCTCCCTCAAAACCGGGAACCTTTTCCACGGCGGTACGGATCGGCCGCAGCGTCGCGGTGATGTTGCCAAGCTTCACATCGTCGATCGCGGAGCGGATGGCCCCGCAGTTGTTGTGCCCCAGGACGACAACCACCTTCGCCCCGGACACCTTGCAGGCGAACTCCAGGCTTCCGAGGATTTCCGGGCTCGCGGTGTTCCCGGCCACCCGGGCAACGAAGAGATCCCCGATCCCCGAGTGAAAGACATCCTCCACCGGCACCCGCGAATCGACACAGGAGAGCACCACCGCCCCCGGGTGCTGGCCACCGGCTGCCTTGCGGATTCGCTTCGAGGTGTTGCGGATGGTCAGGTTCCCCTTCACGAAATCGTTGTTGCGCGCCTTCAGCTTGGAAAGCATCGCCTCCGGCGTCAACTGAGCCTGCCGTTCGCCGGTCATAAACTGGGGAACGATCACTTCCTCCTTCTCCAGCGAGAGGGGCGCCTCCGCACGCGCCGCGCCTGAAGCGAACAGGAACCCCAGCGCCAGAGCGCAGGAGACGACCCGGAGTTTCGGGAGTGAATGCATGAACTTTTGTGTCCCGTCCGCGAAGCGGAGTCAACGCGCAATTTCGACCCCCCGGGGAGATTGGGAGATCAATCCCCGGGCGGGTTCAGGCTCCCTTGCGGACGTCCTTTTTCCGCCGGTAGAGAAACGCCAGCCCCGCCGCTCCCAAAACGGAAAGCGCGAGCCCGGAGGGCTCGGGCACCGCCATCAGCCCGAGCCCCGAAAGGGTGGCCGTGCTGTTGAAGGGGCTCAGGTCAAAGGCGAAGAGCGGATCGCCAGCCGTCACGCCGCTGTATTGCAGGCGGAGGTCAAAGCCTTCCCGATCGGAGAAAGCCGCGTTGATTCCATTGCCCGTGAAATAGTCGAGCAGGTCGGAAACCGTTTGCCCGGACCCTGCATCGGCGGCCAGATAAAGCCAGAGGGAGGAATCCGGGGTGACGTTGCTTAACTCCACATAGCCGAGGGAGGTAGCGTCAAAGTGCAGTTCCGCCATTTCCGACGGGTTGAGGGCAAGGCTTCCGAGGGATGCGGCCTCGTTGAGGGAAAGCACCAGCGCATCGCGGCTTTCGCTGATGGCCTCGATCGTCGGCGCGTTCCAGAGAGCCGCATTGGGAAGCGCGTCAAAAGCCCCGGAGATGTTTCCGGTATCGGCCTCGATCAGATGGAACCGATTCGTCGCCGTGAGGGCGACACCCCCCTTGAAGCCCGCCTCCAGCGACCCATCCAGCGTCGCCGTTCCGCTTCCCGTCAGGTTGATTCTGGAGACGCCGCCATCATCCATGTCGTAGGCGAGAAACACCTTGGTCGAATCTCTCTGGAGATAGTTTCCGCTCACGTTGATGGTCGCCGCGGAGCCAACCACCCGGAAGGTGGCGCTGGAGAGCCGGGTCACGTTTTCCGCCAGAACCCCGTTGTTGAGGTTGGTGAGGGAGAGGGTTCCTCCGGATATTTCGTAAAGCCCCACGGTGCTTCCCGCTCCGGCGGCGTCGGTATAGGTATAGAGCGTCCCGGCGGTTACGGAGCCCCCTTTCTGGTAGAAATACCCATCCCCCTGATTGGCGAGCCGGATCGTGCTGCCGACCGTCAGCGTTCCTCCGTTCATGGTATAGTACCCTTTTCTGCCGGAGGTATAGCGGCCAAAATAGAGGGACGTCCCGACCGTCACGGTGCTTCCCGCCTCCTGGGTGATGGTTCCCCTCGATCCGTTGGTATCGTAAGCCAGGTAAAGGCTGCCGGCCACCGCAAGCGTTCCCCCGTTCTTGAGCAGGAGGCTCCCATGTTGCCCGGCCAACCCGAGGTAGACGGTATTGGCCGCCGCGCCCGGCGTATCGACGGTCACGGTGTAGCCGGGATTCGGGTCCGAAATATTGACCCGGTCCGAACTCCCCGGCAAAGCCGGGTCGCTGCTCCAGTTGCCGCTTACATTCCAGCGACCATCCTTTTCGGCGGTCCAGGTAATGGTGGCGGCGTGCAGGGAGGAAAACGCCGCCAGCACGGCGCATCCAAGGGCGGGAAGAATGGTTTTGGTTCGCATGGCATACTCGGGGGTTGGGCGGCGAAGGCCCCGGAGCGGCACGGCACCGACACCGTGGGACGACATCGCCTGAGTTGAGAGCGGTTTTGAATTTCCTGTTTACACGCTTTGCGGCAGCACTGTCTGCCATGGCGTCTTTGCCGCTTGGGCTGTATTGACCAATACAGCCGCTGCGCGTCAAAGCCACCCTGTCGGTCAGCGGTGCTCGCAAATCATTGTAAACATTTCACTCAAAAACGCCCTGATGAGGCTTGATCAACGATCAACCGTGCACCCGATGGCCCGGGTAAACCAAGCAGACCTTTCTGGCCATTCCGGTTGGCCTGTTGGGCCGCCGCTTCCAACCGTCAACCGCCGGAGGAAAACGAATTCGGGCTTCCTTTGGGAAACAACGTCAAAAACCCTTGCCCTGCAACGCCCCGCAGGGTGAGACTCCCTCCGGACTTCGGGTATCCGTTCTTCCCGCCCACCGATGACCTCGCCTGACCATCAACCCCAAAAGCCTCCTCTTCTTGCAAGCGAAGGGTGGCACCGCTTCGTCACCGGTTTCGCTCTGCTGGGCTGCACCGGGCTGATCCTGAGCGGAGAGTTTTACCCCGCCCTGTTGGGTGCCATGGGAGGCTGCTACCTGCTCCGCGAGTTACGAAGGCCCATCGCCCGGAGCCGTCGGGAAAACCGAAATACCCTTCCGTAAAACTCCCGCCTCACTCCCCTTCGATCACCGGGATGGGCAAAACCACCTTTTCCACCGGTTCACCGGCCACCTGCTTTTCCAGGCTCCCGATCAGGGCGCGGGCGATCTCCCGGATCGAGACTTCGATCCAGTCGCACGGAAACGGGATGGAATACGGTGTTTCCGCGTTTCGATGGAGAATCAGCCGCACCTCCTCGGGCACCCGGATGCCTTTTTCCACAATGGCGGAAACGACACCGCTCGCCGTCAGATCCGGGAAGACGATCAGCCCGTCGGGCTTCTCCCGCAGTTTCCAGATGGATTGAAACTGGTTGTATCCGGCGACGATCTCGTGCCCCGCGCTATAAGAGGCGATAATCCATTCATACTTCACCTCCAGCCCGAGGGCGCCCGCCGTCTCGTCCATCTTTTCCAGCAACGCCGCATTCGTTTCGCTCACCGGCATCAACAGGCCGACCGAGCGGCAGCCGAGCTTTGCAAGCCGGGAAAAGGCCGGTTCAATCATGCTCATGTAGTCGATCACCACGCGGCGGGGATCGCCCGGATGCCGTTGCAAAATCGAATACGGCATTCCGGAAGCCATGATCCATTCCGTCATCGACCCCGAGAGCATGATCCCGACGATTGCCTCCGCCCCGTTTGCGATCGCCCGGGCGGCCCCCGGCGGACAGAGCGGCGCATGTTTTTCCGCGCCGTCATTGGTCACCGGGAGCACCTCCGCCCCCTTTTCGCGCCCGTGCACGATCAACTGCCAGAAGAGATGCCGGAAAAAGGCGCTGGAACCGCCCCGCACCGGATCGCCCCCGCACCAGATCATCACTTTGCGTCCCGACAAGGGGGATTTCCCCGCGCGGCCTGTAACCCCTTTCCTGGAGCGCCGCCCGGACCGGAGATGCGGTTGGGAAAGGAGCGCGCCCGCGGAAGAATTTTCTTTTGAAGCCATAAAACGAACTCCTCTCTTTTACCTGAAAAGCCGGGCGCCCGAAAGGCATACAGTCAGAAACAGTATCTTTTTTCATCATTGCCCTTGCCTGCTTTTTTTCCTGTGCCAAAACATTCACCATGGCTCGTCGCCGGTCTGTCAATGATCTCCCTCCCCTGGGCGAAGTCTTTTCCGCCTTTCACGGTTTCCCGCCGAAGCAGAGCCGTCAGCAGGCGCTCATCCGGCTTCTGCGCGAAGCGGCGGACGAGCTCAAGGGGGTCGAGCCGACGCTCTTTTATTCCATGCGCGAAGTGGCGGATTTCTTTGCGGTTCCCCTTCGTACCGTGGCGATCGCGTATGAGAAGCTCGACTTCGAAGGGACGCTCCTGCGCATCCGGGGTTCCAAAACGATGCTGGCGGGTCGGGACATGCTTTCGCGCCAGCCGATCAATGCCGTCATCGGCCTGCCGATCTGCCTCCAGAGCCTGATCGCCTCCCCCTTCGAATGCAGCCTCCAGATGGAACTCGAAGAGCGGTTGCGTTTGCGCGGGTTCGTCGCCGACTCGATTTTTTTCCGGACCCACGAGGAGTGTGACCCGGAGTTTGCCGAACGCCTGCTGCGGCACAATCTCGACATGGTCATCTGGCATTCGCCGCACCCCCTCGCCAGCCATGTGCTGATGTCGCTCCGGGATCGCGGGGTGCGTCTTCTCCTCTTCCAATCTTCGGAATCCCCGGTTCGCATCCCTTCGAGGCTCTATTCGATGGAATGGCAGCACGCCTACCTGCGGATGGCTCTGGAGTGGCGGGAGCGGGGTATCCGCCGCGCCATTGTTCCGACGCCGGAGAATCTTCTCTCCCTCCGTGCATTCCGTATGCTCCAGCCGCTCCTGTCGCAAAACGGGATCGAGCCGGTGATGATCGAAGCCACGGAGCAATGCCTCGCCGATACCGTGCTGCGGAGCGGGAAGCCGGGCGGCCATGATGCCGTCGCTTTTCTCGACGTTCATGTCGCCCATGCCTTGTGCAACGGCTACCCGGAACTCATCGAAGCCGTTTCAGAGCGGGCGCGCCTCGCCTTCTGCCGTGGGCCCGTCCGGGTGCCCCGGTTGATCACCAAGCGGATCGCCGTGGACGTGGTGGAGCAGAACCCGGCCGATCTGGCGGAGGGAGTCGTCGCCGATCTCTGCGATCCGACGCAGAAACAGGAGGGGGTGCGACGCACCTTTCAGGCCTGGTATCATTCGCAGGTGCTCATGAGCGACGGGGTGGACCTTTAGCAGCCTGTCAGCAGCCTGTTGAAAACCCCCGACGGTCGCCTTTGGGCATCTTTTGGCCTTGGGCTGCGTTGCTCGCTTGGCCTGTATTCATCGAATACAGCCGCTGCGCTCAAAAAGCCACGCATCAACCCACGGCGCTCGCAAATCATGGCGTCAACTCAACCCGGAAATGCTCCATAGCCGGAGGAATGGCAGGGAGCGCTTCAGGAATGGAGGAGGGCGCGCCGCGAGCGGCGTGCCCGGAAGGCAAGCCACAGGGCTCCGGTCAGGCTCAGAAGGCCGAAGGTCGATGCTTCGGGGATGCTGGTCACGGTAAGGTTGATGGAGGAGCCCGCGGAGCTTCCATAGCTGATCTGAAACCGGTTGCCGCCGTAGGCAAGGATGTCTCCGTCCGACAGGATGTTCCCGTCATAAACGAAGAGCCCGCCGGTACGGGAACCGCTGAAGGAAGCCAGAGTGAGAACCAGCCCCTCATTGAGCTTCACGTCCGTGCCAATGTTGCTGAGGCTCAGGACGACGGTATTTCCGCCATCCAGCGAAAGATTGCCGCCGATCGACCAGGTGTCGTTGAGAACCGTGGCGGCATCCACCGTATTGAATTCCACCGCAAAGAGGGACCCGGCTTCCAGCGTCAGGCCATCGAGCGTCAGGGCATCCATGAAGTTTTCGCCCCCGAGGGAACCGCCGCTCTTCACAGTCACGCCGGTGGTTGTCCCTGTCCCGCTCAGGCGTGCTCCGGTTTCCACGGTGACGGATTCCGTATTGCCGAGGTTGGTATTGATTCTCAGGGTGCCGCCGGAGACGCTCGTGGTGCCGGTATAGGTGCTGGTGCCGGTCAGGGTCAGTGTGGCATTGCCTTCCTTGAGAAAACGGATGGGATTGGCTCCGGACTCCTGTTTGCTGATGTTTCCCGAAAACGTTCCGTCCACGGATTGGTTGACTTTGATGGAAGCGCTTCCCGGGCTGTTCGAAAAGTAGGTAAGAAGCTTTCCGTTTCCCGAAATGCTTCCCACCGAGAGCCCGCCACTATTGTTCTGGGCGACGCCCCCGTCCGCGAAATGGATCGCCGTGTTGGTACCGGTTGCGAAAAGATTGCCGCCGTAAAGGGTGATTCCACTGCCGATGTAGGCTCCGTTGAGATTGATGTTGCGGTTGGAAGGGGCGGTAATGGAAAGGGCGCCGGTGAGTGAAAGGTTCGTTCCGAGGTAGAAGCTCCCCCCGATGGCGGAAAGATCCAGCTCGGAAAGGGTGAGCACGGTGCCTGCCGTGGCGGCTGAAAGGGTCATCCTGTTGCCACCGGTGACCTCGATCTTTGAGATGGAGAGGTTCTGCTGGAGTTCCACGGTGTGGTCCGCCGTGGTTCCGGCCCGATCGAATACCGCATGCGAGGCGCCTCCGAGGGAAGACCAGGTGCTGGTCGCCGTCGTGCCGGCAGCGCTGGTCGTCCAAATGGCGGGACCGCCGCCGCCGGTGCTCCACTGATAGGTGGAGGCGGCGTAATTCCCGAATCCCGCGGTGTCTCCATTGACATCCATGTAGAGAGTCTGTGCCGGGAGCCGGGAACTCATCATCAGGGCACAGGCGCAGCTCAATCCGGTGATCAGCGTGGGAATGGATGGGAGGTGTCGTTTCATGGTGTTTTTGGGGGGTAATGGTGAATGCCTTCCGGAAGGCGGTTACGGGGAGACGGTGACTGAAACGGGAATGTCCTGATAGTAAAGATGGATCGGCGGTTCCCCCGGGCCGCCCCGGCTGAGCCGACCCTTGTTGGCGGCTTGCGTGACCACCCGCAAGGTGGCGTGGTAGGTGCCCGGCCCGCCTCCTGCAAACCGGATGCTGAAGGTCTCCCGCTCCGGGGTGGGGCCGCCCCCAAGCCCCGGCTTTCTGTCAGGGCCGACCAGCCGGAGACCCTTTCCGTCTTCCGTGCTGTTTTCACCGACGATGCTGAATTTTGCAGCGTCATTGCCCATCAGGACGGCTCCGATATTTTCCCCCAGCGGCGCAACGACCTGAAGCCGGTCGGTCGCGGGAATATCGGCGACTCCATAGAGCATCGTGGCGACTTCCCGGGCTCCCTCTTCATCGGTGTGAAGGACGGGAAGAGTCTGGATCTGAATGTTTTCGATGACAAACTCCGGCGATTCCACCGCCTTTTCCGGGGCGGCGGTTGGCAAATCGACCTTTTCCGGCAGGGTGCCGCCGAGCATTGCCCGGATCAGGGTCAGTTCCGAGAGATTCCGGATCTTGAACGACCTGGGCTTTTGCCCCTTGCCTGCGGGGGTCAGGGTCGCGGTGAGGGATTGCACCATCTTCGGGTTATTGATCCCGGTGTTCGGGTCGGAGCTTGGCCCGCCCCGGGAGAGAGCGAGAGCGACGCTCCGTGGCGAGAAGTCCGTGCTGCCGGTCCGGACGTGGTTCGGGCTGTCCCAGTAGAGCTTGGTTAGGGCGTGATGGAACCGGAAGTAAACTCTGGTAACGTCGGTTGGCGCGCCGGGGCCTGCCGCAAAATCAAACGACCACCCCACGGCGTCGCCCCGCCGCAGGAAGAGCGGATGGCTGATGACCGGCGAGTTAAAGACGAACCCGTCGATCCAGTCCGGCAGGGTGGCGAGCAGTCCGTCTCCCGGAGCGGAGCAGGTGTAGACTTCTCCTTCGGGCGTGGTTTCCCGCGCGGCTCCCTTTTGCAGCCCTTTCGGCCCGATCGTCAACGGAATGGAAACCGGGGCGCCGTCCTGTCCCATGGCGTCATAATTGACCAGAAGGAACGGCGCGAGCCGCTGCCCGCCGGTGGCGATCACGGCTCCCCCGCCCGAGTAGCGGGCGAGGGCGGGAGTGCGGACCGTGGGGCTGCTGATGACGATCTTCTGCGGAGAGATTTCAGCCGCGGCGGGATGAAATTTCTGGTCCGCTCCGGCGATTTCAAAGCCGGCCGCCTTGCCGTCCCCGGCCACGCTCAATTGCGCGCCGACGCTTTCATAGTTGATGGTGACACGCGAATCTCCGAAGGCGACCTTGTCGCGCACCAGCCCCCGGGCGTGCCGCTCCAGAATCCGCTGGGCCGCCGCCTCAAGCTCCGGGTCCAGGGGGCGGTTCCAGACCGCCAGATAATGGAAACGCCCCGGCTGATCGGCGCTTCCATACCCGCCGAGACGGAGAGGCCCGTCCTGCACGGCCCCGAAGTAGATCGTGTTTTGATCCCTTTTGGGAAGGCCCTCCCCGATCCGGATGGCGGCATGGAGCCCGTCATAAGTGAACGCGATCCGGGCCGGTTGACCGGCTTTCATGCTTCCCCTGCCGCTTTTGATACCCCGGATCTGGGTGTCTCCGGCAAACCGGATTTCGCCCTCCTTGTCATGGAAAGAGAGTCCGGTCCAGGGGTTGAGGTCTCCGCTCTCCGCCTTTGTTCCCTGCTCAAGAAAAGGGCCGCTCCCTTGCGGTGCGAGGGTCACGTCCATCAGGATCGTGTACGGTCCGTTGATCGGGATGACGCTCCCACCGGAGACCAGCCCGCCGGAGCCTGAAACCGCGACGCCCGCATAGCTGTTGGGTTCCCCGGCGCCCCCGCCGTAGGTCAGGTCATAACGCCCGGGTGTCTTTGCTTCCCGGACGAGGTTGGCCAGAACCCCGTTTTTAACCCCAAACTGTTCTCCCGCCAGATAGAGGGCGCGAAGCCCTTCGGTAAGGTTCGCTTTTTGAAGCTCCTGCCAGAGCGCGGCGGCGGCGGGATAGCCCGAGGAGGCTGCCGGGTCCGCGGGCAGCGTCTCCGCAGTCAGCGAAACCGTTTCCGAGAACGCCTCCCCGAACTCGTTCCGGGCGGAGACCCTGTATTGATAGGTCGTTCCGGGGATGATGTGATTTTCGTCCGACCATTTCAGCGCTTCCTTCGAATTCTGCCAGATCCATTCCCAATCGTTCTCCCCGGTTTTCCGGTAAATCCGGTAACACGGCAACTCTCCGGGTATCCCTCCCTCGGGAGCCTCCCATTGCAGGCGGACCCGCCATGGCCCTTCAGCCGCCGCCGTCAGCCCCCGGGGAGGCTGGCTCTTGCGGATGGTGCTTCCCGGTTCGGCGATCTCCTGAGCCATCACCCGCCCCATCTCGTTGTATTGTTTCTGGGTATAGTGAACGGAGTTGTTCGGCTGCCAGACGCCATCAAGGTAAAACCGCTCCGTGGGGAAGTAGACCATCCGCGCGTGGGGATGGCTTTGCGCCACATGGCGCTGAAGCTCGCGTGTGGCGGCCCAGGCCGGTGAATCCGGGTAGAAACGGTCGTTTTCGACGCTTCGGTAGGCAAAGATGGAGACCAGCGCAAGGTTGATAAAGCGCGCTTTGTCCCCGCCGTAGTCCGCAAGATAATCTTCAGAAAACCGGTCGAAAAGGTTGCTGAGGTCTTTCTCCAGCTCCGGAAGGGATTTCCTGCCGGTCTGAAGGAGGCCCATCTCCGCTTCCCCCTGTCCCCAGATCATTCCGGCCAGAGCCCATTTGCCTGCGAACTCCGGGTTTCCGGCGGCGGCGGTCTTGAAGCTTTCGTACTGTTTTTTGAGATCGCCACGGTATTTGTCCGGCCAGTTCCCCCCGCTATAACGCTGTCCCGGGACGATGCCGGAGTTTCCGTGCACCTCATGAATCAGGATCACTTTCTTGCCGGTGCGGCGGGCGTATTCCCTGGCGAATTCATTGTGGAAACCGGCTTGGGCCCCGACATATTCCTTCGGTGTGGCGTTGGATGCGTCCCGGATCGAATCCGGTGGCGAGAAGTAGTAGACACTCCCGGGCGGGAGGCTGGGGATCGGCTCGTTGAGCCCTTCGTTCTTGGGACCGAGGTATCCCTGGCTGTTGCTCTGGCCGGTGATCAGGAAAAGATGATACTGCGCCGAGTCGAGGTCGGTGACCGGAGCCGCATTCAAATGGCATAAGGCCGGGAAAATGAACGCAAACAGGCAAAATGACAGGATCGGGAACATCGCTATGTTTTATTAGTGAAACGAACCGCACTCATCCACCAATTATTGGCTCCACGATCTGCACATTGGTGCATCGGGGTCGCCACCCCATGAGGAATTGCCTTCGCACAAGGGATCGGACCCGGTTCTTCCAGCCTGCGGAAAGGCTGCGGTGAGGAGATTCCAATGATGGAGCGATCGCCCGGATACCCGGAGGGAAACCTTTGCACCATTGTGCATGCTTTTGTTTTTGAATGGATCTATTCCCCATTGTCCAATCAGTCATCCTTGCGATGCTTCCCCCCGAAAAAGTCCCCCCCGTTTCCACAGAACCGGATGCCGCTTCCGGAGGTTTTCCTTTGCGCTTACCGAAGTGGCGCCGGCCCTCGGGATCGCCGCGTTCGCGCTTCTGCCGCTGCGCTTGAAAACCAACCCGCATGATTCATGGGCGCTCCGCTACAACCGCTACGGGCTTCATGAATCATGCGGGTGAAACGACCCGATCATGAAAATCTCCCTCGTCTTCTTTTACCTTATCATCTCCACCTCGATCATGGCCCGGGCCGAAGTACGATTTGCCAATGTCTTTAATAACCGGTGCGTTCTGCAAAGGGAGATGCCCTTGCCGATCTGGGGATGGGCGGACCCGGCGGAAAAGGTGACCGTTGCCCTGCGCGAAAACCGGAAGGAGACTGTTGCCGACAAGGAGGGCCGGTGGCAGGTGACGTTCGATCCACAGCCCGCAGGCGGCCCCTTTGTGCTCTCGGCTCAAGGCACGAACAAGGTGGAACTCAACGATGTTCTCATCGGGGAAGTCTGGATCGGGGTTGGCCAGAGCAATATGATGATGGGCGTGGGCGCTACAACCGGCGGGAAGGAGGCTCTGAGCCAACCGGGCGATTATCCCAGGCTGCGGATGTCGTTCAATTTCGGCAATGTTGCCAAGGAGCGGGTGAAGGAGGTCGGGAAAGCCGGCTGGGGGGCTCCCAACGGGTCGAGTTCCGCCACCAGCTTCTATTTTGCGCTCAAGCTCTATGATCACTTCAAGGGCGAAGTCCCGGTCGGGATCCTGAATTATTCGCAGATCCGCCCTGCCGAAGCGTGGATCGAGGAGTCGATTCTGGCGGCAAGCCCTCTGGGCAAGGAATTGCTCCCTCCCAAGGATGGCTGGGACAGCACGCGGCTCTACAACGGGGTGGTGCACCCGCTCGTGCCGTTGGCTTTCCGGGGCGTCCTCTATTACCAGGGGGAAATGAACGCGGGGGGAAGCGGCAAACGTTTCGAGGCGCTCATGCCCATGGTGATCGAGAGTTGGCGCAAGGCGTTCGGACGGCCGGACCTCCCGTTTCTCTTTGTCCAGTTACCCGGGTATTTCCAGCACAAGGGTGGAAAGGACCAGAAGATGGATATGGACGCGAAGGTGCTCGCCGGGATCGGCGGAAATTCGCATCACGGGTTTGTGGGGGTTCGCGAAGCGCAGAGGGTGACCTTCAAGCAGGTTCCCCATTGCGGGATGGCGGTGACGATCGACGTCGGAGAGCCATGGGATATTCATCCGCGCAACAAACGCCCGGTGGGGGAACGCCTCTTTCTCCAGGCGCTGCGCGTTGCCTATGGCGATACGAAAACGACCACCAACGGCCCCTTCATGGAGAGGTGTGAAACGAGGGGCGGGGAGGTGGTGGTGGGCTTCGATACCGGAGGCTCCCCGCTGGAACTCAAGGACGGCAAGGCCGCGGGATTCGAGCTTGCGGGGGCGGACGGGATTTTTCATCCCGCACAGGGGCGGATCGAAGGCGATACGATGATCCTCCGTTCGGAGGCGGTCTCCGAACCGGTCATGGCACGCTATGCCTGGGCGGGGTTTTCCCCGGTGTCGCTCTTCAACGGTGCGGGGCTGCCCGCCGCTCCCTTTCAATGGATTCGCTACGAGAAGATCGCCGCGCCTTCGCGCATCGCCGTCCACCTTTTTGAGGGCGACCCGGCATGGAAGCTCGAAAAGGGCGCGGCAGAGGGGGAGGGGGGCGTGGTCCGGTTGCCCACGCCCGGCGCGGCGGCGAAGTCCGATAAATTTCCTTTCGATGGCTTTTTCTACGATTCACCGGTGGTTGATCATCCCGGCTTCATCCGGCCGGGGATGGCGATCGGCCATAGCGTGGATGTGGCGACCGAGGGCGCGGGATCGGCCCGGATTCTCTTCCGGCTGGCCGCCGAACACAACTTTTTTGACCGGCCCCTCCGGGTGGAATCACCGGAGTTCGCGACCCGCCGGATCGTTTTCACCATTCCGCAGAAGATCGCCTCTTTGCCCGGGCATCGTTACTTTCGCGTGGCGCACGTCGCCTCCAAGGATTCCGGGGAGGGCACCGGCATCCGGTTCAGGCAGGTTTCTCCGCTGACCATTATCCGCCCGGAACTGGGATGGGACGGGCCGAAGGAGATTCGCTTCGGCACGGTCGCCGTCGGAGCGAAAGCGGAGTCGCCGGTGATGACCGTGCGCAACCAACAGACCGAAACCCTGCCGATGCAGATGGATGGGGACGAGACGAAGGCGAAATCGCTCCCCACGGTTTTGTACGGGCTTGCCGGAGCGCCCCCGACCGGAAAAAAGCTGATCGTCACCGATCATATCGGCGCGGTCCTGATCGGGGAAGGAGCGCGGCATTTCCGCATCCGGGGAGAGCGGGCCACCGGGGATGGCACCGGCCTCAGCCTGAGCGGCGCGGACGGGAAACCGGGGCTCGCCGGTGGAAGCGCGGGTGAGGAGGAGCGGTTTACCGTCACCTTCGAAGGTTCGGACAAGCCGGAAACCTGCCGGGCGGTCCTCCGGATCGTGACTCAGGCCGCCAATACCGGCACGATGAGCCGGGGGCTGGAAGGAGAGCCGCGGGCCAACCTGTTCTACCTCGATATCCCGATATCCGCCGAAGTGCGCTGAGGCCAGGGGAGGGAAAAGCGCTCCGCGCCAGTCTGCGCCGCTTTCCTCAGATGCACCAGTCCCCTTCGGTCACATGCTCCTTCGGCCCGGCGGTGACGACGTGGGGCCGGGCCTTGGGCGGGGTGTTGCGCGGGCGTTTCGGGATCACCCGGATTTGTGTCTCCTCGTAGTAGACGAGCGAGTTTGCCGGGACGCTCTGCTGGAGAAAGACGTTGCCGCCGATGGTGGTGTGCGCGCCGATCACGGTATCGCCGCCCAGCACGGTGCTGTTCGGATAGATCGTCACGCCGTCTTCCACATCCGGGTGCCGCTTGCCCCCCTTGAGGATGCGCCCGTACTCATCTTTCTGAAAGCTTTTCGCTCCGAGGGTGACGCCGTGGTAGAGCTTCACGTGCGAGCCGATCACGCAGGTCTCCCCGATCACCACGCCGGTGCCGTGGTCGATGAAAAAGTGCGAGCCGATCTGCGCGCCCGGGTGGATGTCGATGCCGGTGCGCTGGTGAGCCCATTCCATCATGATCCGGGGCAATAGCGGCACCCCCGCCCCGTAGAGGATATGGGCGCACCGCTGGATGGCAATGGTCTCCAGAAACGGATAGGAGAGGATGATTTCGTCATAGCTCGCCGTCGCGGGATCGCCCTCGTAGGCGGCTTCCACGTCGGTCTTGAGCAGTTCGCGCACGGCGGGCAGCCGCTGGAGGAGTTTGAGCACCACCGTCTGCGCCTTTTCATCCGGGCAGCCCGGGTCGCCCAGGCGCAGGCTTTTGCAGACCTCCTCCTGCAACCGGTCGGCGATGGAGCCGACCCGGTAGGAAGTGGCCCGGCGCAACGCCTTGGAGTGAATCGGCTCCTGATCGTGAAAACCCGGGAAAAGGAGTTGCAGCAGATCCTGACAGATTTCCGCGATCGCCCGCTTGGAAGGAAGGTTCGAGCCATCAATATTATTGATGCCCCCCACCTTCCGGTAAGATTCGATCAACTCGGAGACGAGACGTGGCAACTGCGATTCCATGGAATAACGGTACGCTTCCCGCACAAAAGGGGGAGAAAAATTTTCGGAGCCGCTTCTCCCTACCCCCTTACCGCGCTCCTCCGGCGGCCCGGCAATGGTGGATGGTGGCGGTGTGGCCGGTCTCCTCCCGGTAGCGGGTGATGAGCGCGGCGGCGACCGCCTCGGATTCCCCGCTGCGGACCAGGGTCACCGTCGCCCCGCCGAAGCCGCCGCCGGTGAGCCGCGCGCCGAGAACCCCCGGCAACCCGCGGGCGATCGCCACGAGGGCATCCAGTTCCGGCGTGCTGTTCTCGAAATGGTGTTGCGAACTCTCGTGGCTCCGGCTCATGAGCGCGCCGAAGGCTTCCACATCCCCCCGCTCCAGCGCGGCGATCCCGGCGAGCACCCGCTCGTTTTCGCCGACGATATGGAGGGCGCGCCGGTAGGAAAGCTCCGGCATCGCCCCGCGCCCGGCCTCAAGCCGCTCCCGGCTCACGTCGCGCAGCGCCCGGGCTCCGAGCTTCGCGGCGGCGTCGAAGCATTGTTCGCGCCGTTCGTTGTACTCCCCGCCGGAAAGGCGGTGCGGGACGCCGCATTCGGTGATCAGCAGGCTTACCCCAGGCGGCAGCGGCGTGGTGCGGACGGTCTCCTCCCGGCAATCGAGGAAGATGACATGATCCTCTCGCCCGAAGACGGAGGAAACCTGATCGAGCAGGCCGCAGTTCACCCCCACAAATTCATTCTCCGCCCGGCGGCAGAGCTTGGCGAGCCGGAGGGGGTCGAGCTTCAGGGCAAAGAGTTTTTCGAGCAGTTTGCCGGTGGAGACTTCCAGCGCGGCGGAACTCGAAAGCCCCGCTCCCAGCGGCAGATCTCCTTCGATCCCGATCTCCACCCCGGAAACCGGCAACCCTTCCTGCCGGAAAATCTCGAGAACCCCGAGCGGATAATTCGCCCATTCCTCTTCCCGCACGGGGCTCAGGCAGCCGAGGCGGGCCTCGTGACGGCGGTCGAGATTTCGGGAATGGAGGAGGATGCGCTCATCCCCGGTGGCGCGTCCGGAGAGGGTGATCCCCCGGTCGATCGCGGCGGAAAGGACGTACCCTTCGTTGTAGTCGGTATGGTTGCCGAGAAGTTCCACCCGGCCGGGTGCGTAGGCGGTTTGCATGGAAGCGCGCGCGGTCTTGAGTCCTTAGTTGCCGTTGCCGAGGAACCAGGTGAGCCGTCCGGAGGTCGGGGCGACCTGTTCGGACGGGTAGCCGCTCTCTCCCGCGAGGACGCTCCGGAGCACCGGTTCCTTGGCGGGATCGTTGACGAGAAAGGCGACGTGCCGGGCGGCGTTGATGATCGGGAAGGTGAGGGTGATGCGGTGGGTGTCGAACTTCGGTACGAAATTCGCCACCACATTGCGTTCGCGTTCCTCCAGCGCGGCGGTACCGGGGAAGAGGGAGGCGGTGTGCCCGTCGTCCCCCATGCCGAGCAGCAGCAGGTCGTGCACGTAGCGCGGTTCCCCGAAGCGGGCGGCCACCTGCGCGAGCCGCCGTTCGTATTCCTCCGCGGCTTCCGCGGGGTCGAGTTCCCCGCGCATCCGGAAGATGTTCCCTTCGGGAATGTCGATCACCCCCAAAAATGCTTCCCGGGCCATCCGGTAGTTGCTCTGGGCGTCGTCGGGCGGCACGCACCGTTCGTCGCCGAAGGTGATCTGCACCTTCTGCCACGGCAGATCGCTTTGGGCGAGCAGGGCATAGACGGCTTTCGGGGTGTTCCCCCCGCAGAGCGAAAGGCGGAAAAGGCCGTGGGCGGCGATGGCGGCGTGGCCTTCGGAGACGATGAACGCGGCGGCCTCTTTGGCAAAAGAGACGCTGCGAATGATTTCAGGACGGGACATAAGCGGCGGCTACATTAGCGCGACGGGAATGAGAAAGTCGAGCGTTGCGGCGCCGATGCGCGGAGCTTCCATCCGGAGCCCAAGCAGGGAGGCTTTCCGCACGCGCACCCCCAGCCCGCCTTCCACGCCGATCAGCTTCCCGGCCAGCGCGCTCAGGTCCGGTTCGTGCCCCACGATCATGAGCCGTCCGAAGCGCCGGTAGCTCTCCAGCCCGTCGAGCATCGCCGCCACGGAAGCGCCGCCCGCCAGAAACGGGGCGACGACGAGTTCCACCCCCAGCCGCTGCGCCACGGGCCGCGCCGTCTGCTCCGCCCGGATGAGCGGGCTGGTGAGGATCAGTTCGGGGCGCAGGTCGTGTTCCTCGCAGAAATGGGCCACCCTGTCCGCCTCCTGCCGGCCTTCATCGGTGAGTTGGCGGAGCGAATCGCTCGTGACGAGTTCCTGGGTGCTGGCGTGGCGGAGTATGAAGAGTTCCATGGATCAATCAGGTAGGGGTGAGTCCGAAAGGGTGGGGTCAAGTGATGAACGCGCCCTGATTCACCATACTGGCTTCGCGGCTCGCGGAGCAAATGAGCGCCGGGCTGATCTCATCAGGTCGCCAGGGCCCTGATCCTCCCCGGAGATCCGGTCTGCGAAGGGATACGGCATGAAGGTGGAATCAAGCAGCCAGCCGTGACGGCGGATGGCCGGATCAACGGTGCCGAAATCGGTCACCACGGTATCGCCGCGTTTCAGGACGGAACCCTCCAGGTGATAATCGGCAAAGTCGATCCGCCCATAGGTGGCGATCCCGAAGGTGTCGTCGAATACGATCAGAAACCCGTGCCCCCTGGCGGGCGGATATTCGCTTCCCTCCGCCGATGACCTCAGGAATTGAGCGGCGGCGACGGGGTAGCGCCGCCCGTCCCGCGTCACGGTGCCAAGATAATCGATCGTCTTGAGATGATACGAATACCGGTGTCCTTCCTGCTCAAACTCTCTTGAGGTCAATCCGGCGATCCGGGATTTTTCGAGCCTCTGCACCATCTTCTCCACGACATTCGGACACCGGGCGGTTTCCCCGGCGGAACCGGCCCATGCGATGGAGCCGGAGATCACCAATGCCGGAATGAGGCGGCGCATCGTTTGGCGTGTGGCGTGGGGCGTGGAAAAAGGGAGGACGATCACATCACCATCCCGCCATCCACCGTCAGGGTCTGGCCGGTGATGTATTTTGCCTCCGGGCTGGCGAGGTAGGCGACCGCCGCGGCGATGTCGTCGGGTTCGCCGAAGTGGCCCACGGGGATGGAGGCGAGCACGCCGGTCTTCACCGCTTCCGGGAGGACATCGGTCATGTCGGTGTTGATAAAGCCGGGGGCGACGGCGTTGACGGTGATGTTCCGGCTGGCGAGTTCGCGGGCGAGGGTTTTGGTGAGCCCGATGAGCCCGGCCTTGCTGGCGGCGTAGTTGGCCTGCCCGGCATTCCCCATCAGCCCGGCGACGCTGGCGATGTTGATGATCCGCCCGCCGCGCTGCTTGATGAGCGGACGCATGACGCCCTGAATGAAATTGAAGGCACCCTTGAGGTTGGTGTCGATGACAACGTCCCAGTCTTCCTCGCTCATCCGCATGGCGAGGCCGTCGCGCGTCACCCCGGCGTTGTTGACGAGGATGTCCACCCGGCCCAGGTCCTTGAGGAGCGTGGCGCAGAGATCGGTCACGGCTTTCCGGTCGGCGACATCCACCGCGTAGGCCCGGGCGGCGTCCGGGCGCAGGTCGTTGATCCGGGCGGCGACGCGGGCGGAATTCGCTTCCGAGCGGCTCACGCACGCGACGGTGGCTCCCTCGGAGGCGAGACGCAACGCGATGGCTTCCCCGATTCCCCGGCCCGCGCCGGTCACAATGGCGATCTGGTTTTCAAGACGATTCATCCGCCAAGGGTATTCCTGTTTTTCGCGCGGGGTTCAACCTGAATCGCCATATTGGGCCGTTCAACGCGAAAACTTACCCCATCCCCGCGATGCAGACGCTCTTGAGGTTGACGAACTCCCGGATGCCCGCCGCCCCGAGTTCCCGTCCGTAGCCGGAATGTTTGACGCCGCCGAAGGGGATGCGCGGGTCTGAGGCGACGATGCCGTTGACAAAAACGACGCCGTTCTCCAGCCGGGCCGCGGCCTCCTCCGCTTCCTGCCGGTTGCGGGTCCAGACGGCCGCGCCGAGCCCGAAGTCGCTCGCGTTGGCGATCTCCAGCGCGTGTTCCAGATCGCGGACCCGATAGAGGAGCGCCACGGGGCCGAAGACCTCCTCACGGTAGGCCGGGGCGTCCGGCGGGAGGTCGGCCAGCACGGTGGGCGCGTAGAAGCTCCCGCGCAGCCGCCTGCCGCCGGTCAGTAGCCGGGCTCCGGCGGCGACGCTCGCCTCCACCTGCGCGTGCACTTCCTCCGCAATGGCGGGCGTGGCCAGCGGGCCGATGGCGGTCTTTTCCTCAAAGGGATCACCCACCACCAGCGCTTCCATGGCGGCGACGAAACGGCGTTCCACCTCGTCATAAACCGCTTCGTGGATGAGAAAACGCTTGGCCGCGATGCACGACTGGCCGCTGTTCACCGTCCGCGCCTGCACGGCGGCGGGGATTGCCCGGTCGAGATCGGCGTCCGGAAGAATGATGAAGGGATCGCTGCCGCCCAGCTCCAGCACCGTTTTCTTGAGGGCCGCCCCCGCCTGCGCGGCGACTTTCCGCCCCGCTTCCACGCTCCCGGTGAGGGTCACGGCGGCCACCCGCCGGTCGCCGATCACCGCTTCCACTCCGGATGCGGGGATGAGAAGGGTCTGGAAAACGCCTTCGGGAAAATCCCCGAAAAGCGATTCGATCGCCATGGCGCACCCGGGGACGTTCGAGGAGTGCTTGAGCAGCGCCACGTTTCCCGCCATCAGTGCCGGGGCGGCGAACCGGAAGACCTGCCAGAAAGGGAAGTTCCACGGCATGACGGCGAGCACCGGCCCGAGCGGTTCGTAACGCAGCCGGTTGACCGGAGCGGGGCCGTTCACGGTCTGCCCGGCGAGGAAGGCGGCCCCGTTTTCCGCGTAGTAGCGGCAGACGGTGGCGCACTTGGCCACTTCCGCCCGCGCGGCGGCGATCGGTTTGCCCATTTCACTCGTGATGAGCCGGGCGAGTTCCTCCTGCCGTGTTTCCAGATGCCCGGCCACTCCGTTGAGGAGCGCCGAACGTTCGGGAAACGGGCGCTCGCGCCAGAGGCGGAACGCGGCGGCGGCGGCGGCGAGGGCGGTTTCCACCCGGGCGGAGTCGAAATGCGGGAAGTGCTGGGGTGTCGGGGTATCCATAAAGCGGTTTTTTCCTTGGTGCGTTTTAAAAACGCATTCGCGGGCCTGAAAGCGTCCTTGATCCACCCCCTGCGGAGGGCACGGGCAGCCACGGTTTGCCCATTTTTACCGCTGGCCCAAACCTTGCGGCAAGCTAGAATGGCACCTGATGAATACCCCCCCGAAAATCCTGGTGATCGACGATGATCCTGTGTTGCGGCTGATGCTGGCGCGGACGCTGGGTCGCCTCGGGTACGAGGTGGTGGCCTGCGCGGACGGGGTGGAGGGGTTCCGGACGCTGGAGGAACTCGGCGGCGGCGCTCTCCTGGTGCTCGACTACGAGATGCCGAAATTCAACGGGGCGCAGGTCTGCGAGATCATCCGCACCCATTCCAGCCCGGACATCGCCCAGACGCCGATCATCCTGCTTACCGGGCACACGGGGGAGAATCACGAGGTGGAATGCCTCAAGGCCGGGGCGGACGATTTCGTGACCAAACCGGTGAACATTCCGGTGCTGCGGGCGCGGATCGAGACGCACCTGCGGCTGGCGACGCTCCGCAAGGAACTTCAGGAACGCAACCGGCAGGCGGAGGAATGGCGCGCGCTGCACGAGCGCGATCTGGAATCCGCCCGGCTCGTGCAGCAGGCGATCATTCCACAGGCGGTGCCGGAATTGCCGGGGTGGGAGTTCGCCGCCCGGCATCAGTCGCTCATTCAGGTGGGCGGCGATATTTATGACTGGCTGCGGCTCCGGGACGGGAACGTGCTTTTCTGGATTGCGGACGCCACGGGGCACGGAGCCTCCGCCGCCCTGCTCACGACCTTTACCAAGCTCCTTTTCCGCTACGCCATCGCGGAGGGAAGCCAGCCGCAGGAGGTGATCCGGAGTGTGAACCGCGATTTCCGGGCGATTTTCCGCGGTCATCTTTATTTTACGGCGGCGTGCGCGCTGCTCGATCCCGCCACGGGCGGGGTGTGCGCGGCGGGCGCGGGGCATCCGCCGCTGGTGATCCTTCGGGGCGGGGGGGCGGTGGAGCCGCTGGAGTCGATGGCGCCCCCGGTGGGGCTGGTGCTGGAGTCCGGCCAGCCGGAGCCGCTCCATGCCACGCTGGAGCCGGGCGATACGCTCCTTCTCTTTACCGACGGGCTCTACAGCGTAAGCGACGAAGAGGGGGAGCATCTCCCCTTTCCCCGCTTTCTGGAGACCCTCGCGGGGGAAGGGGCCGCGAGCGCCGCCGGGGCGATCGAACTCGCCATCCGCCGGGCGGTGGCCGCCGCAGGGAACGACCGGTTTGACGACGACCTCGCCGTCATCGCCATCCGCCGTCAGTGAACCACTTCCACCGGGGTGCCCATGCTGACGTTGTTGAAGAACGCCTCCGCCATGAATTCCGGCATCCGGATGCAGCCGTGGGAGGCGGGGTAGCCCGGCAGATACCCGGCATGCAACCCGGTGGCCCCGACGATCCGCAGGAAGTACGGCATCTTCGCCCCTTCGTAGCGGGCGTTTTTCGGCATCGGGTCCCGCTCCCGGGAGGCGTTCTGAAGGATCATCTCGCCCGTCACCTTGTCCACGTAGTCGCCGTAAAGGGAGGAGACGTGATCCTTGCTTTTCTGGATGACCTTGAATTTGCCGACCGGGGTGTCAAACCCTTCGCGCCCGGTGGAAATCTCCGAGACCCCCACGAGGTGATCTCCCTTGTAAAAGTAGGCCCGCTGTTCGCTGAGGCGGATCACGACGGAGGGGGCTCCGGACACGCCGTCGCCATCCCAGTAGGAAACATTGTCAAACCGGGAACGGGTGCGCTCCTGCATCGCCACGATGGAGCCGTCTTCGGCAAGGTAGAGGGTATCCCGCCCCAGACGCGGGTCCGTGGCGCAACCGACCGAAAGGAAACAGACAGCTAGGAAGGACAGAAACCGGACAATCATGGTGTGTGTGGATGGTGTTGGACGCGTTTCAACTAATCTCCCGTTCCTTGTTGCGTCAAGTGTGGAAAGGGCGATCGCAGGGCGGCGCGTCCGTCGGGCCCGTTGCTCCTTTGTGATTGATCAAAGGGGGGAGGAGACACCAGATTGGGTGCGCGCGAAATTCCGGTTCCCTCTCGTTTTGTGAATTTTCTCCATCTCTTCCTGATCTCCGCCGCCCTTGCCCTGATCCATGCGCTGATCGGCGGCACGCGGCTCCTTTTCGCCTTTCCCGCGTATCTGATTCTGGCCGCGGCGGCGATTCTCTCGCTCCTCTCCCTGCGCCGGAAGGAGGCTCCGGCCTCCACGGCGGCGTTGCTGGCAACGGTGGCGCTGGCCGGTTATGTGGTGGCGCGGGCGTGGGTGTCGCCGATCGCGTATCTTTCCTGGCCGGATGCCTACATGGCCGTGGCCTGCCTGATCCTCTACCTTCTGGCCGCCGTGTATGTGACGCAGGCCCGGCATCGGCTCTGGCTGCTGGGGACGCTTTTTGCCATCGCGCTGGCGCATCTCTGGGTCGGCTCCATCCAGCATCTCGAAACCAGCAACTACCATCCGCTGGGGCTGGAACGGGGGGAGATCTCCCGGCGGGCCAGCGGCCTGCTCATCAGCGGGAACCACTTCGCGGGTTACCTGGAAGCGGTGGCCATGCTGGCGCTGGCGCTCGCCTTCTGGGGGCGGGTCCGCTCCCTCTGGCGGGGGCTCTCCTTCGGGCTCGCCCTGCTTTGCTACGTCGGCGTGGCGATCAGCGGAAGCCGGGGGGGATACCTGAGCACGGCCTTTTCGTGGGTGGTTCTCGCGGGTGTGGCGGTCTGGCTTTCAGCGAGAGTCGGGCGCAGGAGGGTCTGGCTCCCGCTCCTGGGGGCCATGGCGGCGGTCGCGCTCGCGGGGAGCGCCGCGGCTTACCTCGGGTTTCAGAACGAGTTGATCCGTTCGCGCGTCTCCCGGAACATCTTTGAGGATATCCGCATCTCCAACTGGCAGGCCACGCTGGATCAGTTCCGCGAAGCCCCCTGGCTGGGCACCGGCGCGGGGACGCATCTTTTCTATGGACGCCTCTTTCGCAAACCGCCGCTTCAGGTGGACCCGATCCATGCCCATGGCGATTATCTGGAGATGCTCTCGGAGTATGGGATCGCCGGCCTTGCGCTGGCGCTCCTTTTCCTGGGGGTGCATCTCGGGTGCGGCTTTCGCAACGCCCATGGCATCGCCCTCCAGCGGGCGCTTCAGATCACCGGCCCCCCCCGCAGCAACGCGCTGGCGATCCAGATCGGCTGCATCGGGGCGGTGGCCGCGCTGGCGGCGCATTCCGTGGTCGATTTCAACATGCATATCCCCGGGAACGCCCTTCTCTTCGCGCTCCTCTTCGGCTTTCTGGCCAATCCCGGCGGCGAGCGGCCGGTGTCGCCCGGTTTTTTCAGCCTCACGGGGATGCTCCGGCTCGGGCTTCCGGTGCTCGGGGCGGGGATGATCGCCGCCGTGGTGCCGAAGATGGAGGGCGAGCGTCTTGCCGAAGAGGCCCGGGTGGCGTTGCGGGATCGCCGGTACGCGCTTTGCCTCGATCTGGCGCGCAAGGCCGTCCTGGCCGAACCGGAAAACTACATGAGCTGGTTTTATCTCGGCGAAGCCAACCGCCTCATGGCCTTCACCCTGCCGATTCCCCACCTCAAGACCCATCATTACGAAGAGGCGGTGCAGGCCTACCGCAACGGATTGCGCCAGTTTCCCCATGACGTCCATACACTCGTCCGCCTCGGGCAGGCCTACGACGCGATGGAGCGGGATGACGAAGCCGAACGGGCTTACCGGTCGGCTCTGCGGTGGGATCCGAACCTCGGAATCCTCTATCGCTATTATGGCGGGCACCTTAAAAGACGGGGGGAAGCCGACGGAGCGCGGCTGGCCTACGCCATGGCGCGGGGGCTCGAACGAAACGCCCTCGGGGAAAAGACCGTCACGGCGTTCCGCGCCTTTCTGGCGACCAGAAAGAGGCAAGAATTGGATTGATTCCGCTTCGTAAACCCCTTACCCTCAGTACGGAGGGTCGTCTGAATCCCGGGCCGCCTTTAGAGTTTATTTATTTGCCTTGAAAGCATCCCCTGCCATCCCCATGAAAGCATCTCCCATACACAAACCGGTCATCGCCTCTCTGGTGCTGGCTTTCATTGGAACAGCCAGCCCGCTTCCCGCTCACCCGCAGCATTCGGATGCGGCGCCCGCTTCTCCGCCGGAGCCGGTCGCACAGCGCGAAGGCGAGGCCCCGGCGACCGATTCCCTCTACGCCCGGCTGGTGGGCGCGGGCCTGCTCAGCGCGAAGGGGGCCGGTTCCTCCCAGTTTGACTCGAAGGTGACCTGGGCCGAGTTCAGCGCCATCATCACGGAAATGACGGGCGAGGCGGGAATCGTTCCGCCCAACGGCGCCGCGAAATCCGCCGAGGAATACCTCAGCAACGCCTCGCTTTCCGACTATCTTTCCGATGCCTCCCAGCGTTCCCTGATCGCCAAGGCGATCGAGCGGATCAAACGGAACCCGGAGCAGGCCGCCATGCTGGCGGGGATTTACGCCGCGTTCCTCAAGCCGGGGATGGTTAACAAGCTGGCCGAGGAGATCGGCAAACTCTTTGCCCAAAACAACGCGATCCTTTCCGCGGCCCCGGCGATCGCCCGGGCCATCACCATCGCCATCGAGGGCAAGCAGGGCTATTCGCTCGACACCCGGGCCCGCGCCATCGGGGAGTCCGTCAGCACCCTGATCTATCACATGGACCCGCTCAAGCCGGAGCGGCGGCAACTCGTGCTCGATACGGCGGTGAACGCCGTCAGCTTCCGCCCGAAGTCGAACTATACCGAGACGATTGTCGAGATCATCCTGCGCACCGCGCGCGCCATGGGTTTCCCGGATGAATACATGACGGCGCTCATCGACGCGATGCGTTCGGCTGTGGAAGACGGCAGCCTGATCACCGCCGGGGCTTCATCCGCGCTTCAGCAGCAGGGGATCGAAGTGACGGACCATTTCCAGGGTGAGGTGATCGTTCAGGAGACGCCGGTGATCAACCGGTAAAGGACGCGGCCCTCCGATAGCGAATCGAAAACGGACCGGCCTGGTGTCTGCGGGCCGGGTCCGGCGCTCCGGGGAGGACCGGCAGGCGAAAAAGCGGCTCGGGCCCCTCGGCGGGTTCACCGCTTTTTCCCGGTTTTTATCCCTCGCCCCGCAGGACTTCCGCTGCCGCACGGACGCTTTCCGCGTCCGAGACGGAGAGAACGGGCGTCCCCTTGCGGGTGCGGTTGAGCAACCCGGCGAGAACGCCTCCCGGCCCGAATTCGATGAACCGGGTGATCCCTTCGCGATCAATGAGGTATTCGAGCGTTTCCGCCCAGCGCACGGAGCCGGTGACCTGCTCCTGAAGGGTGCGCCGGATGGCTTCCGGCTCGCTGACCGGCAGGGCGTCGATGTTGCAGATCACCTTGGCCGAGGGAATGGCGAGGGGAGTCTCCTCCAGCACTGCGCCGAGCTGTTCCCAGGCGGAGTTCATGAGCCGGGAATGATACGCTCCCGCCACGTTGAGGAGCGCGGCGCGGCGGATGCCATGCTCCCTGGCCAGCGAGACGGCCAGGGCGATCTTGCTGCTTTCTCCGGAAATGACCACTTGCCCCGGGCAGTTGAGGTTGGCGATATCGACATCGGTTTCCGCCGCGAGATCGCGGACCACGTTCTCCTCCGCGCCGATCATGGCGGCCATGCCGCCTTCGGTCGATTCGCACGCTTCCTGCATGAAGCGGGCCCGCTGTGCCACCAACGAGAGGCCGGTGTCAAAATCGAATGTCCCGGCGCAGGCGTGCGCGGTGAATTCACCCAGGGAGAGCCCCGCCACGGCATGGGGGGAGAGGGGCGCCCCGAGTTCCTCGCGCAGCGCGGCGAGCGCGGCCAGCCCGTGGACGTAGAGCGCCGGTTGGCAGTGGATCGTCCGGGTGAGTTCCTCCTCCGGCCCTTCAAAGGCGATCCGGGACAGGGAGTAGCCGAGCAGGGAATCGGCCCGGGTGAAAAGCGATGCGGCCACGGGCCAGTTTGCGGCGAGATCGCGGCCCATGCCGACGCTCTGCGCGCCCTGACCGGCGAAAAGGAATGCAATGCGGTTGCTCATAGAAAAGACGAAGGAAAGGGACGAAGAAAAGGCAGGTATGGTTTTTGCTCTGTTTCCAAGGGGAAAAGCACAAAAAACGCGGAAAGTCTGGCGCAAACCGGGCGCGGCGCAAGGCAAAACCGAGCCTCCGCGCCAAAACCGGAGAGCGCGGCCCTTTCCCGAACCGGGCTGACGGCAAGCAAAGGCTTGAAACATCGGCCTGAACCCTCCATCCTCCCTTCCCATCACGACGCCCATCTCCATCTCCCTGGCCGATCATCTCACCCCGGAGGAACGCGAACAGATTCTCCAGACGGTGGAGATGTTCGACACCATCACCCGGAGCAACCCGGACGATTACCAATCGCTGGAAATCCTCAAGGAAGCGCACTGGAAAATCGGCAACCAGCAGGAGGCGCTGGAAATCTCCCGCAAGCTCGGAGACGCCTACATGCGTCTGGGTCAGTATTCCTCCGCCGTGCTGGAGTACGAGGGGATTCTCGAACAGCAGCCGGACACGCCCGGAATCCGGGAGCTTCTCGACGAACTGGAGGGGCACCTGCATCTCGGCAAATCCCCGGGAGGCAAGGCCGCGCCGATCGCGCTTGATTTCGGCATCGACGAGGCGGAGGCCGCTTCCGCCACCGCCCCCGTTTCCGCGCCCGCCGGGCCGGGGCCGGACCTCCATGCCGCTCCCGCCATGATGGGGGAGGCGACTTCCGAAGGGCCGACCCTGATCGCCACTTCCGAAACCCGCGTGCCCCGCTATTTCGACCGGCGGCAGGCCGATGCCTCGCTGGAGATCGACGGGAACGAGCCGATGGCGAAATTCCTCATCCAGCACCGGCTGGTGACACACGAGATCGTCAACACGGCGATGGAAGCCGTCCGGCAGCGCAACAGCCTGCCCGAAGTGCAGGCGGGCAACGCGCTGGCGGCCTCCCTGCTCAACGAGATCGGCAAGGCCGGGGCGGATATCGAAACGCTCATTTCCGGCATCATCGACCGGACGAAATACGCCTACGCCCCGCTGGAGAACTACGATATCGACCGCCAGATCGTCAAGATGCTCCCCGAGCGGCTGACGCTCGGGCGGCTGGTGCTTCCCTTCGACGTGGTGAGCCGCACGATGATGGTCGCCGTGGACAACCCGTTCGACGCCGGGGCGAAAGCCGCCGTGACGCAGGCGGTGGACTACCATATCCAGTGGCATCTGGCCCTCCCTCACGTCATCCGCAAGGTATTGCGCGATATTTACCGGCTCGACCCGCCGGTTGCCACCCCCCTCTGATAACGCTCTATGGCCAAGACTTTCGGCGAACGGATTGCCGCCATCCTGATCGAGGATGGCCTGTTGCTGCCCAGCCAGTACGAGGAGGCGCTCGCCCTCCAGAAACAGCAGGGGGGGCGGATCATCCGGCTGCTCACGGAAAAAGGGTACGTGACCGAGCAGGACATGGTGATCTCCATGGGCCGGTGTCTCGATGTCCCGCCCATCAATCTTTCCAAGGTGCGGATTCCCGACGCCGTGGCCGCGCTCATCCCCAAGGAGATGGCGCGCAATTACAAGCTCACGCCAATCTGCAAGCTCGGCAACAAGCTCTTCGTCGGCATGGCGGACCCGATGAACGTCCTTGCCATCGACGACATCCGCCAGCGCACCCGGCTGGAGATCATCCCGATGATCGCCACGGAAAAGGCGGTGGAAGAGGCCCTCTCCGGGGTGAACACGGGCGGGCTGGCGATGGAGGAGGTGATGAAGCTCGCCGCCGAGGAGGCCGGGGCGACGGAGGACGAGGGGAAGACGACGCACCGGAATCTCGATCTGGATGAACAGGGCGCGGGGGACGACGGCCCGGTGGTCCGGATCGTCAACATGATCCTCGTCCAGGCGCTCAAGGAGAAGGCGTCGGATATTCACATCGAACCGTTTGAGAAGGGGATCAAGCTCCGCTACCGGGTGGACGGGAACCTTGTGGAAGCGAGTTCCCCGCCGAAGGCGCTCCAGCTCCCGATCGCTTCGCGCCTGAAGATTCTCGCCGGGCTCGACATCGCGGAGCGGCGGCTGCCGCAGGACGGGCGCTTCCGCATCCACGTTTCTGGCAAGGAGATCGACCTGCGGGTCTCCATGCTGCCGACGGTGTATGGAGAGAAGATCGTCATCCGTATTCTGGACAAGAGCGCGCTCACCGGGTCGATCACGCAGCTCGGGCTCGACGAGGGGACATTCTCGGTTTTCAAGAAGGCGATCGATGCGCCGCACGGCATGCTTCTGGTGACCGGGCCGACCGGCTCGGGCAAGACGACGACGCTCTATTCCGTGCTTCAGGAACTCAACAATCCCGAGTACAACATCGTGACGGTGGAAGACCCGGTGGAGTATCAGCTCGTCGGGATCAACCAGGTGGCGGTCCGTTCGGAGATCGGGCTCACCTTCGCGGCGGCGCTCCGGTCGATCCTGCGGCAGGACCCGGACATCGTCATGATCGGGGAGATCCGGGATCAGGAAACGGCGGATATCGCCGTGAAAGCGGCGCTGACCGGGCACCAGGTGCTCAGCACGCTGCACACCAACGACGCCGCGGGGGCCATCAGCCGACTCGACGACATGGGGATCGAGCCGTTCCTGATCTCCTCATCCGTCCTGCTCACGTGCGCCCAGCGTCTGGTGCGGCGCATCTGCGCCAACTGCAAGGAGGAATTCGTTCCCGAGCCGGAGGTCTTCGGAAAGCTCGGGTTCGAGGAACTGGCCGGGGAGACGTTTTACCGGGGCGCGGGGTGCGACCGGTGCAAGCAGCGCGGCTACGCGGGCCGGGCGGCGCTTCTGGAGGTTCTGCCGGTTACGGAGGCGATCCGGCGGCTTGTCATCAAGCGGGCATCGGCTTCGGTGATCAAGAACCAGGCGGTGCAGGAGGGGATGAAAACGCTGCGGATGGCCGGGATCGACAAGGCCCGCGAAGGAATCACCACGCTCGAAGAGGTGCTGGCGGTGACTTCAGGCGATCATTAGAGCATTTTCGGGTTGAGTTGACGCAAAGCATGCGTCTAATTAAACCGAACATGCTTTAGCGGTTAATCCGCCCCCGGCTCGCCCTCCGGGACATGGCGGAAGAGCCGGAACGCCTGGTTCGACCCGAGCGGTTCCAGCCCGGGCGGGGGCGAATGAGGCCGGGTGTAGAGCCATTGGGCATAGACGTAGGGGGAGGGGGTTGGCGCTCCCGGAAGCCCGAGCAGCATGGCGGAGGTGGCGAGGACGCGCCCCGGATCGTAGGCGACGACGTATTTGACCTGCCGTTCATCGAGGATGTGCAACGCTTCCTCCGGATCGCTCGTGAGGTAAAAGCGGGCGCTCTCCACAATGCCCGGGAGGCTCTGGTGCGAACTGCCCGCCACACACGGAAAACCGCTCCAGTACGCCAGCGCGGGGGAAAACCACCAGGGCGCAAGCACCCCGCCGGGCGGAAGGGTGCGGAGGGTTTCGGCCAGTTGGCGCAGGGCCAGGGCGTCGGCCCGCGCTTCCGCGCGGCGGGCGTGTTCGGCGGGATCGTGGAGGCGGGGCTCCCACTCCCGGGCCACGGGCCAGAGCCCGGCCAGAAAGATCAGGGCGACCGCCCAGCGCCGCCCCCGTAGCCAGGCCGCAAGGGTGGCCAGTTGCGTCGGCAGGGAGAGGACGAAAACGAGCGCGAAGAAGTACCCCCAGCGGATCTGCCAGACGCTCAGCGCGTAGGTGAGCGCGAGCAGTCCGCACCAGAACCAGCCGACCCGTTCCCCGCGCCGGAGCAGGAGAAACGGCGCGAGCGGCAGCCACGCCCACGACCAGCGGAGAAAAAGCGCGGACCATGGCGCGGCGGAATTCATTTCACCGATGCTCTTTGCCCAGAGAGGGAAAAAACGGGCCACGATCGGGTCCGGCACGGGGCTGCGCCATCCCTCGATGGCAAAGGCGAGCGCGAGAATCCCCGCCGTGATCGCCCAGCCGACGCGACGTTCCCGGGCGGCGAAGGGACGCGGGGCGATCAATGCGGAGAGCCCGAGCGTGGCGGCCAGCAGGATCAGCGGTTCGTAAAGCGACACCCAGCACGCGAGCCCCCACGCCGTGCCCGCCAGCGCGGACCAGCGTCGCGAGGGCGGGCCGGAGAGAAGCCGGGCCTCGGCGGCGAGCGCGATGGCGAGCAGCGCGATTTGCAGCGACTGGTGATCCGGGCGACCCAGCAGCGTGCCATGGACGAGGATCGGGTTGAAGGCGAAGGCGAGCAGCATCGCGTTGCGCCAGGGGAGCCGCAGCCGCCCGGCCCAGAGCCAGAGAAAAAGCGCCGTCGCCAGCCCGAGCAGAAGCGAGATGAGCGCCCCGGCATGGTCAATGGCGGTCGGGAGATCCCGGGCGGTGGGGATGAGGAGCGCTGCGAGGCCCGCCGTCAGGTAGTCGAAGGGCGCGGTGGTGTGCGGCGTGGTCCCTTGCGGCCAGTTTTCAAACGAATGCTGACGGATGATCGTCCCGGGATGGTGGACCACCTCGCTCACGCGGGTCATGCGGGAGTAGCCGTCGGGATCAATGAAAAACGTCCGCCCGGCCACGAAGACATCGCGGAGGTTCCAGCAGCGCAGCCCGGCGCTGGCCAGCAGCAGGAGGGCAAGCGGCAGGATGGGGAGTAACCGGCGGATGGACACGATCCCCGGGAGCCTCGCAGATTCGCTTTCTCCTGTCCACCCTTCGCCCCCTCCTTCCCCTCTACTCCGGGGCCGGGGGAGACTTCCACCGGAGGGCGTCCGGGTTGGGCAGCCCGAGCTGGTCGAGGATGCGCGCCACGACGGTATCCGCCACCGCTTCCACGGTTTCGGGCCGGGTGTAGAAGGCGGGACAGGCGGGCAGGACGGTTGCCCCGGCTTCCATCACGGTGACGATGTTGCGGGCATGGATCAGGTTCCACGGCGTTTCCCGCGGGACGAGGATCAGCTTGCGCCCTTCCTTGAGGAAAACGTCGGCGGCACGCAGGAGGGTGGTCTCGCTGGTTCCCGCGGCGATCCGCCCGAGCGTTCCCATGGAACACGGGATGATTACCATGGCATCGAAGAGCGCCGAGCCGCTCACGAACGGGACGTTCATGGAGCGGTCCCCGTGTTCGCGCACTCCCTCCGGAACACGGAGCGCGCCGAGTTCCTCCGCGATCACCTGCCGCGCGTAGGCGCTGTAAACGAGGTGAACCTCGTGGTCCGCCAGCGGGGGGAGCGCGTCGAGGAGCCGCTGGAGATAGAGGGCTCCACTGGCTCCGGTGGCGGCGAGGACGAGCTTCATGACCTCTTAAAGATACCCGGCGGAGTGAAGACTTCCCGTGAGGCCGCTCTGGCGGGCGAGGAGTTCGCCATAGAGTGCCTTGTGCCCGGGGTTCGGGCGGGTGCGGGTCGATTCATCCAGCGTGACGAGCCGGTCCGCGAGTTCGCGCAGGTTGCCGAGTTCTCCGGCGACATGGCGGGCGGTCGCCCCCGCCTGAATGGCCGCGCCGAGGGCCGCCCCCTCCGCCGAGGCGAGGCAGACGGTCGGCACGCCGAAGATGTCCGCGCAGATCTGCCGCCAGATGGCGCTCTTGCTCCCGCCGCCGGTAAGGCGGATCTCCTGCGGTTCCACCCCGAGATCGCGCAGCCGGTTGAGGCCGTAGGCGAGGCCGAGCGTGACCCCTTCCATCGTCGCACGGGCGAGGTGGGAGGGGATCATGTTGGCGATGGTGAGCCCGTGGTAGACACCGCTTCCTTCGGGGAGGTTCGGGGTGCGCTCTCCCTGAAGGTAGGGGAGGAAGAGAAGGCCGCCGGAGCCCGCCGGAGCGGAGGCGACCGCGGCTTCCATCGCGGCGTGATCCCAGCCGAAGAGCCGCCGGGCCTGTTCGGTGGCCACGGTGACGTTCATGGTGCACACCAGCGGGAGCCAGCCGTCGGTGGAATCGCAGAAGGCGGCGATCTCCCCCTGCGGGTCAATCACCGGTTCGGCGGCGTAGGAATAGAGCGTGCCGCTGGTGCCGAGGCTGGCGGTGACCCGGCCCGGGGCGAGGTTTCCCGTGCCGATGGCCCCCATCATGTTATCGCCGCCGCCCGCGCTGACCACGGGGCTCTGTTTGAGGCCCCAGGCGCGGCGGAGATCGTCGCGCAACAGGCCGTTGGGGAGGTGCGAACTGCCCGGGGCGGGGATGGCGTGATGCAGCCCGGGGTCGATGAAATTGAGAATCGCCCGGCACCATTCGCGTTTGCGCACATCCATCCAGCCGGTGCCGGAGGCGTCGCCGTATTCCATCTTCTTTTCGCCCGTGAGCCAGAAGTTCAGGTAATCGTGCGGGAGGAGCACCGTGCGGATGCGGCGGAAATGGGCCGGTTCGTTTTCCTTGAGCCAGAGAAGCTTCGGGGCGGTGTAGCCGGGGAGGATTGCGTTGCCGGTCAGGGCGATCAACCCTTTGGCGCCGTCGAACTCCCGGGCGAAGGCGTCGCATTGCGGGGCGGTGGAGGTATCGCACCAGAGTTTGGCGGGGCGGATCGGCTGGTCCTCTTCATCAAGGACGACGCAGCCGTGCTGCTGGCCGCTGACGCCGATGGCGGCGATCTCGTCCCGCCGCGGCCCGATGGCATCGAGGCATTCGCGGATGCCCGCTTCCGTCGCCCGCACCCAGTCCTGCGGGTGTTGCTCCAGGTGGCCCGGCGGCAGGTTCGGGATGAGGTCGTAGCTGTGTTGGGAAGAGGCGAGCAGGCTGCCGTCTTCAAGGTCAAGCACCACCACTTTGGTGCTTTGGGTGCCGCTGTCGATACCGATGGAGAGCATGTCTCATGCACAGAGCATATTCCGGGGGCGGTTGTAAACCCGAAAAGGTGCGTGCCCGGGCCGTTGCTCCCTTGCAAAACGAAGCGGCTTTTTGTCAGGATGGGCACCCATGGCCCGCAACATCGTCTATTTCGATCTGGAAACCCAGCGCACCGCCAACGACGCCGGAGGGTGGGACCGCAAACGCGATATGGGGATGTCCGTCGGCGTAACCTACTCCACCGCTTCGGGAGGATACACGATTTATTCGGAGAAACGGGTGGACGACCTCGTCAGGGAACTGATGCGGGCGGATCTGGTGGTCGGCTTCAACGTCATCAATTTTGATTACGAAGTGCTCATGGGGTACACGATTCTCGACCTGCCGACGCATGTCCCGACGCTGGACCTGATGGTGGATGTGGAAAAGAAGCTGGGCCATCGGCTCGGGCTCGACGCCATTGCCACGGCGACGCTCGGGGTCGGCAAAACGGGGGACGGGCTGGACGCGATCCGCTGGTGGCGGGAGGGAAAGGTGCTTGAGATCGCCGAATATTGCTGTTTCGACGTGAAGGTGACCCGGCTGGTGCACGAACACGGCGCGGCGCACCGGCACCTTCTTTTCAACGACCGCTTTCAGCAGCGGCGGCGGGTGGATGTGGAGTGGGTGCTCTGAAAACCGTGGCCGGGGGAGTCACCAGGCGCGGCCCCCGCTCCGGTGCATCCGGCGGTATTGCGCGGGAGGCACCCCGAGGCGCGCCTTGAAGACGCGGGAGAAGTGAAAACGGTCCGTAAAGCCGGTGGCTGCGGCGATTTCCTCCATGGACCGGGAGGTTCGGGCGAGCCATTGCGCCGCGGTGCCGATCCGGAGTTCCCTTCCGTACTCGGCAGGGGTGAGCCCGACGATCTGGCGGAAGCGGCGTACGAAGTGGCCCGTGCTGGTGTGGCAGGCCCGGGCGAGTTCCGCGTTTTCCGGCGGGTCCGCCAGCCGTTGGTTGAGGATTTCGAGGGCGGGCCGGATCATGGCGGCATCGTCCACGGCGTAGAAACAGGCGTCCTGCTCGGCTTCCGTCCGTTCGGAGATGATTTGTCCCATGACGGTGTGGGCGAGGGCTTCGGCCCAGACGAACGCCTGGAAATCGTGCCGGCGCCCGAGGCGTTCCCGCCATTTTCCGCAGAGGAACGAAAGGGCGGGGCCGGGGCGCAACGCCAGCGGGCGGTTGAAAAGAGTGCGCAACGGCTCCACGGGAAAACCGCTCAGGAAGAAATGGAGATAATCGTGTTCCACCTCGCCGGTGATCGAGGTCTGGAAGCGGACCCACGCGGGGATGAGATAGGGGCGTCCGGGCAGGAGTTCCCATTGCTTTCCCTCATGGTGAATGATGGCCCCGGGTTGTTTATTGACATAAAGACGCCAGAAAGGGCTGCGGAGATCGAGTTGCCAGAATTTGGGGGAGATCACCACCCGGGACGACTCTGAAACCCGCAGGCGGGCGAAATCAAAAATCTCGGTTCCGGTCCCGATCGAGGGCTGGGCTGTCGGCATGAGTCCGAAAATACACAAATGGGGTGTTTCCGCCATGGAAAAGGCATGCGGGGGGAGTGCGAGGGACGCCGCTCCGTGGAGGAGCGTTGTTTTTCTCCGTCGCCCCTCCCTTTGGGGGCGGTTCCGGGGATTTCGGGAGGGCTGGCAAAAAAGGTACGCCGGGGGTGAAAATTACCGTTGCAGTCCCCGGCGGTTCCGCGTTAGCGTAGCCGTTCATCCCTGATAAAAGGAAGGGCGGGTGCTGTTTACGACCACAAACCCGCCGCAACGGAGCCTCTCCGGTTTTGAATTTCGAGGATGGGTGGCAGAGTGGTCGAATGCGCACGCCTGGAAAGCGTGTTTACCGCAAGGTAACGAGGGTTCGAATCCCTCCCCATCCGCCACCAGCGTGACGCTGGACCCAATTTGAACCCTCTCATGAACCTTCTCATTGGGTTTGAGAATCACTGAATCAGGCTGGAATAGCCTGAATTACCCTGAATATCAGGGATTTGCGCCGGATGGAATCACCCGGGCACCGGTTTGAGAAAAAACGGGCGAAAAACCCGGAAATCTCATTGGTTTGAGAATTTTTCCCTCACCCGCAATCTTGTTGCAAGCGGCTTGCAGACCGCATGAATCGCCCGCGGAAATCGTTTGTCGTCCGGATTGCCCCGGCTTGTCATGGCTGGAGGAAACGATGCCCAATCGCGGGCGGATGTCATCCGAAAAGCTCGGGTTGCCGACCTTTACCTGAAGGAGATGACGGAGAATCGTTCCCTCGTGGAAAGCGCGATCCGAATCGCTGTGCCGCATCATCGCGGGCGGCGGTGTCGGGTCAGGATGAGCGCGAACAGGATTGATGCGGTAAAGAGAGCCCAGGTGCTGGGTTCCGGGATGGCCTGGTAGGTGAGGCTGAGATTGTGGCCGTCGCTGGAGAGGAAGAAGCGGATGGTGTCCGGGGCATTAAGGAAGCCGGAGGTGTCGATGGCGAATTTTTCGGGGTCGAAGCCGGTGAGGCCGGAGTCGGCGGTGGCGATGATCCATGTGTAGCTTTGGAAAGGGTCAAAGTTTTCGGCTTCACCGGGGTGATTGGTGGCGTCGAGTGACGTGATGTGGATGGTGAAGGGGATCGCGGCGCTGAGATTGTCGAGGTTCAGAAGGCCGTTGACTTCCAGCCAATCCCAGCCATTTGTGCCGCCTTGCCGGCCGGTGGCGTCGTTGATTTCCCAGCGGTAGCCGCCGCCCTCCCAGGTCGTGTCGGCGGCGGTGAGGGTGCCGGGGCTGTTGCCGACGGAAAGCATGCCTCCTTCCCTGATCAGAAGATTGCCGACGGTGCCGCTGCCCGTGAGGGTGCCGCCGCCTTGGACGGTGGTGAGGGAACTGCTGGCGATGGAGCCATTGACAATGAGGCTGCCGCCGGTGATGGTGGTGCTGCCCGTGTAATCGTGCGTGCTTGAGAGGAGGAGGGAACCGCTGCTGGTCGTGAGCCTGCCGGAGCCGGAGATCACACCCGAACCGGCAGTGGACTGGCCGGTAAATACGATGGAACTGCCATCGTTGAGGAAGACGTTGGCAGAGGCCAGGGTGCTGTTGCCCTGGAAGGTGACCGCCTTGTTGGTTGCGACAATGATGCTGGCGGAGCCTGCGGTGGAGGAATCGTCGAAACGGGCGGCACCGCTAACCGTGATGGTGGAGTCGGCGGCCGTTGAGTCGTCGTAAAAGCCGAGGTTGGTGGCGTCGATGGAGGCGGAGGCTGCGCTGGAATCGTCACGAAATGCGATGGGAGAGGCCGGATCGTTGCCGGTGATGACGGAGGTGCCGGCGGAACTCGTATTGGAGAAGGTGAGGGTGCTCTGGGAGTTGAGCTTGATATTGGCGGAGTCGGCGGTGGAGGAATTTTCAAACGATACCCTGGAACCATTGAGGGTGAACCTCGATTGTGCGGCGGTAGAGGAATCACGGAAAATGATCCAGCTGTCCTTTCCTCTGCCATTGAACCTCGCCTTGTGGGCGGTGGCCGTGTTGCTGAAGAGGACATAGCCGGCATCCTCGATGTTGAAGACGGCCTGGCGTGCGGTGGAGGAGTTGCGGAATTCGACTTTTCCGCGCCGGGTGGCCCCGCCGTTGACCACGATGCCGCGAGCGGTAATGGTGGCGTTGGCCGCTGTGGCGGAATTTGTGAAGGCGAGGAGGGCATCGCCATTCGCTGTGCCTTCCACATCGAAGAGTTGGTCGGCTTCAGAGCCATTTTGGACGCCGACGCCGGAGATGGTCAGGCTGGTGGCCGCAGAGCCCTTGATCTTGAATGAGTAGGCGCTGGCGGTGCTGAGGAAGCTGAATTGGTTAACGGCATAGTCCCCCTTGACGATGATTTCGGTATAGGTCGAAGCGCCGAACTCGACAACAGCGGTACCGGAGTTGGGGACGCCGGAGGGGGACCAGTTTGCGCTGCGATTCCAGTTGGAGTTGATGTCGCTGCCGAGCCAGCCGGATTGGGCTTGTGCGTGCAGGCCGGGAAGGACAAACAGGACAACGGCGGGCAAAGCCCTGAGCAGGGTGCCTGGCGGATTGCGGGCAAAGTGGGTTGCGGCGCGCGTGGAGGCTGGCAAGGGACGCATGATGCGTCGGAAGATGCTGAATTTGCGGGCCCGGCTTAAGCGTATTTCAACGAAGCGGTCGGTAATTTCCGTGAAACAGCCGGAGGGGAGCGGTACGGTGGTTGTGCTGCCCGATGAGAAGCTCCGGCCGGAAGGGGCTTGAGGGCTTGAGCATCGTGAGTCTTATCTCGATTTTACAAGCCGCACCTTTCCGTTTGGGGAAGGGAGGGCCCCCTCCGCAACCGCGATTTCATTTGGGATTTTCTTTCAGTGCGGCGCGCAGGCGGGCGAGGGCTCTGCGGCCAAGTGAGAGGGGGGACGAGTCGGGAGAGTCGAGGGTGAGCTCACCGGCTTCTCTTGAGCGAATGTCGAGTGCGGTGATGCGGTCGAGGTTGATGAGCAGGGAGCGATCGGCGCGCAGGAAGGGCGGGGTGGGCAGTATCTCTTCGCAGGCCGCCATCCGGCGGAAGACCAGCATGGGGCGTTCGGTCGTGAGGTGCACGCGGGTGTAGCTGCCTTCACCGACGAGAGCGGCGATGTCGCGTACGCGCACGCGGCGGACCCGGCCGGCGTCGCGCAGGATGAGCGTGTCGTCCATCCCGAGGCGGGGGGAGGCGACCGGTTTGCGGGCGGGGGATACGGGGCGCCCATGGCGGACATGCCGGAGGGCGAGGGAGAGACGCTCGGGAGTAACGGGCTTGAGGAGGTAGTCTGCCGCGCTGGCGGCGAAAGCGCGCACGGCGAATTCATCATGCGCGGTGACGAAGACAATGGCCGGGGCGGGATCGAGCAACGGAAGCAGATCGAAGCCGCTCTCCGGGGACATCTGCACGTCGAGAAAGATGACATCGGGCCGGAGTTGTTTCGCGAGTGAGGCGGCCTCTCCGACGGAACCGGCTTCGCCGAGGATCGTCACCGCGGGCTGGCTTGCCAGGAGTTGACGAAGGTGTTTGCGCACAAGCCGCTCGTCATCGACAAGGAGAGCGCCGAGAGAGGATTCGGTGAGGGGTTGGTTATCGGGAACGGAGCGCATGGGTTCGGTGGTTGGCGGGGACGGGGCGGAACGGGGTGGGCGTGGAGTGGTCGATGAGGGGCAGGTGGACCGTGACCAGCACGTGCTGCGCGCTGTGTTGGACGTTGATCCCGGCTTGGTCGCCATGGAGCAGCAGGAGCCGGCGACGGAGGTTATCAAGGCCGATCCGGGTGGAATCCAGCGTGTTGGGATGAGGTTCAATCCAGTGCCCGGAGTTTTCCACGGTGAGTGTGATGCTCTTATCCCGGATCGCGGCGCCGATCGCTATTCGTAGCGGCGACGGAGAGGTGCGCATGCCGTATTTGACGGCGTTTTCGACGAGCGGAAGCAGAACGGCGGTGGGCACGAGGGCTGCCCGGGCCGTGGGATTGATGGAGAGGGTGTAAATGAGCCGTTCCTCAAAGCGTGCCTGCTCGACCCGGAGATAGCCGCTGATCATATCCGCCTCCTCCCCGAGGATGGCGTGATGATCCCGCTGAAGAAGGGAGGCCCGGAGGTAATCGGCGAGCGCGCAGGTGATGTTGCGCACGGCCCGGGGGTTGTCATCGCACTCGGCGAGGATGGAGGTGAGTGCGTTAAAGAGAAAATGCGGGTTTACCTGGGCACGCAGGGTGGCGAGTTCAGCCTCGCGGACGGCGGTTTCGGCCTGGGCGAGTTGGACCACGCGGGTATGGGACTCGAGTTCCCGGCGGATCAGGAAATAGACGGCCGTCCAGGCGATATAAAGGGTGAAGCGGACGGGGAGAACGCCGCGATCCAGAAAGGGCGGCACCGGTAAAAGGCCGAGCCCACCCCGGATGGCTTCAACCAAAAGGGCTTCCAGTGCGGTTGCGCTCAGGCAGGCGAGCGCAATGGGGATGACATTGGGGGCGAGTTTGAAGGTCTCTGCAGGCCAGCGGCGATAAAAGCGCCAGAGGGCAAGCGTCAGGAAAAAACCGATGATTTGCCGGACGACGCCGGTCAGCACGATATTCCCCCAATCATCAAAGGCAACGGATGCCACGGTTGTCGCAATGGGGATAAAGAGCAACCAGGTACCGATCTGTAACTGCCAGAAGAGCAGGCGGGGGAAACGTGCTGGGACCATGCCGACGAAATTAAGACAAATCCTGCCCACCGTAATGATCAATCATTGAGCGGGCGATGGTTGGCAATTTAAATAAAAGGCGATGGCAACTCTGGCTGGGCCCCTGAAACTGGACAGAATGGAATGAGGGTTTGCGGGGCGCCGGTTTGAAAAAACAGGCCGGAAACCGCGAAATTTCATTGGTTTGGGATTTTTTCCGTCACCCCTCAGACATACTGCTCGGCCAGCATCTGCGCGGCGGGGGCGTCGAGGAGTTCCCGGCGGCGGATGTCGTCGAAGCGCTGGAGCAGGTCGGGGATGGTGAGCCGCCGTTTTTCTTCTCCGTCAAAGTCGTGCAGGATGTTGCCCTGATGCATCATGATGATCCGGCTGCCCAACTGCACGGCCTGCCCCATGGCGTGGGTGACCATGAGGGTGGTCAGTTTCTCGCGGCTCACGAGGGTGTCGGTGAGCTGGATGACCTGGTCGGCGCTCTTCGGGTCGAGCGCGGCGGTGTGTTCGTCGAGCAGGAGGAGGTCGGGCTTGATCCATGTCGCCATCAGGAGGGTGAGCGCCTGCCGCTGGCCGCCGGAAAGGGAGCCGATGGCGTTTTCAAGCCGGTCTTCGAGCCCCATTTTCAACTCCGCCACGCGGTCGCGCAACTCCGTGCGGAGGCTCCGCCCGAGCGCCCACCGCAGGCCGCGGAATTTCCCCCGCTTCGCGGCGAACGCAAAGTTTTCATAGATCGACATGGAGGGGGCCGTGCCGGTGAACGGGTTCTGGAAGACCCGCCCGATGTGTCGCGCCCGGCGATGCTCCGGCCACCGGGTGACGTCCCGCCCGGCGATGGTGATCCGCCCTTCGTCCACCGGGAAGGTTCCGGCGATCGCGTTGAGCAGCGTCGATTTGCCCGATCCGTTCCCGCCCAGTACCATGAGAAAGGTGCCCGGCTCCAGGGTGAAGGAGATGCCGCGCAGGGCCCGGACTTCGTTGGCGGTCCCCGCATGAAAGGTTTTGCGGATCGATTGCAGCTTCAGCATGAGAGGGAAAATGGGGAAGGAGGGTTACCGGCCGGGCACGGCGACGCGCCCCCGCAGGGCGTATTTCTCCCGCAGCCAGCTCACGACGCGGGGGAAGACGAGGGCGATGAAGACGAAGGTGGCGGTCGCCAGTTTCAGGTCGTTGGGGTCAAGGCCGCCCCGGATGGCGAGGGCGATCAACTGCCGGAAGAGGATCGAGCCGATCAGGGTGCCGCAAAGGGCCAGCCCCAGCCCGCCCCGCCCGCCGCCGATGATCGCCTCCCCGATGATGACGCTCGCGAGCCCGATGACGATGGTGCCAATCCCCATCTGGGCGTCCGCGAATCCCTGCGCCTGCACCCAGAGCGCTCCCGCCGCGCCGACGAGCCCGTTGGCCAGCGCCAGCCCGAGAACCCGGTAGGTCTTCACGTTGACCCCGAGCGCCCGGGCCATCTCTTCGTTGTTACCGCTCACGCGCATCGCCGTACCGAGATCCGTGCGGAAAAAAAGGTAGAGCGCCACGGCCACCAGGCACGAGATCAGCGCGAAGGCAAAGAGCATCACGATCTCCCGGGAGGGGACGACCCAGACGCCGATGGCGATCTCTTCCCGCCCCAAGAGCCACATCGCAACGGTCTGCGACTGGTCTGCAATCGTCCTGACATCAAGGAGGGGGACGTTGCTGCGCCCCATGAGGTGAAGGTTGACGGAGTAAAGCCCCGTCATGACGAGAATCCCGGCAAGGAGGGAGTTGATCCCGCATCGTGTCTGGAGGAGGCCGGTGAGCGCTCCCGCCAGGCACCCGGCGACCCCGCCCGCGAGCGTCGCCACCAGCGGCGGCCAGCCGTTGACGAGCAGGACGGCGCAGAGGGCCCCGCCGAAGGTGATCGAGCCGTCCACGGTAATATCCGGGATGGCAAAGATCCGGAAGGAGACGAAGACGCCCAGGGCGAGCAACCCGAAGATGAAGCCGAGTGAAAGAGCGCTTAGGAGAAGGGACATGGCGTAAAGAGACGGGAAAAAGCTTACCGGGCGACGGCCTCGGCGACCGGGGCCGCCCAGAGGGCGCCGCGCCGGAACCGGCTCTCCCCGATGCCGCCGGGCCGCCAGTCGTGGAGGAGGTGGAGAAGCCCGAGGGCGGATTCTTCCTCCATCACGGTCCGGAGGATCGGCGGCAGGTCGATCATTCCCTTGGGAAGCGGGCGATAGGGGAAGGCCGCGGCATGGATGTGCGCCTGCATCCCCTCTTTTTCTCCCGGCATGACGGGACGCAGCAACGGAGCGAGTGCCGCCATTCCCGCGGTATCCCCTGCCGGGGCGACGAAACCGGCCACCAGGCAGAGGGTGTGCCGCCATGCCGGCTCCGCGGTGAACCGGAGCTGATTGCGCACCTCGGGGAAGGCAAAGTCCACGTTCCCCGCCGCCGTCGGCTGGACAAGCAGCGAAGCGCCGACGAGGGCTTCGGTCTCGGCGATCATGACGAACCCGGCGGCCTGCTGCCGCGAGCGTTCCAGCGCCAGCGCCGCGAGCGTGGAAAGCGGTACGGCTCCGCCGGATTCGCGGGCGTCACGCGCATCAAAGCGGATCAGCTCCGGAAAATCGCCGCTGGCCGCGAAGCCGGAACGAAGCCTCATTTCGGGGACAAGGGTTCCCTGCGAGATGACGTAGTCGGTCGTCTGGCGGCCATCCGCGGGTTGCACCAGGATCGCGCCACCCAGAGCGATCGCTTCTCCGTAGCGGTCGTGGCAATCCGCGTCATCGGCCCCGATCGCGCCGAGCCCCAGCCCGAAGCTCCCCGCCGGGAAAGCGATCCGCTCTCCCGTTCCCTGCGGATTCGCGGAAATCACTTTCACTGAAAGCGTGCTCCCGGGGGAAAGCGGGTGGGCTTCGCAGGCGACGCCGCGAAAATCGAACCGCCGGGGCTGCGGAGGCTCCTTCCCCTGGCCGGGAGAGGGGGCGGGCCGCGGTGTGGTTTCCGCATTCCTGTCAATCATCATCCCGAGCCCCGCCATGTCGAGGATGGTGCGGACTTCGGGCGACGGGCGCACGATCCGGAGCGCGCCGGAGATGCGCGTCAACTGCTTGAAGTGGATCACCAGCACGCGAATCCCCGCCGAACTCAGAAAGGAGACTCCGGCGAGGTCGAGGGCGATATCGCGCCACCCTTCCTCGATGACCCGGGTGAGCGCCGCCCCGACATGTTCGCTCCAGGCCCCGTCGAGCCGCCCCTCCAGGCTCATGAGGAGCCGCTCATCCTGAACTTGGCGTGTGATCTGCATGGCTGGAATCTACGGGGCGGGTGAGGCTTGCGGCGTGGCTTGCGGCGCGGACGCCGGCTCCGGGGTGAACACTTTTCCTTCGGCGAGGACATCCTGCGGGAAGGACCACTTCACCGCCCGGGCGGTCCCGGGGTTGAGGTTGAGATCGCCCGGAACATAATTGATGACGGCGATCTCCGCCGCGGTGGCCTTGCCGGAAAGGATGGTTCCCGCGATCTCACCGGCTTTCCGGCCCACCTCATAGTAGTTCCCCCCGAGGTCCATCAGCGCGCCTCGCCTTACGTGTCCGCCGAGGTTCGAGATGATCGGCAGCCGGGCCTGTTTGGCGACGCTCGCGACGGAATCGTACGCGTTGAGCACGGTGGCATCGCCTCCCACCCAGAACGCTTCCGCGCCGCGCGACACCAGCCCGAGGGCGGCTTCCCGCACTTCGGTCGTGGCTTCGATGGAGGCTTCCAGCAGGGTGATGCCGAGCTTTTTGCAGATCTCGCGGGCCCGTTCCGTGCACGCTACGGAGTTGGCTTCCGAGGGGTTCCAGACGACGCCGACTTTCCTGAGCCCCGGACGCGTCCGCTTGGCGTAGCGGAAAAGCGGTTCGACCGGCTGCATGGTGCCGATCCCGGTGAGGTATTCCGGCTTGTCGAGCGAGTCGAGCGCGGTGATTCCCACGCCGGTGACGGTCGGGTCGCTCACCGCGCAAAAGACGTGGGGCACTTTGGTGGCGCGGTTGGCGGAGGCGACCGACTGGAGGCAAACCGTCGAGGCGGTGATCACCATGTCGAAGGAGCCGTCGGTGACGCGTTTGCCGATCAGGTTGGAGGTCGGGATGTCGCCCTCTGCCTTGAATACTTCGACGGCCATGGTCTCCCCCTCGCGGAAACCGGCGTCCGCGAGTCCCTCCCTGATGCCATTGGTGACCTCGTCGAAAAGGGGGCTGGAGGCGAACTGCATGATCGCCAGTGTCGGCAACTCCCGCTGCCCGCCGTGGGGGCGGTCAGCATAGAGGAGCGCGGCGGAAATCGCCACGATCAACCCGAGGCCAAGGGAGAGGTCTTTAAGGATATGCCACATGAAAGAGGGAAAAACAGATGGTTGTAAGATGCTCCGCCACCTTTTTCAATGGGCGTCTGCACCTTTCTCCCTCTTTCCTGCCCGGCCCTGTCCCGCAAAGGGGGTTACCGGGAAGGGCGTTTCGTGCGGGGTTGGGCTGGCCGGGCGGCGGCTTCCGCCTTGGGGCTGTAGGGGATCTCGATGCTTACCGGGCTGAACTTCCCGGGGGGATGAAAGACCAACCGGTAGGGATTGGCCTCGCCCTTGGCGTTTTTTCCCGGGGAAGGAGGATGCGGAAAGGCAACGCCGAGCTGGACCCATCCCTTGGGTTGGAGCTTGAGTACGGTGGCGATCGGGCCGAAGTACGGTTTCCTGGGGCGCTTGAGAAGCGGGGTCAGCCGCTCTCCGGAGCGGCGGTCTTCCAGCGTGCTTTCTTCCAGGGAAAAGCCGATGGGAACGCCCTGGCCGGTTTCGGTATCCGCCGTGTACTTGCCGAGGGCCAGGCTTGTCTTCCCGGCGTGAATCTGGACCGCCAGGACCAGTTCCCCACGGGGCCCCCAATCGGTTTTGGCGATGCGTACGTGCGGCCCCTCGGGGAATTTTTTGGATGCCGGGCCGGACGTGTTCTCCGCCGCGGCGGGTGCCTGGGCCACCGCGGTTCCCGCGAGCAGGGCGATCAGGAGGATGCCGCCAAAGACCGGTTTGAGAAAATAAGACATGGATGGTTGAGAAGCCTCTGACGGGAGGATGCTCTTAAAGGCTGTAATTTTCAATGGCGACGATCCGCCAGTGGTACGGAAGCGGATAGCTCAGGGCCGGATGATAGGCCGCGTCGATCGGGTCGTCTTCGGTGCCGACAATGCCGTCCGGGCCGGGGTTTTGTGAGTTACCGGGCACGCCGTCCCTGCCGTAATCAATGTGGCGTTCGATGATGTAGCGCCGCCGGGTTTCCCCCAGGATGGCATCGCCGGGCTCGTAGACGGCCGGGTTGGTATTGCGCGGATTTTTCCGGATGGACTGGGCGACGATCCAGATGGAAAAGACGTTGCTCTGGGTGGTGGTGGCTCCGACCACTTCGCGCATCAGATCATTGCGCGAACGGGCGTTGGCCGCGACTCCCTTGTAGGTGTAGTCGTTGATGGCGGAGACTTCCGCAAGCTCTCCGGGCAGGCGGAACGGTCCATTGGCTGCCAGATAATCCTGCACTTCCTCGCGCAGTTCCCGGGCCTTGTCGCGATCAATGGTTTCGTAGATCGGCTCCCCGCCGTTGTCGTAGCGGGTGGACGTGCGGATATTGAGGAAAAGGGCCTCAAGAGGCGCTGTCCGCTCCGGGGGAACCTGGGCGACACCGGCAACCGCGTGGCTGAAAGGGTAGGGGATGAGCGGGTTGTTGATGTTGAGCTTCCCCTCCGTGGCGCCGCCATAGGTGAGCCGCCGTTTGGGGGTGGCCGGGGAACCCACGAAATACGGGAGCTGCGGCACGAAGGGGACGGTGAAGAGATCCAGGATGGCCCAGTCGGGATAGGAACCCTTGCTGGAAGTCTCCGAAGAAAGGTTCAGGCTGCGGAAGGGGACGCCTTTCTGAAGCTCCAGAGAGACGCTCAGGTCATCGGGAATCATCCCCGTGCGGATGTAGTTGAGCGCACCGACGGAGGGGAAGCGGGACTGTTTCGGGTAGCGCACATCCTGTCGCGGCAGCCAGAGGGAGAGCGGATCGCCCCCGCCCTCGGGGCGGTACTCGGGGTTGTCTCCATCAAGGTCCGAAGGAAACCGGGTCACGGAGGAGGGGAAGTCCGGATTCACGCCGAGGCCCCCTTTGGAGTAGATGCTCGCCGGATTATTGTTGGTCACCGGGAGCAGGAGCGTGGGTTCGGCGGAATCGACGATCCAGTCTCCCGGGAATTTGTTGACGAGCGGATCGGCCACCCGGGCGGTGTAGGTGTCGGGCGCGGTAAAGTTCACCGGGATCACCGCTTTGACCAGGTCGTTTCGGATGGTCTCCGGGGTTTCTCCGGTATACGTCGTGCCGCGCATACTGTCGAGCGGGGTGAATTCAAAATTTTGCCAGGTTTCGCCGCTGGCGGTATGAGTGCGAAGCGCGACGCCCCCTTCAATGGTAAAACCTTCCGGCCCGATCATGCCGAAGTACGGTATCCTCCCTTTGCCCCGGTGATCCTGGGCGTGATAGACGCCGGGACCCCAGGCGTCGGTGACTGCCGCCGGGCCGTAGATTTCAAGCATGGATTGGCGGGTGGAGGTACGGGTGGTGTTGGCCCCCTGAAAAAACTCCTGACCGTCTTCGGAGGTGTGGGCATACGGGGCATGAAACGCTGCCGCAGCCGCCTGCGAAGGGTCTCTCATTGCCTTGAAGAGGGGGTCATCCGGGTCTTCCGGATTGGGCTTCTGATAGTCGCTGTAGGCCGGGTTTCCGGCGACATCGACGCCGTTGATCCGCAACAGCGTGTTCTGCCAATAAGAGTCGGGATTGATGGAAGAAGGATTGCCGGGATTGAAAGCGTTGATGTCATCAGAGAGGAGGGAGGGAGGATCGATCCCGAGATCCTCTTCGTTCAAGGTATTGCTGGGGAAGGACTTTTCGTTACCGTCCGCATCCAGATAAAGCTTGGATTTGATCGTCTTGTTTCCCATACGCCATTGGCTGACATCGCTGCCGGCGTAGGGGTTTTCCAGCGGAACGCCTTCGTAGTACTTCGGGAAATAGAACTCCAGCGTGATCCGGGGCTGGATGAAGGGAACCGTATGGCCCGTCCCCATGGGATCGGCAATCCCCGTATCGGCCATGAAGACGAACTCGGTGAACTTCGGGGTCCGACCGATGCCGCAGACCGGTTCCACCCGGCTGAGCGGGTTGAGCGCGTTGCCGAAGATGCCGTGGGAAAGGGTCGGCTGCGAGAACCCCCGTACGTGATCGACCATCACGCTGGTATTGGCGATGTCGAGGATCTGGAGCGCCAGGCTGTCCCTCTGGCGGATGTTGTACTTGGTGGCGGGAGATGCGCCCGCGCCGCCAAAGGCGGGCCAGTCAAAGTCGGTGTTCTGCGAGTTGAGCCCGGCCAATGCCTGAACGATGCGGTAAACGTAGGGGAAGTTGACGCTCCTGGCTCCCGGCGCCTGCTTGGGAGTATTGATCGATTGCCCATTGCGCCCGAGGGGATATTGCGGCACCAGATTATCGGCAAGGTACTTATGGCTCGTTGGGTAGTCATAGAAGCCGCCCGGGGCGTGCGGCAACTGGCTGGAGGTGGGATAAACGAAGTCCACCTGCTCGGCGACGTTGACGCCCAGTTGGCCGACGGAGGCGCTCCCCTGCGGGTAATAAGCTCCGGTGAGCGTGGTATACGTGATGCTTGAGGCGCCGACGGTCGGGAGCAGGTGGATGCGCGGCTCGCCGTAGAACGTCAGCTCCGGCGTCTTGCTATAGTGGGTTATGTTGAACTTGTTGGCTTCGTAAAAGCCCGCGGGGACGCTCTTCACCCGCCCGATCTCCGCCTCGGAATTGAAGCCGGCGCTCCAGGCGAAATCGGCGATGTCACCGGCCTGGGCGGCGGTCAGCGCGGTGCCGTCGGCGGTTTCGAGCGCCTGAAGGCTGATTTCCGACGGTGTGCCGAACCCGAAGCTCTCCCGCGTATTCTTCCGGCTTCCATCGGCGGTGTTGATGTTCACCTTGCACGATTCGTCATCCACCCAGAAGGCGATGCGCCCGGTGATCGGGTTGGTGGCGGAGGGCTCCCCGCCCGGGTGCGCGGGGAGCGCGATCCAGCCGACTTTCATCGTCGCCCCGGTTTTCCCGGCGGCGGGCGGTGCGATCGGGTAGCTGCCATCCATGAGCCTGCGGTTGAGGTCCACGTTGTTTTCGTCCGGCGTGGCGGTATCGGGCCCGGGCAAGGCGGAAAAGAGGTTGTAATCGGTCACCCCGGTGAGGTCGCTGCGTTCGTAAACGCGGATGCGGCCCGGCTCGGAGACCCACATTTTTCCCTCGGAAAGACCATCGCCGGTGGCTTCGTTGATCCGCAAAAGCGCAAGGTCCGCCGCGAGATCCGCGAGGGATTCGGAGGTCGCCTTGCCCAGCGCGATCCGGGCGGAGATGCGTTCATAACGGGAAACCAGAAAAAGGGTGACGGTGAGCACGGTCACCAGAACGAGCCCGAGCAGCACGATCAACAGCGCGCTGGAATGAAGCGACTTGCCGCGAGGGTGGAGTTTGAAAAGGGAGGGCATGGTTTACTGGGTGGGGTAGAGGCGGTATCTCCGGGTGAAGACCTCTACCGTCTTTGCGCGCGGATTGGCGGTGCGCACGTTTTGGGCGTATTGCTCAAGCGCCTGAAGGAAGGGTTGACTGGGATTGCTCACCGTCGCGTTCGGAAGGGTTTCGATGTTGGCGATATCGCGAGGCGCAACGCAGACGATCCCGACGTCGATAAAAGCCGGAACGGCGGCCATGGGCGTGTAGCCCGGCGCATCTTTGGAGGGGGCGGTCTTTTTGCCCGTTGGATAGACGGTGCCGTTGAGGTTGTAGCGGTAGGAGCGGCGCGAGTCGAAAAGGGTGTTCATGATGGTACCTCCCGCGTCCGCGATGATCGGGTTTCCGTTCGGGTCCAGAGACCGGACCCAGAGGCCGAGCACGCCGTCCGCCACCCATCCCCGCTGGCCGTTGGCGTTATCCACGGCGGCGGAGTCGGGCGCGAATCTTTCGAGCAGGGAGGCGGAGAGCCACTGGTCCGGGGTCCGGTAGATCAGGTATTCCGAATCGGCGTCCGGGGTGTCCGGAGCATCGGGTTCCACAAAAAGGCGGCGCAGTTGCAGCCGTTTGTGATCCGGGTCGCTGAGGTCGTGCAGGACAAAATAACCGACGATGGCGAGGTCGCCATAGCGTTTGTTGCGGGCGAGGGAGGCTTGCCAGAAAAACGAATGGGGGTGGCTGTATTTCGAGGGTACGGAAGACGAGGCAACGACGAGTTGCAACCCGCCGTCGTTGCCCGCCGGCAGCGCCGTATTGACGGCAGCGGAGGCGTAGGGGAGGCGGATCAGGCTCAAATCCTGCCCGATGAGGTCCAGGCACTCCCGGGCCACCCGGTTGGCGTCCAGCTCCGAGGAAGTGCGCGAGATGATCGTGGAGGTGTTGTTGATCACCGAAAAGATCAGCAGCCCCACGATGGCGAGAATCGCCATCGCCACGATGATTTCCACCAGGCTGAATGCCCTGCGATCCGGTAGCGGCCTCTTCATGGGAGGGTGAGGTTGTTGAAAAGCACGACGGTTTTCCGGGAAGGGGTGGCGATGGTGACGCTCCAGATATTCAGCTTTGAGGCGTCGTGAAGGGAAAGCAGTTCCTCCACTTTCGCCCGGCTGTCCCCGCCCTGGTTGGAGTGGGAGAAGGTGACCTGGTAGTAGGCGGTGCCGTCGGCGGCATTGACCGGCTTGCCGACGAGGTCAAAGCTGCGGGTTCCGTTGACGAGGGAATTGACGGCGGTCGGGGTGGTGGCGGAGCGGATTTCCGCATCGAGGGTCCGGATCAGGATGGCGAGGGCGGAGTCCTGCCGCGTATCCCCGGAGACGTTGAGTGCCTGGCTCAGGAGACCGATCACGGCGAGGATGGCGAAAGCGAAGATGGCAAGGGCGATGGTGATCTCGATCAGGGAAAAGCCGTTGCGCCGCCCATCCCCGGAGACGGCCTCACGGTTCGATAACCTTGCAGCGCCCGGAGTTTTCCTGAACGAGAATGATGTAATCGTCATGGGTGTTATCCTTGCTCAACCGTCGCAGAGAGAGGCTCGGAGCGCGCGTGGGGGCGTCGACGCTCCCGTCGGGGCGGAAGATGATGTAGGAGTAGTCGGATACCACCTTGTCATTGAGTTTTGCGGAGAGAGCGCCGCTCAGCAGGCCGCCGCTGGAGTCGGTATAGAAGGAGGGGGTGGCATCCCGCTCAAACACACGCAACGCGATCTGCTCCGGCAACCGCTCCCAGGCCCCCGCCGGAGTCCATTGAAACGTGTTCGAAGGCCCCGGAGCCCCCCGCAGGAGGATGACTCCGGGTTCATCAGGGGTGCGGGAGACGACAAGGGCAACCGGATGACCGGTCCCCATGGAGGTCTGGCGGGCCAGAATGGCGCTTCGGGTGACCTGTTCAAGGGATTGGTTGAGCCGCCCCGTGGCGCTCAGTGAAGTGATGTTGCCGATCGAAAGTCCCGCCAGAAGGGAGATAATCGCCAGGACCGCCAGCAATTCAACGAGCGTGAAAGCGCTTTCATGGTTTTGGGGGGCTGGGGATTCATCCGGCATAAATCGGGGGAGGGACTTCCAAGGGAAGGTTTTCATAACATAAACCGGATAACCGGATTGGAAACCTATACACTATCCATACATATTGGGGTCTTTCCGGCAGGGGTTCCGGGCGATGAGGCTCCGGCCCGGAATGCCCGTTCCGCCCGCTCATCAGGCCTTGCGCCGACGCACGAACCAGAAGCCGGCAAGACCCAGGCCGACGAGGAGCGCGCTGGCGGGCTCCGGGATCGTTTCGGCAACCGTCCAGTTCAGGTAAACATTCGCCCCGTCGCCGGAGAGGTCGAAATAGCCATACGGGGTGTAGGCGTTTCCGTCGCTGTCGAGGCTGATGAGGCCAAGGTTCCAGTGGCCGCTGAGGCCCCCGGATTCCGCGACGAGCCAGGATTGTTCCGTGCTCCAGAAGGCGTCGGTGAAGTTCACGGTGCTTCCGGCTCCGTTGAGGGTCAGGTTGATCTGCGCTCCCGCTCCGATATTGAGCAGGCCGTTGACCGTGAGTTGATCAAACTCCGGCGTGCCGGTCTGGAGGGTGAGCGAGGCGGTGTTCGCCTCCAGTTCCCAGTTAAAGAAGGAACCAGCCTCGTAATAGACGCCATCGGTGATCGTCTGGATGCCGGGCGAGTTGCCGATGGAGTGGTTGGCCCCGGCCAGAAAGTAGGCGCTTCCCGCCAGGGTGCCGCTGCCCGAGAGCGTCCCCCCGATCAGAAGGGTGCCCGCACCATTGCTCACCGTGAGCGTATGGCCATTGAGGTTGAGCCCGGAGGCGGGACCGTTGATGGCGGCCGTGGCGGTGGAGAGGTCGGCATCCAGCCGGGCCTGCGCCGCCGTGCCGCTCAGGACGCCACTGATGCCGTCGCCGACATGGAAATGGCCCACCGTCGGGACGATGCTGACGCCCTGCACGGTGTCACCCCCATTGAGGATGAAGCGGGAGTCGGCATGAATGCCGACGCCGAGGCCGGTGACGTTCTTCTCCACGTTAACCCCCACGCCCTGAATATCGACATCGCCGCCGACCTTCACGGTGGCGTTGCTCTGGATGGCGAGGTTATTGGTGGCTCCCACGCTCAGGTTGCCGACGACGTTGAGTTCGGCGGTGCCGCTGGCAACGGGCGTGGTGCTGGCGGTGACGCCGCCGACCCGTAGCGTTGCCTGTGCGTAGGCTCCTTCCGCATCTTCGAGCTTGAGGTGCCCCACGACGGTCGTCGTGCCCGCGACGACGAAGGCCGGGAGGGCGGTACTGTTGCCCACTCCGTTGGTATCGTTCGCGGTGTTTCCGCGGATCAGCACGTCGTTGAGGATCGCGTCACCCTCGCCGGTGGTATCGAGGAGGCCGACCGTGCCGATCGGGTTGAGGATGTAGCCGCTGGTGGAGAAATCTCCCCCCATCAGGCGGAAGGTGCCGTTGGTGCCGTGAAAGGTGGATGCCGTATTGGTGCCGGCTTCGGTGCCGCTGCCGAGGAAGAAGGTAAAAGTGCCGATCGCCGCGCTGCTCCCATCCCAGGTTTGGGTCATCTTGAGCTGGGTGTACTGCGGGTTGGGGCCGGAGTTGGGAGCCGCTGCGTTATCACTGGCGATCGTGCCGGTATTGCGGTTGAAGACCACCGAGTTGTAATCTCCGCCCACCACCTCAAGCGTGGCTTCGTTGAGGACGGAGAAGCTCCCTACCACCAGGGTATCTCCGGGTGTCTGCACGGCCTGAAAACGCGAGACGCTCTCAAATGCATCGTTAAGGAGGACCAACCCTTTGCTCCCGGCTCCGGTGACATTCTCAAACCGGTCCACATAGAGATCCTGTCCGTTCAGGTTGAAGGTATGGCGACCGTTGCTGCTGTCAGTGTAGGCGCTGCGGAAATCAAGTGCCGAGGTGTAGAGGGCTTCCTTGCCGCTACCCCCATCGTTCTGCACATAGTTGGCCAGTTGAATGGAGCCTTGAGTGCTTGTACTTCCGGCGCCGAAGGTGAGCGAACTGAACTTGAAGCTCTCGGAGGCACCCGGGGTGGCGGTGCTGGTGCTGGTTTCAAATTCACCGGCGGAGCCGGCGAATGCAAAGGAGACATCACCCGTCCACCGGGTGGCATCCACCATCTTGTTCTCAAAGATAAGCGCATGCGAGTTGACATAGCCGGAGGTGGTCCAGCTCTGGGTGCCGCCGATGGTGGCGGTCTCTTCGAGGGTGATGGCCCCCAGCCGGTGACCAATATCCTGATTGAGATAAATCTGGTTGTCGCCCACCATCGCGCCCTTGATCGTGAAGCGTGTGATCCGGCCCGGGGCATTGTGGGCAACGACCTGGTTGCTTCCCACAATCGACTCATCCAGACCGTTGCCTGGATTGGGATCGGTGGAGATGGCGCCGGTGCCGCCAAAGGTAATCCCTTCTTCCAGAACGAGGTTGGCCGCATTGACATAAAGCGTCCCGGAGCCGCTCTGGTCCGTCATGATATGGACGCTGTTATCCACGGAATTGCCGTTGGCCAGAAGCGCGATGTCCGCGGCTCCCTTGTCCCGATGGAGGTTGATGGTCTGGGCGTTATTCGCGGAATTAAAGACCCCGAAAGCGAAGCTCCCGGTTTCCGTGACGACGACTTCGTTTGAGGTAAAATCGGTGCCGACGTTGAAGGTGTGGGCTCCCGCCGTGGAGTTGGCCACGAAGAAGCTGGAGTTGTTGCCAAGGTAGAGCTGGGAGGGAAGCTCCGCCGATCCCAGGTCAAGGCCGACCAGGCCGGCATTGTCGGCGATGGTGAAGATCGCGATGCCGTTCATGGCGGAGTTTCCCGCGGTGTCGGCGGTAATGGTATAGTTCCGGCCCGCCGTGACCACGCCACGATCCCAGGTGCCGAAGTCGTCCAGTGTGCCGATGGTGATGCGGCTCACGCCCGCGCCGCCATTGCTGACGGCGAAGGCCCCGGTGTCGCCCGAAAGCATCTTGATCGTATGCCCGTCGTTGCCGTCGCTGGTGCTGATGGCGTAGTGAACCGCCGTGGCGCTCCGGACATCCGTAAGGGAGAGCACCCCCGAGGAGAGGGTAATGGCCCCCGAGCTGGCATTGAGGCGGTGGCCGATCAAGGCGCCGCCGCTGATGGTCAGGTTGTTTCCGTTGGTGGT